>OFDC01000079.1_pt1 | contig 116234 bp, 112 predicted proteins | sample 1520941 | NCBI WGS metagenome assembly OFDC01 (sample SAMEA94258168, study PRJEB24077) | hot springs metagenome | biome: Aquatic biome; feature: Water | place: India | collected 2012-12-06 | depth 5 m
GCGGCGTAGGCTAACCTTTAGGTTAAGCCACAAAGTGGCGGCCGTAGCCAAAGAAGAGGGCACCCAGCCATCACGGCCTTAGGCTCCCTTGATTTTATTACTCGTCAGTCGCGGTTGCAGAACTCAACCTGGCAGCTTACACAAAACCTAAGCTGCTTCGGGATTCAAACAAGCTGCAACCTTATTCCGCCTGGCAAGCAATGAAATCAAGCGTGATGGGATGGGATTTATCTCGCCAAACGAGCATTGCAGAGGTTTGTAATAGTTAAAAAAACCAGTTCTTTTCTTTAATCCACTACCAGTGGCGCTCACGAGGTTTTCGGGCCCCTATCTGCCGCGCCGAGTAGCGCAGGCAAAACAAGATCAAAGGGAGCGACTGTTCGAGTCCCGCAGCAGCTCACGCATTTTGTGAGTTGCCAGGTCGAGTTTCGTGACCTCTTGTTTTGGCGAGCAACGCAGGAATCAAGCGGAAGCTAGGGTATCTTGTTCTTTGCCTTCTTTCTTATGGACAAGCATAAGAAAGAATGGTCGCCTAAAGGCGAAATAAAACTCACCCTACTGGGCCGAAGAATGCTCTTGCTCCGAATACGCAGTCATTCAAAAGTGACCATTTCTGCCACATTTCCATGGCATAGTTCTTGCACTGTAAGCTGGTACCCCAGCCCTTATGTGTCATGAATAGTCCAGCCTCTTTTTCAATACCAAAATCTTTAGACAGCCTGCGCTTGGGTGATTTATTGCGCATGCTGGTATCAGATGGCCGTATTGACAAGGCATGGGCAGAAAAGCTGCATCAGGACCGCAAGCGCGATAGCTCTAAAATACACCCAATTATAATTGTGGCCGAGCAAAAGTGGCCTGACCAACGACAACCTTCACAATTACTCACGGTAGATAGCCTCAGCCGATATGTCGCCGACAAGGCTAAAGTCGCTTACTACCAGATTGATCCGCTGAAATTAGATTTCAGCGCGGCGGCACAAATCGTGTCTCAGGCGTATGCTGAGCGGTTGCGCATCATGCCGATTACTGTGAAAGACGGTGTTGCCACCATTGCCACTGCCGATCCTTTCCATCAGGAATGGCTGCATGATTTGGAACGCATGCTCAAAGTGCGCATAGAAGTGGTCATGGTCAATCCGCTGGATCTACAACGCTATTTGCCCGAGGTATACCAGCTATCGGCCGCCATCCAGTCGGCCAATGCTGCCAAGGCTGGCCAGATTGTTGGTGTACAAAACTTTGAACAACTGATTGAATTGGGCAAAGACCGCCAGCTGGATGCCAATGAACAGCATGTCGTGAACATCGTTGACTGGTTGTTTAAATATGCGTTTGAACAACGTGCCAGTGATATTCACCTGGAGCCCCGCCGTCAGATGGGAATGATGCGCTTCCGTATTGACGGCGTGTTGCACCAGGTTTACCAGTTACCCAGCAACATCATGAACGCCATTACCAGTCGCATCAAGCTGCTGGGCCGCATGGACATGGTAGAGAAGCGCCGTCCGCAGGATGGCCGCGTCAAAACCGTCGGGACTGATGGCAAGGAAATCGAACTGCGCTTATCGACCATGCCGACCGCCTTTGGCGAAAAGCTGGTCATGCGGATTTTTAAACCGGATATTCTGGTACAGGATTTCCAGTTACTCGGTTTTTCCAAACGCCAAAGCGAGCAATGGGCGCAATGGACGCATCAGCCCAACGGCATCATTCTGGTCACGGGGCCCACCGGCTCGGGTAAAACCACCACCTTGTACACCACACTCAAGCAACTGGCTACCGATGAAGTGAATGTATGTACGGTGGAAGACCCAATTGAGATGATAGAACCGGCATTTAACCAGATGCAGGTCACCCAGAATATCGGCTTAGGCTTTGCCGAAGGCATACGCACGCTGATGCGGCAAGACCCGGACATTATCATGGTCGGTGAAATCCGCGACCAGGAAACCGCAGATATGGCAATACAGGCGGCATTGACCGGGCATCTGGTGCTTTCCACGTTGCATACCAATGACGCACCTTCAGCCGTGACACGCTTACTGGACCTGGGTGTGCCTGCCTACCTGATACACTCCAGCCTGCTTGGCATTATGGCGCAACGCCTGGTACGCACTTTGTGCCCACATTGCAAAACGGAGGACGAGATTTCAGACGAGCAATGGGCCAGCGTGACACAGCCGTTTAAAGCCAAAAAACCGGCAAAAACCATGAAGGCAGTCGGCTGCAAGGAATGCCGCCAGACCGGGTATCGCGGCCGGACGGGCATTTATGAAATGCTGACACTCACGCCCGCGCTACGCAAACTGATCACGCCCGAAACGGATTTACTGCAGTTACGCCAAGCTGCGACAAAAGCTGGCATGCAACCTTTGATGCTGAATGGGGCAGAGAAGATTGCAGCCGGGTTGACCACGGTAGAAGAAGTTCTTAAAGTGGCGCCGCCAATTGAGATGGACTAATCTGCAAAGACCTGCGTTTATTGATAGCGCAAGGCCTCTATGGGATTTAAACGTGCGGCTTTCCTGGCCGGATAAAAGCCGAAAAAGACACCAATACTTGCCGCCACGCTAAAGGCGATCAAGACCGAGGCACTCGAAATAATCACTTCAGCCTGAGTGAACACGCTGACCAATATCGCGCCGCTAACGCCGATCACAATCCCAATCAGGCAACCGACGATAGAAATCATGATGGCCTCCAGCAAAAATTGCAGCAGGATATCCCGCTCACGTGCCCCTATCGCCATGCGGATACCGATTTCACGTGTCCGCTCGGTTACCGACACCAGCATGATATTCATAATGCCTATGCCACCTACGAGCAAAGATACCGAGGCGATTGCGCCTAACAGCAAAGACATAGTACGCGCGGTTTCAGCGGCAGAATTTGCAATCGCTGTCAGGTTGCGTACTGAAAAATCACTGTCTGCGCCTTCACGGATATTATGGCGCTGATTCAATAAGCTATTCAGCGCGTCTTCTACCATCCCCATCACATTATCTGACTCAGCCTGCACCATGATCTGCCGCACCGTACCTGGCAACTGGTTACCAAACAGTTTGCGCTGCGCAGTGGTCAACGGCACAATAATCGTATCATCCTGATCGCGTCCATCCAACGTTTGCCCTTTGCTCTCCAGCACGCCCAGCACCAAAAACGGTCGCTGGTTAATGCGTATGGTCTTGCCTACAGCATCAGTATCCGCGTCTTCACCAAACAGGTTTTGCACGACGGTTTTACCAAGCAAAGCCACACGTGTGGCAGAGCGTGTATCTGAGGATGAAAACGGATACCCGGCGGACAGTCCCCAGCCGCGGATATCCATATATTCTGGCGTGGTGCCGATGATATCTGTATTCCAGTTATTACTGGCATACACGATCTGGCCCTTGCTCATGGTCACGGGAGCGACACCGACCACGCCATAGAGCTCGCTCATGGCATTGGCATCACGCACATTCAGTGAAGGTGCGTTACCGGTAGCAGTGCGCGCGCCGCCCATTCTGGGAGGGCCGGAGAGTACGACAAACAAATGACTGCCCATGGCACTGATAGAGCGTTTGACCGAAGCCTCAGCCCCTTGCCCGATGGCCATCATCAATACCACGGCACTCACACCAATGACCATGCCCAGCATGGTCAGAAACGTGCGTAAGCGGTTGGCACCCATGGCGTGCCAGGCTTCCCCCAACATGGCGCTAAACATTGGCGTTCTCCGCACTTGAGGCGCTAGCCCTGGTGTCCTGCACAATCTTGCCGTCCAGGAAACGCACTTGCCGTTTGGCATGCTCGGCAATATCGGTTTCATGCGTGACCAGCACAATGGTAATGCCTTCCTGATTCAGGCCATCAAAAATGGCCATAATCTCTTCACTGGTGGTGCTATCCAGGTTACCGGTGGGTTCATCCGCCAAAATCAGCCGCGGTTGGTTGACCAATGCTCGCGCAATGGCGACACGCTGCTGCTGGCCACCAGAAATCTGGTTGGGATGCGAATGCATATGCTTGTTCAAACCTACCTTTTCGAGCAACACCCTGGCACGCGCATGCCGCTCCTCTTTGCTAACGCCAGCATAGACCAACGGTAAGGCAACATTATCAAGCAGGCTGGCGCGCGCCAGCAGGTTAAACCCCTGGAAAACAAAACCTATGGTCTGGTTACGCACCTTTGCCACCTGGTCCGCGGGCATGGTGGCGACCGCATATCCATCCAGCACATAGCTGCCTGCGGTTGGCATATCCAAGCAGCCCAGGATATTCATAAAGGTAGATTTGCCGGAGCCGGATGGCCCCATGATGGCGACGTAATCCCCTCTCAGCACCTGCAAGTTGACATCTTTTAATACGGGGAAGTCACCCGCAGACGTCCGGTAGGCTTTGTAAAGATGCTTTACAGAGATGACTGGTTGCTGCATCTTTTTAGAACATTCTCGGGCCGCGTGGGCCGTTATTATTGCCTGGCCTATTGTTAGCTGAATTATCGCTTTGCAACTCGCCAACAATCACTTTATCACCAGCTGCCAGTCCATTACCAGTCACTGCAGTTGAGCGCCCATCGGTAATGCCAGCATACACACGCACCATCACTGGTTTTCCAGCCCTTAATACGTAAATTGTGCCCGTTGTGCTACCAGCAGCAGGCACCCCACGTCGCTCACCTTTGCCTTCATGCCTGCGCCAAGCACGTTTACCATCACCATCACCTTCTCTGGGAAGCGGTTGTTTACTGGCAATATCTGCCAATTTTGGTTTATAGCGTAACGCCGCATTAGGCACCAGCAATGCATGCCGCGCACGGTCGACAATAATGTTCACATAAGCGGTCATGCCCGGCAGCAAGGTCAGATCCTGGTTATCCACTGACACCACCACGTTATAAGTCACCACATTGGAAGTATTGGTTGAGTTTAAACGCAACTGCTTCACCACGCCTTCAAAGCTGCGGTCAGGGAAGGCATCCACATTAAAATTGACCCTTTGTCCCTCTTTGATTTTGCCGATATCGGCCTCAGCAAAACTGGTGTCTATCTGCATTTTGGAAAGGTCTTGCGCAATCTGGATCAAGGTCGGCGTCTGAAAACTGGCTGCCACCGTCTGGCCGACATCGACCACGCGGTTCACCACTACGCCAGCCACGGGCGAGCGGATAATACTTAAATTCAGGTTGGTCACATCACGCGCCAATGCACCGCGCGCGGTTTCCAATTGTGCCCTGGCGGACTTTAATACCTGCACTGCCGTATCCAGCTCCTGCCTGGAAACATACTCTTGTGCATATAACTGCCGCATGCGTTTTTCATTAGCAATTGCCAACTCCACCGCTGCCTCGTTATTTCTCACGTTACCCTGTGACTGGGCAATCTGCGCATTAAACAAGCGGCTATCCAGTTCCATCAGCACCTGGTCTTTTTTGACCACATCATTAAAGTCCACATACATCTTTTTGACGATACCGGATACCTGTGTACCGACACTGATCAGGCTGACCGGATTAAGCGTGCCATTCGCAGAAACCGTTTGCTCAATATGCCCCTGAGTCACTTCATCCAGCCGGTAGAGGTCTTCGGGATTGATCTGGTGCGTCTGCTTGTAATACCAATAGCCTGCACCCGCCAAGACAATCAGCACGCTTAATATCAATATGTGTTTGATACGTTTCATCGTTAAATCCGTTTATTGAGCAGGCGCCGCGGCGCTGGGTAAATCAGGAGAAACTGCACCGGGTAATGACTGGATCATTGCATGGTCAAGCACACCGATGGCTTGAGCCAAAGTCGCACGCGCAATATTGGAGTTAAGACTGGCCTGGATATTTTGCTGACGGGCACTGGCCAGCGCACTTTGCGCATTGAGCGTATCAATAATATTGCCTACCCCTGCGGTATACCGGCCAAAAGCGACACGGTAAGACTGTTCGGCACTTTCGAGCAGGGTTTGGCTGGCAGTCACCGACTGCAAGGCGGTACGCAGATTCTGGTAAGCGCTCCACACATCCAGTGAAATCTGTAAACGCAGACTATCACGCTGTGCCAGCCGCAAGTCAGCACTCGCTTCAGCCGCGCGTATACGGTAGGTCGGGGCATACCCTGCAAAAATCGGGATAGACACCGTAAAGCCCAGCGTGGTCGCACTATTGGCGGCATACTGCGAACCATCCTGAAGATTATTGGAGACACCCACGCTGATGGTTGGCTTGCTTGCTGCCTTGCTGGCAGCAATGCTGGCTTCTGCCGCCCGCACCTGCGCCTCGCTGGCTAATAAATCAGGGCGGCGCTGGCCCGCTTGTTCTATCAGTGTACTCACATCATCAAGGATGCCGGAGGGTGTTTGATTGGCGCTTGGAGCCAAAGTCATTGAGCGGTTGGCTGGCCACCCCATCAGGTTGGCAAGGCTGCCATAAGCAACGCGAAGGTTACCCTCAATGGTAATGCGCTGTAAGGTCAGTTGCGCGTAGGCAGTTTGCGCCTGCAACTTATCCGCAGGCGTTGCCACCCCTGCCTGGTAACGGGCATTGGCCGCCTTGAAACTTTCCTCAGCGGCCCGCTCGGCTTGCTGCGCTGCCGAAACCGCAGCAATATTGGCCTGCACCTGGTAATAAACGGCAATGGTATTGAGCAAAATACTTTGTACCGTACTGCTTTGCGTCGCACTGGCGGCCAGTAATAACTGGCGCGCACTCTCGATATTGGCTTTGCGGTTACCAAAGTCATACAGCAAGTAGGTCGCCACTAGGCTGTTTGAAAGATTGAGATTGGGATTGCCACGCGTGGCCGATTCAGGATTCAGTACGCCCATGTTGCTGGAGACGGTGTCTGTGACCGTCGGCAAATAGGCTGACTTAGCCACACCTAACTGCGCCGCTTGCACGCGGGCATTAGCCCACATTTCACGGGTTTGCGGGTTATGGCATAAGCTGATATTAGCCACATCGGCCAGTGTCAGTGGCTGTTGCCAATTCACCTCACCACAACCGGCATCACCTCCCCAATATTGCCCGGGTATTCTAGGCAAGGTTTGCACTTGCGTGTCCAGGGGGTCACCATCGTCATAAAACAGTGACTCCTGTGCCTCGAGTGACACACAAAAGCAAAGCATCATTAGGCACACACACTGGCGCATGCCACTCCACTTAATCAACAAAACAGCACAACCTCGTAGATATATATCTTTTCCTCATCGCGCTGCCATCTTAAATGAAGCGTGAGCGCGACTAAAGAGAACGATACATTTTGATACTTTTAAGAAGGATGAGATTGAGTGGCCCCGGACGGATATCAAATGTCCAGAGCCCTGCTGCTAGCGGCATTTAGTCCGATGTGTGTTTTAAAGATTGTGCGTGCCCATGTATCATTTGTGATAACAAATGCTGGCCCGACAAGCGCGATACAACAATCACTGCCAGCACGTGCACAACAATAAGCGCCAGCAAACCCAGGCTAAGCGCGGCATGCAGCTCAACCGGCCAATCCTCGCCCCACAAGGCATCGGTGCGACTCAACCAGCCGGTCAGCGCCAGTGCTGCGATGAATAGCCAGATCAGATAAACCGCCCATTGCCCTAGGGGATTGTGTCCTCTGTGCGTCGTCATGCGCTTTTGCCTGATCTCACTGAGATGTGTGCAAATTGCACACCAACCTGGCAGGTAAAAACGTGCGCACTCTGCTGTGGTCAGGCAACCGCACACAATACGCATTGCCACTACGGCAAGGACAGCGTACCCGACCAACCGATGCCACCAGTCGGTTTCATACCAGACATAACTCATCAGCCAGAGTGCGATCACTCCAGCAGCTACCAGCCAGTGACTCACCCGCACCCACCAGGGCCACAGCAGCTCGTTACGCGTTGGCATGCGCTTACTAGTCTTTCAAACCAATGGCTTTGACGATCGCCAGGGTTTTCATATCGAAATAAATCTCGACTTTTTTACCCTCTTTGTTACGACCATAAATCTCGTAACAATTACCGTCAATTTTAAATTTCTTGATGGTGTACCCTTCTGCCTCCAGCGCCTCTTTCAGCGTATCTTCCGACGCCCACTCATCTTTGGGATAAGACTTGCAATCGGCCGCCGCAAAGGCTGCCTGTGAGCCCAACAAGCCCTGGCTTAACAAACCCAGTGCCAACAACACTCTAAAAGTCATTTTTTTCATCTGTATTTCCTTTTGTTATGCATACAATTCCACCTGGCGTATCTCAGCCAGGTTAGACACACCCGTGAGTGCCATGGTCATTTCCAGCTCATCTCGCAGCGTGCGTATGACTTTTGCCACGCCCATCGCGCCTTCCGCCGCCAAGCCCCAGACATACGGACGACCGATACAGACTGCATCAGCACCCATGGCCAGCGCTTTAAACACATCTTGCCCAGAGCGGATGCCACTATCGACCAGGATTTTGCATTGACCGCCTACCGCCGCCACGATCCCTGGCAACACCGCAGCGACTGACGGCGTGCTATCCAGTACGCGACCACCATGGTTAGAGACAACAATCCCCTCACAACCCAGTGCCACCGTGCGTTTGACATCATCCACATGCATCAAGCCTTTGATCAATAACGGAACCTTAAGCTGTTGCCGCAACCACGCCACATCGTCCCACGTCGGTGCCTGGGTCATCCAGCCGTCAAAGACAGGACTTTGCCCAGCACTGATAGGCTGCATGCTCAATGGCCTGGCTAAATTAACAGCCGCTATACCAGCAGGCAAATCAATCAGTGCCTGCTTCACCGGCGCATCCACAGTAAAAACAATCGCGCTTGCTCCAGCGGCCAACGCCTTGTTTAACAACACTGCAGTGGCTTCACGGCTGCCTTGCCAGTATAGCTGGAACCATAATGGTTGCTGTGCCTGATTAATTATCTCTTCCACCGGCTGGCTGGCCAGGCTGCTCACCATCATCTGCCCTTGCTGGGCATTGCAAGCGACAGCCGTGCCAATTTCACCATCTGCATGAAACAGTTTCTGGTAAGCCACTGGCGCCAGCATAATGGGATGTGCCCACTGCTCACCAAACAACTCACATTCCGTGCTGGGATGATGCAAAACCTGTAAAGGACGTGGCAGCAGCTTCTTGGCTTGCCACCCGGCTTCATTGGTTTGCAGTTGCGCGCCAAGTCCTGCATCAGATTGTAGGTATTGCCAGATATTGGCAGGGAGCTTGGTTCGTGCCTGCTGCGCAAAATAGGGTAATAAGGGTAAGGATTGCATGAACTTAGAGCGCCCACTGGCGCAACAGGTTATGGTAGATGCCGGTTAACTGCACCACTTCCGGGGTTTCCCCATGTTGCTGGCGCAACCTGACCAACGCCATATCCATATCAAACAACATGCGCCTATGGGCCGCATCGCGCACCATGCTCTGGATAAACATAAAACTAGCCAGACGTTCCCCACTGGTTACCGGTGTCACTGCATGCACGGAGCTGGAAGGATAAATGACGATAGAACCAGCTTTAAGCTTGATGCGCTGGTCACCAAACACATCCTGAACCACCAGCTCACCGCCTTCATACTCATCAGGATCGTTAAAAAACAAAGTGGCTGAGACATCCGCACGCACCCGTGCACTGCCATCCGGCATGCTGCGCAAGGCATTGTCGACATGAAACCCGTAATGATTGGTTTCGCCAGAATAACGGTTCACAAACGGCGGCAAAATTTTGTCTGGCAGGGCAGCAGAAAAAAATAAAGGATCGCGATGCAATGCCTGCAACACGATCCTGCGAATTTTATCCAGCAACGGATCCTGTTCGGCCAGTTGCTGGTTATTTTTGACTTGTGCTGCCTGCGTACCGGCGGTACTGCGGCCATCTACCCATTGCGCCTGTTTAAGCAGGCCTCGGATAGTCGTTAACTCTTCTTTGAGCAATACATCCGGTAACGTCAGCAGCAAATCAACTCCTAGAACTTATACTCAGTGGTCACAATCGCTTGACGACGGTTACCTGGTGTCACCAAACCACCGTTGTCATACACTGCGTCATAATACTCTTTATCCAGCAGGTTTTTCACGTTGAGACGTACCGCCCATTTGGGTTGCTCATACGATGCCATCAGGTCGACACGGGCGTAGCCTGGGGCGGAGTTGGGGTTGAAATGACCGCCAACAAACGATCCGCTTAAGTTAGCCGAGCCAGGTTGATAGGCATACCGCTCACCTTTGGCCTCTACACCGCCACCAATCTTCCACGCATCCGTTAATGCATAGGTCGTCCAAATATTGAGCGTTCCAATGGGCGTGTTACGTGCACGTTGACCTTCTACGCGCGCATCTGCATAGCTATAAACATTACCGGCAGCGACGTTTTGAGCAGCTTTGATCACGCGTGCATCCAATAATGCGATGCCAGCAAATACATCCCATCGGTCAGTCACTTTTCCTGTCACTTCAAATTCAACACCATTTGTACGCCGCTTTCTCGTCAAAATAGCCGATGTTGCTTCCAGGTCAGTGTTACGCTCCCAGTATTTAGTGGTAGTAAACAAAGCGGTGCGCACTGCCAGATCACCGTCCATGAACAGCCATTTTGAACCGACTTCAAATGTCTTGCTACGCTCTGGATCTTGTGGCACCACAGTCAACTGGTAGAGATCAGCGGTTGGGCTAAAAGAGTCACTCCAGGTAGCATAATAGTGGCGATCTGGATTCGGCTGCCATGACAAGCCAGTACGGTAACTGTTTTCGCCGTAGCTGAGTTTTGGTGAGGTTGCGCTGGAATATTTCGAATGCAACTCATCCCGTCGCACCCCTGCTAACGCAGTCCAGTTAGGGACGAATTCAACACTATCTTGAACATACAGTGCATAGTTATCTGCATTAAAAGAGTTTTGCAGATTGCCTTTGGCATGTCTTTCATACAATGCGCCGCCTGTCGGATCCAGATCAGTCAGCATGCGCCGTACAGAGTCTTCTTTCAAGTACTCAACACCTGACAGCAAAGCATGTTTCATACCGGCCAACTCAAACTTGGTGCTGAAATCTGACTGCAAATTTAAGGTTTCATAATTCAAATAGCGCGCAACGTTACCGCCTGCACTGCCGCTAAATGTTGGCATTGCGGGAGTTGCGCCTGTTGGTGGTGTTTTAGCCCAAAATGCTCTGTTATATGTGCCACTTCTCAGTTGTGTTCTCAACTGCGTATCATCAGAAAACTTGTGCGTAAAAATCGCAGTTGTGACACGTGTATCACTGTCGTCAAAGTTACGGTTATCACCCCAGAAGGTTTTATCACTGGCGCCTGTGGAGGAACTATTAAGTGGGTGCGTACCCGAGAAACGAACACCAAAATCTGGCACATCCCGAGTCTGTGTATAAATATGGTTCAGGAAGAATTCGTTTTCAGTCCCGATACCAGCGCCAAAACTGATAGCCACCCCTTTACGATCAAAGGAAGGGCGATCGCCTGTGGTCGGGTTTTTACGGTAGGTTTCTTCGTACCTATCCATCACGTTAACGCGAATCGCCGCCGTCTCTGTTAACTGCTTGTTAAAGTCACCCGTAAACTGGTGATAATCGTACTCGCCCAGGCTACCAGTCACGACATTTTTATCACGCAACTCGGCCATCTTGCTGACCTGGTTAATCACACCACCTGCCTGACCTCGACCAAACAACATCGCGGCAGAGCCTCGCAACACATCAACCTGCTCCAGATTAAAGGTTTCGCGGTTATATTGCGCAGTATCACGCATGTTATCGAGGTAAATATCACCAAATGTATAAAAACCACGCAGGTTGAAGTTGTCCCCAGCACGGCCACCTTCGGCCGCATTCACTGACAAACCCACCACGTTACGCAAGGCTTCGCGCAATGAGCCCACTTGTTGATCATGCAGCAATTCGCGCGTCAGGGTAGTGACTGCTTGCGGCACATCTTGTGGATCCTGATAAGTTTTACCTACCCGGGTTTTGGTCGCTTGGTAACCTTTGTTTGGTTTATCTTGAATGCGCTCTGACTTGACCTTAACTTCAGTCATAGTCTGGGTAGCATCTGCTGTTTTCTCTTCTTCTGCGGCGGATGAAATTGCTGGTAGCGCCATCAACAGCGCCAATGTGATTGTTTTACGATGAAGGCCTGTAGGCATATTGTTTCCTATAAGGTTATATTTTTTGTTGCTGGCTACTGGAAGCGATGCTCGTTGGCTTGCAAATATTAAGATATTAAATGATAACAATTCTCATTTTTATAATCAATGAAAGCTATTGTGTGAATTGTTTGATATCAATGACTTTCTTTAGGGACATAAGATGGATATAAAGCGAAAGTTTCCACATCTACTACCAGGCAGACAGAGGCAGCTGAATTGTTTTTTCAAGCTTTGTAAGTGAAAATGCCTGGGCAATTAATCGGCACAACATGCTTATCGAATAGATTGATAAACATGTGTGTTTAAAAAGCTTGTAGGACTAAAGTGGCTTTACATTGAGCGATTTAAAATGCAATTCCATTTGGTTTTTTCAAGACAAGCCCTGGCAAGCTCGCTGCCCTGATTAACATCTCACTTAATTGAAGCTGCGCTGTGCCAGGCGATCATGAGCAGTGCCCTGTTGCTGAACAATAGTGAAAGATACCTTTCTGGCTCTGCGTTTTTTTAGCCACAGGTATACACCAGTCACTGACAGCATTGCGACCACCAAGCCCATCACAGAGATCAGGATTCGTCCGGGCATACCTAGAATGCGCCCTGAATGCAATGGAAACTGTGCCTGCACGACCATATCTCCTACGGTGCCTTGCCAAGGAATACGTTTACCGACGTAATGTCCATCCAGTCCATCGTAATATAAACGCTTATGGCCTGCACCAGCCACTCCATGATCGGCATCCGGGTAATAAAAGTCCACATTAAACAGCTGATAAGCCGCGCTGTATGAGATGCGCCCGGCAGGCTCCTGCCAGCCTTGGGCACGCGCATCCTCCACAGCCACATTGAGAATCTGCTCATAAGCCATTTTCGGTGGCAATTGTTGCGGCACAGGTAAGCGTGGACGCAAATCGGATGGTGTGGGCGTCAGCGTAAATGCAGATTGCATGACCGGCATAAACACCTCGCGACGCAGATTCAGGGCAAAAGCTGAAAACGCCAGGACAATCAGCAATATCCATGTCCACAAACCAAAGGCACGATGCATATCAAAATAGCGCTTGTGCTGGCTGCTGTTCCAACGCATTTTCCATGCTGGCCACCAACGCTGCCAAAATGTGGCCTGATTACTCGCCTGTATGGACGGCGCTTTATGCAACTTTGTTTGTGTTCTTTTGGTGGACTTGGGAAATGTCAGGTAAAAACCGACAAAGCTATCAATCAGCCAAATGATTGCCACGCCACCCATCAGCCAGATTCCCCAGCGATCTATTCCCCACATTTCTGGCAAATGCAAACTGTAGTGTAGCTTGTAGAGGAAAGAAACGGCATTGGTGCGATCTATAGGCCAAACTGCCCCCCACTCGCGCTTTCCAAGCTCCTCGCCGGTGACGAGGTCGATAAACACCTGGTTAAACTTGACAGGTTGCATACCATCCGGTGGATTGGGTAATGGCCTAACGCCAATGGCCAGCGTATGTCCCTCTTCAACATGGAGCGGAATCGAGCTCACCTGGACTTCTGGATAGCGTTCTGCTACCTTTTTTGCAAGCACCAACGTCGATTGATGCGCGCCACGGGATTCGCTATGCATCCAGGCTGGATTCAGTAGCTCATCCAGCTCGTGATCCCAGGAAATGATGGCACCAGTGAGACCCGTGAGCAATAGAAATAAAGCACTAGCCAAGCCCAACCAACGATGCACCAATAATAAGGACGAACGCAAATCAATTTACCTCATACTAAAAATCGAGCTGGGCACTGATTGTAACAGTGCGAGGGGCACCCATGACCAGATAGCCATTATTCGGAAATCCGCCGCTGGAGGCCCAGTAATCCCGATCTGCCACGTTATCGATCCGACCACGTACAGTGAGTAGTTTACCTTTGATGTCTGTGACGTATCTTGCACCAAGGTCAAAGCGTGTCCAACCCGGAACCTGAAGTGAGTTGCTTGCATTAGCGTACATACTGTCTGTAGAAATCACGCGTGCATCAAGCGTCAGTCCAGATAGTCCAATGACATCCCACTCAACACCGAAATTCGCTTGTTTATCAGGCACGCCAATCGTCTGCTTACCTTCAGTAGCAGCATTGTTGGTGTCTTTCTGCTCAGTATGCAACCAGGTAACTCCACCAAGCACGCGCAGACCAGGCATCACTTCACCGTAGGTCATCAACTCTATGCCCTGGTGATCCTCGCTCCCAGAGTTTGTAAACTGCTGTGCTGCATTTGTGATACCTCGTGGTTTCTCTGTAGTGAAATAGGCCGTTGTGAGTCTTACCTTGCCAAAATCAAACTTGGCACCGACCTCTTTTTGTTTAGAGACAAACGGGGCAAGCACCTGCCCTGCATTTGCTACGGGTAATCCGTTTGCGGTCGCTGGAGCAGTGTCACCTTGTGCCAGAGCTTCAATGTAATTGGCATATAAAGAAACGCCATCCCACGGCTTGACGACCACGCCAAAGATCGGACTAACTTTGCTTTCATCATACTGGCTGGTGACAAGCCCGGTTGCGCCTTTATTCAGATACTTTAAATTCTGGTGCCGCAGGCCTGCAGTCATCAATAATTTTTTATCAAAAAATGAAAACGTATCGCCAATTGCAGTGCTTTGCAGGTTTGCCTCATAGTTAACGTAAAGATCAAATGGGGCAGCATTTGCACCTGTGAATGCAGGTTGCGCATAATAAACAGGGTTATAAAGATTGGTATTCAATGTATTTTGAAAAGCAAAATCTATCTTTCGCAATGTGGAATAGCTGGTGGTAGAAAGTACCCAGTCATGTTCGACCGAACCAGTTTGGAACACGCCTTTCAAGCCAGCCTCACCGGTGAGCACTGACTCTTCTCTGATGTTATCGAATCTGGATTGAGTACCCTCGCCTGTCGTAGAGTTGGTCAGCGTGAGATTGGCAAGTGAGTTTGCCTCATGCGTATGTCGCGCACCCAATGCCGCAAAAGCGGTCACTTTACGATTAATATCCCATTCGCCACGTATGGTGCCGAACACATCACGCTCGTTGGAGTATGACCATGGCTGCGCCCAATTTTTATCGCTGGATGGCGCACCGGGAACAGCGGTGATATTCGGGCTGGTCGCACTCAGGGTCACGTTAGTTCTTGTTTGCTTAAGCTTGTTATCCTGATAACCTGCATCAGCAGACAAACGTACGTCATCTCCACGCCAGTCAAACGCCACAGAGACCAGGTCAAGCTCGGCATCCTCCTTATCAATTGCAGTGCCGCCATCACGCCTGGAAACATTCAACCTAACACCCGCACGGTCATCTGGACCAAACCGTCTGGCCACATCCGCCGAGAAGAACTGCTGATTACCTGAGCTCCACCCTCCTGAAACAAGATTTAATGGGTCATTGGGTGCACGCTTGGGCAATAATGAAATAGAACCACCAATGCCATCACCATTTGGGCTTGCGCCATTTAAAAATGCTGATGCCCCACGCAGAACTTCGACGCGTTCAAACAGTTCGGCAGCAATATACTGTCGTGGCAGAATGCCGTATAAACCGTTATAAGCCACACTGTCCGAGTTCAAAATGTAGCCGCGAATAAAGTACGATTCCTGAAAGTTACCAAACCCGCGCGCCACACGTACCGAAGGATCATTCAATAGCACATCGCCGACACTTCTTGCCTGCTGATTCTGGATTAACTCATTGGTATAGGCATTGATCGAGAAGGGTGTATCCATGGCATCCTTGTTGCCAAGCACCCCAACACGTCCACCTTTGGCAACCTGGCCGCCTGCAAAAGGTTTCATCAAGCCTTTAGCGTTAGCATCAGCTGATGCATTCACCTTGATCTCATCCAAGGTTTCAATCTGGGAATCTGCTTTTTGCAGTTCTTCAGCAAATACTTCATTCAACGAAAAAGCACATAGAACAGCAAGCGAAAGTTTGCTAGGAATGAATTTCATAGTGAATCCCGGGATAAAAAAGCCAGGCAAAATGGATAATTCACCTGGCTATTCATAAGCGTATGTTAGAACTTGTAATTAGCAGAAAGTAAGGCGTTTTGTCGCTCGCCAAAGCCACAATCGTTGGTACCACCACGACACCAGGAGACAAACTCCTTATCAGCGATATTTCGAACAGTTGCGCGGAGATCCCAAGGGCCATAGGAGTAGCCAACCATGGCATCAAACAAAGTCACAGCATCTACCACCGGCGTACCACCGCTACCCACATTGTTGCCGATATGGCGTGCACCTGCGCCAATCCGCCAATGATCATTGATACGATATTGCGCCCAGGCAGAGGCAAGCTTTTCAGCTACGTATGGCAAGCGAACTTTGGTCGTATCATTAAAGGCATTCATATGAGTGTAATTTCCAAGCAACTCCAAATCACCTATGCGATGTTTGGCCTCCAGCTCCCACCCTCGGCTGAGTGCACCCGCCTGTTGCAGACCACCGGGAGTATTGCCCTGTAACACACGATTCTGCTGTTCGATTTCAAACCAGGCAAAAGCCATAGAGGTATTATTGTCAGGCGAAAGGAATTTAACCCCGGCTTCACGCTGTTCTCCTTCGGTGGGTTTCAACACGCCGCCAGCACCATCAGTGCCAAGATTGGGGACAAAGGCCTCTGAGTAGTTCACATAAGGAGATATCCCGTTTTCAAACCGATACATCAGACCCAAGCGGCCAGTCGTTGCAGAATTACGGGAATCGACATCCGCCAGTGCATCGTTAAAACGTAACAGGGTGTTTGTTGCATGATCCCGGCGAAGTGCACCGGAAATCACCCACGGCCCCCACTCCATATGTTCTGTCAGGTAAAAACCGGTTTGTACGATTTTGTTGTTGTCACGCTCTTCCCCTCTCAATGCGGCATAGTCCACGTTGCCATAGACAGGGTTATAGACATTGATACCAAAAGCTGAAGCCCTAGAGGTGTAGTTGCTTTCAGTCCACAAGGCATCCTGATAATCCATCCCCAATGAAACCAGGTGAGTGGTTGGTCCCAAGATAAAATTTCCCTGCAACCTGACATCGCTTGAAAACACATTAGTGCTACGATCTGCTGCGTGAATGGTTCGACCTATAAAACCGGTCGCATCAGGAGTACCTCCTATAGCAGTCCAGTGCTCACGTGTGATGCTGTTGGTGTTTGATTTGCGCAAATTGGCCACCAATTTGATATTGCTGGTCAGCGCTTGATCAACAAAAAGAGATACTTCGTCTTTTTTTGTATTGTAGCGATCCCAGCCAGGCTCACCGACAAATGTGCTACTGGATATCTTGCCCAACGATCCCGGCAGTAGCGTGCCAAAAGTTGGCAAGAATTGGGCTGAAACCGTACTATCCACCTCTTGATGCACGTACTGCATGGTAATACTAGTTTTATCACTGGGCTGCCAGGTCACTGATGGCATAAACACTAATGAGTCATCATTCACATGATCAACCTGGGTACCGCTATCACGTTTTAAGGCTACCAGGCGATATAACCATTCCCCATCTTCGGTAATGGGTCCGGTAAAATCAATGCCAATCTGCTTGCGGTCATACATACCATACTGCACATTGATCTCGCGCGATGCTTCTTTTTTGGGCCGCTTGGTCACTGCATTGATAATTCCCCCAAGGTCGGACTGTCCAAACAATGAAGAAGAAGGACCCTTCAGGACTTCAATACGCTCAAGCGTGTAAATATCCGTGCGGGTATTGTTATATGAGCCGTAAAGGCTACGCAGACCATCCAAAAACATGGATGGATTCAAACCACGCACGGATGAGGAGTCAATGCGTGTATCAAAACCAAAGTTGCCTGCATAGACACCGGCACTATAAGTTAGCGCATCCTGGATATTGAGGGCACCCATTTCACGCGCCTGGTCAACATCCACCACAGTGACAGACTGCGGCATATCTTGAACCGAGATAGGGCTTTTACCCACAGAAGTCTCACGGTCTTGTGTGATAAATTTATCTTTCTTGCTATTTTTCTTGGCACTGACAGAAACCTCCGGCAAAGTATCTGTTTCAGTTTTAGCGGATTGTTCCGCGCCGATAGACACGGATGGAAAAGCCAGCATCAATGCCAGCGGTATCGCAGGAATACGAAACGAGTACATACAAAAGCTCCAGTAAATAACTGCTGGCTACAGGAGTCATGGCTCGTTGGCTTGCAATAAAAGCCTTTAATGATAACAATTATCATTTGAAATTTCAAGCCAATGTGGGTAGAGGATAGGAATTACGTCTTAATAATCAAGACAGTGAATTGGATAGCCTTTGTTGCTTCAAGCTGGGCGCAACAATCATTTCGCCTTCTTCAGTCATGGCGCTAGCGAGCCTTACCCCATACAGTGCTTCCAGTAAAGAAAGCGTGACATGTGACGTTTGATAGTCCCCTACCAACGTACCATGCTTGATCAATATCAATCGCTCAAAGCCTTGCAGTGCCTGGTTAATATCATGCAAGATTGCCAGAATCGCGTGGCCTCGTTTGGAGGCAAAGGTATAAATGGCGTCCATGAGTTCAAACTGCAAGCCTGGGTCCAGCGCGGCCAATGGTTCATCTACCAGCAGCAGCCCCTGCTCCACATCCCACAACTGGGCAAAGACCCGAGCCATTTGCACGCGGGCTTTTTCACCGCCAGACAAGGTATCAAAACGTCTGTCAAGTAAATGCGCTGCACAGGCGTGCTCGGCGGCCTGCTGCACGATACTGTTTAAATACGGGTCATGCGTACGCGCAACGCGCCCGAGACCAATGACCAAATCGACAGGCAACCCGAAGGCCACTTCATGTGATTGCGGCAAAATCGCCCGGCGGCGGCTCAGCTCAGCCAGCGACCAATCAGCCAGAAGACGTTGATCAAAATGTGCTTGGCCGGTCGCGGGGTTTAGCTCACGGGCCAGCAGTTTGAGCAAGGTAGATTTACCGGCCCCACTCGGGCCAAGGATCGCTACCTGTTCACCGGGCCGGATGGAGAGCGTAAAGGGGCCAAACTCTCGTTTGCCCAGCAATACTGTGACACGGTCAAGTGCCAGCAGTCCGGAAGTGGCATGCAAGGCAGTCATGATTAAACGCCTTTACGCATTCTAGCCAGCAATACCAGGAAAAATGGCGCACCCAGCAATGCAGTAAAAATACCCACCGGGATTTCGGCAGGAATCGCCACCGTTCTGGCGGAAGTATCTGCCAGTAGCAGCAAAATAGCGCCCACCAGCATGGCCAGGGGTGCCAATCGGCGTTGGTCCGGCCCTACCAGCAGGCGCACGATATGCGGCGCCACCAGGCCAATAAACCCTATCATGCCGCACCATGCAACCGCGAAACCGCACAGTACTGCGACCAGTATAATCACACGCATGCGCAGTGCACGCACATTCACGCCGACATGCGCAGCAGCCGCTTCGCCCAGGGCCAGGGCATTCATGGCATGTGTGAGCTGGCGTAGTGCCCACAATGCCAGCACGATTGTGATCAGCAACACACAAGCCAATGCCCAATTGGCACCCGCCAGTGAACCCAGTGTCCAGAACGACAAAGTCCGCAATTGTTCGTCTGTCGCCAGGTAGGTACATAAGCCTATCACGGCAGCGGCCAGTGCATTGAGTGCGATGCCGGTGAGCAACAAGCCGGCAATAGAGTCCGCAGTGAGCCAGCGCGCGACGCTATCGAGAATAAAACAGACAGCGACCGCGCCACCAAAAGCAGTCGCTGGCAACAGCCAGTAACGTAAAGCGGCCGGGACTTCTATACCACTGCTGGCAAGCAGCACGATGGTGAGGGCGGCCGCACAGGCGGCGCCACTGGTCACGCCGAGCAATCCGGGGTCGGCCAGCGGGTTGCGGAACAGGCCTTGTGCCAGCGCACCTGAAAGCGCCAATGCCGCCCCAATCAACACTGCAAACAAAATGCGCGGCAGGCGCAAATGCCACAAGACATACGCCCCACCCGATAGCGGCTCATCACTGTTTTGCAGCACGGCCAGCCAATCCTGCCAGGTGACGGGCACGGCTCCCATGGTGGCCGCAGCCCATACGCCTGCTATCAGTATCAGTGCAAGTAGCCATGCAGGCTTGCTGGCGAACCGTTGTGGCAACCCCCAGGCGGCTCTGGTTCTACGTGCTGACTGCGAGATGAATGATGTCATATCTACTTACCCTGCCGCAAAACGTGGCTGGGCTGCTAGCCTTGCATGGCCTTGGTGAGTGACAGGTCTAGCGCTGACAAGGCTTGCGGCAAGCGCGGGCCAAAGCCCAGCATAAACATGGCTTCCAATGCCACAATACGGCGTTTTTGCCCGGCTGGCGTCTGCGCCAGGCCAGGTAATTTCAATGCACCATCGACCCCGCCGACCACACCCATGCCCTGCTCGGTGAACAGTACAATGTCTGGCTGTGCAGCAATCACGGCTTCTGGGGTTAATGGTTTAAAGCCGTCAAAGCCGTCCACGGCATTGCGCGCGCCTGCATAGGCCATCATGGCGTCGGCGCTGGTTTTTCTACCACCCACCATGATTTGTGCCGGACTATGCGACAAAATAAACAACACTCGTGGTGCAGATGTTTTGCGTGCGAGGATAGGCGCACGTGCACGCTGCCAGTCTTGCCTTAACTGCGACTCCAACTGGCTGGCCTGTGCGCCTCGTTCTATCAGGCTCCCTACATGCTGAATGCGCTCTACCACCCCTTCAAACTTGTCGTTGGCAGACAATATAGACACGGGCACACCTGCCGTACCCACCTGACGCAGGACTGCCGGGGGACCTGCGTCCTCCGTGGCAAGCACCAGCGTTGGGCTCAAAGCCAGAATGCCTTCGCTGGAGAGCGCCCTGGCATAGCCTACACTGGGCAACTTTGTCGCTGCCTCCGGATAGAGCGATGTGGTATCTACCCCCACCAGTTCTTTTTCAGCGCCCAGGGCATAAATAATTTCCGTGAGTCCGCCACCGACGCTTACAATGCGGCGTGCCGTTTTTTTGCCTGCTTCATTACCCAGGGCAAGTTGCGGTAAACACACTGCTGCCAACGCGGCCCCCAGCTGAGTTAAAAAAATACGACGTGCGTGCGGCATGCTCTCTTTGGGATTGTTAAATTCGTGAGACATACGGATTAAACCTTAGGTAAACGGTCGATCAACTCGGCCCAGGCGTTTTCAGATTCTCCAGCCACATTGGCAGATGCAAACAAAGCGATGAGTGCACCAGCCCCGTCCAATAACACCAGCGCTGAAAACATGCCATGCAAGCCGGATTGCACAACCACCCAGGCAGACGCAATATGATCTTCGCGCAAATGCAAATTAAACCCTGGGTCCAGTACATTCAGCCATGACCCCATGACAACAACTTTATCCACTGGTCCGCTGTGCGCCTGTGTCGCCCCAGCGTTTCCAGTCAAAATCAAAGGTGCAATGGCTTCGTTAGCGGCAGTTTCCAGTAGCGCTCTTGCTGCATGCACAGGCACTTGCCTCGCCGTTTCCGCAGCCAGTTGTTGCACATAGGATAAGCAGGCCCCTTCGCATTGCGCAAGCAAGGTATATAAATCACGGGCATCGTGCACCCTGTCCCAGGCCATTAAAAAAGATGGAAAATCTTGAGCAACCGCGATAGTAACAGGGGGCCGCACAACGATTCCAGGCAGCTGATTTTCATCAGAAAACTGCGCAACCAGGGCCAGGTAAGCCGCAATGTCACTTTGCGGCCGCAAAAACACTTTGTGTACTGCAACCCCCGCAGTGTCATAAAACTGCAGACTGCGCTGCACGCCCTTTTCACCAGACTCTGCGACAGCAAATCCATGCTGCCAATGTTCAAGATGGCACTGCAAATCGATCTGCTCCCCGCCTACGGTGATGACGTTATCCTGCGCAGCCACCAACCCGTAAACGCCCTCTTTTTCATGCACGCATGCGGCATTACGCGTGAGCGCCAGGACGTGCTTGAGGGAAGCAAAAGCCACCAGCAGCGCATGCCATTCTGGCCGCAAACGCGTCACCCGCATCAACCCATCAGCAGGTGCGCCTATGTGTGTCGCAATCAACTCGCCTTCAGAGATATTGAGTTTTTCGGCGATCTCTCGATGGCGGGCGCGACCTGCCTGGCGCTCCAATTCGAACTGCCGCCTGATCTCTGCTAACAGCGGATTCTTTAGAGGCAGATTCATGTTTATGCCAGCTGATCCAGTTTCTGCTGGGTCGCTTTATCAGGCGCCGTATGCCCCTGGTCATTCCTGTGGGTGACCTGCATCAGGTCTTGCCCATTCAAATGATAGGCTTTGGCAAAACCGGACACATAGCTGCCCTGAGCAGGTGTCAACTCCATCAAGTGGAAGTCAGTCAGTTTGCTGATCACATCCATAAACTTGCCAAATTTTTCAAAAAATAAAGCCATGATGGTTTCGAACTTGGCGCTATCCCGATTTACTTCCTGCGCAGCACATTGAAACACCAGTCGCTTTCTTGCAAAGAGGTGGGCCGCATCCTTCTCAGCTTCGATAAACATCAGGGAGCACCGTCCGGTATCGCGCAGATTGGCACAATGCGTGGCCAGCTCGCTGACATAAATATAGAATTGATGGTCATGCTCCACATAGGCAGCATAGCTGGCTTCAGGCAAGCCTTGTGTATTGGTGGTAGCCAGCTGGAGCGACTGAAACTGGCTTTTGAATGCCATGGCTTCCGCCCCAATCGATTGCAACTTCTCCTCGTTCATATCATTATTCTCCAGGTTAAACACCTCACCCATGTAAGATGAAGTTATTTATTAATTGATATTCTACATGATAATCGTTTTCATTTACAAAATGACACTTTACCGCGTTCTTAATATTATTTTTCGTGTATCAATCAGGCCTTGGTGAGTCAGAAAGCAACATCAGGCCTGGATGACCGCTCGAAACAGGCAGGCAGACTGGCCTGATGATGCCCTTCAGATGTCAGCACACTGAAAATCAGGGGCACCGCAGGATAAAGGGGCTTGACCAGTGTTCGCTGTTATCCTGCTTGGGCTCTGGTGACGGTGAGGTTAGATGAGCTTGAGGGTACCCTTCATCATCGAGGCATGCCCTGGAAAGGAACAGAAAAAGACGTAGTTACCTGCAGCATCCAATTGCGATGGATTAAATGAAGTGCTTGCACTCTCACCACCGCCAATCACAGTGGTCGCAGCCACGACACGGGCGTCCTGCGGCTTGACAAATGACTTGCTGACGCCGGCTTTGCTGCCATCATGCAACACACCCTGTTCATCTGCCTGTTTGCTCACAACCAGGTTATGGCCCATGATGTTTTTGCTCATGGTGCCGGTATGTTTCAGGTTGATGGTAAAGGACTTGCAGCTTTTAGGGACAGCAATTTCTTTGGTATTAAAAGTCATTGCATCGGTGGCTTCCACAGTCACATCGCAACTGGCAGCGGCTTGCGCCTGCTGTTGCAGCAAACATGCCGCTCCCATAGTAACCAGTAATTGCGCGTATTGCTTCATTGTAAATCGCATGATGTTCTCCATTGCATCCATATTGAAAAATTGGCTGGCTACTGGAGAGAAGCTCGTTGGCTGGCTGGGGTTAAAACTATCTTGTGGCGTTTTGCTCGCGGTATTTTTTCTTGATCACGGACCCGCTTTTGCGTTGTGCGGCTGGCTTGAGCCAATAATGATACCCGGCAATCAATATCGGCAATGCCACCGCAATATTCGACACCAGTTCGCGCACGTCATCATAGAGCAAGGCTGCAATCAGTCCGCTACAGGAAAGGACTGCAATCACCGCAGGCCATAAAAAAATTTGTTGTAATGTTTTCGCTTGCATAAACAGGTGCGTCACCATGATTGTGTTCGCCCGTTGAAATTGATCAATACGCCTCGCTCAGCAAGATGCGCGTATTCACATCAGGCACATATTGATGACGCTTGCGCCACCATAATTTAAGTCCTGTCCACAGTACAATAATGCTCAATATATCCAGCACGGCCCATATCCATTTGAGTGTGGTGCCGCCATAGTCACCAAAATGTAATGGCTGTGAAACCAGCAACGCAACCAGGTACCATGGCAACGGGCGGCTATCGGTCAGTGTCGCATTTTGCGCATCGACCAGCACGGGCTTGAACAAGCGCTTAGTGAGTGGCGTATCGCCGCGCATGAAAATACCGTAGTGATGCTTGCTGGTGTAAGGCGTGCCGGGAAAGGCGATGAAACCAAGTTGCATCTCGGGTTCGGTTTTCTGAGCCACATCCAGTGATTGTTGCAGTGAAGCAAAGCGTGTAGGAGGCGGCAGGTTTTTGTAAGGAGCGATCATTTGCGACATCTGGTCAAATTGCCAGTACTTCACCAGCAGGTCTGACCAGGCGTTGATGACACCGGTAGCCCCGACGACAAAAAACCAGCTGAGCGTCACAATGCCCAATAAATTATGGATATCCAGGCGTTTGAGCTTTTCACCTCGTGCGTGCCGAACTTCGCCGAAAGGTAACTTGCGCATGAAGGGCGCATAAAGCACCACGCCTGAAATGATGGCGATGACTAACAAGAATCCCATCAAGCCCAGGAACAGCATGCCAGGCAACCCGGCAAACAGATCCACATGCAGCTTAAACATCACATACATGAAGCCTTGCTCACTTGGTGGCTCGCCTAGGACTTGCGCTGTGCGTGCATCCACCACTACATGCTTGAAACCGCTATCTGCCATCGTGGTTTTCGCCAATCTGACGACCCACTGTAGCGGCTCATCCTCCTCGCGGTACATATACAACGGCACCATGCCCGGCTGCCTGGCTTTGGCAGCTGCCAGCACCGTGTCCATACTGGCCATCGGCCCCTGGTGTGCGATCTCAGGAGTCGCGATATGATCGTCCAGCCAGTCTCCAATTTCGTGATGGAAAATCAGCGGTAAACCCGTGAGGCACAGCAACAACATGAATACCGTGCACACCAGGCTGGACCATTTATGCACCCAGGCCCAGCGACGGATAGAGGAATGAGACAGCATGAATAAAACCTATGGCGATTGTTTGATGACTTACGGTTGCGGCTGGCTCACGAAGCCAACTTTTTTCATGCCAGCGGTTTGCGCTTTAGCCAGCACCTCTGCCAGTATCTGGTAACGCGTATTTTTGTCAGCGCGGATTTGCAATTCTGGCTGCTGCTGCTTGGCAGCTTCGTCTGCCATACGTGTGGCGAGGTCGGCCACCTGGATTTCGCTGTCATTCCAGAAAATCTTGCCCTCGGCATCCACGGCCAGGTCAATCACTTCCGGTTTTTCCTCCAGTGGTTGTGAGGTGGCTTGCGGCAAATCAATCTTGACCGCATGCGTCAGCAGTGGCGCCGTGATAATAAAAATCACCAGTAACACCAGCATGACGTCCACCAGCGGCGTGGTGTTGATTTCACTCATGGGTTGCGTGTGCTCAGCCGCACTGAATGGATTTTGGCCCATCATACATTGCCACCTTTGCTGGCTACTTTGGCGTGCAGTTCTGTCACGTTTGCGGGTTTGTTACCGGCCTTGATCACCAGTGGTGCACCGGTGGTCAGCAGGGTATGCAGATCCTGTGCAAAACTCTCCAGTTCCGCCATGATGCCGCGGTTGGCCTTGATAAACGCGTTATATGCCAGCACGGCAGGAATCGCCACAGCCAGACCAATGGCCGTCATGATCAGGGCTTCACCCACTGGGCCAGCGACCTTATCAATGGTTGCCACACCAGATTGGCCAATGGCAGTCAGCGCATGGTAAATGCCCCATACCGTACCGAACAAGCCCACAAAAGGCGCCACACTGCCTACGGAGGCCAGCACAGACAAACCGCTTTCGAGTGCAGCCTGCTCTTGTGACAGCGTACGACGCAACTGGCGGGCGATAAACTCATCCTGACTGCAGGCCGCTGCCAGTGACTGGCTGGCATATTGCTGATGATGCTGGGTAGACTCCACCGCAGTCAATGCCAGCCGGAATGCTGGTGATTGCAATTGCGCCTCCTGCAGCGCTTCTTGCAAGGTGGCCTTACGCCAGAATTGGCGTACATAAGCAGACACATCACGCTTGCGCTTGAACACCTGCCAGGACTTCACAAGAATAAAGTACCAGCTCAGTACCGACATCGTCAGTAAGATCAGTGCCACTAACACCGAAACCACACCGCCTTCGGTGATAAAAGCCAAACCACTTGTTGATTGCATTAAAAATTCCCTTTCACTGAAAACTTGCTCACTATTTCAAACTTGCCTAATTCTGCGTCAGCGAGAATGACAACGGTACATTCACGTAGGCACTCAACGCTTTTCCACCCTTGCGCGCTGGCTCAAAACGCCATTGCTTGACCGCATTGACAGCTGCCTTGTCCAGACGCTCAAAACCACTGCTACTAATCACGTCTACCGTTTCTGGCCGACCTTCAGCGGACACTAGCACCTTCATAAGCACCCTACCCTCTTCACCGGCACGCTGTGACAAACGTGGATACTCTGGCGGCGGATTATTCAGGTAAGCAACACCAAATTTTGGGGGCTCGACTTTTTCCTCCACTACCTCCTGCTTGGGAGGTGCTGCTGGCGGCGCTGGTTTGCTAGGCGCACTAGCGACAGGCGCTTCCAACGGTGGCGCGGATGGCTGCGTGCTGGCTTCGAATTTTGGTTGCTCTGGCGTGGTTTCTACAATACGCTCCACCACCGGCGCAGGCCGCTCTACAGGCTTAGGCGTTTCTTTAGGCTTGATCACCGGTTTAACCACTGGCTGCTTTTTGATAATCGGCACCACTTCCGGTGCAGGCGCTTCTTCTTTCTTGGCAGGCAGCGTAATCAGCGAAACCGTCATCGGCTCAGGCTTGGGCTCAACAATGACGGGTTCTTCATGCATCAGCAACCAGGCAATGACCGCAGCATGCAATGCCACCACAGCCAGCATACCCAGCCCATGCCAGCCCTGACGGCTATCGCGGGACAACCAGTCTTCGGTGGCCAACACCGACCAGCGAAAAATCCCGGCCAACTCTCCGAGCTGGCGACGGTGCAAACTCAACTCAGGTACACGAGAGGCGAGCGCACGCTGAGGCTTTAACGACAACCCCTGCAAAGACTCACGTTGCAGCATTAGCGCACTCCCCTGATAAAATCACAAAAGGCAACGCCAGGGTTGCCATCATTACACACACATTTCACGCAAAAACCTCTATTGATTTTGCTGAGCCAGTCCTGGCGTTACCAACGCCTGGCACTTGGTCAACAGTAATTTGTTTTGCTTGGTGCGCGTCAACTGATAAGTCTCGCCACCATGCACAATCGCCAGCACGCCTGCGTCACCCAACAACTCTTGAGCGTCTATCGTAGGCATCCACTGTGACGAAACGCCGGTCGCATTTTGCACCTCATCCAGTGATGATTGCAAGCGGTTAGTCATTTGAATCCATTCTAAAAAAAGGCCGACTTACTTGCGCGAGCAATGCGGCATCAGATTTCAAGGAACACCCTTACCAGGGATGATTTGGCGCATGAACAATCACGCCTATTTGAGCAATGACATGTTGGGGTTAGGAGCATTGCTCAAATGCTTTACCAGCCAAACCCGATGCAGAGCCTGGCCAGCTAAAATTAAACACGGTTGGAGTAATATTCAACCACCTGCTGCACATCAATCGGGAACGGTACATCCTCAATAGATGGCAAATGCCCAATTTTTGCGCTTGCAGAGCCCGCTTCAACCGACAACCACTCTGGAATTGTCAGGCTAGGCGTCGCCATCGCATCCATCACCATAGGGATCTTGCGGCTTTTCTCTTTTACGCTGACCACATCCCCCACTTGCAAACGAATAGACGCAATGTTGGCTGACTTACCATTGAGCAATACGTGGCCATGATTCACCAACTGGCGTGCAGCAATCCCTGTAGGGGCAAAACCGGCACGAAACACCACGTTATCCAGGCGCCGCTCCAGCAATGACATCAACTTTTCGCCAGTAGGCTCCGTGCCTTTACGAGCTTCTAGGATTAAACGGCGCATTTGCTTTTCACTCACGCCGTAGTTAAAGCGAATTTTTTGCTTTTCCACCAATTTGACAGCAAAGTCTGAACGGCGGCGGCGTGATGCCTGCTGACCGTGCTGACCTGGCGGGTTAGGACGGTTTTCAATGGATTTGCGGGACAAGCCGGGCAACTCTACACCCAATGCGCGCATAATCTTGAGCCTGGGTCCTGTGGTACGTGCCATGAATCTATTACCTTTCGTTGTTTATCTTTAAATTGCTCTATTGATACATCTCAGCGGCTACTGCAACGTGGAAGACTGCGCCACAAAATCAGTCACCGCCTGCTGCATGGCAAATTCCTGATGCGCCTGCAACAATGCCTGCCACTCTTGCAACAGCTGCCTGGCAGCAGACTTGATCAAGCCACTTTCCGCATACTCTGGCGCAGTGAGCGTCTGCGCCAGACTGCAACCCAACAAAGCCAGGTCTTCAGAAGGATTCGCGGCGTAACGCGTTGCCACGCAACTCAGCGAAACCAGCACGGCGCTGGCAGTGGGCAAGTCCGGATCAAAAAAACCATTGGCTTCAGCTGCGTAATCAATCTGCATTGCGGGATGACTTTCGTTCAATCGTTTATGGAAATGATAATGTTTCTCATTTAGAATGTCAACCTTTGTTTGCAACTTGCCGCAACTCTTTTGCAGATCGCAGCTAACCGCTTTGCACACAGGCAACAATCTTGACCAAATTAGCAAAGCAAGTTAATGTATAGGGTTCAACATTAATTAGCCAAAAAATCAAGGTTTTATGGACGCTTCTGCCCACTCCGCCACAGACACCCACGCCAAATCCATGACAGGTGCGGACATCGTTGTCTCTTGCCTGAATGAGGAAAAAGTCAAATTCGTCTTTGGCTATCCAGGTGGCGCGGTCTTGCACATTTACGACGCGCTCTATAAACAGAATGGTTTCAAACATATTCTGGTGCGCCACGAACAGGCAGCCGTGCATGCGGCAGATGCCTATTCACGTGCAACTGGTGATGTCGGTGTTGCCTTGGTCACCAGCGGTCCAGGTGCGACCAATGCGGTAACCGGCATTGCCACTGCCTATATGGATTCGATTCCACTGGTGGTCATTAGCGGCCAGGTGCCGGTTCCAGCCATTGGCCTGGATGCGTTTCAGGAAGTGGACATGGTTGGGGTCACCCGCCCTTGCGTAAAACATAATTTCTTGGTCAAGCATGTCAAAGACATTGCGCCAACGATCAAGAAAGCGTTCTTTATTGCCAAGACAGGCCGTCCAGGTCCGGTAGTTGTAGATATTCCTAAAGATATCACGGCACACGTGGCTGACTTCATCTACCCGAAAACGGTAGAGATGCGTTCTTACAATCCGATTCTCAAAGGCCACAGTGGCCAGATCAAGAAAGCGGTCAAGCTGCTGCTGGGCGCTAAACGTCCGATGATCTACACCGGTGGTGGCCTGGTATTGGGTAATGGCGCCGCTGAACTGGTCAAGCTGGCAAAAGCACTCAATTTCCCGGTGACCAATACCTTGATGGGTTTGGGTGGTTATCCAGCCACGGACAAACAGTTTGTCGGCATGTTGGGCATGCACGGCACTTATGAAGCCAACATGGCCATGCAACACTGTGATGTGTTGCTGGCGGTGGGCGCGCGCTTTGATGACCGAGTGATTGGCAATCCCAAACATTTTGGCGGCCAGAAACGTACCATCATTCATATTGATGTCGACCCCTCCAGCATCTCCAAACGCGTGAAGGTCGACGTGCCTATCGTGGGCGACGTACAGTCCGTGCTGGCGGACATGAATGAAATCCTGGCGCAGGAAGAAAACCAAACGACGGATACCGCTGACTGGTGGTCACAGATTAATGAATGGCGTGGCATCCAGTCCCTGGATTACGTTTACTCTGACAGTGTGATCAAACCGCAATACGTGGTGCAGAAACTATGGGAAGTCACCAAAGGCGAAGCCTATGTGACCTCAGACGTGGGCCAGCACCAGATGTGGGCCGCGCAATACTACAAATTCGACAAACCACGCCGCTGGATCAACTCTGGCGGCCTGGGCACCATGGGCGTTGGCTTGCCATACGCCATGGGCTGTCAGTTTGCCGACAAACACGCGCAAGTCGCCTGTATTACCGGTGAAGGCAGTATCCAGATGAACATTCAGGAGCTCTCCACCTGTGCGCAATATGGCCTGCCGATCAAGGTCATTCTGCTCAATAACCGTTACCTGGGCATGGTGCGTCAGTGGCAGGAGTTCTTCTACGAGAACCGTTACTCCGAGTCGTACATGGACAGCCTGCCGGACTTCGTCAAACTGGCTGAATCGTATGGTCACGTCGGCATGCGCATTACCAACCCGGCAGATGTAGAAGGCGCCCTCAAAGAAGCGTTTGATAGAAAAGACAAATTTGTATTTATGGACTTTTTAACCGACCAAACAGAAAACGTCTTCCCTATGGTTGAAAACGGCAAGGGCTTGTCAGAAATGGTATTGAGCCCAAGCACGGCCAGCCGTCTGAAAGGGGAAGAATAATGCGTCATATTATTTCGCTGCTGATGGAAAACGAAGCCGGCGCCCTGTCACGCGTGGCGGGCCTGTTTTCTGCACGCGGTTACAACATTGAATCCCTCACGGTCGCGGTCACCGAAGACCCAACCCTGTCTCGCATGACCATTGTGACGACAGGTTCCGATGATGTGATTGAACAAATTATCAAGCAACTCAACAAGTTGATTGACGTGGTCAAAGTGCTGGACCTCAACGATGGCAAGCACATTGAGCGCGAACTGATGCTGGTTAAGGTGAAAGCCACCGGCGTCCATAAAGACGAAATGAAGCGTATGTGCGACATTTTCCGCGGCCGTATTATCGATGTGGCCGACAATAGCTACACCATTGAGCTTACCGGCTCTTGCAGCAAACTGGATGCATTTATCGAAGCCATAGACCGCAGCGCGATTCTTGAAACCGTGCGCACCGGCGCGTCCGGCATTGGTCGTGGCGACCGCATCCTCAAGGTTTAATCGACATTATTTTTACAGACAAAAGCATTTGTATTGAAAGGCAAAAGCAGAGATGAACGTTTATTACGACAAGGACGCCGACTTAAGCATTATCAAGGGCAAAAAAGTAACTATCGTGGGTTATGGTTCCCAAGGTCATGCGCACGCAGCTAACCTGCGCGACAGCGGCGTTAACGTCACTATCGGTTTGCGTAAAGGCGGCGGCTCCTGGGCGAAAGCTGAAGGCGCTGGCCACACCACTTTGGAAATCGCTGCAGCAGTGAAAGAAGCTGATGTAGTGATGGTATTGCTGCCAGATGAAACCATGGCAGAAATCTTCAATGCAGAAATCGCGCCTAACCTGAAAAAAGGTGCAGCATTAGCATTCGCACACGGCTTCAACATTCATTACAACCAGATCGTGCCACGCGCTGACCTGGACGTGATCATGATCGCGCCTAAAGGCCCAGGCCACACTGTGCGTTCCGAATACCTCAAAGGCGGCGGCGTTCCTTCATTGATCGCTGTGTACCAAAACACATCCGGCAAAGCCAAAGACATCGCATTGTCTTACGCCGCAGCTAACGGCGGCACCAAAGGTGGCGTGATTGAAACTGACTTCCGCGAGGAAACAGAAACTGACTTGTTCGGCGAACAGGCAGTGTTGTGCGGTGGCGCGGTTGAACTGGTAAAAGCCGGTTTTGAAACGCTGGTTGAAGCTGGTTACGCGCCAGAAATGGCCTACTTCGAGTGCTTGCACGAACTGAAACTGATCGTTGACCTGATGTACGAAGGTGGTATCGCCAACATGAACTACTCCATCTCAAACAACGCGGAATACGGTGAGTACGTGACAGGCCCACAAGTGATCAACAGCCAGTCTAAAGAAGCCATGCGTCAGTGCCTGGCTAACATCCAGAACGGTAACTACGCTAAACAGTTCATCCTGGAAGGCCGTACAAACTACCCAGAAATGACTGCACGCCGTCGTTTGAACGCTGCTCACCCAATCGAGCAAGTGGGTAACAAACTGCGCGCCATGATGCCTTGGATCGCGAAAAACAAATTAGTAGATCAGTCTAAAAACTGATCGACGACTAAGGGATCAATCTAAAAATTAATTTAGAAAATTGATCTAGCTGACCGGTAACGTTTAAAACTCATTAAATCTACCATAGGCAAAAAGCACAGGCCGATGTAATATCGCCTGTGCTTTTTTTATCACTAAATCATTGAATTTATAAGAAGTCACTCCCATCTGCGTGACTGACGATCAGCCCCACAGGGAGCTGAGACTAGAAGAGGATATTACGAGTGAAACTCGCCATTCTGTTGCAATACATCGCCCCCAAACAATTGCTGACTGCCGCTGCCGGAAAATTGGCGCACTGGCAGGCTGGCCGACTGACTACCGCCTTTATTGGCTGGTTTGTGCGCAAATACCATGTGAATATGGAAGAAGCACTCAACGGTGATATTGCCAGTTACGCCTCGTTTAACCTGTTTTTCACCCGCCCACTGAAACCAGGGGTTCGTCCGTTGGCTGATAGTGCTTTTATTTGCCCAGTCGATGGTGCCATCAGCCAGTTCGGCAAAATCGAACAAGGCCAGATCTTCCAGGCTAAAGGCCATCATTACACGGCGCAGGCGTTAGTCGGTGGCGATGCAAACTTGGCGGCTAATTTTGAAAGCGGCAGTTTTGCCTGCCTGTATTTAAGCCCGAAAGACTATCACCGCATCCATATGCCATGCGATGGCAAGCTGCTGAGCATGACCTATGTACCTGGCGATTTATTCTCAGTGAATCCACTCACAGCCGCCAATGTGCCCGGCCTGTTTGCGCGTAACGAGCGCGTAGTCTGTACGTTTGAATCCGCCCAGCATGGCAAGTTTGTGCTGGTTTTGGTCGGTGCGACGATTGTCGGCAGCATGGCTACCGTTTGGCATGATGCCAAAGACCACATTATCAACCCGCCACGTCCGGGCAAAGTTGTCCATTGGGATTACAACGACCAAAACATCACCTTGAAACAAGGCCAAGAAATGGGTCGTTTCCTGTTAGGTTCTACCGTGGTGATGTTATTTGAAAAAGACGTGCTGGAGTTTAATGCCAGCTGGCACCCAGGCAAACCGATACGCCTGGGCGAGGCCATGGGGAAATAGTGCGAGTAAACCATTAAAAAAGCGGAGCTTAAACTCCGCTTTTTTATTATCCATTCAAACTCTTGCTCACCACCTCAAACACATCGCCAGAGAGATTAGGCGTTGCTAGAATCGCTTCAAGCGCTGCCTTCATCTGCGCTTGTAATGCAGGTGTATAGCGCTTCCACTCACGTAATGGTGTGACCATACGCGCCGCAATCTGAGGGTTAATGGTATTGAGTTCAATAATCGCATCACGCAGGAAAGCATAGCCTTTGCCACTAGGGTCATGGAACTTGACGGGATTGTTAATGGCAAATGCGCTGTACAGTGAGCGCACACGGTTAGGATTCTTGATATTGAAATCAGGATGTTTGCGCAACATGGCCAGGTCATCAAAAATCTGCTCACGGTTGGCAATCGCTTGCAGCGAGAACCATTTATCCACCACGAGCGGATAGTTTTCAAATGCCTGGTAAAAATCCGCAAACACTTCGGCGCGTTGCGGTTGGCTACTATCTGCCAGGCAAGCCAGCGCAGCCACGCGGTCGGTCATATTATCGGCTGCATCGTAATGCGCTTTTGCACGGGCAGCGCAACCGGTGCCATTGGTCACGGTGAGGATTTCCAGCACGGCATTTTGCAATGCACGGCGGCCCATGGCCTCGGGTGTGACCGAGAATGTGCCGGTATTGCGGTTTGCTTCATACAACGCCGCCAGCGCATCTTTATGAGCGCGTTTAATCTGCGTCAGGATGCTGGTACGCGCTGCATCAATCGCAGCCGGATCTATCTCGGGCAGATACTGGCCAATCACGCCTATCATCGGCAATGTCAGTGCACGCGCCAGCAGCGCCTTGTCGCCTTGCCCGCGCAGGCCCTGCGCAATCAAAATACCCACATCGCCAATAAACTGGCTGATATCGGCTTGCGGGTCCGCCATCACACGCTGGATAGTCCGCAGCGCCAATGTCTGTCCCGCTTCCCATTTATTAAAGCCATCGGTGTCATGCACTTGCAACAAGCGCAAATCATCGTCGCTTAAATCGGTTTCCAGCTTCACTGGTGCCGAAAACCCACGCAGGATAGAAGACACAGGCTTGCCAGGCAAATCAACGAAAGTGAATGTTTGCTCACGTGCGGTGACTTCCAGCACGCGGGTCGGGAGGATTTCTTTGCCTTGCGCATCCAGCAAACCAAGCGCTACCGGGATATGCAACGGCTTCTTGTCAGTCTGCCCAGGCGTATCCGGTTGTGACTGCCTGAATGTCAGCGTATAACTTTTCTGCGCTGCATCGTATTGGCTACTGACTTGTAAGGTTGGTGTGCCCGCCTGTTTATACCAGCGGAAGAACTGCGACATATCACGGCCAGACGCATCCGCCATACATTGCACAAAATCATCGCAAGTCACGGCATGACCGTCATAGCGCTTAAAGTACAAATCTGTCGCTTTACGGAAAGTCTCCGCGCCCAGCAAGGTATGCTGCATGCGGATTAACTCAGCGCCCTTGTCGTAAATGGTTTTGGTGTAAAAGTTACTGATCTCGATAAACTGGTCAGGCTGCACCGAATGCGCCAGCGGGCTGCCATCTTCAGGAAACTGCAAACGACGCAAACCGTTTACATCGTCAATGCGCTGTACCGCACGCGAATTCATGTCGGCGCTAAACTCCTGGTCGCGGAACACGGTAAAGCCTTCTTTGAGGGAGAGCTGGAACCAGTCACGGCAAGTTACGCGGTTACCCGTCCAGTTGTGGAAATACTCATGGCCGATCACGCCTTCCACACTCATAAAATCGCTATCGGTCGCGGTTTCCTGATGCGCCAGCACCAGAGCCGTATTAAAAATATTGAGCGAGGTGTTTTCCATCGCGCCCATATTAAAATCGCTCACCGCCACAATATTGAACAAGTCGAGCTGGTACTCGCGGCCATACACTTCCTCATCCCACTTCATGGACCTTTTCAGTGATTCCATGGCATGGCCGCACTGCTTTTCATCGCCGGCACGCACATAAATATGCAAATCCACCTTGCGGCCAGACATGGTCGTAAACGTATCCGCCACACGCACCAAATCACCCGCCACCAGCGCAAACAGGTAGCAAGGTTTAGGGAAAGGGTCATGCCACACGCGGTAATGTCTGCCATCCGGCAAAGTGCCTTCATCCTGCAAATTACCGTTTGAGAGCAACACCGGATACAACTTTGCATCCGCCTCAATGCGCACAGTAAACACACTCAGCACATCAGGCCTGTCCTGGTAGTAAGTAATGCGCCTGAAACCTTCCGCCTCACACTGCGTGCAATAGTTGCCTTGTGACTGATACAAGCCTTCAAGCGCCGTATTCGCTTCCGGATTGATTTCGCTAACGATGGTTAATGTGAATTCATTGCCTGGATTCACTATCGTCATCTGCCCATCAGCAATAGTGTAGCCATCAAATGGCTGACCGTTCAAAGCAACGGAAACGATAGTTTGATCTTCACCATCCAGCACCAAATCATGAGAAGCACCCGCCTGGTTTTTCACATATCTCACCTCAGAGGTCACAATCGTTTTGCCCGGCAACAGGTTAAAACTCAAATTCACCTGTTTCGCCAGATAAGGCGCTGGTGTGTAGTCCTTTAGGTAGATAGTTTTTGGTGCAACAGCGTTTTCGGTTCGCATGGATTTACCTGAGAGTTTTTAGAGTTAAGTGGGAATTATATTTGAGAGTAGGCATTGTAGGATTGGTTTAATAATTGTTTCACCACATAGCCTTATCACATGTTAAATTAATTATGCAAATTAACGATATTGACATGCGTAACGCTACACACTACACTGATTAAAAATGATCAAATCATTCAAACACAAAGGGTTAAAACAGTTCTTTGAAACTGGCAGTAAAGCAGGGATTCAACCACATCATGCTCAAAGACTAAGTCGGCAACTGCTACGCCTCAATGTTGCGAAAAACGCTGATGACATGAATGTACCGGGCTGGCGATTGCACTCGTTGGAAGGAGAGCTTTCTCAACATTTTTCAATCGTAGTGAATGGCAATTGGAGAATGACCTTTATGTTTGAAGGCGAAGATGTGATTTTGGTCGATTATCAAGATTACCATTGAAAGAAAACTTATGAACCCAATGCATAATCCACCCCATCCGGGTGAAACACTACGTGACGATATATTGCCCGCACTCGGCCTATCTGTAACCGAAGCCGCCGAGCAATTAGGAGTAGCCCGCCCGACCTTATCCAAAGTGTTAAATGGTCGCGCTGCCATTTCCCCGGAAATGGCCATACGCCTCGAAAAATGGCTGGGGGTTGAGAACGGCGGACGTGCAGATATTTGGTTAGCTGAGCAAACAGCCTATGACCTCTGGCAAGCAAGAGAAAAGGTCAGTGTTCAGGTAAAGCCGCTGAAGGACTTTTCACTCACAAAATAAAGAATTCTGTGGGTTTTGAAAGTGTTCACCAAATCTAGTTAGCTTATGGACAAGAAGCTATGTCGTAATTTCCAGCTCATCCACAACGCCATCGTTCACCACGAACTCAGACACAGGATGACCGCTCTCATACAGTAATGCTGCATTAGCTTCAGTTGCTGGCACAGTGATGCGGGAGTTATTAATCATAAAAACGGTAAAGTACTTATTCGCGTTTTTATCGAAATGCTCCCACACCGAAAACACATCCTCAAGATACAGGCCATTAATCTCCAGCCCATCCAGCTTCAACTCAGTTTTATTAAAATTGTTCATTACATCTACTTCGCAAATTTATCAACAGTAGCTAGATTGAATAGCTGAGAGCCTGCTTAGTTCCGGGAAATATCCTTGGTTCTGGTATGTGACACTGCCTTTAATATGCCTATACCTGTGAGTATCACTGAAGCAATCACGATGTACAAATGCGGTACGCCTGCCTCTACCAGCGCCCATGCAATCCCGCCTATTAAAATTGCAAAGCCAATTAGATATATAACGAACGATGACATACAGCCTCCTCATTTAATTTAAATTTTTAGCACTTAAATGATAGTTTTTGAGAAAGATAGTGGTATCAGACAGTGGCTGAAAGCAGTGTAGGGAAAGTGGAAATTTTTTAAAACTTGAATTTATTTGTTGCGCCCGATTAACGTGTAAGCGTTTAGTCTTCACGACAAATGTCTTTAGGTGAAATAGCGTCTTCAATTTTCCTTGCACATGCCTAAAATTAAAATATTATTCGCCATTAGAGAATAATATTTGACACAATGAGTTTAGATATGCTTTAATAACTTCGTGGTTAAAAGAGCAAAACCGCTTCGTTGTATTGGTTGAGTAATCAGCTGTGGAGCCTAGGCTCTAATGTGTATCCCGCTCATGTACTGACGAAGTAACATCCCAAGTTACGAACGTAGTCTGACTCGATGCAGGCACGTCTGAAAAACGGTTTCAGACGTGCATTTGGATAAGAGGTTAAAACTTGATGCTAGCTCTTCAAGGTTATGTAAGCGGATCGTTTGCATGGTGCAAACGAGATAACCAAGGAGAATTGCCATGTGCAGTCCTAAACCCACAAAGCGTCAAGGGTTGGCTAGCAAGGTTAAATCGTGGTTTCGAAGGCCGATTATTTTTAGGATTGCCGCATTTGCCCTAAACATATTGAATCTGGTTCTGAAAATCTACGATCACTTTGCGGGCTAACACCCTCTTATTTTTAACGGTGAAATCATGCTTAATAGAGCACTTAAATTACTTAGAACATATCATCAATTCAGCCAAACAGATTTGGCTAAAAAACTTGATATTTCCAATTCCTATCTTTGCGAAATTGAAAAAGGTGAAAAGACTCCGGGTATTGATTTGCTTACAAAGTATTCGATTACCTTCAAGATGCCTGTTTCTTCGATAATGCTGTTTTCTGAGCAAATTGGAAACTCATCATCGAGTCAAAAGTTAAGAATCGCGGCTGCAGATAAAATTCTGCGGTTACTTGAATGGATTAATGAGAAAGAAACATTAGAAGAGAATGCGTAAGCAATATTCAATTGATCAATCTCCTCTTTACGCAATTCGCGGCAAAAAGCAGCTTGAATCAGTATTACATATCCATCTCAATAAACTGGATAAATTACTTAAACCAGACTCCTATCGCACTTTCACTAATGAAAAAAACAGAGAAATCCAACACCCTATCGGCTGGTTAGAAGAAGTACATAAAAGAATAGCGAGATACTTCTCAAGAATAATCACACCAGATTATGTTTACTCTCGAAAGGGGCGCTCATATGTGGAAAATGCGTATGAGCATAGAGGCTATCACCCTTTGGTCAAAACAGACATCTCAGGGTTTTATCCAAACACTTCAGTACATAAAGTCAAAGAGATGTTTGTCAGAGAGTTTAAGTGCGCAAACGATATAGCGATGATACTTGCGAATATCTGCTGCTTTCAGCAAAAATTTCTACCTACCGGTAGCTCGATTAGCGGCTATGTAGCATTCTTCGCTAACAAACCCCTCTTCGATAGAGTAAATGATCTCGCAAAGAAAACAGGCTGCACGTTCACTCTGTACGTAGATGATCTAACTATTTCAGGTACAAATGCATCAAGAGAACTCATCAATAGAGTTACACGATTGATTAATCGCCATGGCTATAAATATAGTAAAAAGAAAACTATTACTTATACCAAATCAGCAACTAAGATTGTTACTGGCGTAGCGGTACACTGGAATCAATGCAAAGTGCCGAATGAGAGACTACTCAGTATTACGGAGACGCGAAAAGCAATCGCGACCTCAGCATCTTCAGAGCATAGGTCAAACCTAATTAAATCCCTAAAAGGCAAGCTGCAGTTTGCCCAGCAAATTAAAAAAGTGAACGATGGTGTCGACTGTAATATCCCCTTAAGATTTTCATAATTAATTCATCGCTATAAGAGAGATAGTCATTAAGCTATTTCCAAGCTACGAACATATTCAGTCGAATCATTAAGCCTTTTTAACAAACTCCGACTTCAACTTCATCGCACCAAATCCCTCAATCTTGCAGTCGATATCATGGTCTCCATCGACCAGGCGGATGTTTTTTACTTTAGTGCCCACTTTTACCACTGACGAAGAACCTTTCACTTTGAGGTCTTTGATCACAGTGATGGTGTCGCCATCTTGTAGCACATTGCCGTTGGCATCACGCACGATTTTCACTTCTTCCGCATCTGTTGCGGCTACCTTGCTCCACTCATGCGCACATTCGGGGCAGATGTAGTTGTCACCATCTTCATAGGTGTATTCAGATTGGCATTTTGGGCAGGCAGGTAATGACATAAAGACTTTCGTGAGGCAAACAATAAAACCGTATATTTTACAGGGTTATTATTGAAAGGGCTTGTTATTAATTAATCCAATCAAATAGCACTCATCTTGTAGGCATAACGCCGACTTTTTTATTGATCAGTTTCGGCTACACTACATTACCTCCTCATCTGGGTTTACAGGCTTTATTAAAGCCGCCCAATGCAGTGTGAATGTAGAAATATTAGTGCCCAGTTTACCGACTCTACACTGGCACTGCTGATGAAATGCTCCAGAGACAGCCTGCTGGACAAACTGAAGCAGCAATCGAACACGGATGTTTGAAGGTTTTTTATGAAAAACCCTCCGCACTCTACGCTTTTTAATACTGGCAGCAGGCTTTTTAACAGATTCAGAGGTTAGTTTCATCGCACAAAAACCGTCGACCTTGCAGTGGATCTCCTGATCACTCGTGACGAGGCGGATGTTTTCAATTTTTCATGGTGATTGAATATCTGGTTATTCAATCACTTTTGCCCTGTCATCTGCAAAGCGGTCTAGAATGGATTTGCTTGCACCGCTTAAGGATTGCACATGTGGTTACATACGGAATGTGATATCAGCTTTGTTGTCAGTATTCCCACGCCGTTTATTTTGATGCTAAGGCCGCGCAGTGGTGTGCATCAATGGGTGGCTCGACAGTCTTACACCCTTAAGCCTAGTGTACCGGTGGAGGAATATACCGACACTTATGGTAATCTTTGCCAGCGTTTGATTGCGCCTGAGGGCGAGTTTTACATCAGCACATCGGCTGATATTTTGACCGCTGATAAGCTTGAGACTGCGCCCGGCGGGCGGTTTGAAGAGGTTCAGCATTTGCCTAACCATGTGCTGACTTATTTGCTGCCCTCACGCTATTGTGAGTCAGACAAATTCATTGATCTCAGCCAGGAAATTGTTGCGCATATGCGGCCTGGGTATGATCAGGTAAGCGCCATTGAGCAATGGATACGCCAGAATATTCGTTTTAATCCGGATTCTCCACATTTTCAGCTATCTGCAGTCGAGGTGAATCAGCAGCGCGAAGGCGTTTGTCGCGAGCTGGCGCATTTGGGCATCGCCTTGTGCAGAGGGCTTTGCATCCCGGCACGCATGGTGGTGGGTTATTTGCACGGGTTACAACCGATGGATTTTCATGCCTGGTTTGAAGCGTATGTGAATGGGGGATGGTATACGTTTGACCCGAGCCAGTCAGAATCCGTTGGCGGACGCATTACTGTGGCCTATGGCCGCGATGCCGCGGATGTTGCCATTTTTAACCAGTTTGGCCCGGCGTTGTACCCGGAGGTAATGCAGGTTCGCGTCACGCAACTCGCTGCCGCACCAATTTAACTGGGCGAGAAACACACCATGAAACGATTAAGAATCAAACATCTGACTGAATATATCTTCTCGGGCACAGTGTCACTGCAACAACATTATTTATTGCTGCGGCCACGTGAGGGACACGATTTGCGCATTGAGTCTTCTATCCTCAACATTACGCCGGCTTATCAGATCAAATGGTATCGCGATGTATTTGATAACTCACTGGCTGCTGTCACGTTTTTGCAATCGAGTGACAGGCTCACGATTGCAAGTGAAGTGGTGATTCAACACTATGAAGAAGCACCACTGGATTTTTGTATTGACGACTATGCGGTGAATTATCCGTTTGCCTATGCGCAAACTGACTGGGAAGATCTGGCAGCTTTTCAGCAGCCAATGTTTGCCAATGACCAACATGCCATTAATCAGTGGCTAACAAAGCTGGGGCTGAAAAACGTTAACATCAACACTTTTGAACTACTGACCCGCTTGAATCAAGCGATTAACACCCAGTTTCGCTACCAGATTCGCGAGGAGCCTGGCGTTCAAACGCCGGCAACCACCCTGACCAAGCTGAGTGGCTCTTGCCGTGACTATGCCACGTTGTTTATTGAAGCGTGCCGCCACCTGGGACTGGCCAGCCGTTTTGTCAGTGGTTACTTGCATGCACCAGCCACAGAAGCGGGTAACGCCACCACTCATGCCTGGGCAGAAGTATATTTGCCGGGCACCGGCTGGAAAGGCTTCGACCCCACCGCAGGCAAGGTGACCGGCACACAGCACATTGCTGTTGCAGTGTCACGTAACCCGGAAACCATCCCACCAGTTGCGGGTAGCTTTATCGGCCCCAATATTCAGCCTCAATTGATTGTGAATGTACAGGTAAACCTACTCACAGGCTAATAAAAGCAAGGCCACTCTTGCCAAGGGGAATGGATTGTTTCACAGGTATACAGGCGTAAAAAAACCGCTTCACTAGGAAGCGGTTTTTTATGCAGCGATTGTTCTAAATTAAAGAACAGATTTCACTGCTTTCACTACGTTCTCCACTGTGAAGCCGAAGTGTTTGAACAGTGCGCCGCCTGGTGCGGATTCGCCGAAGGTATCGATACCAACAACTGCACCTTCCAGACCAACATACTTACGCCAGAAATCTGGGTGAGCAGCTTCAACAGCCACGCGTTTAACGCCTGGAGTCAATACGCTGTCTTTGTAAGCCTGGTCTTGACGGTCGAATACGTTGGTGGATGGCATGGAAACCACACGCACTTTAGTACCCGCAGCGTTCAATTCAGCAGCCGCTTGAATTGCCAGATCCAACTCGGAACCGTTAGCAATGATGATCACATCCGCTTTACCTGCAGCGTCAGAGAATACATAGCCACCCTTGCGGATCAGTTCAAAGTCTTTAGCATCGTGCTTGATGCCTGGCACTGCTTGACGGCTCAATACCAAGCTGGTTGGGCCTTCAGTGCGCTCTACTGCAGCAACCCATGCAACGGTTGTTTCTGTAGAGTCAGCTGGACGCCATACATCCATACGAGGAATCATACGCAGACCAGAAGTGTTTTCAACTGGTTGGTGTGTAGGACCATCCTCACCTTGACCGATAGAGTCATGGGTCAGCACGTAGATCACACGTTGATGCATCAACGCAGACATACGCATGCCGTTTTTCATGTAGTCAGAGAACATGTGGAAAGTACCGCCGTATGGCAACAAGCCACCGTGCAATGCCATACCGTTCATGATGGCAGCCATACCGAATTCACGTACACCGTAAGAGATGTAGTTGCCTGGCTCTTTACCACTCACGTGTTTGAAGTCTTTAGAGGATGTCAGGTTAGAACCTGTCAAGTCAGCTGAACCGCCCAGGAATTCTGGCAAGATTGGAGCCAAGGCTGTAATTGCTTTTTGTGAAGCTTGACGAGTGGCCAATTTCTCAGCTTTTTCGTTGGTTTCAGCGATGATTGCGTCAGTCAGTGATTTCCAGTTAGCTGGCAATTCACCGGCCATACGACGTTTGAATTCTGCAGCTTCTGCTGGGTAGGCTTTAGCGTAAGCGTCGAACTTGGCGTTCCAGTCAGCTTCGCGTTTTGCACCTTTGTCTTTTTGGTTCCAGCCTTCGTATACGTCAGCAGGAATTTCGAATGGCGCGTGTGGCCAGCCAATGGCTTCACGGGTTGCAGCAACTTCAGCTTCGCCTAATGCGGAACCGTGGCAGTCGTGCGAACCGCACTTGTTTGGTGAACCTTTACCAATGATGGTTTTGCAGCAGATCAGTGATGGTTTGTCAGTCACTGATTTAGCTTCGTCGATAGCTTTCTGAATCGCAGTCTGGTCGTGACCATCTACTGAAACAACGTGCCAGCCGTAAGCTTTGAAGCGGCCTGCTGTGTCGTCTGTGTACCAACCTTCGATGTGGCCGTCGATAGAAATACCGTTGTCATCCCAGAAAGCGATCAGTTTGCCCAGGCCCCATGTACCAGCCAGTGCGCAAGCTTCGTGAGAAACGCCTTCCATCATACAGCCGTCGCCCAGGAACACGTATGTGTAGTGGTCAACGATGTCGTGGCCTGGCTTGTTGAATTGGCTAGCCAGCAGTTTTTCTGCCATGGCAAAACCAACGCCGTTCGCAATACCCTGGCCCAATGGACCGGTGGTTGTTTCAACGCCAGGTGCGTAGCCGTACTCTGGGTGACCAGCGCAACGGGAGTGCAGTTGACGGAATGACTTGATGTCGTCCATGGTCACATCGTAACCAGTCAGGTGCAGCAAGGAGTAAATCAGCATTGAGCCATGGCCGTTGGACAATACGAAACGGTCACGGTTAGCCCATTGTGGGTTGTTTGGGTTGTGGCTCAGATTGTGGTTCCACAATACTTCAGCAATTTCAGCCATGCCCATAGGTGCGCCTGGGTGGCCGGAGTTTGCTTTTTGTACAGCGTCCATGCTCAGAGCACGGATGGCGTTGCACAAGTCGACACGAGTTGCCATTGTTTTCTCCCTAGAGTGAAAGTGAGCGGTCTTACACAAAAAGCTGCAAAACCTTGATTGAATTCTTTAAAAAGGCCGAAAAACCCGCCTTTTACGGAAAGGCTAGATTATTCACTAGAACCCGGTTTTCTTCAAGCGTTAATCCGCTTTTTCTGGTGATGGTTTTGCGATGGCTGACCTATAAAAAAGGGCATTCTGGTGCCCGCAAGGGTAGCTTTCAGCAAGGGTTTCCCCTACCATGTAAAAACATTGATAGCAAAGGAAGTAATCATGTCTGACGATAGAATCATTATGCGTGTGGGTGAAGCTCTGGTCGCTGGCGGCCCTCCCGGCACGGCGGCTGAACCCGAAGTGGCGATTGGCGAAATGAACGGGCCGATGGGCACCGCATTTGCCAACTTGCTGGGTGACCAGGTGAAAGGCCATACCCGTGTACTGGCGATTATGAACACCGATATCATGGTGCGCCCGGCCACATTGATGGTGAGCAAGGTGACGGTGAAAGACCCACGTTATACCAATATCTTGATGGGAACGGTGCAAGGGGCGATTGCCAATGGCGTGCTCGATGCCGTGCGTAGCGGCGATATCCCGAAAGAAAAAGCCAACGATCTGGGCATTATTGTGTCAGTTTGGCTGAGCCCGGCGATTCTGGAACAAGAGAAGATTGACCACAAAGCACTGTTTGATATTCACCGTGAGGCGACTTTCAAGGCGATTCAAAAAGCCTTGCGCAATGAGCCTAGCATAGACTGGCTGCTAGAAAACCAGGAGAAGATTGTGCATAAGTATTACCAGATGGGCCTTGATGGGAAGATTTAAGGTTCGGGAAAATTTAAGGCACGGAAAAATTTAGCCGTCAATGATGGCTTTGATGTAAATAAAAAAGGATGCCTGAGCATCCTTTTTTATTTATGGCCACGTTATCGTTTCAATGCCGAAATCACGGCTTCAATCGCCTTGCAGTTGCCACGTGCATCATCAAACGTGAGTAAAGGGGCCTTGCCATAAAGTACGCAATCACTAAAGTGCTCAATCTCTAAATTGAAGTGGTTGGCTTTAGGCAGCACAATGGTCTCGGATTTACCGCCCGCCTCCCAGCTAATCACCGGATCATCGCCAGGATATGCCCACATATTGTGGCATTTAATCCAGCCTTTATCGCCAATGAGTTCATACTCGGCTTTGCGGCCACGCTCAAAACTCACGTCAAAATGGCCTAAACGCGCGCGACCTTGGGCATCCGGGCCAAAATCAAGCACGCCACTGGCTACGACATCGGCACCGTGCTCATTCAGCTTGCCATAAGCTACTACATTAACCGGCTCCGCAGGGGCATCACCGCCACCAAAACACCAACGCAAAGCATGAATGGCATAAGGGCCAATATCCCACATGGCACCGCCACCATGCGCCATATCACGGGTAATACGGTACATACGCGCAGGCGCCATCAGGAAAGAGAAACTGGCACGACAAGACAGCACATCACCTATCAGGCCACTGTCTACCAACTCCTTGACTTTGGCATGCTGAGGATGAAAGCGGTACATAAAACCTTCCATCACGGTTACGCCTTTGGTTTTAGCGGCTGATTCAATAGTATCGATATCAGCCAGGCGCGTGGTCATGGGTTTTTCAATCAGCACATGCTTACCAGCCTGAATCGCCTTGAGCGCCCATTCTGCATGCTCTTCATTTGCCATGGGGCAATAGACGGCTTCGACATTGCTGTCTGTGAGCAGGCTGTCCATGTCGTCATAACAGCTGACACCGCCTACGTTTGGCGCATACTTTTCCAGCGTGGCTTTGGCAGCGCCCGGGCGGCGGCTGGCGATGGCGACCAGTTGCGCGTTGGATGCCTCCACAATCGCAGGCAACAGGCGCTCATTCACCCGCGCAGCCCCAAGAATGCCCCATTTGAGTTGTTTTTGCATGTGTGTCCTTTCCTGCGCGGTTCTAAAGAATGCCATTCTAACGCCAGTTTAAGCATGATGTCGTGTTTACGTGTGCAAACTATCCAGCCTGGTTCAGACTTTCCGGCCCGAATACTTCACGATGGATTTGCTGCGCCGGGATACCCAAGGCCAGCAATGCCTGCCATTGCTCTATCATGAAAGGCAGGGGACCACACAGATAGTACTGGGCATTTAAAGCTGCATTGAATGGCCACTCGGCCAGGCGCATACGTCCATTGTGCACAGAGACTGCTGTTTCAACGACCGGCTGATCCTCTAGGTATAAAGCCAGGTTTAACTGCGGCAATGATTGCTGACTTGCGCCTAACTCCTCCAGATGCGGCACATATTGCAGGCTACGGCCTGCGTGTAAAAACCAGACACCCCGTGTTGACTGGCGCTGAACCAGCGTTTTCAGCATTGCCAACATTGGCGTGATGCCAACCCCCGCTGAGATCAGCACCAGCGGTTCGCTGGTATTTAAATCAGGTGTAAATTCCCCATAAGGATGGCTGACCAACAATTGCCCGCCGACATTGGCATATTGGTGCAACCAGTTCGACACCGTTCCTTGAGGCGTTTGCGTACCCCCTGCTTCGCGTTTAACGCTGATGCGGTAAGTGGTTTTTTGTTCGGCATCTGACAGGCTATATTGCCTGATCTGACGAGAGCCATCCGGCAAAGTAACGGCAACGCTGATATATTGCCCGGCTTTGAACGCAGGCAGGGTCTCACCCTCCGCAGCTGCCAGCACAATAGATAGAACCCCTTCTGCTACCGTAGCAGTTTCAACAATACGGGTTTCAATCCACTGGTCTGCTGCATAACCAGTGGATTGATACAACCGGGCTTCAGCCGCAATAAATTCACCCGCCAATAACCAGTAAGCCTCATCCCAGGCCGCGATCAATGGCGGCGTTGCAGCTTCACCCAGCACTTCGGCAATCGCGCCCAGCAAATGACGCCCCACAATCGGGTAATGCGCCGGTTTGATGCCGACCGCAGCATGTTTATGCACAATGCGGTCAATCACAGGCTGCAACGCTTGCGCGTTATCAATATTGGCCGCATAGGCAAAGACAGCCGCCGCCAGGGATTGCTGCTGGCTGCCATTGGCCTGGTTGCCCATATTAAACAGGTTTTTGAGCTCAGGATGCGCATTAAACATGTTTTTGTAAAACGTGGTGGTAATCACCAGGCCATGTGCTTGTAACACAGGCACACTGGCTTCGATGTAAGGGCGGGCAGCAGTGGATAACATATAAACTCCTTAAACTAGCATCTTAAATGAAACATTTAAATTAAAAAAACAGCCCATACAAATGGGCATAGCGGTAAATCCCGCTTGGCTTAAGCGGCTCGTGCTTTATGCATGGAAATAATTTTCTCCCTAGTATTGTTATTCACGATATCAATCAAACGATGTTGGTTCATGTGCGCATAAAAGGACTCCAAGCCAGTTTGCAACGCCCCCTTGAGCAGGCAGTGACCGTGAAACTGGCACAACGGTTTCTCGCAATTAATCAGCTCCGTTGTATTCTCAAGCTCACGCAAAATATCGCCTATGCGCAATTGCAATGACGCCTGGTTGAGCTCCAAGCCACCATTCCTTCCACGGGTTGCCCTGATCCACCCCAGCTTATTTAAGCGTGTAATCACTTTAATCAGGTGATTGCGTGGCAAATCAAACGTGGTAGCGATCTCGTCTATGGTCGCTTGCTGGTCTACTCGCGGCTGTGACAAATACATTAGGACACGCAAACCGATATCGGTAAATTTATTTAATTGCATGTCAAGCATTCTAATATATGTTTCATTTACAATGCAACTTTAAATTGTTATGCTGTCATCCATCGCCAGCCTCTCAGGAGCCTCCAGATGCAGCCACTGATTCAAATCTCCCCGCCTAGCCGCAAACGACCTGCACAAGTATTCGCATTATTGAACCTAGGCTTCAGGCCCTTTTTCCTGGTAGCTGCCTGCTTTGCGGCACTCTCGATTGGCCTCTGGGTATGGAAATATATAACCCAATCTGCGCCAGCGTTAACCACCGTTTCCGCATCACAGTGGCATGCACACGAAATGCTATATGGCTTTGCTTTTGCGGTGATTGCCGGTTTTTTGCTGACGGCAGTCAAAAACTGGACCGGGATACAAACCATGCACGGTCGCCCACTCCTGGGGCTAGTCGCATGCTGGGCGCTGGCACGAGGCATGATGCAGTTTGCCCCCTCGCAGGCCGCGCTGGCTGCACTGTTTGATGGCGTGTTTAACCTGTGGCTGCTGATTGCGGTGGCCTGGCCCATTATTCGGGTTAAACAGTGGCGTCAACTCGGCGTGCTATCAAAAATCGTGCTGCTCACCCTGGGTAATATGGCCTTTTATGCCCAGGCGACTGGCTGGACCACCCAGGGTGCACATGTGGCCATCTGGACCGGACTGTTGCTGAATATCAGCCTGATCCTGGTCATCAGTCGCCGCATTTTGCCGATGTTTATTGAGCGGGGTGTCAAAGAAGAAGTGACGCTTAAAAACTCACGCTGGATCGATCGCCTGCTGATGGTGTGCCTGGCCGCATTATTAATCAACATACTGACTGTCAACAATCAAACACTTAACCTGGTGTTAGGGCTCACTATCAGCCTGAGTGCTGGTTTCAGATTAGTGCGCTGGCATACACCTGGCATATGGCAAGTGCCTTTGCTATGGAGTTTTTATTGTGGCTTGTGGCTGATTAACCTGGGCTTTTTACTCTATGCAATGAGTTTTGTTGTCCCTGATATCTCTGTCATTTTAGCGATCCATTGCTGGGCCATTGGCGGCATCGGCGTGATTACGCTGGCGATGATGGCACGGGTCTCACTAGGACATACTGGCCGCAATATCCATCAACCACCGGGTAGCGTGGTCTGGATATTTAGCCTGGTCATTTTTGCCACCCTGAGTCGAGTGTTATTGCCTATCACTTTTCCCGAGCTGTACCGCTTATCCGTGATGCTGGCGGCAGCCTGCTGGATCGCCGCATTCGGCTTATTTACTATCGTCTATTGGCCGATTTTGTCTAAACCGCGCATTGATGGCTCGCCTGGTTAGGACTCACTCTTTCCATTTAATGGAACAACCGATACTGGCGATTTGCTCTTTTGGTCCCTGCCCGGTTTCGGCTACCATCTTCATGGCTTTGAATAATTCACGCGTGCTTTCCGGTGCAGTTTCCTTGCGGCTTTCGTCAAAGCGGCCGCGGTATTGCAGCTCAAAGTGTTGGTTAAAGCCAAAGAAATCAGGTGTGCACACTGCATCATAGGCTTTGGCAATTTGCTGGGTTTCATCCAGCAGATAGGGGAACGGAAACGCCATCTCGCTAGCGATTTTTTTCATATTTTCCGGACTGTCTTCCGGGTAATCTGAAGGATCATTAGACATGATCGCCACCGCATTCACGCCCATTGCCTTGAGCTCTTTTACGTCAGCGATCAGGCGTGGCAAAATCGCCTTGACATAAGGGCAATGGTTACAGATAAACATCACCAGCAGCCCATTCGGGCCCATGCTACTTTCAAGATCGACCAAACGGCCATCCACATTGGGCAAATTGAATGTCGGGGCTTTCCAGCCAAAGTCACATACGGGGGGGCTAATGCTTGCCATCAGAGTTGCTCCTGCCATTAAATTCAAACCAGTATGGTACGTGATTAAGACGCCAAGATGAATCTTGTGACCACCGTGCCAGCACAGAGGCATTTTGGTTACAATGCCAGTCATGAGTAATTTACGCTTTCATAGCCCGAATGCATTAACTGTTGGCCAATCAGTCCCGCTCAGTGATAATGCCCTGGCGCATGCGGTCAGAGTCATGCGACTTAAAGTGGGCGATACGTTGACGTTGTTTTGTGGCGATAGCTTTGACTACCAGTGTGCGCTGTCTAGCATAGAGAAAAAATCCGCCCAGGTTGAGGTGCTTAGCCGCACAAAGGTCAGCAATGAATCGCCCCTGAGCATCCGCCTGCTACAGGGTATTTCCAGCGGTGACCGCATGGATTACACCATCCAGAAAGCGGTGGAGCTTGGTGTGACGGAGATTTATCCGCTCAGCACCGAGCGTTGCGTCACCAAACTCAGTGGTGAGCGCGCCGAGAAACGCACAGAACACTGGCAAGGCGTGGCGATTGCCGCCTGTGAGCAAAGTGGCCGAGCCATTGTGCCTACAGTACATCCACCACTCACACTGGCGCAATGGTTTGGACAACATGACACGCAAACCAGCCTGAATATTTTATTAAACCCGATCGGGGCTAAACAATTAGCGCAACTCGTTAAACCTCAGGACAACATTCATTTACTGATTGGACCAGAAGGCGGCTTAAGCCCCGGCGAAATTGAATTAGCCAGCCAGCATCATTTTCATTCCATTATATTAGGGCCGAGAATCCTGCGCACCGAAACGGCCGCACTGACAGCTATTGCGAGCATGCAAGCACTGTGGGGAGATTTCAATTGACAATTCTTTCTGACGAATCTTTAGAGTTTGCAAGGGAACACATTAGCAGATTTTACGATACAGATTTTTACCCTAAACCCTTTGAATATTTTGCTATTTGGTACTGCTGGGAAGAAGTTAAAAAAGAGCTAAAGTCAAAAAATATTGATAAATTATTTGTATCGCCCCCAAGTGCATTACCTTGGAAGAAACCTAAAAGTGGTTACAGAATTGTTCACCAGCTTGAACCATTAGAGTCAATCATTTATACAGCTTTGACATATCAAATAGCAAATAAAGTAGAGTCCTCGAGAGTACCCTCTGAATTAAACATTGCTTGTGCCTACCGAATAGAAATTTCAGAAGGTAGCTTTTTCTCCGCGGGGTCTGGCTATGACCAATTCCGAGACACATCAAAAAAACTAGCTTCGACCAATAAATTTGTTTTATTAACGGACATTTCAGACTTCTATAACCAAATTTACCTACATAGATTAAACAATGCGATTGAACATGCGGATCAGAAATTGAAAGGTATTTCAGATGATATTGAACGATTCCTAACAAGACTCAACGATAAATCATCCCAAGGCGTGCCAGTGGGTCCGGCAGCAAGTATTGTTTTAGCTGAAGCAACCCTTAACGATGTTGATCAATACCTAATAAATCAAAAAATTGAGCATACTAGATATGTGGATGATTTCAGAATATTTTCTGAGAGTAAGCAGACCCTAGAAAATACTCTTCAAAAACTGACTTTATACTTATATAAAAACCATAGACTTTCTTTATCTACTGAAAAAACATCTATATTACTTAGTACAGACTTTATTTCAAAAGTTGAAAACCCTTATGAAATTGAAAAGCTTCAAGTAATAGAGGAAATCGAGATTCTTGATCCTTACAGTAATCATGTCGTGGATTATCTTTACATTGAGGATGAAGAAAAAACACGAAAGCTTATAAAGGATAAAATTTTTGATGCATTTGCAAACTTAGTTACAAAACAACCTCTTGATTTAGGCTATACAAGAGCGTTAATTCGACAAGCACGTGCGAGCAGAATTGATTCCATTATTCCTTTAATAACTCAAAATTTTGATTTTTTTCTTCCCGTTATTAATAACATAATCATTTACTTAAACGATGTTACAAACAGCGACAATATTAAAACTCTTACAGATTTCTTTTGTAACTGGTTGGAGTCTACATCTTCTCAAGATGAGCTACCAAGAATTTGGGTGGAATGGTATTTAACTCAACATACAGAGTTCTTGGATAACAAAAGAATTCTAGATATTTTATCCTCTAGTCCAAATTTAATTACTCAGGCAAAAATCGCTATACATAGCAAAAATTTAAGCTGGATTAGAGACAAGAAATCGAAAATGTTAACGTCTGGGTCATGGGAAAGACGAGCCATTTTATTTGCAAGCCAAATACTTCCATCTGATGAAAGAAAAGCTTGGTTAAAACAAATAGAAAATGACACCCCATACATGCTAGATAAATTTATTTGCAAATGGCTTCAGTCAAAAATTCATGTTGGTAACTTTGATGATTTTGACGATGATATTCCCTTCTGATCTAATGACTTCTACACACTAAGCATTATGTTTGAAGTCATGTTACAAATGGCTTTACTGATTAGTGCCGGCATTGCCTGGCAGCGGTTTGCGCCTGACCATATCTCGGCTATCTCTCACAGGCGCGCACTGACAGATATCGTTTTTTATATTCTGCTACCAGCACTTGTGATTGATGTGTTGTGGCAAGCGCCGCTGGACGCGGATACCTTCAGCATCCAACTGACAGCCATTTCCAGGTTATCCGTAGCCGCATTACTGATGTGGCTATGCCTGCAGGTACTCAAAAGATTCTCGGATGTTCCGCGCGCGCAGCAGGGCGCGTTGATGCTGGCAGCAACATTCCCTAACGCCACCTATCTTGGCTTGCCCGTGACCAGCGAAGTGCTGGGAGATTGGGCGCATGAGATGGTACTCAAATTTGACCTGTTTGCCTGCACGCCAATTCTGCTATCGCTGGGAATGCTGATGGCTCAGCACTATGGTGAAGCTGCCACCAAGAGCAATCCGCTTAAAGAACTGATCCGCGTGCCGCCTTTATGGGCATTGGTGATTGCCTGCGCATTGAATTTGCTGCATGTCCCTCAACCGGAAATGATTGCACATGCCCTGCATACGCTGGCCGGTGGCGTGATTCCGCTCATGCTGATTGCCTTGGGGATGAGCATCCGCTGGGATACTTTTAAACCTAAACTGATTCCACTGCTGTTGCCAGTGTGTGTGATTGGCTTATTGCTGGCCCCATTGGCTGCAAAACAGGCTGCCCTTGCGCTAGGGCTGCAAGGGCAGCAGCTGACTGCATGCGTCCTGCTCGCTGCCATGCCAACCATGGTCTTTGGCATTGTGATTTGTGAGCGCTATCGTCTCGATGGCGCCCTGTATGCCGCAGCCGTATTTATCAGCACTTTGCTCAGTATTGCCAGCCTGCCGCTGTGGTTTGTCATCCTGCAGCCATAAACACCCCGTATTATTTTGTCCTTAAACTCATGAAATCACGCATGCCAGGTGAATTTTTATGAGGCACGCTGTCATACGTCATATGACGAGTAGTCAAGAGGCCAGGCTGTTTCTAAGATAGCAGTAAGACAGTCATTCTTTCGTTTTGTGTATTTGGGATTATCAGAAGATCATGCCGAAAACCACGACCAACCAATATATTGCTCACCAACCTACTCCACCAGCGACGCTGGTCAGCTTGCTAGCTGAAACTGGCGTGACCATCAATGGTAATGCCCCCTGGGATATCCAGGTGTATGAAGAAAGCGTTTATCGTGACGTCTTGACTAAAGGCACGTTGGGTCTGGGGCAGGCATTCATTGAGGGGCGCTGGGACTGCAAGCGGCTGGATGAGTTTTTTCACCGTGTGATGCGTGCAGACATTGATGAAAAAATGGGCGGCATGGCAAAACTGAAGTTGCTGGGCGAAGTGATAAGACACTCGTTTTTCAACCTGCAGACGCCTGACCGCGCCTACCAGGTGGCACAACAGCATTATGATATTGGTAACGATGTGTTTGAAGCCATGCTGGACAGCAGCATGAGCTACTCATGCGCCTACTGGGAGCATGCAAGCACGCTGGAAGAAGCGCAATTCAACAAGCTGGACATGATTTGCCGCAAGCTGGACTTGCAACCAGGTGACCGTGTGCTGGAAATTGGTTGTGGCTGGGGCGGCTTGGCCAGGCATATGGCCAAGTATTATGGCGCGCAAGTGGTCGGCATCACGGTTTCTGTTGAGCAACAGGCATTAGCCAAAGAGCGTTGCGCTGGCCTGGCAGTGGATATCCAGCTCAAGGACTACCGTGAGCTAAATGGCCAATTCGACAAAATTGTCTCCGTGGGTATGTTTGAGCACGTCGGCCCCAAGAATTACGAGATTTATTTCGCGACTGCGCAACGCCTGCTCAAGGATGACGGCCTGTTCTTGCTGCACACCATAGGCAACCATAAAACCGCCCTGCATACCGACGCCTGGATAGACCGCTACATTTTCCCTAATGGGAAATTACCTTCAGCCAGCGAAATTACCGATGCGATTGAGCAAAAATTCCTGATTGAAGACTGGCATAACTTTGGTACTGATTATGACCGCACCCTGATGGCGTGGTGGGACAAATTTAACCGGGCTTGGCCGGAACTACAGTTTAAATATGATGAAAGTTTTTACCGCATGTGGAAATACTACCTGATGTGTTGTGCAGGCTATTTCCGCTCGCGGCAAGGGCAACTCTGGCAACTGGTCCTGAGCAAACGGCAGAGCAACCGTATCTATCGTTCAGTGCGCCCGCTGCCAGCCAGTTGATGTTGACGTAGTCTCTCTGTGTTCTTGACCTTATATGACGGCCTTGGCCGTCATTTTTTTCGGGCCAAGCGTGCTTCAAAAATGGCAAAAAATTTCTAATCGCTGATGGACGGGATCAACCCCTAAAAAAAATAATTTCTTCGCGAACTGCTCACTTTAATTCCTATCTAGTAAGTGATAGCCCCATCTTTGCCATATCGGCGTTTATCACGCTCATCGGTGGTCACAGGTTTTTTCTGTCATATTATTTGCAATAAAAACCATTTTTATTTACTATTTTGCATAATAGTCTTAAATTAAACCGAAATGCTTGGATCAAACATTAGAGATTTGCGTAAATCGCAAAATTTAACCCTACAACAATTGGCCGCCCGTATTGGGACTGATGCCAGCAATTTGTCACGCATAGAACGGGGCGAAATCGGCATTTCAGAAGCTTTGTTACGCGCCACCGCCCAGGCATTGAATACCACCCCCGGGCGCTTGTATGACGCCAACCTGACCCCTGTATCATTGACCAATACACCACCCGCCATTTTGTCGAATGCCAATAGCAAAGACTTTGTGCACTGGTTCCGCTCGGCGGCACCTTATATTCACGCCTTTGGCGGCAGTACGTTTGTGATTGCCTTTGGGGGAGAGGTGGTGAGCGAACAGCAGTTCGTGGCCTTGTCACACGACCTCAACCTGCTGGCTAGCCTGGAAGTCAGGCTGGTGCTGGTGCATGGCGCACGGCCACAAATTGAGCAGCGACTCAAGCGCGACAACCTGACGCCCAAACTGCATAACGGCCGCCGCATTACTGACGACGCTGCCATGGAGGCAGTCAAAGAAGCCAATGGCGCCATCCGCGTGGAAATCGAATCCTTGCTTTCCATGGGCATTGCTAACTCGCCGATGGCGGGCAGCGATATCCGCGTTGCCAGCGGCAACTTTGTCACGGCCAAGCCACTGGGGGTCCGCGACGGTGTAGACCTGCAACATACTGGCGAAGTGCGCAAAATTGATGCCACCGGTATCCAGAAACGGCTGGACGACGGCGAACTGGTGCTGTTATCACCCATGGGTTATTCCCCCACTGGCGAAACCTTCAACCTGACACTGGAAGATGTGGCAGTGAGTGCCGCCATTGCGCTGGATGCGGAAAAACTGATTTTCCTGATGGACTCTGAAGGCGTTCAGAACCTGCGCGGCGAGTTGTTGCGTGAAATGACCTCGGCCAAAGCCAAAAACCTGTTGCGTAATGTGCAGGAGAGCGACGAGCCGATTCATTACTCAGAAGACGTGAATTACTACCTGCCGGCGGCAGTGCGTGCCTGCGAGCATGGTGTGGCCAGGACGCACCTGATCTCGCGTCATATTGATGGCGCCATTATCCAGGAGCTGTTTACGCGGCAAGGCATAGGCACCATGGTTACCGAACTGCCGCTGGAAACCATGCGCCAGGCCAATATTGACGATGTAGGTGGCATCCTGATGCTGATTGAGCCACTGGAAAATGAGGGCATTCTGGTGCGGCGCGGCCGCGAGCGCATAGAAATGGAAATCAACTATTTTTATGTGATGGAGCACGATAACCGAGTCATAGGCTGCGCAGCCCTGTATCCATTCCCACAGGAAAAAATGGTGGAATTTGCCTGCCTGGCCATCGATCCAGCTTACCGTGGGGGAGGCCGTGGCGACAAATTGTTTAATTTTTGCCAGCAGCAAGCCAGTCAAAAAGGCTTTAAACAGCTTTTTTGCCTGACGACGCGCACTGAGCACTGGTTCCTGGAGCGCGGGTTTAGGGAACTGGAGATAGACCAATTGCCGCAGGAAAAGCAAAAACTCTACAATTTTCAGAGAAAATCCAAAGTTTTCATCAAATCGTTATGAGTTTTTAGCTAAAATTCAGCCTGTACCCGATTGATCGCAATCGCCTGATGATTGAATGAAAGTTTGACCTATGCAAACCTCCACCGCCAGCCAAAAAGCGCAAACCCTGTCTGAAGCCTTACCCTACATCAAGCGCTTTTTTGACAAAACCATTGTCATCAAATACGGTGGCAACGCTATGACAGATGACCGCCTCAAGGAATGCTTTGCGCAAGATGTCGTGCTGCTCAAACTGGTAGGCATGAATCCGGTCGTGGTCCATGGCGGTGGTCCGCAAATTAATGAAATGCTGGATAAACTGGGCAAAAAAGGCGAATTTATCCAGGGCATGCGCGTCACCGACGAGGAAACCATGGACGTGGTGGAAATGGTCCTGGGTGGCCAGGTCAACAAAGAGATTGTGAACCTGATCAACCGTCATGGCGGCAAAGCTGTCGGTTTGACCGGCCAGGATGGCAACTTTATCCATGCGCACAAATTGCTCATGGAAGACCTTAAGGATCCAACCAAAATGATAGACGTGGGCCAGGTTGGTGAAATTTCGGGGATAGACCCCAGCATCATCACGTTTCTGGACAGTGGTGACTTTATTCCTGTGGTTGCCCCGATTGGCGTTGGCAAAGATGGCGAAACCTATAACATTAATGCCGACGTGGTGGCTGGCAAACTGGCAGAGATCCTCAATGCCGAAAAACTCATTTTATTAACCAACACGCCGGGGGTGCTGGACAAAAGCGGCCAGTTGCTGACTGGCCTCACCCCGAAACAGATTGACGACCTGGTAGAAGACGGCACACTGAGTGGTGGCATGCTACCAAAAATTGGCTCCGCACTGGATGCCGCCCGCAGTGGCGTCAAGTCTGTGCACATCATTGATGGTCGCGTGGAGCATGCCTTGTTGCTGGAAGTGTTGACCGACGAAGGCGTAGGCACCCTGATTAAAGCCAAATAAGCCTCCCTCCACCGCTGACAACCCGTTAACCATGGCCGAGATTGTTTTATACAGCAACAAACTGTCGCGAGGCCGCGCCGTGCATTGGCTGCTTGAGGAGATGGCGCTGGACTATGAAGTGGTGTGGCTGGATTTTGGCCAGCCCATGAAAGAGGCAGAATATCTGGCGATCAACCCCATGGGCAAGGTGCCTGCCCTCAAACATGGAGAAGCAGTTGTCACTGAAACGGCAGCCATCTTGACCTACCTCGCGGATACTTTTCCCGAAAAAGGCCTGATGCCCGCCACTGGCTCTCCCGAAAGGGCAGCGTTTTACCGCTGGATGTTTTTTATCACAGGCCCGCTGGAAGCGGCGACTACGGCTGAGTTTATTGGCTGGAAAACACCAGAAAAAACCCCATTGGGCACGCCCTGCCAAGCTTTTCTTGGTTTTGGCTCCATGGCATTGACACTTAATACGCTTGAGTCGCATTTAAGCCAGCATGCTTATGTAGTCGGTGACCAGTTCACAGCAGCAGACATCTATCTGGCAACCCACCTGAACTTTGGCATGCGTTACACCAAGGCTTATCAGCCACGCCAGGTGTTTGAGGAGTATGTAAACCGTATGCTGCAACGCCCTGCCAAGTTGCGTGCAGACGCCCTTTAACCGGATCAATACGCGATGTCACGCCGGGTGTGGATTTTTGATCTGGATGACACCTTGCACAACGCTTCCGCACATATTTTCCCAGTCATGAACCAGTGCATGACACGCTACATCATGCAGACGCTGGAGATGGAAGAAGCGGCAGCACACCAGTTGCGCCAGCATTACTGGCGAATCTACGGCGCGACCCTGAAAGGACTGATGCGCCATCACGGCGTCAACCCGCATCACTTCCTGGCCGAAACGCACGCCTTTTTAACCGATGACATGGTACAAACCACACGCCAGCTGAGGCAATTACTCAACAGCCTGCCAGGGCGCAAATGCGTATTCACCAATGCCCCACGCGTCTATGCCATGCGCGTCCTGCAAGTGCTCGGTATTGCAGATTGTTTTTCACTGGTATTTAGCGTCGAATCCAGCCGGTTTCATGCCAAACCCAGCGTACGTGGATTCCAGCTATTGTTACGCCAGTTACGTTGCCGGGCCACCGACTGCACCTTGTTTGAAGACAGCCTGCCAGCATTGATGACCGCAAAACGATTAGGCATGCGTACCGTATGGATCAGCCGCCGTTTGCATAAACCAAACTTTGTGCAATATAGGTTGCCGCATGTGTTGGCACTCACTCACTGTGCACTGAAAAAAGCACCCCATCCATTCCCGTGCTGAGGGAATACAGTTAAAATAGCAGCCAAAATAACAACTTCAATAGGGTCAACAGGGCCTGGTCACGGAAATCATTATGGCAACGATCAATAAAGAAGCACGCGCAAACCGCAAGCAGCAGATTCTGGAAACACTGGCAGGCATGCTGCAAACCCCACGTGGCGAAAAAATCACGACGGCGGCCCTGGCGGCCAAGCTGGATGTCTCCGAAGCGGCGTTATACCGCCACTTTGCCAACAAGGCCAAAATGTTTGAAGGCCTGATTGAGTTTATCGAAAGCGCATTGTTTGGCGTCATGAATAAAATTACCAGCGATGAAACGGATGGACTGAAGCAGGTGCAACTGATGCTGCAAACCATGCTCAAATTTGCCGAACGCAACCCTGGCATGTCGCGTGTATTGATAGGTGACGCATTGGTCAATGAAGATGAGGCTTTGCAAGCGCGCATTAACCAGCTGCTGGACCGCCTCGAAGCCAGCCTCAAACAATCACTGCGCATTGCCGAAGCACAAGGTAACAAAGTCGCGGACGCCGGTATCGCCGCAAATACCATGATCAGCTTTGTGCTGGGGCGCTGGCATGCATTTGCCAAAAGCGGCTTCAAGCGCAAACCCAGTGACAACCTTGAACAGCATGTGACTCAACTGATTACCGGCTGTTTGCAATAAGTGAAGTAGAAAGTTTTAATAGATGGAAACCACCGTTTTTGGCATGAATGAAGCCCAGCTGACCGAGTTTGGCATGAGCTGGGGCCTCGCTGGCCTGATCCTGTTCATCGTGTTTATTGTCGGCAACCTGGCCTGGAAATCCAAGGCTGGCAAAACCGGAACATTTGCGTTGTTTCTTGCCCTGACATTAGGGATGGTGGGGTTCGTAGCCAAACTGCTTATACAGCACTACCTGAATATTCATTAATGATTGCCCAAGCGGCAGCAGTGGCAACAATTAAAGGCCCGCTTGCGCCAAAGTTCAATGGCAGAAGATAAACGAAAAAGCTTGGCAGACGCTTATCAAACCACGAGCCATTCACTGTGCTGCACTTTTTGAAGTGCCGCAGACACCAGTGAAATCGATGCTGTACATCTGGATGCACCACACAATTTTCCTGGGAAAAGCAATTACCAGCCGGTTAAATAGTTTAATAACGTAAATGACGGGTACAAGCTATTGCAATGTCAGCAGCAGTCCGTTACCTTAAAGTGATCTGTAGCGACGACCACTTGTGCAACATGGACAATTCCCCTCCCAACGATAGCGACACCTACAAAACACTCCTAGAATCCACCAAGGCTATTCCGTGGAAGATAGATTGGGCCAGCAAGCAATTCACCTATATCGGCCCTCAGATTGAACCTTTATTAGGCTGGGCGCCAGAGAGCTGGCAATCTGTTGAAGACTGGGTCGCGCGTATTCATGAAGAAGACCGTGAGCGTGTATTTAATTTCTGTGTGCAGCAGTCCCTCCAGGGTTTAGACCATGAAGCAGACTACAAGGCACTGGCCGCCGATGGCAGTTATGTGTGGATCCGCGACGTGGTGCATGTCATACGCACGCCAAGTGGCGAACCGGAAGCCCTGATCGGTTTCATGTTTGATATCAGCGAACGCAAAAAAACCGAAGAACAGCTGCTGAACATGCAAAAACAGCTTGAAGAACTTTCGTACAAAGATGGCCTCACCGGGGTTGCCAATCGCCGAATGTTTGATACCGTGCTTGAACGCGAATGGCTGGAAGCCAGGCAGCATCAACAACCGCTGTCACTGATCATGATAGATATCGACTATTTCAAGCAGTACAACGACTTTTACGGGCACTTGCAGGGGGACGAAGTGCTAAAGCAGGTGGCAAAAAACCTGTCTCACGCCGGTGTACGGGCCAGGGATTTTTTTGCGCGATTTGGGGGTGAGGAATTTGCACTGATCTTACCTGAGACCAATGCGCTTTCAGCAAGCAAAATTGCCGAGCGCTGCCGCAACCTGGTGTTTAAGGCGCAGATTCCGCATGCCAAATCTGAAATCAGCCAGATACTGACGATTAGTGTCGGTGCTGGCAGTATGACGCCCGGGCCAACCGATGACCTTAAAGCATTTGTTGAGTCGGTAGATGCGCTGATGTATCAGGCCAAACACGACGGCCGCAACCGTATCGTGGGGAAAAGCACCTGACCCAAGTTAGCTGGGCACTTAATGCGTTAAGCGAAGTGCAGACTGTATCGCGTGTATACGGGCTTCTGCAACAGACTGTTTGATATGTGCCGGGGAATGGCATGTCTTTGCAATGGCGCCTGCATCTACCGTCGCCGCCGCTTGCAAAGCGGCTGACAGGTGCTGGGCATCGTCTAAAGGACAATTTTCCAGTCCCAGGCGGCCACGGCTATCGCATTCGCATGCCAGTAAAAAGTCCTCGAAGCGCCCACGCTGGCGGAACGCATCCAATTCTTCCAGAAACTGCAGCAAGGTGCTGGCTTTCATTTGCCGGGCGGCATGTAGTTTGCCATGGTATTTGGCCACCACCAGGGCCAAGTCCTTGCAATCATTTGGCACACGCAGGCGGGCAACCACCTCACGTATCAGGTCCACACTGCGCAATTCATGGCCGATATGGCGCGGCAGTACATCAGCGGGCGTCGTGCCCTTACCTAAGTCGTGCGTGAGTGCTGCAAAGCGTACTGGCAAGCTGTAGCCTTGTTTCGCAGCATAATCAATCACCATCATGACATGAATGCCGGTATCAATTTCGGGATGGTAAATGGCGGTTTGTGGCACGCCCCACAAGCGATTAAGTTCAGGCAATATCACCTGTAACGCGCCACAGTCTCGCAGCATTTCAAACATGCGACTGGGTTGCTTTTCCATCAGCCCTTTGGCAATTTCCTGCCAGACCCGTTCTGGGACTAGCGCATCCACTTCCCCAGCAGCAACCATGCTTCGCATCAGCGCCAGGGTTTCAGGCGCCACTGAGAAATCTGTGAACCGTGCAAGAAAACGGCCTGCGCGCAATATGCGTACCGGATCTTCACTAAAGGCCTCGGTCACATGGCGTAATGTTTTTTTCTGAATATCAGCCTGACCGTGAAATGGATCGATCAGACTGCCATCTTCAGCCTGGGCAATCGCATTGATGGTGAAATCGCGGCGGGCAAGGTCCTCTTCCAGCGTGACCTCGGGGTCAGCATACACACTAAAGCCTTTGTAGCCTTTAGCGGTTTTACGCTCGGTACGAGCGAGTGCATATTCCTGCTGGGTGTGCGGGTGCAGAAACACCGGGAAATCCTTGCCTACTGGCCGATAACCGGCTGCTACCATCTGATCGGGTGTGGCTCCGACAACCACATAATCGCGATCCTTGACCGGCAAGCCAAGCAGGCTATCTCGAACGGCACCACCTACCTGATAAATCTGCATGGCAGGATCAGAAGTCGTCATTAACGCCTGGCGTTAATGATACGACCGGCTGCGGCACGGAAATGGTCGTAGGCCCCCCGGGGGGTGTTCTTGACCAGGTAGCCGGAAATGACCGCAAACATATCGGTGGGGACCACGCACAGTTCATTGGCCATCGGTTGTTGGCAGACATTATCAACCTGCATGGATTTGACGTTATCGCGGGAAATCAGCTTGATCGGCAGCAACTGCATAAAGCTGCCTTGCAATAGAGACATCCTGAGGCTCAGGCCGATGATAGGGCGCTGGACATGGATGGTTTTCATGACCGCTTCCATGATTTGCTGCAAGGTCATGATCGCTGGCCCACCCAGTTCATAGATTTTTCCGTAGGTAGCTGGTTCATCCACCGCATTCACCATAGCGGCAGCCACATCTTCAACCCAAATCGGCTGGAATTTGGCTTGTGGCATGGCCAATACCAGGACAGGAATCCATTGGATCAGTTTGGCAAACAGGTTGATAAAGCGGTCTCGAGTACCAAAAATCACCGATGGCCTGAAAATCGTGACATTGAGTTTCTTGCTGTATTCCATCACGGCGTGGTCACCCGCTGCCTTGCTACGCAGGTACTCACTGGGTGCGCTGGCAGAGGCTTGCAATGCGCTCATATGCAACAGGCGTGGGATGCCTAATTCTTCACACAGCTGCGCCACGCGACGTGGAAACTGGTGATGCATTTGCTCAAAGCCGTTATCACGCGTTTGATGCAGGATACCGATCAAGTTGATGACAACATCGCTGCCTTGTAATTGCGTTTTCAAGGCGGCATGGTCATGGATATCACATTCGACCACTTGCACCTTGGGCAACAGGATCAGGTGTTTGGCCTGCTCACGCCTACGCGTCAGCACCTTGACTTTGTAGCCGGCCTGGTCCAGCCTGGCAACCACACTACTGCCTACAAAACCGCTACCACCTAATACAGTCACTGTCTTCATCATGCTTATTCCTGATACGTCTTGCAATGGTTTCTATTGTACCAAAATACCGAGAAGGCTCTTCTATAAACTCAACTTCCGTCGCGATACAGGGTTGCTCAGCTAGTGGGTTAGGCAGACAATGCGTGAAACGCATGCTCGCAAATTTTTTAATCGCGCCTTGTCTGCCTTGCCTTAGCCACTTGAATTCATAGAAGCTACTCTTGCTCCGAAATAACGATGGTCGTCGTCACATTTTCCACCTCAGCGACCGCACGGGCGGGAATAACCCCCAGCCGCTTTTTAAGTGTCAGCGTGGGCAGCCCCAGCCTTGGTGCATACATATGTGCATTGGCTAGTACTTTTTTGACATAATTGCGTGTTTCACTGAACGGGATGGTTTCGGCATAAATGGCGCCTTCGAGTGGGGTATTAGCGGCCCAACGACGCGCACGGCTGGGTCCCGCATTGTAGGCAGCAGTGGCCATGACTTCCTGGCCGTTAAAAGTATCCAGCGTATAGCGCATGTAATACGTCCCCAGGTTCACGTTAGTATCAATATCATGCAGCATGCCATCATGATAGCCATTCAACCCGAGTTTTTTGGCAATCCATTTGGCCGTGGCAGGCATCACCTGCATCAGCCCGCCGGCGCCCACTGACGACTTGGCATAATGCATAAAACGGCTTTCCTGGCGGATAATGCCATAAACCCAAGCCTCATCAATCGCGCGGCTGCGTGAAGCCTTTTGCAGGTAATCGCGGTATGGCGTGGGGTAACGCAATTCAAAATTATGTGTACGGCTGGTTTTGTCGGCGGCCAGCACGGCCAGGTCATACCAGCCTTTGAGCAAGGCATATTGTGCCGCGACAATACGCGTAGGATCATCCAGCGCCTCTAGCAAATACATCCACTCCAGCCGGGCCTCATAGCGCGCATCTGCGTCAAATAGCGCTTCCATACGCTTGATGACAGGCTGCCTGGCAAACTGGCGCACTTCTTCATCTGCAGGCTGGTAAGTCACCATAGGCTCCCCTGCCACCGGCCCCAAGTCTTCAGCCGCCAGCCAGCCATAAAAATGCCGCTCTTGTGACAATTTGGCCAGTATCTGGTTGGCATCCGCCATCTGTCCTTTTGCAATCAGCGCACGGGCTTTCCAGTAACGCCAGGCAGCCTCTTCGGCCAATACGGCAGGCATGTCATTAATGACTTTAAGTAAACGCTCCCAATCCTGCTGGCGCAAGGCGCTGCGAGCATACCATTCCCACTGCTCGCTGCTGAGTATGGATGCATTCACGCGGTTAAACCCTTGCAAGGCTTCTGGTTCGTGTTTGCGTGCCGCTTCTAGCGCGATATACGCCTGGGCGAGTTGCTTTTCTTCGTTATCCAGCAAGCCGCTATACTTCTGGTAACTGGCCTTTGCCACATTGATATCTGCTTTGGCCTGGCGGTGTATGGCATATAAATACAGTGCACGGCTATAGGCAGAGCGTTGCTGGATATTTCCCTTCTTAAGAGCCAGTGCCGGATTCTGCGCCATCTCATCAATTTGTTTGAATATGCCAGCATCGGTTTTGCTGCTACGCTTGGCCAGCACCTTGGCCAGGCCGGTTTTATTACTAAACAAAGCATCTCTGTAAAGGGTAAGCAACAGTTTTTCGTCGAGCACGCCAACCTGCTGCAAGGCCTCCATCATGCCCTGGCAATCAGCTGGTAAATCCTTGCCGTCCAGCAGCAATTTTTTGCCATCTTCATAGGCATTGGGATCATCCAGCGCGATCCCTGCCTGCACCTGATAACACTGGTTACCTAAATCATTGAAGCTGTAATACATCGGGATTTGCGCCCGCACTTCCACAAACTGGTCCCAAAACTGCACACGTCCCAGGCGCTTCAGCCACAGCTCTCGCACACGTTGCGAGAGCAGGGATTCGTTGTTTTCCTGTAAAAAAGCCTGTACCTGGTCATAAGAAAGCTGATCCAGGGTCAGGATCATTTGCCAGTATTGCAGATAAGGTAATAGCGGGGAACGACGTTGCCTGAGCGTTTCGGTGGCTTCAACCAGTTGCGGCAGGTTTCTACTCTGATAAGCCTGCTTTGCCTGCACGTAGACTTCGCTATCTCCAGCAAACACTGACCTGGTCATCGCCAGCAGGCAAGCAGCAAGAACTAGGAGAGAATTGAGTTTAGTCTTCATGTGCCAACAATCACGTGCATCACGTGAGGACAATCAAATTCTGGCCAAGCGACTCAGAAAGAAAAACAGCAACAGCAGCAGGATAACCACAAAACCGCCACGCCAGACCATTTTAAGCCAGCGCCAGTAACGTGGCTGGCCTGTTTGCCACCCCAATAGCCCCAACACCAGGGTGCTGATCACTAAGACTGCAAATAAAATACGTATCCACCACATAGACGCAATCTGCCCAGGCTTACACTGGCAACAAGGGTGCCGGGTTAAAGTATTCGCGCTGCTTAAGGAAGCCCACCGGCGCTTGGGCATCATTATCAAACGTGCAATATTCCCAGGCAGAATCATCGGCCAGCAGTGCTCGCAACAACTGGTTATTCAGCGCATGCCCGGACTTGAAAGCCGTAAACTGGCCAATAATAGGATATCCAAGGATATAAAGATCGCCAATGGCATCTAATACTTTATGTTTGGCAAACTCGTCGTCGTAACGCAAGCCACCGCCATTCAATACTTTGTATTCATCGAGCACAATCGCATTGTCCAGGCTACCACCTTTAGCCAAGCCATTCGCACGGAGGTATTCCACCTCGTGCATAAAACCAAAGGTACGTGCACGACTGATCTCATCAACATAGCTCTGGCTATCGTAATCAATGGTCACAGTTTTGCCCGAAAACTCGAATACAGGGTGTGCAAAATCAATGGTAAATTCGGCTTTAAAGCCATGATGCGGTGTAAATTTTGCCCATTTATCACCGTCTTGCACTTCTACCGGCTTGAGGATACGCACAAACTTTTTGGGCGCATCAAGCTCAGCAAGACCGGCCGTTTGTAACAGATAGATAAACGGCCCCGAACTGCCATCCATGATGGGCACTTCAGCAGCCGTCAGCTCTATCAGTACATTGTCTACCCCCAGACCGGCGAGGGCAGACATTAAATGCTCCACGGTAGCAACGCGCGCACCTGAAAACTCTAGGGCGGAGCTCAGGCGGGTATCGTTCACTGCCGTCGGGGCGACCCGCATGGCAGGCGTGTCGGGCAAATCGACACGCTGGAACACGACACCATGATCGGCAGGCGCAGGCTTGAGCGTCAGCGTGACCTTTTCACCGCTGTGCAGCCCAACGCCCGTGGCGCTGATCGTTTGTTTAAGCGTGCGTTGCTTTAACATGGTTTTCTCTGTATTAACTGATTGGCTCCATTATAAGCCAATCTCTGGAGTTACTAATCATTCACTGGCCAATCAAGGCCGGTGAATTAATCAGCCTGTTTACGCAAAAACGCTGGGATATCATATTCTTCAATCCCGGAGTTTTTCATGGCTTCTACCTGCGCGCGACGGCTGTTGCTGGTAAATACGGCTGGCTCATCTTCTTCTACAGCACTGAAGATAGGCTGGTTAGTCGTACCATCCCGCAATGTTGTCATCACTTTAAGCTCAGGCTTGGCCTGGCGTTTACCCAGTGAGCCGTTCAAACCAGTGGCTACCATGGTCACGCGCAGGTTGTCACCCATGCTTTCATCCATCACATTACCTACGATCACGGTCGCATCTTCTGCGGTGAACTCTTTAATGGTGTTCATCACATCATAGTATTCACGCATCTTGAAACTGCCGCTGGCACTGATGTTGACCAGCACGCCACGCGCGTTCGCCAGGTTCACATCTTCCAGCAATGGGCTGGCAACCGCTTGTTCGGCCGCGATACGTGCACGGTTAGGACCACTGGCTTCAGCAGAGCCCATCATCGCCATGCCCATTTCAGACATCACGGTACGTACGTCGGCAAAGTCGACGTTGACCAGGCCTGGGCAGTTGATGATCTCGGCAATGCCGGACACGGCGTTATGCAATACATCGTTGGCGGCACGGTAAGCTTCCACCACAGTCACATCTTCACCCAATACGTCCATCAGCTTCTCGTTAGGGATAACGATAAGAGAGTCCACATATTGTGAAAGTTCTTCCAGGCCTTCCTGTGCAACCTTGGCGCGCTTGCCTTCGAATGAGAATGGCTTGGTCACCACTGCCACGGTCAGGATGCCCATTTCACGCGCGACTTCAGCAATGATAGGCGCGGCACCGGTACCGGTACCTCCACCCATGCCTGCCGTAATAAACAGCATGTCAGCGCCGTCTATGGTTTCAGCGATGCTGTCACGGTCTTCCAAAGCAGCTTCGCGGCCGATTTCAGGCTTGGCACCAGCACCCAGGCCTTTGGTGATATCAGAACCAATTTGCAGCACCACCTTGGCATGACTCTTCTTCAAAGCCTGCATGTCGGTGTTGGCGCAAATAAACTCTACGCCAGTCACGCTCTTGGTCATCATGTGCTCAACGGCGTTACCACCGCAACCACCGACGCCAATGACCTTGATCACGGCGCCGTCATTCTCTTTATCAAAAATCTCAATCATACTAACCCTCCATTGCCTAATATTTGAGTGATTGGTTTGCCCCGCACACTCGCCCTAAAACACATAAAAAACGACTAATTAAAAATTGCCGGTAAACCAGCTCTTCATCCGTTCCAGCAGTCTGCCAACTGACCCAGACTGCAAATTACCTACCATTTGTTTTTCTACCTGTTGCTTGGCCATGAGCAACAAGCCTATGCCGGTGGCATAACGCGGATTGCCCACGACCTCGGACAACCCTTCCACGCCCCTGGGCACGCCCAGGCGTACCGGGGTATGGAAAATTTCTTCGCCCAGCTCAACCATGCCACGCATCTGTGCCGCGCCACCGGTAATCACAATGCCTGAGGCAATCATGGATTCCATGCCGCTACGACGTAGCTCTTGCTGTACAAACTCGTAAATCTCTTCCACGCGGTCTTCAATCACCTCGGTCAAGGCCTGGCAGGACAACTGTCGTGGCTCGCGGCCATCCACAGCGGGCACTTCGACCACTTCGCGCGGGTCCGCCAGCTGACGCAAGGCACAGCCATGCTTGACCTTGATCTCTTCAGCCGATTGGGTGGGCGTGCGCAAGGCCACGGCGATGTCATTGGTGATCTGGTCACCGGCAATCGGGATGACTGCGGTGTGCCGGATGGCGCCGTTCTTGAACACGGCCAGGTCCGTTGTACCGCCACCGATATCGACCAGGCAAACGCCCAGTTCTTTTTCATCATCGGTCAAGACAGACTCGCTGGAGGCCAATGGCTGCAGGATGAGGTCGCTCACTTCGAGGCCGCAACGCTTGATACACTTGATGATGTTTTGCGCTGCTGCAATGGCACCAGTGACAATATGCACGCGCACCTCAAGGCGAATGCCACTCATGCCCAGTGGCTCACGCACATCCTCCTGGCCATCAATAATGAATTCCTGGGTCAGGATATGCAGAATCTGCTGATCGGCTGGCAAGGCGATGGCGCGTGCAGTTTCCACCACCCGATCTATGTCCATCTGAGAGACTTCGCTCTCCTTGATTTTCACCATGCCATGCGAATTCAGGCTCTTGACGTGGCTGCCCGCGATGCCTGAGTACACCGTGTTGATCTTGCAGTCGGCCATGAGCTCGACTTCTTCAATCGCACGCTGGATCGCCTGCATGGTTGAATCAATATTCACCACCACGCCTTTCTTCAAGCCACGGGAAGCATGCTGACCGACACCGATCACCTTCAACGTGCCTTCCGGCAGTATCTCAGCCGCAATGGCCACGACTTTGGAGGTGCCTATATCCAGGCCGACAATTAAATTTTTATCTTCTCTGACTCTACTCATGTTTCTTCCTTGACCTTTTTCTGGCAGTCTTATTTTCAGGCACCACCACGTGGCATGCGCAATGCAAAACCATTCGGGTAGCGCAAATCGGCATAACGCCAGTCACTCTCTGCGATACTTGCCTGCTGGCGGTAAGCCGCCACAAACTGCTGTAATCGCTGCTTGGCCGCTTCACGGCCCAGCATCATTTGTCGGCCATCTGCCGTTCTAATCTCCCAGGCGCGGCGTGAAGACAGGCTCAGCTGCTGGATTTCCAGCGGAGTCCCTGACAGCATTTGGGCAAAACTGGCGTAGCCCTGTGCCACTTCCTTGACGGCATCGCCTGGACCATAAAATGTCGGCAACTGCGAATCAGACGCGGCCTGGAACAACTCACCATGGCGGTTGACCAGGGCAACCCCACCCCAGCGTCCCAATGCCTGATGTTCCTCAATCTGCACCACTATCGTGTCCGGCCATTGGCGACGTACACTCACCTTGCGTGCCCACGGCAATTTCTCAAACGCAATGCGCGTACGCTGCAAGTCCAGCGTATAAAAATTACCTTTGAGGTACTTGCTGACGATCAACTGGATCTGTTCGTGATTGACGTGATCCAGGTTACCTTCCACCTGCACCTGCTTGACCGGGAAGATAGGCAGGTGCAACACCACAAACAACAAGGCATAGAACAGCATCACCACTGCCAGTGAAAACAGCAGGTTGGCAATCCAGTTCAGCAATGTTGGCCTATCCCACATAGCTTCAATCGTCCTCTTTAAACGTTACCCAGTGTTTGTTGCAAAATCCGGATGACCAGGGCATCAAAATCCATGCCGGCCGCTTTAGCAGCCATCGGCACCAGGCTGTGATCTGTCATACCCGGGCTGGTATTCACTTCCAGGAAGTAATGCTTACCCGCGTCATCCATCAAAAAGTCCACACGTCCCCAGCCTTTACAGCCCAAGACCTTGAAAGCTTGCACAGCCTCGGACTGAATCTGTCTTTCCTGCTCGGCAGACAGGCCACATGGGCACAAATACTCGGTGTCATCGCGCAGGTACTTGGCTTCGTAATCGTAATATTCGTTTTTAGGCACAATGCGCACGATAGGCAACGCAGTTTCACCCAGAATGCCGACCGTATATTCGCCACCGCCGACAAACTGCTCGGCAATCACCAACGGATCAGACTGCTTTGCCAGGTTGTAGGCTGCCATCAAATCGCCTGCCTGCTTGACCTTGCTCACGCCTATACTCGAGCCCTCGTTGGCCGGTTTCACAAACAAGGGTAAACCCAGTGCCGTCACCACATTCTCGGCGTGTGTGCTGACATCCATGAGGACGTAGTTAGGGGTGGTCACGCCCGCGGCCGTCCACAACAGCTTGGTGCGCCATTTGTCCATCCCCAACGCAGACGCCATCACGCCACTACCGGTGTAAGGAATGTCCATCAGCTCCAGTGCGCCCTGGATGGTGCCGTCTTCACCATAGCGGCCATGCAAGGCAATAAAAGCACGGTCATACGCTTTGAGCGCAGACAAATCCTGCGTGGCCGGGTCAAAGGCATGCGCATCCACGCCCTGGCGCTGCAAGGCCGCCAACACGGCAGAACCGCTTTTGAGCGACACTTCACGCTCGCCGGAGCGACCACCAAACAACACCGCTACCTTGCCAAATTGAAACTGACTTGCACTCATGCTTGTAAAACACCTTCCCCGATCACTTTGACTTCCTGTACCAATGCCACGCCTTGTTTGGCAAGCACTGTGCTTTTCACCTGGTTTATCAAGGCTTCAATATCTGCCGCGCTGGCATGCCCCAAATTCACAATAAAGTTGGCATGCTTTTCAGACACCTGCGCACCACCAATGGTGAGCCCCTTCAAGCCTGAGGCTTCAATCAGGCGGGCGGCGAAATCGCCTTCAGGATTCCTGAAGGTAGAACCGGCGCTCGGCATATTCAGCGGCTGGCTCGCCAGGCGTTTTGCCAGCAACTGTTTAATCTGCTCGGCAGAGGCTTTGCCATCCCCGGCAGGCACTGCAAACCAGCCGCCCAAAAACCACTCATCAGCTGCCGGATGGGTCACATGCCGATAACTGGGCTGGTATTCTGCTTTCATGCGCGTTTGCACTAAGCCTGCACGGTTAATCGTTTTCACTTCACTGACCCACTGCCAGGTTTCGCCACCATAACAACCGGCATTCATGGCCAACGCGCCACCCACGGTGCCGGGAATGCCGGCCATAAATTCAGCCCCGGCGCGGCTCTGGCTGGCAGCAAACCTTGCTAGCTTGGCGCAGGTCACGCCGGCATCGGCATATATACGTTCACCTTGCATTTCCAGTGCCTGCAAGGCCTGGTGCATCACGACCACTGTTCCGCGGACGCCACCATCACGCACCAGCAAATTGCTGCCCAGGCCAATAAACGTCAGCGGTTCAATGGCAGATAATTGCTCTAGAAATTGCTGCAAATGTTCTACGCTATCGGCCAGTACCAGGCGATCGGCCGGGCCACCCACGCGCCAGCTGGTATACCGGGCCAGAGGTTCGTTATGCAGCACTTGCAAGCCTGTCATTTTTAATCCTGAAGCATTCATGTACTGGCCAGCTCCCTGGTTTTAGCCGCTACACTACCGATATTGCCGGCCCCCATCACCACAACGACATCACCAGGCTGTACGCTGTCCAGAATGGTGGCGGGCAATTCATCTGTGGTTTCCACAAAGCGCGGCTCAATCTTGCCGTTGACGCGGATGGCGCGGATCAGGCTGCGCGTATCTGCGGCCACAATCGGCGCTTCGCCAGCGGCGTAGACTTCCGTCAGCAACAAGGCATCCACGGTGGAGAGCACTTTGACGAAGTCTTCAAAGCAGTCACGCGTGCGGGTATAGCGGTGTGGCTGGAAAGCCAGCACCAGGCGGCGGCCTGGAAATGCTCCGCGCGCTGCCGCAATCACCGCCTGCATTTCTATCGGGTGATGGCCATAATCATCTACCAGCGTGAAGTGGCCGCCATTGACCGGGATTTCACCATAGCGCTCAAAACGGCGGCCTACGCCCCTGAATTCAGCCAGGGCCTTGAGGATGGCTGCATCCGGCACATTGAGTTCTGTGGCAATCGCAATCGCAGCCAGGGCATTCAACACATAGTGATGGCCAGGCAGGTTCAGGGTGATGTCATTACGCAGGGTTTTGCCGTTTTTACGCACCAGCGTGAAATGCATCTTGCCGTGATCGGCCACGATATTTTCTGCCCGGATTGCGGCCTCTTCATGCGTACCGTAAGTGGTCACCGGGCGGGTCACACGTGGCAGAATCTCGCGCACATTGGCATCGTCTATGCATAGCACGGCCATTCCCCAGAATGGGATCTGCTGCAAGAACTCCACAAATGCTGTTTTGAGCTTGTCAAAACTATGCTCATAGGTGTCCATGTGGTCTTGGTCAATATTGGTCACCACGGCCAGGATGGGTGTCAGGTGCAAGAAAGAAGCATCTGATTCGTCGGCTTCCACCACGATCCATTCACCGGTGCCCAAACGTGCATTGGCACTGGCGGCTTCCAGCTTGCCGCCAATCACAAAAGTCGGGTCCATGCCAGCCTCAGCCAGGATGCTGGCGATCAGGCTGGTCGTGGTCGTTTTGCCATGTGTGCCTGCCACAGCGATCCCCTGTTTGAAGCGCATGAGTTCAGCCAGCATCACAGCGCGCGGGATAACCGGCACCTTACGTGCACGGGCAGCCATAATTTCCGGGTTTTCTTCATTAATGGCACTGGAAACCACCACCACATCTGCGTCACTCAAATACTCGGTCGCGTGCCCTTGGTAAACGGTGGCACCAAAGCCTTGCAGGCGTTTGGTGGTTGCATTGCTGGCAAGGTCAGACCCACTCACCTCAAAACCGAGGTTAAGTAACACTTCGGCAATGCCGCTCATGCCTGAGCCGCCTATGCCGATAAAGTGGATCTTTTTGACTTTATGTTTCATGCTACTTTTCCTATCGCCAGCTGCTGGCAAATCTCTGCGACCTGTTGCGTGGCTTGCGGCCTGGCCAAGGCGCGCGCTTTCTTTGCCATGTCCAGGCATGTGCTGCGATCAATCGTTTTTAAGGTATTTGCCAGTTGCGTCACATCCAGGTCACGCTGCTGGATCAGCAACGCCGCCCCAGCCTGCTGCAAATACGCTGCATTGGTCGTCTGGTGATCGTCCACCGCAAACGGGAACGGCACCAGGATGCTGGCCGCACCTACATTGGCCAGTTCTGCCACGGTCAGTGCGCCCGCGCGGCAGATCACCAGATCAGCCCAGGCATACACTTCAGCCATATCCTGGATAAAAGCACGGCAGTCCGCCGCCACGCCCGCCTCCGCATAATTCTTTTTAAGCGCTTCAATCTGCTTCTCACCGGCCTGGTGAATAATGTGCGGACGCGTATTCACAGGTAATTGGGCAAATGCCTGTGGCAACAAGGTATTCAATGCCACTGCGCCCAGGCTGCCACCGACCACCAATACCCTTAACACGCCATGATGCTCAGCAAAACGCTGTTCAGGCGCTGGCAAGGTGGTGATGGCTTCACGCACCGGATTGCCCACCATTTCGCCTTTTGCGCCGAGGGCATCAGGAAAACCAGTCAACACCCGGTGAGCAATTTTTGCCAGCACTTTATTGGTCAGTCCAGCGATCGAATTCTGTTCATGAATCACCAGCGGCACCCCTGCCAGTTTGGCCATCACGCCACCTGGAAACGCCGCAAAACCACCCATGCCTAATACCACATGAGGCTGATGTTGTTTAATTGCCTGTCTGGCCTGTGCAAACGCACGGGCAAGTTTCACTGGTAATGTCAGCCAGCCGAGAAGACCTTTGCCACGTACGCCTTGCATGGTCATCATGGCTTTGTCATATGGCTTTTCGGCAATCAGTCGGTTTTCCATACCCCCCTCGGTCGCCAGCCAGACAATTTTCCAACCTTGCGCATGCAATGCATCTGCCACCGCGATGGCAGGATACACATGGCCACCGGTGCCGCCCGCCATCACCATCAATGTGTACTGGCGGCTCATGTCTGCAACCCTTTTTGGAGCCGTCTATTTTCAAAATCAATACGCAATAGCACTGAGAGTGCAATGCAATTAGCGAGAATACCGCTGCCGCCATAAGACAGCAGTGGCAGGGTCAAGCCTTTGGTCGGCAGCAAACCCATATTCACGCCCATATTGATAAACCCCTGCACCCCCATCCACACACCAATGCCCTGGGCCAGTAAAGCAGAGTAATAACGCTCATTGGCGACGGCCTCTTTGGCAATGCTGAACGCGCGGATCACCAGCCAGGCGAATAGCAATACCACCACCAGCACGCCGACATACCCCAGCTCCTCGGCTACCACCGCCAGCAGGAAATCGGTATGTGCTTCCGGCAGGTACAGCAGTTTTTCTACGCTGCCACCCAGCCCCACGCCCCAGAATTCGCCCCGGCCAAACGCGATCAAGGCATGCGATAACTGGTAACCCGTATCAAACGGGTCATCAAACGGATTCAAAAAGCCTTTCATACGTTCAAGACGGTAGGGCTCCATCACGACCAGGCCAATCACTGCCAATGGCAGGGCAGCCAGCATGGCCAGGAATACTTTGAGGTTCACGCCACCCAGCCACATAATGGAAAACGCAATGGAGGCGGTCACGGCAAAAGCACCAAAATCCGGCTCTTTAAGCAGCAAGACACCGACAAACACCATGACGCCAAGCATGGGCAAGAAGCCTTTTTTAAAGCTGTGCATATTACTGGCCTTGCGCACGGCATAATCGGAGGCATACATGGCAATAAACAGCTTCATGAGTTCTGAAGGTTGCAGATTCATGACCAGTAATGAAATCCAGCGGCGGCTGCCGTTGACCACTTTGCCTATGCCGGGAATCAGCACCAGGATCAGCAGCACAATGCCCATAATGAACAGGTAGGGCGACATCTTTTGCCACCAGGCCATGGGTATCTGGAACACCACCACGGCGGCGAGCAGGCCAATGGCGATATACAGCGCCTGACGCATCAGAAAATAGGTACTGTTATGGCCAAACATCTTGCTGGAATCCGCGTAAGCAATGGAGGCGGAATACACCATCACCATGCCAAACGCCAGCAAGCACAATACCACCCATAACAACGACACATCGTAACTGGGGGAGTTGTAGCGCTCACGGTTCATCATTAGTGGCCCAAGCATGCGGCCTCCAGTGCTTTCACGGCATCCACAAACACCTGTGCCCTGTGTTCATAATTGCGGAACATATCAAAACTGGCGCAGGCCGGTGATAACAATACGGCATCCCCTGCTTCCGCCAGGGTTTTGGCAATGTGCACCGCTGCGGTAAGATCCACTGCATCCACTACCGGCAATTGTAAATTGTGCAAAATCTGCTGAATTTTTGGTCCATCCCGGCCAATCAGCACCACTGCCCTGGCATGGTTCAATACCGCTTCGCGCAAGGGGTTGAAGTCCTGGCCCTTGCCGTCACCGCCAGCAATCAGCACCACTTTTTGCGGTTTGCCCTGCTTGAGCATACCGCTGATGGCGGCACAGGTGGCACCGACATTGGTGCCTTTTGAGTCATCGTAAAAATCCACATCATCAATATTGGCCACCCATTCCACGCGGTGCGGCAAACCGGCAAAAGACTGCACCGTATGCAGGATAGAGACTTTGTCGATGCCGATGGCTTGTGTGAGTGCAATTGCCGCCAGCGCATTGGCGATATTGTGTTTGCCACGGATCTGCAGACTGTCGGCTTCAATATAGTGCCGATTGCCGGCACATAACCAGCCTGCATCATTGAGTCCGTAATCGTTGATGGTTGGCGAAGGATTCACGCCAAAGGAGACTTGCGGCATCTGACCAGCCAGTACCGCACTTGCTGAATCATCACGATTCACGATGGCAATACGAGCATTCTGGTAAATGCGCGCCTTGGCTTGCCCGTAATCGTGCATGCCGTCATACCTGTCCATATGATCTTCTGACAGATTAAGGATAGTCGCAGCATCAACCTGTAAATTGTGGGTGGTTTCAAGCTGGAAGCTGGAGAGCTCAAGCACATACACATCAGGCGCCGTCATTTGCAAGGTGTCCAGCACCGGCAGGCCGATATTACCAGCGACAATCGTATTCAGGCCTGCCTGTTTGCAGATTTCGCCAACTAATGAGGTCACCGTCGTTTTACCATTGGAGCCGGTAATGGCAATCACCTTGGCATATGGTGCGCGGAAGCGTGCAAACAATTCCACATCACCCACCACACTCTTGCCCTGTGCCATCAACTCGACAATGACAGGCTCTTTTAACGACACCCCCGGGCTAGCCACAATCAGGTCCATCACCGCCAATAAAGAGGGATTGAACGGACCGAGATGGTATTCCACATCTGGAAACTCTTCATGCAAGCGATCAAGGTTCGATGGATGCAGGCGCGAATCAAACATGACCACTTGCGCACCCATCTGGCGCAGCCAGCGCAACGCTGAGAAGCCGGTGTCACCCAGTCCCAGTACGGCTATACGCTGTTGTTCAAAGTGCTTTTTCATGTGTTGACCCAACGAATGATCCCGTGTTTTATCTCAGTTTCAGGGTGGATAAGCCCACCAGCACCAGCATCATGGTGATAATCCAGAAACGCACAACGACTTGTGTCTCTTTCCAGCCTTTTTGTTCATAGTGATGGTGCAATGGCGCCATCAGGAAAATGCGCTTGCCGGTACCGGTCATTTTTTTGGTGTACTTGAAATACAGCACCTGTGCAGCGACCGAGAAGGTTTCCACCACAAAGACACCGCCCATGATGAACAGCACGATTTCCTGGCGCACAATCACGGCCACCACGCCCAACGCAGCCCCTAATGCCAGGGCACCCACGTCTCCCATAAATACTTCTGCCGGATAAGCGTTAAACCACAGGAAGCCAAGGCCTGCGCCCGCCATGGCGGCACAAAACACCATCAACTCACTGGCACCAGCCACATATGGGATGCCCAGATATTTGGAAAACACGGCGTGACCGGCCACATAGGAGAAAATCGCCAGAGCACTCCCTACCAGCACCGTTGGTAGTGTCGCCAAACCGTCCAGGCCATCGGTCAGGTTGACGGCGTTGCTACTGCCCACAATCACCAGGTAGGTCAATACGATGAAACCCACGGCACCCAGTGGGAACACCAGATGTTTGAAAAAAGGCACAATCAGCGTGGTTTCAACCGGCGTCGTGGCGGTGGCATAGAGAAAACCGGCTATACCGAAACCGATCAGACTTTGCCAGAAATATTTTTCTTTGGCAGACAAGCCCTTAGGATTTTTGTAAACGACCTTACGGTAATCATCGACCCAACCCACCGCACCGAAACCCAATGTAGTGACCAGTACGACCCAGACAAAACGGTTATGCAGATTGCCCCACAACAAGGTAGAAATAGCGATAGCCACCAAGATCAGTGCGCCCCCCATGGTCGGCGTCCCAGCCTTGACCAAATGTGTCTGCGGTCCATCATCGCGCACGGACTGACCAACCTTGTATTCCGTCAGCTTGCGTATCATGCCAGGCCCGACCAGGAATGAAATTGCCAGTGCAGTCAGTGTCGCCAGGACGGCACGCAAGGTGATGTAATTGAATACATGAAATCCATGGATATCTACTGCCAGCCATTTCGCCAGTTCAAGTAACATAAGCCTCCCTATTTCCCCACTGATTCAGTGGTTTGTGACCCAACCAAGGCATTGACCACACGCTCCATTTGCATAAAGCGTGAGCCCTTCACCAACACCACGTCATTTGTTGTTATTTCTGCCTGCAAGGCAGCCACCAGATCCTCTACGGAGGCAAAGTGTCGCGCTGATCCGCCAAAGGCTTGCACCGCTGCCTGCGTCAAATTACCCAAGGCATACATCCTGCCTATGCCACTGTCTTTGGCATAACGGCCAATTTGCGCATGCATGGCCTCGGCATCTATGCCCAACTCACCCATATCACCCATAACAAACACTGTGTTTGCGCCTGCGTTTTTCAATACATCCAACGCCGCTTTCATGGAGTCCGGATTCGCGTTGTAAGTGTCGTCTATCAGTGTTGCTCCAGTAGCGGCTGTTTTCTGCTGCAACCGCCCCTTCACACCACCAAATTCCTGCAAGCCCTGCGTCACTTCAGCCAGGCTAGCGCCAGCAGCCAGGCTGGCTGCTGCGGCTGCCAACGCATTCATGATGTTATGTGTGCCACGCACAGCCAGCGTCAATTTCGCCTCTTCACCCTGGTAATGCAGTTTGAAAGTTGACGCCACATCCAATACTTCACCTCGCACATCAGCAGCAGGGTGCAAGCCAAATGTCAGCACCTTGCGCCCAGCATTCAAGCCACGCCAGTAGTCAGCAAACTCGCTATCAGCATTGATTACCGCAACACCGTCATGACCCAATCCGGCAAAAATCTCACCTTTGGCCTTGGCGATATTTTCACGTGAGCCAAGCTCACCAATATGCGCCGTTCCGGCATTGTTAATCACCGCGACATCTGGCCGCGCCAGACGCGTCAGGTAATCAATCTCGCCCAGGTGGTTCATGCCCATTTCGATCACGGCACAACGGTGCGCCGGGCGTAAACGCAACAAGGTCAGTGGCATGCCGATGTCGTTATTAAAATTACCGGCAGTGGCTAGTACATTGTCCGCACCACCGACATGCACCTGCATAATGGCGCTGATCATTTCCTTGGTGGTGGTTTTACCATTACTCCCAGTCACAGCAATCAGCGGCAACGCGCATTGCTGACGCCACCAGCTGGATAATTGGCCCAATGCCAGACGCGTATCTTTCACCAGCACGGTCGGTAAATCAGTTTCAACAGGCTTGCTCACCAGCGCAGCCACCGCACCCTGCACAGCGACCTGCGGCAGGAAATCGTGGCCATCAAACTTTTCGCCAGGCAAGGCAACAAATAGCTGTCCCGGTTGTACGCGGCGGCTATCGGTGTCGACCGAAGTCACAACGACGTCACCTCCCTGCAGGATGCCTTGCAATACCTCAGCGATTTTCTGTAGCGAGATCATGCTGGCACCTTCTGACTGAATGTATTCTGATTCAATGCACTTTTTTTCAATGCGTTTTGCACCCACTCGGCATCACTGAACGGATAGCGAATTCCCTGGATTTCCTGGTAGTCCTCGTGGCCTTTACCAGCAACCAACACCACATCTCCTTTTGCTGCCTGGCTGATGGCAAGTGCAATCGCTTTGGCCCTATCTGTTTCTATTTCCACATCCCGCGTCATGCCCTCTGCAATGGCTGCAATAATCGCATAGGGATTCTCAGAGCGTGGATTGTCGTTGGTTACAATCACGGTATCAGCCAGTTCGTCGGCAATACGGCCCATTTCACTACGTTTGCCCGCATCGCGGTCACCGCCACAACCGAATACGCAGAGCAATCTGCCACGTGCCTGGATACGCAAAGTGTGTAAAGCTTTTTCCAATGCGTCTGGCGTGTGGGCATAATCGACCACTACCAGCGGTAAATCTCCCCCACCAAACATCTGCATACGACCAGCGACTGGGACCAGGCCAGAGACTGCCTGTAACGCCGCTGGCAAAGCCACATCATGCGCAAGCAGGCTGGTCAGCACTGCCAGCGCGTTATACACATTGAACTGTCCCAGGGCATGCAACTGGATATCGCCACGGCCTAGCGCCGTGCGCACCTGGATTTCAAAACCCGTGGCATGCATGGTAACGGCAGTAGCACAGACATCAGCTTCCTGGTGCAAGCCGTAACTCAACACTTTTTTGCCCTGCTTGCGCAGCGCATCGATCAAGCTCAGGCCAAAGGTATCGTCCGCATTAACGACAGAAGCAGAGAGGGTTTGCCAGTCAAACAGCTTGCGCTTGGCTGCCTGGTAGGCTTCCATGGTCAGATGGTAATCAAGATGATCACGGGTCAGGTTGGTAAATACGGCCACATCAAAGGCAACGCCATTGACACGCCCTTGGTCCAGGCCATGTGATGACACCTCCATCGCCACCATTCGCACATCGTCCAGTACAAAGGTTGCCAGCAATTTTTGCAATTCCACCGGTCCGGGCGTGGTGTTCTGGGTTGGCTGCAAGTCATCCAGTGCCCCGTTACCCAGCGTGCCAATCACGGCCGATTTTTGCTGCAGGAAACGGTAGGCTTGCGCCAGCCAGTGGGTGACTGTTGTTTTACCGTTAGTCCCCGTGACGCCCACGCACCACAACTGTTCGGAAGGATCCTTATAAAACTGGCTGGCAATATGCCCAACTTGCGACTTGAGGTTAGGGATGGCGATATTGTGCACCGTCCATTCCGGGTTCCAGTCAAATCCCTGGCTGTCCCAGATCACGGTATTCACCCCTTTAGCGATGGCGTCTTCAATATAGTCACGGCCATCGCTGTGCTGGCCTGGGTAGGCCAGGAACAAGCCATGCTTTTCCACCTGGCGGCTATCTGCCGTAATGCCGTGCACGGGCGCTGGAATAATGTATTTACTCACATCGCCTCCTTCACTTCGGCCGCATCGGCAGGGGTTGCGATTGGCAATGCATTGCCATCCTGCGGAATCACTAGCATACGCAACACATCGTTCATGACCGCACTAAACACCGGCGCCGCCACGCTGCCGCCGTAATATTCGCCATTGTTAGGCTCATCTATCATCACCGCCATGATCAGGCGTGGATTGGACGCCGGCACCATACCGACAAAGGAACCCACGTATTTATCATGCTCGTACCCACTCGCACCCAACTTGTGCGCTGTTCCTGTCTTACCTGCCACGCGATAACCTGTGACTTGCGCTTTCAGTGCGGTACCACCCGGTTGCACCACGAGTTCCAGCATATCCTTGACTGCGTTGGCAACCTTGGCTGAGAACACCTGGCGCCCCACTGGCGGCTCAGGCAGCTTGGTCAGCGTGACGGGCAACAGCTCACCCTCATTGGCAAACACGGTGTAGGCGCGCGCCAATTGCAGCAAGGTCACACTGATACCGTGACCGTAAGACATGGTGGCCTGCTCAATCGGGCGCCAGGTTTTGTAGTCGCGCACCTTGCCAGAAGCCTCTCCCGGGAAACCAATTTTGGTGGGTGTGCCAAAACCCAGTTGTACATAGGTATTCCACAACTGCTCGCGATTCAGGTCGAGCGCCATTTTGGCCGAACCGACGTTGGATGACTTTTGAATCACTTGCGATACGCTTAACACCTGATTTGGGTGTGCGTCGTGTATGGTCGCCGAACCTATGCGCAGGTAACCTGGTGCCGTCTGGATCTTGGTATCCGGCTGGTAAGGGCCGAACTCCATGGCCGCTGCTGCGGTCACCGGCTTCATGGTCGAGCCTGGCTCAAAAATATTGACGATGGCAGAGTTGCGCAATTTGCTAGCAACATTGACCGGATTGTTCGGGTTGTAAGTAGGTATATTGACCAAGGCCAAGACTTCGCCTGTTTTGGCATCAAGCACCACGGCAGCACCTGCCTTGGCCTTGTGCTTTTCAACTGCGCGGGACAATTCACGGTGAACCACATATTGCACGGTCCGGTCTATGCTCAACACCAGGTCCTGGCCATCATGCGGTAGTTTCACCGCAACCAGGTCTTCCACGACATGCCCCTTGCGGTCACGCACAAAGTCGCGTTTGCCTGGCGTGCCAGACAGCACATTGTTGCGGTAAAGCTCCATGCCTTCCACGCCTGTGTCATCGACACCCGTGAAACCGACGATATGCGCCGCCACTTCTGCCGCAGGGTAGAAGCGTTTGTATTCTTTCTGACTGAATACGCCGGGCACTTTCATCGCCATCACCTGTTTTGCCACATCGGGCGCCACTCTCCGTTTGATATACACAAATTCTTTTTTCTTTTGCTGCACTTTTTGCTGCAGCTCCTTTGCTGGCATGTCCAGCAATTTAGCCATCTGTTTCAGTTGAACCGGCGATATTTGCACGTCGGTCGGGTTCACCCATAACGACTCCACCGGCAGGCTGATGGCCAATGGCTTGAAGTGTCGGTCATAAATCTTGCCTCTATGCGGCATCAGCACTACTTTGCGCCGCGAAAACGCTTCACCCTTTTTAATCAGGTAATCCTTATGCAGGGTTTGCAGGTAGAACCCGCGCCCCAGCAACAGGCCAAAACTCAACAACAGCAACACCAGCAGCGTCCTGCGACGCCAGGCTGGCAGCTTGACCAGCTTGTGTTGACTCTCTTTAAGCAGCATGACCATTTCAGCTCAACAACTTCCACCTACGGTGCAGGCGGAACATCCACCATAATCACCTGCGTTTGCTGCATGCTTGGGCTATGCATATGCAAACGCGTGGTGGCGAACTCTTCCAGCCGCGAATGCATGGCCCAGGTGCTTTGCTCAATCTGCAGCTGGTCGTATTCGGTCATGTACTGCCTGGTCAACATTTCCTGTCTGTCCAGCTCAAAATACAATTTGCGCGCCTTGTATTGCGCTGTGACCACCCCCAGCGCCATGGCGATGGTCAATGCAAACAAGATCAAATTCAGGCGCAACATGAATATTCTCTATTGCACACTGGTGCGCTCAGCCACACGCAGCACCGCACTGCGCGAACGCACATTGGCCGCCACTTCTGCCTTGCCTGGTTTAATGGCCTTACCCACTGAAATCAGGCGCGGCTGCGGCAAATCCTTGGCGCGCACGGGCAACCCGGCTGGCAAATTATCCCTGTCCTGCTCAGACTGGATAAAGCGCTTGACGATGCGGTCTTCCAGCGAATGGAAACTGATCACCGCCAAGCGGCCTTGCGGACGCAATAAACGCAAACAATCCGGCAGCACTAGCGAGAGTTCCTCAAGCTCTTGATTGACGAAAATCCGTAGAGCCTGAAATGTGCGCGTTGCAGGGTTCTGGCCCGGCTCAACCTTTGGGATGGCGCTTGCCACGACCTTGGCAAGTTGTCCCGTCGTGGTGACGGCACGCCCATCTTCGCGCTCCTTAACAATCGCCCTTGCAACCTGCTTAGCAAACCGTTCTTCACCATAATCCTTAATCACCTCCACCAATTTTTTTTCTGGCATTTCAGCCAGCCACTCCGCCGCAGTCTTACCCCGGCTTTGATCCATACGCATATCCAGTGGCCCGTCGAAACGGAAGCTGAATCCGCGCTCACCTTCATCAATCTGCGGTGACGAAATGCCCAGATCGAGCAAAATGCCATCCACCGCCTGCACACCCTGCTCAGCCAAGACCGTGGTCATGGACGAAAAATGCGCGTGCACCATGCTAAAACGCGCATCTGCAATCGATTGCCCATGCGCCACCGCCGCCAAGTCGCGATCCAGCGCGATCAAACGGCCCCGACTACCCAACTTGGAAAGTATGAGGCGACTGTGTCCACCCCGGCCAAAGGTACCATCGACATACACACCATCCGCTTTCACATTCAAGGCTTCCACGGCCTCATGCAACAACACGGTGATATGACTGGCGGCGACTGGTGACACTGACGTTTCCGTCAAGGACGCGGGCGCTGGCTTCGCGCCCCGCGTCATAGCGAGAATCCCTCTAGCTCTTGCGGGATCTGTAATTGATCAGCCGCCATCAGGCTTTCTAATTGCTGATCCCATGCGGCAACATCCCACAACTCAAAATGACTACCTTGCCCGACCATCATCACATCCTTGTCGAGCTTGGCAAACTTGCGCAGTACGGCATTCACCAGCAAACGACCGGCAGAGTCCAGATGCATCACATCTGCCTGACCCACGATCATGCGTTGAATACCACTGGTTTGAGGATTAAAACTGGACAAACTAGTCAGCTTGGTTTCAATAGGCTCCCAAGCCGCTTGCGGATACAAAATCAGGCAACGATGCGGGTGCGCCGTGAGGACAACCTCACCTTGCCCACCAGCCGTGAGGGCGTCGCGATGCTTGGCCGGCACACTGAGCCGCCCCTTTGCATCCAAGCTTAACTGTACCGCCCCACGAAACATGATTTATTGTTCCTACCCACCTATTTTTGAGAAAAATGGTATAAATTTCCCACAAATCAACACAAAACCACCCTTTTGCACACTATAGTTAAAAAAAAAGTGCTTGGCAAGCACTTTGGTGAAAAAATCCCTTTTAAAGACAATGACTTATGCTGTTTTAACAAAGCAATTTAAATCAATACATTGGCGCAACCAATACACAAAGTTGTTTAATAAAAATATCTATCTCATTGAAAATATTGAATAATTAAAAATCGTTACTTTTTGATGATTTTTCCGGCATCAAACAAGTGCTATTTGGTCAAATCTTTTACCATTTTCATAAGTAGCCATACATAAATCCATATGTCCCGCAGATTGAAATTTTTACTGGCTGGCACCGTCATTCTGATTACCATGGAGTGGCGAACCTTGCTTTATTACATATTACCGCCACCAGACTTCAGCCAAGGCAAAGTGGTGCTGTATGCCACCGACTGGTGCCCTTATTGCGAAAAAACCAGAACCCTCCTTGAACAGCGGCACATTCCTTACAAGGAATACAATATAGAATCGTCAGAGGAGGGCCGCCATCAATACAAGCAACTCGCGGGAAAGGGTGTTCCGGTGCTATTGGTTGATGGTGAAGTTGTGCGTGGATATCACGAGAAAAGAATAGCTGCAGTGCTGGATCAGTGGCAAGCCAGACAACACAACAAAACAGTCAAAGAGAAATAAGCGAACCGGCAAGAGGGATGATGGAGACAATCGGGTGACCATAGCCACTCATCCATGGCAGGCATTACTTACGCACCCTTGCTAGCAGCCAGCTGAATCCCACAATGGCATTAGGATAATTAATATCCGAAGAGATCACTTAAACAGCTCATTTATTTGGGAAAACGCCGAAGCGGATCACGGCGTTTTCCTTCGTATGCATTTAGCAAGCTAAAATAGGCACAGCAGCATTACTTCCCTGTGCCAAGAAGATCGGTATTAAAACCGAACACCTTACCCGCCCAGATAAACACCACCCACACCAGCACGCCAAAGGGCAAATATCCCGCGAAACCCAGCAGTGGCATTTCTGCATATATATGAATCACATTCACATAAGGGATATCGTATATCCAGTAATTCGGATTGGTCACAGGCAATTCCGGGTGCGCACTACCATAGTTCCAAACTTCCCAGAAAAACCCGTTGAACAATGAGCTGAGCGCCATCAAAAGGACCGGACTCCAATTGCCTTTGGCAAGGTCGGTAAATGGCGTCCAGATACCGCGCATCATCAATATGCCTGCGATGCCTATCAGTGGCGCGATCCACATGGCCCAGAACAAAGGATAAGGCCAGAACGGCACGGCGGCAAACAACACAAAACTCAAATACAACATTGGCTTTGCCGGGAGCGCGAGTGCGGGGCCTTGTGAATAACGACCTGCAATCTTAGGGAAAGCATTCAGCAAGGTATACCACTCAAAAACTGCAGGCCAAACGGTGGTATAGGCAAAAATAAAGATCCACACAATCGTGGTATGGCTTAATGCCGGGATATCAGTATTGGGGTAATACCAGTTACCCAAGGCAAAATAATCGAAATATTCAAAGAAATACCAACCGCCAATCGACACAATGGCACTGATGAGAAATGTTTTAGGGCGGCTGGCAAACAATGAATATCCGTTAGAATAACGGAATGTGAGGCCGTCCAGCACGAAGATAAATCCCCACCACATAGGGGTAAAGGCGTAGTAGACCAGGTCACCCAATGGCGTCGTGCGTGTCCACATTAACCACCAGAAAAACAGCGTGGCAACCGCTCCCACCCAAAACCACCAGGGCAATGCAAGCGGGGTTGGCGCTGGCGATGGGGCAACTGGTTTAAAACCAAACCATTGCGGAAAAATCAAAAAGACAGAAAATGCCGCTTCTAGCAGGGCCAATACAATAAAAACTGTCAGGTTAAACCCAGGCGGCTCCTCCACAAACTGTGGTGGAAAAATGCCAAAACCGGGAGGCAGATGCGTGGATGGATAAGCAAACCAGGACGCGGCCAATGGGATCAACACCATCGCCAGAACAGCCATTACCAGCACAGAACGTGTTTTAGTAGAAAACATGCACTCTCCCTCTTGATTTATATGATTTACTTAATGATCAGCACTGATTGAATGTTGCATGGCCTGATAGAGATTGCATTGCTACTTTAGCACTGCTATCGTCACCCCTGTTGGCGCGACCGTTTATTTTCATACATACGCTCGTCGGCGATGCGCAAGAGTTCTGCGATGGTATCTGCCTCATAATAATAGGCATATCCCGCGCTGGCACCAGAAAACTCAAATCCCTCTAGGCGCACGCGCTCAATTGCTTGCTGCATTGCCCACTCGACAACCGCGACTTCACCCTTATAACTCAGCACCGCAAACTCATCTCCTCCCAGCCGGTACAGGACAAGATCGCTACCCAAAGAATGCTGATAGTTTTTTGCAAAGCAAATGAGTAACTCGTCTCCACGCGCATGACCATACTGATCGTTGTAGAATTTAAGCCCATCCAGATCGATAAAGGTGAGGCTTCCTTGCATGGTCATCTGCTCCAGTGCTTTTACAAAAGCATAGCGGTTCGGCAAGCTCGTTAACGCATCTGAATGGGCTACTTTTTCTGTCATGCCCAACGCTTCCAGTGCCTCTTCTTTTTCTTGACGTAACTGGGAGAACTGGAAGGAAAGCACCAAGGCCAGCAATACCACCTCAATGGCCACACTCACTAATCCAAGATGTTCAATATACAAATCAAACTGCTGGTCAAGTTTGCTAAGACTAATCGCAATAATGCCAGATACAAAAAAGAGGCTGATCGCCACCAAATAGCGTTTGGCGGTTGCATTTTTACGTTGACTTTGCCGGATAGCCACTGCTAACCCATAACATAAAAACAATGCGACCTCATAGCGACAAAACTCCAGCGCCCAATTGGGGAATGCGATTGCCAGACAAAGAAACAACACCATCATCAGCAAAATGACCACACCCGCATAGTACAGTCGCTTGTGCTGATAAGGATTGATTTCCAAGAGACGCATCACAAACAACATGTAAGCCATGCTGGAAACCAGCACCGGCATAGAAACCAGATAAATCGAGTACAGATTAAGAAGATCAGAGATAACAAGCAGCGCGGCACTGTTATAAATAAAGTTACCGGCAATAAAAATGGCATACATGGCTTCTACGCTGCGATTACGGCTCGCCGCAAGGACTGTATAGTAAATTCCCAGTCCCCAAAATATCCCCAGGCCAAACAGTGTCAGTGCATTGCCGCGCTTGATCGCATGCATGTAGCTTGCCTGGTCATCCAGATAAGGTTCAGGAATCGCCAGATAATTGGTAGAAATCAATTGTGTGGCCAGGACATATTTTCCTGGCACCAGGGTCACAATGCGGCCATGCCGCAAGAAAAAAGGATTTTCTATTCGACTGCCAATCCCCCCCTCCATGGTGGCGACTTCACGACCTCGCTGGTCATATACCTGATGCCGGAAAAACTCTATCGTACTGGTGTTTTTGAAATCAATAACATATGCCTGCGCCTTGCTAATTTCAAAAGAAGCAATATAAAGATAATGCCCACCCGTCGGGCTCACTGTGTTAACTGAGGAGTATTTCTTTTGTAGCGGCTCTGAGAGAAATTGATGGTGATTTTGCGTACGCTCGTACGGATGTACAAGATACCAGTCACCCTCGATAGACTGAGGGAGTGCCTGTACCGAGCCAATGGACAGCAAAGCGATCATGATCGCTATCACCCCCCGGCCGAAACAATACAACATCCCCATGATAAAACTCACCGCTTTTTTATTAATTAATAAGCAAACTATACAAGAAAGTCACCCCATCGCCCAGTTTAACCAATCATCGCCTTCCAATCTGAACGACCCAGATTTTAAAAGCGGCAGGCTTATCGGAAGTCAACTAATGGCAAAAGCAGGCAACATTGCATGGCCTGATTGAGATTTAAGAAGAGTCTTATAAAAGGATTGCAAGATGAGAGAAAACAAAGCCAACCGGTAAGCCGGGTTCTGTAACTACTTGCGTAGCTGACAGTCATTCCTCTAGGCGTGCAATTACTCACACGCTCAAGCTATCTACCCGCTGGCAGCGCGAGCCACGCCTTATGTCTTGCGACAAATGCCAGCCTATTTGATATTGCTGCAGATGGAGGTTACCGCGTTTCACCGTAACTTAATACGCTCGTCTCTGTGGCCCTATTCCTCGCCTTATACTGTTGCCAGCTTTCAACGTACGGCCGTTAGCCGTCATCCCGCTCTGTGCAGCCCGGACTTTCCTCCCCCTGCTTGCACAGGCGGCGACTGTCTGGTTGGCTTCAAACGGCATTTTAACACGAAGCAAAAAAGACTTGCCCGAGGATTCCCTAACGAATTAAACTCAACCGGGCGCTTCTATGAATTCAAATTGCTAAGCTAGCCTTGGCGTGATTAAAAAATTTAGACGCCGCATATGGTTATATGTCAGGAGAAGTTTTTTTATTAGCAAGGCCATATCGCGACGGAATTTGAATTTATAGAAGTGCCCATCCCTATGTTTTATTTGGATATATTTAAACAACTCGCGCTTGCGTTAACCACGCCCGTCATCGCAGGCGTCACGATTGATATTTTACTGTTTCCTGCCGTCGACTTTTTTGAAATGCAGCAACGCGCAGTTCACTTCATGATCGATGAGACGGATATTCCCGTGGCGTCTATTGATGACCTGATATCGCTCAAAGACGCCGCGGGCAGAGCGATTGATTTAAGCGACATTGAGCATTTGAAACGTTTAAAAGGGTAGCGTCGTGAAAGACACATTCAAGCGGGAAGACAGAACATACTATGTTAGCGATGAGCGCCTGGCCGCATTTAAGGCATTGACACCAGCACAACGCCTGGCCTGGGTAGAACAGATGGCCGCTTTCTTGCGCAAAGCGGTCATCGCCAGATCACATCAGCAATTGGCTCAACCTACTCATATAAAAACCACATGATGACACAAGAAAAACCCGGCCAACTTGACCCTTCCTGGCAAGCCGTACTCGGCGCAGAATTTGATAAGCCTTATATGCAGTCGCTCAAGGCATTTTTGCAGCAGGAGAAGGCCGCGGGCAAAACCATCTTTCCGCCAGGTCCGTTGATTTTCAATGCCTTTAATCACACGCCTTTCAATCAAGTACGCGTGGTGATTATAGGCCAGGACCCTTACCACGGCCCTGGTCAGGCACATGGCCTGAGTTTCTCTGTCCAGTCTGGGGTTGCATTACCACCCTCTCTGGTCAATATCTTCAAGGAAATTCAATCAGATTTAGGCATACGCATGAGTGGTAACGGCGATTTAACACCTTGGGCAGATCAGGGCGTATTACTACTCAATGCCACGTTAACGGTGCAGATGGCTAACGCTGGTTCACACCAGAATCGCGGCTGGGAGACCTTTACTGATGCGGCGATTGCCGCCCTCAATGCGCAACGCGAGGGCTTGGTATTTGTGCTATGGGGCAGCTATGCACAAAAAAAAGGGGCCATGATAGACCCCAGCAAACATCTGATTTTAAAGTCGGTGCACCCTTCACCACTCTCCGCGCACCGAGGTTTCTTTGGTACGCGACAGTTTTCAAAAATCAATGAATATTTGGTTTCGCATGAGCAAACGCCTATCAACTGGCAACTTTAAACCAGCTTCCACGCCACTGTTTGTCCAGCGCGCAATGGCACCAGTACATCGCCTGCAAACGGAATACTTTCAGCCACTAGCCAGTTTTCCTTACGTAAGGTGATTTTGTCAGTATTGCGTGGTAAGTTGTAAAAGTCTGGGCCATAGAAACTGGCAAAGCCTTCGAGCTTATCCAGTGCGCCAGCTTCTTCAAATGCCTCGGCATACAATTCGATCGCCGCATGCGCCGTATACATGCCAGCACAACCACAGCTGGCTTCCTTGGCAGACTTAGGATGAGGCGCGCTGTCCGTGCCTAAAAAGAATTTACCGGAATCTGAAGTTGCGGCTTTCAACAGCGCCTGCCTATGGGTTTCGCGCTTGAGTACCGGCAAACAATAGTGGTGCGGCCGGATACCACCTGTAAACATCGCATTGCGGTTCATGAGCAAATGATGGGCAGTGATGGTTGCCGCCAAATTTGCCGGCCCGGCGGCCACAAATTCGGCCGCATCCTGTGTGGTAATGTGTTCAAACACCACCTTGAGCCCAGGAAAGTTTTTTAACAGCGGCTGCAAATGACGCTCGATAAATACCTTTTCGCGGTCAAACACATCCACATCACCATCAGTCACTTCACCATGAATCAGCAGCGGCATGCCTTGCTTTTCCATCTCTGCCAGCGCACTAGCGCACTTATACAAACTCGTCACACCAGAATCACTATTGGTGGTCGCACCGGCAGGATACAGTTTGACCGCATGTACGATACCGCTGGCGCGGGCTGCCGCAATCTCCTGTGCTGGCGTGTTGTCAGTCAAATATAAAGTCATGAGTGGCTCAAAAACCAGCCCTAATGGCAACGCCTGCTGGATGCGCTGGTAATAGGCAAGCGCAGCTTCGGCAGTAGTCACGGGCGGACGTAAATTGGGCATCACAATGGCACGCGCAAACTGTCTGGCCGTATCCGGCAATACAGCCTTCAGGCCGTCACCATCGCGCAGGTGCAAGTGCCAGTCATCGGGGCGGATCAGGGTTAATTCAGTGGTCATTCATCGCTACCTTTTTGTAAGTTTTCAGCCTTGTGCGCAAGGGCTGCTTCATATAATTCGTTTTTTTTGTGACCGGTGATATCGGTTGCCAACGCCACAGCCTGTTTAAGCGGAAGCTCCTGCAACAGTCGACGCAAAATCCTGACCGTCTCATCATCCAAGCCTTGAGCCTTTTCCTGGGTATCAGGATGTACCAACAGCACAAACTCCCCACGCTGCTGGTTGGGGTCGGACTTCAACCAATCTAGCGCGTCTGTCAACAGGCAAGTGTGTATGGTTTCAAAGGTTTTGGTCAGCTCACGCGCCAGTGTCAGCTGCCGTGCGCCACCCAGCACATCATGCAAGTCTTGCACACACTCCACAATTCGGTGAGGTGCCTCATAAAAAACCAGGGTTGCCGGCATCGGCCTCAGCGTTTGCAACCGCTTGCGCCGCTGCGAACCACTGGCTGGCAAAAACCCCTCAAAATAAAAACAAGGCTGTGTAATCCCTGCTGCAGACAACGCCGTGATCACTGCACTTGCACCCGGCACTGGCACCACCTTGATTCCCGCCTGCCGCACCGCCTGCACCACCACTGCCCCTGGGTCGCTTACTGCGGGCGTTCCCGCATCCGTCACCAGCGCGATGGACTCACCAGCCAGCAAGCGCTTGATCAAACCCTGTGCAGACTGCTGCTCATTGTGCTCATGTACCGCCAGCAAAGGTTTGCTGATACCGAAATGCCGCAACAGGCCCACGCTGTGGCGCGTATCTTCGGCGGCAATCGCATCCACTTGCTGCAAGGTGGCGAGGGCGCGCTGGGTCACGTCGCCCAGATTGCCGATGGGCGTTGCCACTACATATAATATGCCTGCTTCATTCATTTCATTATTTTAAGGCATCGTGCTGGTTTCGCTAAGTAATAAAATAACTCCGGCAAACTCAAGACCATGAAACTTAACCAGAATAACCAGGGGTTGGCGGCAGAAAAGGCGGCGGCATTATTTCTGCAGCAGCAAGGCTTGTCTTTGCTTGCGCAAAACTATAGTTGTCGTTATGGGGAGATAGACCTCATCATGCGCGAAAGCAAAACGCTGGTCTTTGTAGAAGTCCGCTTACGTACTCATCGCGGATTTACCAGCGCGGCCGACAGCATAGACCAGCGCAAACAACAAAAACTGATTCGGGTTGCGCAGTTTTATTTACAAAGCCACGACCTGAATATGCCATGCCGCTTTGATGCCATCCTGTTTGATAACAGCGAATACCAGTCTCCAAACTGGATTCGTAATGCAATAGACACATAAAAAGCGTAGAATTTTATTTATTACCTGCTGTCACACCCAACATCTTTAGTTTTTCTCACAGATCTAGGAAGCTTCATGACCCAAAAAAAATTCACTGGTAAAATCTCCGCTATCGCCTTGTTACTGATCAGCACCCAATTGAGCGGTTGCTTTCCAGCCGTCGTTGGTGGCGCGGCAGCTGGAGGTGCCATGGCAGCAGACCGCCGCACTTCAGGCATTTATGTAGAAGATGAAAACATTGAATTAAAAACATTGAAACGCCTGTCGCAATATATGGATAAGGCCTCGCATATCAATGTGACCAGCTATAACCGCATTGTTTTATTGACAGGCGAGGTGCCTAACGAGGGCCAGCGTACGCAGGCGGAAACACTGACAAAGGAAATTTCCAGTGTCCGCAACATCCACAACGGCCTAACCATAGGCCCAGCTTCTTCCATTGGCGATCGCAGCAATGATACCTACCTGACCACCAAGGTAAAAGCACGCTTTGTCAGCGAAAACCTGTTCCCGGCCAATGTGGTAAAAGTAGTGACCGAAGCCAGCGTGGTATACCTCATGGGCATAGTGTCTGAAAAAGAGGCCAATGACGCGGTGGAAATCGCCAGAACGACAGAAGGCGTGAGCAAAGTCGTCAAGGTATTTGAATACACCAATTAATTATCAACTACATTCTCAAGGAATTTGAATGGAAAATCAGGAAATCATCATCCAGGGCATTACACTGGCTGGCAAGCCTTTCCGCCCTAGCGACTGGGTGGACCGTATGTGCAGCACTTACGCTTCATTTGGCGATGACAAGAAATTGCGCTACTCGCCTTACCTCAAGCCCAAACTGGTGAATAACGTACGCAGCCTGTCCGTGGACATGAAATTAAAGGATGTGAATCCGGCTGGTTTTGAGCAATTAATGCAATTTGCCAAAGAAAACCAGCTCAGCGTGATTAATCCGGCTGGTGAAGCCGTCACCATTTAGTTTCAGCATCATTTGGACGCTGACGCGGCCTCCTTGAGCAAGGTTTCCAACCACCCTCTACTCAAGGCGCCGCGTTTTACTTTATAGAGCGAGCCATCTGGGGCATAAATATAGGTCGTCGGCAACACCTCAGGTTGCAATAGTGCGCTTTTTTGCGTATCCCCCAAGATGATGGGGTAAGAAATGAGCATATCGTCGACATAATCACGCACCGACCGCTCCGTTTTATATTGCACTGCCACGCCAAGAACGACGGCATCATGCCTGGCATGCGCATCATGAAATGTTACCAGGGCAGGCATCTCTTCCAGGCAGGGCGGACACCACGGTGCCCAATAATTCAAGATCACCCAGCGCCCCTTGTACTGGGATAGCTGGTGTGTATGACCAGCCATATCCTGCATGACCCAGCTCGGGCCCGCCGCTAAGCACGGATTGGACCGTAACAAGCAGGCAACTAGCGCCAACGTGCCAAATAGGCAGAAGAGCTGGCAGCTCCTCTTGTTTTTATCCAAAATATTCCCCATATTGATGACGTAGACGGAAAAAACTTGATTATGCTGGAAAACTGTTGCTATACTAGCCTTATCCCGTTTGGTAATTTCACCTTTCAGCAAATTACTCATCCAAACAAAAATTAGCCATACATTCAGAATTTTTCTGTTTAAATCCAGTCTACATTTGATTTAAATCCTTTACCATTCTTAAGAGGCAATAATGAGCGACAACATTACCCATTTAAGCGACGCCAGCTTTGAACAAGAAGTATTGCAATCCACGATTCCGGTACTGGTTGACTACTGGGCTGAATGGTGCGGGCCTTGTAAAATGATTGCGCCTATTCTGGACGACATCAGCAAAGAATACGCTGGCCGCCTGAAGGTCGCCAAATTGAATATTGATGACAACCAGAATACCCCGCCAAAATATGGTATTCGTGGCATTCCAACCCTGATGTTGTTTAAAAACGGTAATGTTGAAGCCACCAAAGTTGGCGCATTGTCCAAGTCTCAACTCAGCGCGTTTATTGATAGCAACATTTAATTCTCTTGCCCGGTTTCCAGTCTGCGAAACCGGGTTTTCTTTTCAATCTCTCCGGCGTTTCTCAGTCTAGCGAGTTACTCATGCACTTATCCGACCTCAAACATCTTCCCGTGACCGAACTGGTCGAAATGGCGATTGCCAATGACATTGAAAATGCCAGCCGCATGCGCAAGCAGGATCTTATTTTTGCGATCCTTAAAAACAAGGCAAAAAAAGGTGACAGCATTTTTGGTGATGGCACACTGGAGGTGTTACCGGACGGATTTGGCTTCCTGCGATCCCCTGACACTTCTTACCTGGCGGGTCCGGACGACATTTACGTGTCACCTTCGCAGATTCGCCGCTTTAACCTGCATACCGGTGACAGCATCCAGGGCGAAATTCGCACCCCTAAAGATGGCGAGCGTTATTTTGCACTGGTAAAAGTCGATAGCGTTAACGGCGAAGCGCCTGAAAACACCAAGCACAAAATTCTGTTTGAGAACCTGACGCCGCTGTTCCCTACCGTGCCGCTGACACTGGAACGTGACATCCGCGGGGAGGAAAACATCACCAGCCGCGTCATTGACATGATTGCGCCGATTGGTCGAGGCCAGCGTGCCTTACTGGTCGCCAGCCCCAAAAGCGGTAAAACGGTTATGTTGCAAAATATTGCACATGCGATTACCGCCAACCATCCCGACTGTGTCCTGATCGTATTGCTGATTGACGAACGTCCGGAAGAAGTGACCGAAATGACCCGCTCCGTACGTGGCGAAGTGGTGGCGTCTACGTTTGACGAACCGGCGACACGTCACGTGCAAGTGGCTGAAATGGTGCTGGAAAAGGCCAAACGTCTGGTAGAGCACAAAAAAGATGTGGTCATCCTGCTTGACTCCATTACCCGCCTGGCCCGTGCTTACAACACGGTGATTCCATCTTCTGGCAAAGTCCTGACTGGTGGCGTAGATGCCAATGCACTGCAAAAACCAAAACGTTTCTTCGGTGCGGCACGTAACGTGGAAGAAGGTGGTTCATTAACCATTATTGCCACGGCCTTAGTGGATACCGGCTCACGGATGGATGACGTGATCTACGAAGAATTCAAGGGTACCGGCAACATGGAAATCCACCTGGATAGACGCATGGCGGAGAAACGGATTTACCCAGCCATCAACGTCAACAAGTCAGGCACCCGTCGCGAAGAGTTGTTGCTGGACAAAGATGTACTGCAAAAAATATGGGTTCTGCGCAAATTGCTTTACCCCATGGACGACCTCGAAGCGATGGAGTTCTTGCTCGACAAGATCAAAGGCACCAAGAGCAACAACGATTTCTTTGACAGCATGCGTCGAGGCTAAACCGCAGACGGCTGCAATTATTTATCGCTTTGCTATTGATAAATCTATCAAAATCATAGATAATCGCGCGTTTACTGCAACTGCTTAAGATTAGAGAGAAAGCATGAAAGCTGATATTCACCCAAATTACCCGGAAATCAACGTCACATGTAGCTGTGGCAACAAATTCAAAACCCGCTCTACAAACGGTAAAGACCTGAACATTGAAGTATGTTCACAGTGCCACCCGTTCTACACCGGCAAACAAAAGATCGTCGATACTGCTGGTCGCGTTGAGAAATTCCGCCAAAAATACGGCATGTAATTTCGGCACAGTATGTACAGAAAGGCAGCATGGCTGCCTTTTTTGTTTTATCTGCAGCTGTTCACTCTTGGCGCATACGCTTTGCGCTAATATATAACAACCGTATCATGCGTTTTATTCTGCGACTCGAATTCAAACATGCAGTTTTATATTGATCACGACTGGCAAGAAAACATGGCCACTCCCCGCGCGAAGGTGGGTGAGCGAGCAAAAACGCATTTATTGATTTTGCTATGTGCCATCTGGCTTTGTGTGGGCCTGGTCGGCCATTCACCCTGGAAACCTTTCGAGTCCCAGTCAGCCAGCATCATTCAAAATCTGATTAACCACCCTTTTTTATCTATTGATAGCTGGACTAATGGCTATTGGATTGCCCCAACTTCTGCCGGGCATCCGTTTCTGGAAACACCCCCATTATTTTATTGGGCAGCCACCGGCTTTGCTCATCTTCTCTCTCCATTGCTTCCCACCCACGATGCAGCGCGTCTCAGCGTAGGCCTGTGGATGCTACTGACACTGATCATGACCGGACTCAGTGGCCGTGAGTTATGGAATCTGGGGGTAGGCCGCCAGACCAATTTTATTTTTATCGGCTGCCTGGGATTGGTAGTCAGCGCACACACCATGATGCCAGCTGTCGCTGCATTGAGTGGCATCACCATGGCGTTTTATGCGCTGGCGCTGGCCATGCGCAAGCCTATGCGCGCCATGTGGTTATTGTGCACCGGATTATTAGTCGCCTTTCTCTCCGGTGGCGTTGTGCCAACACTGATGATTGTGTTGTCCGTCAGCTGCCTTCTATTACTGCCCACCATTCGCCAGCAAAAAACTGCATCCCGGGCTATGATCATTGGCACCATTCTGGCCTTACCAGGCATCTACTTATGGTGCTGGCTCTGCCAGCAATGGGCGCCTGGACTGTGGCACGCCTGGTGGGAAACACAATGGCAGGTTCAGTGGCCCAGCAATCATGGCTATTTTCTGAGAACACTGGCGTGGTATGCGTGGCCAGCGCTGCCATTTGCCATGTGGGGCATATGGCGCTTCAGGCATTCTGTGCTGAGCACTTACCGCTTCCAGCTGGGGCTAATTTTTTTTGGGACTGCCTTTATCCTGATTGGTTTTTTAAGTGATCGCAGCGAAGTCAGTGCTTTACCGTTACTGGTTCCCCTGACTGTGTTGGCAGCAGGCAGCATAGAAACACTTAAACGTGGCGCAGCTGGCGCATTGAACTGGTTCGGACTCATCCTGTTTGGCATCCTGATCGCCATCGCCTGGATTGGCTGGTGGGCGATGCTCAACGGCACACCGGTCAGGTTTTACCAACGTTTAAGCTACCTATCTGGTCTGAAAACGATCCCTTTCAGCCTCCTATATGGAGCGATTGCCGTTGCAGTGACGCTGATCTGGCTCTCCATTGTCTTGCGTTCCAAGCACTCCAACCGGTCCAGTGCCACCAATTGGGCCATCGGCATGACTTGCGCATGGACGGTGTTCATGAGTTTATGGCTGCCGATGATAGAAGCCGCACGTACCTACCAGCCATTGTTTGAAGACCTGCGCAAACACTTGCCTGCGCATTACAATTGTATCCACGCCCAAAACATTGGCGCTTCACAGGCGGACCTGCTGCACTATCATGCCGGCATAAGATTGAATTACCATATACCGAACAACCCCACGCACTGCAATTTGTACCTGATTGAAGATCAGCCCGGGAAACGCCACGCATTACCCGGTGAAGGTTGGCAAGTAATCTGGGAAGGTGAGCAAACCCGTCAAAACAAGGAATCTTTCAGGCTGCTTCAACACCGCTAACTGATTATGAATGCTAGAAGTGATTAAGGCTGTATGTAGGTAACAACAGCCTTGCTGCGATAATTGCTTATTGTTGTTAACGCCAATTCAGAGATGCACATGCTGCTGAATCGCAGCAATCACTTTGGGATGCAAACCCTGCCCCTGCTGTTGCTGCACATGCGCCACCAGAGTTTTAATCATGATCGAATTCCAAAACTTCTTCAGGTGACTGGCAATTTCCCGCTTTGCCTCTTCAACATCTGGATTTGCCTCAAAAAAATCGCCAATCTGGTTGGCCATTTTGATTAACTTTTCCACTTCCATACTTGCTTACTCTTTCTAGCGACTTTCAACGCTTACGATGGTCACGCAATTCCCCGCTATACACGACACATTGCGTGGCTCTAGCAAACCCAACCAGCAAAAAATCATACTCTTTTGCCAAACTGACAGCCAGCGCTGTCGGGGCTGACAATGCAACCAATGCCCTTCCGCCACAGACAGCAATTTTCTGAACCATTTCGTAACTTGAACGGCTGGTGGTTAATACCCAATGCGTCGCCCAGAATACGGAAAAATCATGGCCTTGACGCAACAAGCTACCTATCAGTTTATCAAGCGCATTGTGGCGGCCAACATCCTCCCGCACGCATACCACTTGCCCGTGTGCATCTGCGATAGCGCTCGCATGCGTAGCACCTGTCAGCTGCTGCAGCGGCTGACGGGTCTTCAATCCATTCAATGCGGCCTCTAGCGCGGTTAATGACAGTGGCACCAGAGGGCTACTGGCTGGCATGGGCTGTTTAAAAACCTGCTGCAAACTCTCGGCACCACACAATCCACATCCTGTGCGACCGGTTAAATTGCGCCGCTGTGCCTTGAGCGCGACAAATTGCTCTGCCGCCAGGTCAATATGCAGTTCTATTCCTTGCAATTGACCATCTGCCTGCGTCAATGCTCTGGCCTCTACGCCATAGATTTGGCCGCGTTCAGTGATAATGCCTTCGGTAAATGAAAAACCATAAGCAAAATCCTCAAGATCTGCCGGTGTTGCCAGCATCACCACATGCGAAATACCGTTATATATCAGCGCAACAGGCACTTCCTGCGCCAACGCATCTGCCACAGTGGTGGATTGATCTTCACGCCACCGCGTGACGATCACCGTAGTCGCTGCCTGCTCTGCAAGAATAGGCTGCCATTCTTGACTATCAGGCAGCGCACAATCCTGCTCGTTTAAGACTTCCACTGCCATCAAGAAACAACCGTTTGCGGATCCATCCCTGACAGTTCAATTTGTGTATCGCTAAATGAACGGTACTGCTTCTGCCAATCAGACAGCTGGTTGACTTTGGACACCTGAACGGCAGTCACCTTGTATTCAGGGCAATTGGTCGCCCAGTCAGAGTTGTCTGTAGTAATCACATTGGCACCAGATTCAGGATGGTGGAAAGTGGTATACACCACGCCTGGCTGCACGCGATCGGTAATCTTGGCCCGTAATACCGTCTGCCCGGCACGGCTGGTAATGCCCACCCAATCGCCTTCAGCAATGCCCCGGTCTTCGGCGTCATGCGGATGAATTTCAATCACATCCTCATGGTGCCATGCCACATTATGTGTACGGCGGGTTTGCGCACCCACGTTATATTGCGACAGGATACGGCCGGTGGTCAGGATCAGCGGGTATTTCTGGTTGACGCGTTCAGTGGTCGGCACATACTGGGTAATAAAGAACTTGCCTTTACCACGCACAAACTCATCCACATGCATGGTTGGCGTCCCCGTAGGGGCTTCGTCATTACATGGCCACTGGATACTGCCCAGTTCATCCAGTTTTTTGAAGCTGACACCGGTAAAAGTCGGCGTCAGGGCCGCAATCTCATCCATGATTTCACTGGCATGTGCGTAATGCATGGGGTAACCCAAGGCCTCTGAGAATTTAGCAGTAATCTCCCAGTCTTCCATGCCATTTTTTGGCGTCATCACTTTGCGCACAGGTGAAATACGGCGCTCGGCATTGGTGAATGTGCCGTTTTTCTCAAGGAATGAGGCGCCTGGGAAGAAAACGTGGGCGAACTTGGCAGTTTCGTTGAGGAACAAATCCTGCACAATGACGCACTCCATGTTTTCCAGCGCATGTGTCACGTGCTGGGTATCAGGATCAGACTGGGCGATATCCTCGCCTACACAATAAACCGCTTTAAAGCTGCCTTCAGCAGCCAGGTCCAGCATATTGGGGATACGCAAACCAGGGTCTGCACTCAGGGGTACGCCCCATGCCTGCTCAAACTGCGCACGCGTGGCATCATCAGAGACATGCCGGTACCCTGGGAACTCATGCGGCATGGAGCCCATGTCACAAGACCCTTGTACATTGTTTTGACCACGCAATGGATTCACCCCTACGCCTTCGCGGCCAATATTCGCGGTTGCCATCGCCAAGTTGGCAATTCCCATCACAGTGGTGGAGCCCTGGCTATGTTCGGTGACACCCAGGCCATAATAAATGGCAGCATTACCGCCTGTTGCATATAAACGTGCCGCTTCGCGTACATCATTTGCTGGCACGCCTAATTCTTTTTCCAGCGCTTCCGGGGAGTTTTCCGGTTTAGCAGCAAAGTCACGCCAGGCAACGTAAGAGTCCCACTCGCAACGGGCTTTCACAAACTCTTCCTGTACCAGGCCTTCAGTCACAATCACATGTGAAATCGCAGAAATCATGGCCACGTTGGTGCCAGGACGCAATTTGAGGTGATAATCAGCACGCACATGCGGGGAATTATCCACCAGGTCAATTTCACGTGGATCAACCACAATCAGCTTGGCCCCTTCACGCAAGCGGCGCTTCATGATGGAAGCAAATACCGGGTGGCCATCAGTGGGGTTGGCGCCCATGACAAAAATCACGTCAGACTTCATGACAGAATCAAACGTTTGTGTACCGGCTGATTCACCCAGGGTCTGCTTGAGGCCATAGCCAGTCGGGCTATGGCAAACACGCGCACAGGTATCCACGTTATTCACCCCAAACACGGCACGGATCAGCTTTTGTGTCACATACACTTCTTCATTGGTGCAACGGCTGGAAGTGATCCCACCGACGGCCTCCTTGCCATATTGAGCCTGAATGCGCTTGATTTCGCTAGCAGCGTAATTAATTGCCTCATCCCAACCGACTTTTTGCCAGGGGTCATGAATGCTTTTGCGTATCATAGGCGTGGTAATGCGGTCAGCGTGGGTCGCATAGCCCCAAGCAAAACGACCTTTTACACAGCTATGACCATGGTTGGCACCACCCTCTTTGCTAGGCGTCATGCGCACGACCTGCTCACCTTTCATCTCGGCATCAAAGCTGCACCCAACGCCACAATAAGCACAGGTGGTGGTGATTTTGTGTTCTGGCGTACCGGCCTCAATCACGGTTTTTTCCATCAGGGTGGCCGTCGGGCATGCCTGTACGCAGGCACCGCAAGAGACACATTCCGAATCGAGGAAATCCTTATTGCCGGCAGAGACCTTGCTTTCAAAACCGCGCCCCTGGATGGTGAGCGCAAAAGTCCCCTGGGTTTCTTCACAGGCACGCACACAGCGTGAACAGACGATACATTTAGAGGGGTCAAACGTGAAATAAGGATTGGACTCATCCTTGGCCTGGCCAAGGTGATTTTCACCTTCATAGCCATAACGCACTTCGCGCAAACCGACAGCGCCAGCCATGTCCTGCAATTCGCAGTCGCCATTGGCAGCACAGGTCAGACAGTCCAGCGGATGGTCAGAGATATACAACTCCATGACGCCGCGACGAACATCTGCCAGCTTGGGCGTCTGGGTTTTGACTTTCAGCCCGGGGGCAACAGGCGTGGTACAAGAAGCCGGGTAGCCGCGCCGACCTTCGATTTCCACCAGGCATAAACGGCAGGAACCGAAAGGCTCTAAAGAGTCAGTGGCACACAGCTTGGGAACGGTGACACCTCCAAGTTGGGCTGCGTGCATGATGGAAGTCCCGTCTGGTACTGTCACATCCACGCCATCAATGTTCAGGGTCACCATGGTGGCACTGTCAGACTTCGGTGTGCCGTAATCCTTGTCAGGATCATACTTCGGCATCTGTGGCTGGGAAGAGGAGTATTTGATGTCGTCCATAATGTCTTCCTTTGCTACCCTCAGGCAGCAGCTTCTTTATTGCTTAGACCAAAATCTTCAGGGAAATGATTCAAGGCACTCAGCACCGGATATGGCGTCATGCCACCCAGTGCACACAACGAACCATTGAGCATGGTATCGGACAAATCGCGCAGCAATTGCACATTTTGCGGATGGTTTTTGCCAAGCACTATCTTGTCCATGACTTCAACGCCGCGCGTAGAACCTATGCGGCACGGCGTACATTTACCACAACTTTCTTCAGCACAAAACTCGAAGGCATAGCGCGCCATTTTGGCCATATCCACGCTATCATCAAAGGCGACAATACCGCCATGGCCGAGTACCGCCCATATCTTGGTAAACTCTTCATAGTCCAGCGGCGTATCAAACTGGCTCTCTGGCAAGTAAGCGCCTAATGGCCCACCGACTTGTACCGCGCGGATAGGCTTACCAGACGCAGAACCACCCCCAAATTCATACAGCAACTCGCGCAAGGTGGCACCAAAAGCCAGCTCAACCAAACCAGTTTGCTTGAGATTGCCTGCCAACTGGATAGGCAAGGTACCGCGCGAACGGCCCATGCCATAATCGGCATAATATTGCGCGCCCTTATCTAAAATAATCGGCACCGTAGCCAGTGAAATCACATTATTGACAATGGTGGGCTTACCAAACAAACCTTCTATCGCAGGGAGCGGTGGTTTGAAACGCACCAGGCCGCGCTTACCTTCCAGGCTTTCGAGCAAGGAGGTTTCTTCGCCACAGACATAGGCACCAGCCGCCCTACGCACCTCAAGATGGAAACTATGGCCAGAACCGAGAATATTTTCGCCTAAATACCCTTGCAGATTGGCTTTGCGGATGGCTTCATTGAGCGTTTTCAGCGCATGCGGATATTCACTGCGCAAATAGATATAGCCTTGTGTGGCACCCACTGCAATACCGGCGATAGTCATGCCTTCAATCAAGACAAAAGGATCGTCTTCCATGATCATGCGGTCTGAATAAGTCCCTGAATCACCCTCGTCGGCATTACAGACCACATACTTTTGCTCTGCTGGCGCATTGAGCACAGTATTCCATTTGATCCCTGTCGGGAAAGCTGCGCCGCCACGGCCGCGCAAGCCTGAATCTGTCACCGCTTTAACAATGTCGGCACCCGTCATGGCAAGCGCATTTTTAAGACCTTGATAGCCATCATGCGCAAGATAGTCTTCCAGGGATAACGGATCAATAATACCCACACGCGCAAAGGTCAAACGCTGTTGCTTTTTGAGCCAGGCTATTTCATCTGTCAGACCCAAATATAAAGGATGCGCCCTGGCGCTATCAGACAACGCGTCAGTGAAAGCGGCATCGAACAAGCTGGCCACATCTTTGGGTTGCACCGGACCGAAAGCCACTCGACCTTGTGCAGTGTCTACTTCAACCAGCGGCTCGAGCCAGAACAAGCCTCGCGAACCGTTGCGAACCAATTCAACTTGTATTCCTCGCGTTTGCGCTTCCTGAACGATTCTGTTTGCAGTGCGCTCAGCACCCAGAGAAAGCGCCGTCGAATCAATAGGCACATAGACCTTAACCATGGCACACCTCTGCAATCAACTCGGTCACTTTTTCTGTATTCATGCGCCCATATACTTCATCGTCGAGCATCACGGCTGGAGAGCAGCCACAGTTCCCCAGGCAATAGACAGGTAATAGAGTCACTCTACCGTCAGCAGTGGTCTGATGGTAATCCACACCGAGTTTTGCTTTGAGTTCAGCCTCCATTTTTTCGGAACCCATGGACTGGCAGGACTCTGCACGGCAAACCTGCAAAACATGTTTACCGATGGGATGGGTACGGAAATGATGGTAAAAACTGACGACGCCATGGACCTCTGCCACCGACAGGGCCAGCGCTTTGGCAATCTCGGGATACACCAGCTCAGGGACATAGCCGATATCGTCCTGAATCGCATGTAACAAAGGCATTAAACCGCCTGGCACATGCTGGTGTGCTTGAATATGCGCTTGAATTTGCGCGTGTTGCTCATTGCTTAATGTGTTATCCAAACCGACCTCACATCCAACCATTTACAATTCAGTTACATTCTACCATCCTCGAATCATATCCTCTATTTATGCCTTGTGAAAGCACAAAAAGGGCATAAAATACGAATTACTTTAGACGTTCACCAGTCATACCAACAATGAGCAACATTCCTTCACAATTGATAGACCAGTTTGGACGGCGCGTGGATTACATCCGCCTGTCTATCACTGACCGTTGTGATTTCCGCTGCCAGTACTGCATGGCCGAAGACATGACTTTTTTGCCACGCGAGCAAGTCCTGTCACTCGAAGAATGTGCACGCCTTGTTAAACTCTTTGTCCGTATGGGCGTACGCAAAGTTCGCATTACCGGAGGCGAACCCCTGGTACGCAAAAATGCCATGTGGCTATTTGAAGAAATCGGCCATTTACCGGGGCTGGATGAGTGCGTACTCACCACTAATGGCAGCCAGTTGGATAGATACGCCGCTGCCTTAAAAAACGCTGGCGTCAAACGCATTAATATTTCCATCGACAGCCTGCAAGAAGACCGCTTTAAAGCCATCACGCGTGTGGGTGAGCTTACAAAAGTGCTGGCTGGTCTGGATGCGGCGATTGCGGCTGGTTTTGACAATATCAAGATCAATACGGTGCTGATGCGCGGTATCAATGAAGACGAAGCAGAAGCGCTGGTAAGTTTTGCCATTCACAAACAGGTGGATATCAGCTTTATTGAAGAAATGCCTTTGGGCGAAGTGAATCATGACCGTGAACAAAGCTGCGTCAGTAATTCAGACACCCTGGCCCTATTAAAAAGTAAGTTCTCACTCACACCTAGCACGCACCGTACAGGTGGCCCGGCCCGTTATTGGCAAGTCAATGGTCATGCCACCAAAATTGGGTTTATTTCCCCGCATAGCCATAACTTCTGCGAAAGTTGCAACCGTGTTCGCATCACTTGCCAGGGAGAGCTTTTCCTGTGCTTGGGGCAAGATCACCAGGTGAATCTGATGCCCTTGCTGCGCGACCATCCTGATGACGACCAGCCATTAGTTGATGCCATACTGCATGGCATGCGTATCAAACCACAAGGCCATGACTTTGATTTGCGCCGAGCAGCGCCTGCGGTTGTGCGCTTTATGTCTCATACAGGTGGTTAATGCAGATTACCGCAGTGATTCTGGCCGGTGGCCGCGGTATGCGTATGGGGGGCATAGATAAAGGGCTGGTTGATTATCAAGGCCAGCCCATGATTGAACATGTACTGTCCCGCATTTCGCCGCAAGTCGATCAAGCCATGATTAACGCCAATCGGAACCTGGACCGCTATGAACAATATGGTGTTCCCGTGATCACCGATGAGACTGACCAGTTTGATGGCCCGCTGGCTGGCATGCAGGCTGGCATGCGCCATGCAAAGCATGACTGGATACTCAGTGTGCCTTGTGATTCGCCTTTACTGCCCTTGGACCTAGCAAATCGGCTGAGCCAGGCCATACAGACCATGCAAACCCTCACCCACCCGCCCTCCATGTTAGCCATCGCCCGAAGTGCCAGTGGCACGCATCCCGTGTTTTGCCTCATGCCGCGTCAACTGGGCAATGATCTGGATGTTTTTCTGCAAAGCGGCCAGCGCCGTGTCAGTGCATGGCAAGACAGGCATCCGCATGTATTTGTGGACTTCAAGGACGAGCAAGCGTTTACTAACATCAACCAGCTTCAACAGGCGTGAGTATGAATAATCAAGATCTTTTACAGCAGCTGGCTAGCAACCCTTCTTGCGCGGACGACTATGACCCGAATGCCATGTCAGTGACGCAAGCGCGCCAGTATATCCAGCAATTTCTGTCTCCCGTGCAGGAAATCGAGACCATTGCGATCAAGCAGTCCTTGGGCCGTACGCTCGCCGCCCCCATTACTTCTGCCATCAATGTCCCAGGGCACAACAATTCCGCCATGGATGGTTTTGCCTTCAGGCATGCCGAGGCGGCACAGCCCTTGAAAATAGCTGGCAAAGCATTGGCTGGCAGTCCATTTACCGGTTCACTACCTGCAGGTGGTTGCATCAAAATTATGACAGGCGCTGTGATTCCTGCTGGCGTAGATACCGTGGTCATGCAGGAACATACTTCCATACAAGACGACCTGGTGATGCTGAGCAAGGTCCCACCGCAGGGTGCAAATATCCGCCTGGCTGGAGAAGATATCGCCATCGGGCAAACGGTGCTATGCCGCGGCCATCAAGTGCATGCGGCCGACATGGGCCTACTGGCCTCGCTGGGTATCGCAGAGATTCAAGTTTATCGCCAACTAAAAGTCGCTTTTTTCAGCACTGGCGATGAACTGGTCAGTGTCGGAAAGCCCTTGCAAACAGGCCAGATTTACGACAGCAACCGCTACAGCTTATGGGGCATGTTGCAGGCACTGGGTGCCGATACGTATGACTTGGGAAATGTAGCCGACGACCAGGATGACTTAGAAAACACATTGCTACAGGCAGCTGCCGAACATGATGTGGTTATCACCAGTGGCGGCGTCTCTGTCGGTGAGGCAGACTTCATGAAGCAACTGTTGGCCAAACACGGGCAAGTCCTGTTCTGGAAAATCAATATGAAACCGGGCCGCCCACTCGCTTATGGCAAAATTGGCCAGTCTCATTATTTTGGTTTGCCAGGCAACCCGGTATCTACCATGGTGACGTTTTACCAGTTTGTACAGGAAGCGCTGAAATGTTTGATGGGATCCAGCAGCACCCTCGTTCCTTCATTCAGGGTGAAATGTGTGACCGCCATCAAAAAAGCCCCTGGGCGCACTGAGTTTCAACGCGGCATCCTCTTCAAGGAAGGATCGGACTGGAAGGTAAAAACGACGGGCGAACAAGGCTCTGGCATATTAAGCAGCATGAGCCAGGCCAATTGCTTTATTGTGCTGGATGAGCAATCAGGCACGATAGAGGCTGGCTCGCAGGTCGAGGTTCAACCCTTTTATGGCATTTGCTAAACCACTTTCTAAACCCGGATTCGCTGCTCACGCTGGCAACAACTATCAAAAATAGCTTATAGTTATGGGTCGCGGTGGGGGTTAATGATTAAGGATAGTGGCGTGCAAGCCGTTTTAAAAGAGTCAAAACAGTTCAATCATTTATTAGAGTGGTGCCTGGTTGCTTCCCTTCTGATACATGCATTGTTCATGTTTACGCTGCCCAAGCCAGACTATGACCTGCCGCCACCAAAAAAGCAGGAAATCCGTATTGAGCTGGTGAAAGAGCAGCCGCCAGTGCCTGTGCAGCCCGCGACCGAGCCTGAGCCTACACCACCCAAGCTTCTCCCAGAGCCTCCCAAGCCGAAGCCCACACCGGTGAAGCAAGAGCCCAAACCGACTAAACAAGAGCCGGTACCGCAAAAACCCTCACCAGTCCCCGAGCCTGTCGTGGAAACACCTCGCCCGGCTGTTGAGTCCCCCACACCACCAGTGATTGCCGCCAAACCGACCGTCAGCGAAGCAAGACCGGAAGTGGTCGTTCCACCCCCGGCTCCGCCAGCACCCCCACCTGAACCCATCAAAGCAGGCCCCAGTGAAGGTGATATTGAAGCGGCACGCAATGCCTTCAGAAATGCAGCCCATAGAGAGCTCAAGAAAAACCAGCGCTACCCCAGAATCGCCCAAGACAGGGGCATTGAAGGAGACGTAAAGTTAAGCATCAACATTGATGACCACGGCAATATCACTGGCATCGAAATCGTGGAGTCCAGTGGCAACAAAGCCATTGATGATGCAGCAATGACAGCTGCGCAAAAGTCTCAGTTAAAGCCTCATTTCAACGAAATACTGCGTGGCAAAATCAATAATATTATTGTCACGGTCAGCTTCAAATTGACCAGTTAACTCCTGTCATGTTTTTTCAGCGTACATCTTCATCAGCTCACGGTGCTCACGACAAGCCGCTCCGGTACCTGCTATTATTTCATGACCTGTATTTCATTGCCCTTATCATTCTGGCCGTCGCCAGTGGCGGCTATGGTATTTACCTATGGGACAAAGCATCCGCGCAATCACAGCGCATTAATTTCGTGATTCAGGAAATTTACCTGGTGCGTGGTGACCTTTACCGACAAACCAAGGAATTATTCGACGCTTTTTTCTTGCAGGAAGAAAATGCCTTGCATGAATATAACCAATACACCACATCCATCCTTGCGCATCTGGAACGTCTCCAAAACATTGCAATTGATCAGCAGGAGCGCGAAGCACTCATGGAAATCGAGCGCAAATACCGCAGCCTGGTGAACGAAGCGCCTGCTCTGTTCTATCGCTATCAAAACAATCCTAACCGCAAAGCACAAAAGTCTATTTATCAGGATATTGAAACCGGGATATTCCGGCATTACGAGGAAGTTTCCAAGCGGGCAGAATACCTGCTCATGGTCAAACAGGAGGAAATCAAACACAGGCTGGATGATGCCAGAAGCAATTCGATAGCCGTACTCTCCATGCCATTGATCCTTGGTTGCATCCTGATTGTGTATTCCCGGCGTATTCTAAAAAACTCTATCGTCAGGCCGATTAATGACATCATGCAAGCGACCAATGCCATCAGTGCTGGCAACCTGAGCCACCAGGTACCTGAAGCCGGTGCAGAGGAACTGGCAGTACTGTCGCGTGAAATCAATAAAATGGCTGAAGACTTGGCCGCCAGCCGCGACGCGCTGGTTAAAAGCGAGAAACAGGCCGCGCTTGGCTTGCTGGTCCCCATGCTCGCCCACAACATCCGCAACCCGCTGGCAAGCATCCGCGCCACGGCACAAGTGATTGATGACCCGCTGCTGGATAAAGATACGCAGGAGTCCATCCAAGGGATTATGCACACGGTAGATCGCCTGGAGCGGTGGACTGGCAGCCTGCTGTCTTACCTGCATCCGATCAAACCCATGCTCAACCAGTTGCTACTGTCTTCTATTGTGCAGGGAGCCGTTTCGACCTTGCAACCCAAACTCGACGAAAAGCAGATCGCAATCATAGAAGACAGTGCAAACGTTAAGCAGCTGATACTTACCGACGAGCACTTGCTGGAACAAATGCTCTATAACCTGCTTCTCAATGCAGCTGAAGCATCGCCCAAAGGCGCTGAAATCAAGATTTTGTGCAGCCTGGCGAATAATCTTTTAACGCTGGTGATGATTGACCAGGGGCCGGGCATGCCGTTTAAACCAGATCCACATGCCCTCACCCCAGGACCAACAACCAAACGATTCGGTACCGGCCTGGGCATTCCGTTTGCGTTCAAGGTCTGCGAAGAACTGGGGGGCGCCATGTCCTTTGAAAGCGATGCGGGTAGAGGCACTCGCATTACCATTACATTGCCACAGTAATATGCCTACCAGCCACTGCAATGAAATTTGCGTTTTGTGCTTGCTTAATTTTGTATTTTTATCAACAATGTGATTAAGTGATTGTCATGACTACTATGTTGAATTCACCTGTTCCAGAACTCTCCTTACCGGCTACTTCCAGCCTGCAATTTAATAGCAAAGACTATTTGGGTAAGTTTCTTGTTCTCTATTTTTACCCCAAAGATGCAACGCCCGGCTGTACCACACAGGGCATGCAGTTCCGCGATATGCATGATCAGTTTGCCGCAGCCAATGCTGTCATCTTTGGCATTTCACGCGACAGCCTGAAATCCCATGAAAATTTCAAGGCCAAGTACAGTTTTCCTTTCGAATTGATTTCTGACAGCGAAGAAACCGCTTGCCAGGCGTTCAATGTGATCAAAATGAAAAACATGTACGGTAAACAGGTACGTGGCATTGAACGCAGTACATTTCTTGTTAACCCACAAGGCATCATCGTCCGCGAGTGGCGGGGTGTCAAAGTGGATGGTCATGCCGCTGAGGTATATGCCAGCATCCAGTCTTCCCACTCATAAAGTGATTTTCTATGGCACGTGCTCCACACACCAAGCTGTTTGTTCTTGATACTAATGTCCTGATGCACGACCCATCGTCGCTATTCAGGTTTGAAGAGCATGACGTTTATTTGCCAATGGTGACATTGGAAGAACTAGACAACAATAAAAAGGGATTAACCGAAGTCGCCCGCAACGCGCGCCAGGCCAGCCGCTTTCTGGAAGAAATCATAGGCAGCATAGAGACAGATAAACTGGAAGAAGGTTGTCCACTCGGCATCCAGGGTAATCGCCATCTCACTGGCAAGCTGTTCTTCCAGATGGAACATGTACCGACAGACCTGCCAGGCCTCGCAGGCAGCAAGGCGGATAACCAGATTATCGGTGTCGCTCTGGCACTAAAAAAACAGCACTCTAAACGCAGTGTGATCCTTGTCAGCAAGGATATCAATATCCGGATTAAAGCCCGTGCCATGGGCGTGCCGTCTGAAGATTACTTCAATGACAAGGTGCTGGAAGACAGCGATATGCTGTATACCGGCTTGCGCGAGTTGCCAGAAGACTTCTGGGAATCCCACAGCAAGGATATGCATTCCTGGCAAGAGTCCGGCCGCATGTTCTATAAAATCAGCGGGCCTATCGTCAAGTCGCTGCTGGTCAATGAGTTTGTGTTTTACGAATACAACAAACCGTTCCATGCCATCGTACGCAAAATTGAAGACAACTCTGCCGTGTTGGAAGTGATACAGGATCACCAGAATCCTAAACACAGCGTTTGGGGGATCACCGCCCGCAATCGTGAGCAGAACTTTGCCCTGAATTTGCTGATGGATCCTGAGATTGATTTTGTCACCTTGTTGGGTCAGGCCGGTACCGGTAAAACCCTGCTGACACTGGCAGCTGCGCTGACGCAAACACTGGACAAGAAACGCTACTCCGAAATCATCATGACTCGCGTCACCGTTCCGGTCGGCGAAGATATCGGTTTCTTGCCAGGCACTGAAGAAGAAAAAATGGCACCATGGATGGGAGCGCTCGAAGACAACCTCGACGTGCTGAACAAAACGGATGAAGATGTTGGCGAATGGGGTCGCGCCGCGACGCAAGACCTGATCCGTACACGCATAAAAATCAAGTCGCTGAATTTCATGCGTGGCCGCACCTTCCTTAACAAGTTTTTAATTATTGACGAAGCGCAGAACCTCACACCCAAGCAGATGAAAACACTGATTACGCGTGCGGGTCCGGGTACCAAGGTCGTTTGTTTAGGTAACATTGCACAAATTGATACGCCTTACCTCACTGAAGGCAGCTCTGGCCTGACTTATGTGGTGGACCGCTTCAAGAACTGGTCACATAACGGCCACATTACGCTGGTTAGAGGTGAGCGCTCACGCCTGGCAGACTTTGCGGCAGAGGTCTTGTAGACACTCGTCTGCTCGTTTGTAATGGTTAAAGGCTTTTATACCTTACTGATTGCCCAATTCCTATCGGCAATCGCAGACAATGCGCTCCTGTTTGCAGCGATTGCCTTGCTGGCCAAACTCAATGCGCCTAGCTGGCACGAACCGTTGCTGCGGGAGTTCTTTGTCATCTCCTACATCCTGCTGGCGCCTTTTGTCGGCCCATTTGCCGATGCCCTGCCCAAAGGACGCGTCATGTTCCTGAGCAATGGCCTGAAGTTTATTGGCTGTCTCATGGCACTGATAGGCGTACCACCTCTGTATGCCTATGCTATGGTTGGTGTTGGTGCGGCAGCTTACTCTCCTGCCAAATACGGGATCCTCACGGAGATGCTGCCCTCCCACTTGCTGATCAAGGCTAATGCATGGATGGAAGGCACGACTGTGACCGCCATTATTTTGGGGCCAGTGCTTGGATCCACCCTTTCAGCCAACAACCCCTACATCGGCATCGCATTCATCATGCTGCTGTATTTACTTGCGGCCGGGTTTAATTATTACATTCCCAAAGTACCTATCGACCATCAGGTTGAACAAAAGACCTTGCGGTTTTTACTCAAAGACTTCTGGCACGCGTTTATTACACTCTGGAAAGATCCACAAGGCCAAGTTTCGCTGGCAGTGACAACATTATTTTGGGGCGCAGGCGCCACATTACAATTTGTCGTATTGCAGTGGGCAGATATCAGGCTAGGCTTTTCACAGCAGCAAGCCACTTATCTGATTGCCATTCTGGCAGTCGGTATTGCAGTTGGTTCAGTGGTTGCATCGCGTTATGTCCAATTGGAAAACGCGGTCAAGGTCCTGCCTGCCGGTATTTATATGGGAATATTGGTCATGAGCATGATAGTCATCCACAGCCCCATACTTGCAGGACTGCTACTCTTCGTTATCGGCATCCTGTCAGGTTACTTCCTGGTACCGCTGAACTCCCTTTTACAGCATAGAGGACATCATTTGCTGGGTGCCGGGCATTCAATTGCTGTGCAAAACTTCAACGAAAACATAGGCATACTGTTACTATTGGGCGCTTATACCTGGATGGTAGGAGCCAAACTTGACATCAATACCATCGTGGCTATCTTCGGCGTATTTATCATAATAAGCATGTCCCTCATTACATTGGTCTACCGAAAACAGATTAAACATTGAGATTAACAAGGAACTCTAATAAATAAAAGGGCGCTCAAAGCGCCCTTTTATTTAGCCTAGTTTTAGTGCAGTTTTACATGCGGCTCAGTACGTCTTGAAATGATACGGCCTATGGTATGTACAATCACAGCAAGAATGCCATGCAAAGCCATCAAGTGCATTTTGTATAACGAGCGATACATCACACGCGCAAACAGCCCTTGAATATACATGCTGCCACCAGCCACAGCTCCCATCAGGCTACCTACCGTTGAGTATTTACCCAGGTTCACCAATGAACCGTAATCATGGTAGTGGAACTCAGGCAATTGCGATTTACCAGCGACACGCGCCTTCACTGTTTTTACCAGCAAGGAAGACTGCTGATGTGCGGCCTGCGCACGTGGCGGGACCGTCGTATCATGACCCAACCATGGACAAGCAGCACAATCACCAAACGCAAAAATATTTTCATCACGTGTCGTTTGCAGGTTCTGGTTTACAACCAACTGATTAATTCTGTTAGTTTCCAAACCATCAATATCCTTCAGAAAGTCAGGTGCCTTGATCCCCGCGGCCCATACCACCAGCTCAGCCGGAATTGTACGGCCACTATGCGTTGTGATGCCTTTGGGTGAGACCTCAGTGACACGCTCACCGGTAAACACGTTGACGCGCAACTTACGCAATTCGACATCTACCGCATAAGATAATTTTGGCGGCAGGGCTGGCAAAATACGATCACTGGCCTCTATCAATGAGATTTTCACATCACGATCTGCGTCAATTTTGTCCAGACCATAAGCGGCCAGCTCACGTGTGGTGTTGTGTAGCTCAGCAGCCAGCTCAACGCCGGTAGCTCCGGCACCTACAATCGCGACTTCCAGCTGACCGGGTTTCAACGGCTCTGGCTGTGTCTGGGCACGCAATAAGGCGTTATGCAGATATCGATGGAATTTCTGCGCTTGTTCCTGGGTATCCAAGGCCATCGAATACTCACGCGCGCCTTTTATCCCGAAATCATTGGTCGTACTACCCACTGCAATAATCAATGTATCGTATTTAAATGAACGGCGCGCAATAATCTCATTACCATCTTCGTCATGAACTGGTGCCAGGAACACTTCGCGAGTGCTACGATCCAGGCCATCCATACGCCCCAGACGGAATTTAAAGTGATGCCAGTGTGCCTGAGCCAAATACTCCAGCTCATGCCGATCCGGGTCCATGCTGCCAGCTGCGATTTCATGCAGCAATGGCTTCCAAACATGGGTCCTGGTAGCATCTATCAGCGTAATACGGGCTTTTTTCTTTTTGCCCAGTGAATCACCCAGTTTGGTCGCTAATTCCAGGCCACCAGCACCGCCACCAACAATGATGACATGGTGTAAATCATTTTCGTCTGTTACGCTCACGCTTCGATCCTTCAATAAAAAAGCGCGCCTGCCGTACTGCCAAGCGCGCACAACACTTCAAAATACCGTTATTCGTTACCAGTAATTTTGGCATGGCTACGGATAAAGGCGATGACTTTCAACACATCATCTGGCTTCAATCCATCATCGGGTGCCATCAGGCCAAATCCTTTCGCGCCCATCCCACCATTGGTGCCATGCCAAATGGTTTCAAACATACCTTTATTGGTTGCATTTTTAGCGTAGCGGAAATTCTCACCTATCAAGCCAGGTCCCACTGCGCCTTCACCGTGTCCGCCGTGGCAAGCCACACACGAAAACAGGTTAAACTTTTTCTTCCCTTCTTTGATGGCCTCTTCGTTGCCAATATAAGGGTTTTTACCAGTAGCTAAAAATTCCTTGGCGGCCGGTGTATCAAACATTTTTTGATCAATTTCCAGAGGCTGACCATCCTGCGTTGCCACAAACTGGATAGCCTTCACATCGCCACCTGTATCCGCAGCTGCACCAGATGATTGGCCATCCTTACTACATGCCACCACCAATGTCGCCAGCAATGCCGTTAAAAGCATATTTCTCATCTTTACCCCCATCTTTCCATGTATCCAAATGTTCTTTGAAATAAAACGGTTTTTAATTGTTTTTTATAATCAAACCGACTGCATTTATTGTGCCACAAAAACAAAAAACGGTCACCTCAGTGACCGTTTTTATTCGCAACGAATTTACTCGTTACCTGTCATGCCTACGTTGCTGTTGCTACGAATGTAAGCAATCACCTTCAGCAATTCATCTGGTTTAATACCATCATCTGGAGCCATCAAGCCATAGCCTTTAGCACCCATACCACCGTTAGTGCCGTGCCAGATAGTCTCAAACATCCCTTTGTTAGTTGCATTTTTCGCATAACGGAAGTTTGCACCGATCAAGCCTGGACCAACAGCACCTTCACCTTTACCACCATGACAGGCGACGCAGGAATACAGGTTGAAAATTTTCTTGCCTTTTTTAATGGCTTCATCGTTACCGATGTATGGGTTTTTACCAGTCGCCAAGAATTCTTTAGCAGCGTCTGTATCAAACATTGCTTTGTCGATGTTGATGGTTGAGCCGTCTTGAGTAGCTGAAAATGTAATATCAGCCATTGCACCCGTGGCAAATGCCATCAAGGAAATCAACAATGCTGATTTAAAAGTGTTGCCTAACATGTTTTCTCCTAATCCTAAACAAAATGAGCGACGTTAACATCCATCCCAACCAAAATATTAACGTATGCTCATTTAACGAATCGTTCCAGAAACGGTTGACGAATATTTCCGAATCTCTGCACAGAAACTTTCACTCAGCCATCTCAAAACAAGCCAATGATTCTACTGTGTTTTTTTTAGATTGTCATCAGTGACTGCCTGTTTTTGAAACTTTTCCGCCATGCATGTTACTTTTTATACACACTATCACCTTCAACTACTGGCACTGTTGGAATGCCGTAATCTTTCAGGATCGCATCAATCTTGTCCTTATTACGCTCGAGCGCTTCATTGATCATCTTGATACGATCCTTGTCCTTCATACGCACTGCGACCGAAATGTTCCAGTATTCCTTACCCTTGAGGTTCACCTTGTTGTATTCAGGAATCAGGCGCACCTCTAAAGGCACTTTGGATTGCTTGGCAAAATAACCTGCAATCGGCCCCCACATAACGGCAACATCAATATCACCTTTGACCAGGTCATCGATAATAAAGCTGGTTGGCAAATTCAGGTCACGTTGCAAACGATATGGGCGTGCATTCGTCATCAAACCATAATCATTCAACGGAATGGTTGCTGGACTCTTGTCAACAATACCGATGATGCCCTTTTTCAGATCTGGGGAATCCCAGTTATTAATGTCGTAGTTACTGTCTTTACGCCAGACAAACACATGGCCGGAACGATAGTAAGGCTTGGAGGTTCTCAAGCCATCAAAGTCAGAGGTCATACCAATAATCACATCACATCGCATCGCATTGATGGTATTACGCAAAAAGCCTTGGCGATTGTATGCATATTGAAAGGTCAATTTCTTACCGAGATCATCAGCCAGCACTTTCGCAATCTTGTCTTCAAAGCCTTCCAGCTTGATATTGGAGAAAGGCATATTATCAGGGTCCGAACAGACCTTGAACTCTGACTCATCCGCGACACGACGTATTTCACCAATACGGCCTTCGTCCGGGTTAATGGACGGGATGTCAATTTCTTCAGCAAACACCACACTTTGTGTGGCAAACATCATCGCAAACGCACCCAGAATATTCCATGTAATTCTCATTTTGACTTCATCCTTTTTTGTGATTGTTTCCTGTCGTTTTTGGAGCCTGGTCTCACTCAAAAGTTCTACCAATCAACGACAAAGTGAATCATCTTATCGTGAATGCGTTTTCATTTGTAGCCAAAACACATTTAATTTTATTCCCATTGTTTTGAATCATGATATTCATGAAAAAAAACACCCTGCCGAAGCAGGGTGTTGAGGAGTCAACGTATTACTACGTGTAACTTAAGACTAGCTCAAATTACAGTGAGAAAACGTTCAGTGCACCGCCGCCAGGAGCAGCGTTGTACTTGGTCAACTCTTTGTAACCACCAGCGGCACCCAGTGCGTCGGTGTCGTTGGTCATACCCAGGTTCATCGCAACACCAGCCCAACCGCCGATACCGGACAGCACGCCAACGTATTGTTTACCCTTGTTGCCGTATGTGAATGCGTTACCAATCACGCCGGAACCAACTTGGAATTTCCACAGTTCTTTACCGTTTTGTGCATCAACAGCTTTGAACCAACGATCCAGAGTACCGTAGAACACGATGTTAGAAGCTGTAGTCAGAGCACCGCCCCAAGCAGAGAACTTCTCTTTGTTGTACCAAACTTTTTTGTTGGTCATTGGGTCGTAAGCACCGAAACCACCCATTACGCCGTCTGGACCAGCAAACATGGTCAGTGTCGCACCAACCCATGGTTGACCAG
>OFDC01000080.1_pt1 | contig 113572 bp, 96 predicted proteins | sample 1520941 | NCBI WGS metagenome assembly OFDC01 (sample SAMEA94258168, study PRJEB24077) | hot springs metagenome | biome: Aquatic biome; feature: Water | place: India | collected 2012-12-06 | depth 5 m
AGGCTGAGTCGCATTTCTTTTTGTTCTGTCATAAAATGATTTAAAAATCTGTTTTTATTATCCTCGTGCAAGGATTACTTATATGTTTTCTAAGCCTAAAAAACTTGTAATAAACTTAAATTTAGTGACCTAAAATTCAATACTACAAATGTAACTTCTAAATTCTTGATTATCAAGAATATATACATCATAGTTAATTATTTCGTATTAAATCGTAGATTTTATTTGATTTATTCAAATTCTTTTCTCAAAATCGATAATACCTCATCGATTGTTTCGTCTTCTAATTCAGTACGACGAGAAATATCTTCTTTAGAAATAGCCAATACCGACTTAGCAGTATCAAGACCAATCTTACGGAATTCGTCGAGTACCCAATCTTCGATTTCGTCAGAGAATTCTGACAAGTCAACGTCTTCTTCATCTTCTTCTCCTTCGATATCACGGAATACATCAAGTTCCATCGAAACGAGTTTACCTGCCAACTTAATATTCATACCTCCTTTACCAATAGCCAATGATACTTGGTCTGGTTTTAGGTAAACGGCCACACGCTTACGTTCATTATCAACCTGAATATTGCTGATTTTTGCAGGGCTTAATGCTCTAGAAATCAACAAATTAAGATTGTCTGTCCACTGAATAACGTCAATATTTTCGTTTTCTAGTTCTCTCACAATTGTGTGAATTCTTGAACCTTTCATACCAACGCAAGCTCCTACTGGGTCAATGCGGTCATCATACGATTCAACAGCAACTTTTGCTCTTTCACCTGGTTCACGAACAATCTTACGCACAGAAATTAAACCATCTAAAATCTCAGGAATTTCTTGCTCAAATAAACGTTCAAGGAATACAGGAGAAGTACGAGACAAAGTGATACGTGGTGTACCGTTATTCATTTCTACTTTATGAACAACCGCCTTTATACTTGTACCCTTTCTTGGTCGGTCTTTTGGAATTTGTTCGCCTTTAGGTAAAAATAACTCATTACCCTCACTATCCAAACATACTACTTCTTTACCCAAGATTTGGTACACCTCAACAATAATCAACTCTCCTACTAAATCTTTATACTTCACATAAAGCATCTCTTTTTCTAAATCCTTGATTTTCTGAATCAAAGTTTGGCGAGCTGTTTGTACGACGCGACGGCCAAAATCTTCAAGCTTCACTTCATCGGCTACTTCTTCACCAATTTCGAAGTCAGGTTGGATTTTTTGGGCTTCAGAAAGCATAATTTTATCAGAATCCCAAATATCTTCTGAGTTATCATCTACAATTTCTCTTGTACGCCACATTTCCAAATCACCACTATCTGCGTTAATGATAACATCGAAATTATGGTCAGAACCAAATTTCTTACGAATCATTGTTCTGAAAACATCTTCCAAAACCTTAATCATCGTAGGACGGTCGATATTCTTTTCACGAGCAAACTCTGAGAAGGATGCTATTAATTCTCCACTGTGCATAGTTGAGTATCTAATTAAGAATTAAGAATATTGAACTTAGATTGATTTAATTAAACCTAATCAAACATCTTAATTTTGTTCTAAATATTTTTTATTTTATTTAAATGAAATAATTACTTGTGATTCTTTAATGTTATCAAACGGTATTTGAATTGGAATTATTTCTTCGTTCTTTTTCCGTTTTTTGTCTTCAATTAGAGTAATTTGTGTCAAATCAACTGCTTCTAAACTACCTCTCACCTCTTTACCATCTTTGAAAACTACCTTTAAATTACGACCGATATTTTTTCGATACATTCTCTCCGACTTCAAAGGAAAATCTACCCCCGGAGAAGATACCTCTAAAGTGTATTTTTCAGGCATCATTTCGTCAATATCAGTACCTAACTGGCGACTAATTGCCGTACATTCATCAATTTTTATACCTTCATCAGAATCAAGCAAAATCGTCACCTTGCTATGTACTTTAGAAAGAGATACCTTAATATCCACAATAAAAAACTTATCGTTTTCTAGGAGTGGCTCTAGTAATTGCTCTATCTTTTGTTTTACTTCGGTATTGCTATTCATGTTTGTTTTCGCCTCAATAGGCCGTAGCCTCAAAATCTAAATCATTTAACACGAAAAAAAGGAGGGCTTCGCACCTCCTTTTTCACATTTCTGTTGCAAATATATATAATTAAATAGGCTTTTACAAATTTTAGTCAATAATAAGTAGATATTGATATGATTATTGGGAGAAATTATTCAAAATCACGAAATTTCTTCTTAGACATCTCATACGAGATAATAGCAGGAATGTAGAATGTAATATCGGCTGTAAACTTAGCAATGATTACACCTAAAGACACATTATTAAGCCAAATTGGAATATAATACATCAATACTGGTCTGATTATCAAGCTATCAAAAACTTCTGCAATACCAAACTCAACGAATAATGCACGTAAGTTTTTTAGAAAAGTTTGAATTGTATATTTCTTATTTTTTGAATTTAGGTCACGTTTTGTGATAATTATATCATTCAAGAGAATGGTTCCAAAATACCCGAAATTACCAGCCCAAGTGCCAACAATTGCCATTGTCATATTACTTTTGGTTTGGGTAAGTATCCAAATTGAAGTAACTAAGGTTATAATAATTGAAATTAGTTCTGCGGGTAAATATCTTTTTATCCATTCCAAGACTTTTTTATTTTTTATTTGCATTACTACGATGATTATTTAGTTGATTTTGCTAATCTTATTTTTATAAAGTATACCATGAAATCATTGAATTAAACCTAAATATCTAGGAATTTACTCCATTCTAGTAGATATTTTAAGAAATATTTCAAAAAGTCGAGATAAGGTAGTAATTTTAAAATTAAAGTAGACCAAGGCCTTTCCTATGCAGTTGATTAAAAAGATAGTAAAGCATTTTTTATTTTTTCTAAATATCCTACTAGCCACATATACTTTGTTAGTGTATCAACTCAGCTATTCAGTAAGTATAAAACATTGGTTAGCTGGCTTTATGATGTTATCTATGCCTTTTGTACTGGTTGGTAATATCATTTTTATGGTCATCTGGGCTATTCGCAAATCCTATCGTTCGCTTCTATCTCTTTGCCTTTTACTTATTGGCTTCCCATTTATACTCCGAAGTGTGACTTGGCACAATATTGAAAGTCGTGATACAAGAGCGGGTATATCATTCATGAGTTATAATATGATGTGGTGTGATGCTTTTACTTACATTGAGCAACATGATACCCTCAATTCAATCAATCTCATAAAAAAAGCAGTATCTATTGATGCTGACATCAAATGTTTACAGGAATTTTATAATTGGGATGGCATTCCAAACTTTAAAACTTTAAAAAAATTTAGAGGAACACATAAATATTATACTTACGTTCACTCTACCCCTGGTAATGACCACGGACAGGGAACAATTGGATTAGTCATTTTCTCGAAATATCCGATTATTGGAAAGCAAGAGAAATATTGGTCAGTTAACCATAATGGCCTACTTTCGGCCGATATAGTTATCAAAAAAGATACAATTAGAGTAATTAATGTGCAACTTCACTCAATGGGTGTTAGAGTACAGAAAGTAATAGATGCTAAAGAAAACAAAGATTTGGTAAAAAAAGAGGCTAAAACAATTTATCACCAACTAAAATATGGATTTGAAGATAGAGCCATTCAAGTCAAGGAATTAGAAAATTGGATAAAAGAAAGTCCATATCCAGTATTTGTTTGTGGTGATTTTAACGAACTTCCTTATGGTTTTGCCTACGGAAAAATAAGAAATTACCTAAATAATGGTTTTGAAGATGCTGGACGAGGATTTGGATTCACTTACCATTATAAGCCAGGTTTTATTAGAATTGATAATATTTTTTATGATAGTAAGAAGTTTGAAATAAAACGATTCAAAACTTTTTCAGAAACACCCTATTCCGACCACTTCCCTATTTGGGGTGAATTTGTGATGAAGAAGTGATGATTGTACAACCAATTAAATTCACAATAACTTTATAATAGAAAAGTACTTTTGCTGAGTATGGAAAAAATTTATCAGATTGCTCTATCAAACGTAGAAGGAGTAGGAAGTGTATTCTTTCGACAACTAATTAGCTACTGTGGTTCTGCGGAAAATGTTTTTAAAGCTAAAACTGATAAATTATTGAAAATTCCGGGTGTTGGAAAAACCATCATTGAGGGACTTAAAAGAAAAGAAATCTTAAAAGAAGCAGAACAAATTCTTCAAAAATCTGAAAATCAACAAGTTGTAATATTCTTTTCAACCGATAAAAACTATCCTTTTCGATTAAAACCGCTCTACGATGCCCCTGCAGTATTATACTATCGAGGTAGTGCTGATCTGAATCATTTTCGTTCCTTAGGAATTGTCGGAACAAGACAAGCAACCGACTATGGAAGAAAAACCACAGAAGATTTAGTTGAGCAATCCAAACCATATAATCCTCTTATAATTAGTGGCTTAGCCTATGGAATTGACATTACTGCCCATAAGGCTGCTATTGAATATAATCTTCCTACGATAGCGGTAATGGCAAGCGGAATTGATGTTATTTACCCAAATCAGCACGAAAAATATATTGAACAAATACTCAATCATGGTGGTATAATTTCTGAACATCCATTTGGTAAACAGCCAATCCGCAATATGTTTTTGGCACGAAATAGAATCATAGCAGGTTTAAGCGATGTATCAATTGTGATTGAATCTGCTAGTAAAGGAGGTGCAATGGTAACTGCTGAATTTGCGAATAATTATCACAGAGAAGTTTTCGCTATTCCGGGCACACTTTCGAATAAGTTTTCTGAAGGATGTAATCAACTCATTAAACAAAATAAAGCCCATATTTATACTAACATTAATGATATAGTTGAATCTCTCAATTGGGATTTAACCGAAAACAATGATAATCAACCGATTAAAGAATCATTGCTCGATTTAAGTACATTTACCGACGAAGAAGGGCAAGTTATAGCAATCCTAAGAACAAAAGGCGAAATGCATATCGACGAGTTAAGTTGGCAAACGCAAATTCCACTTAACCGTTTGGCTTCTCTCCTTCTAAATCTAGAATTTCAAGGAATAATCAAGACTATGCCAGGCAAGAAATTTGGATTGAAATAATGTTAATTTTATATAAATTAAAACGATTCGGTCAAAAAAAGTGTTAAAATGTCTAAAGTCATTGTTTATTTTAGAAATTATTAAATCGAAGTGAAATCTCGGCTAAAATTATTATCTGTTTTCATTGCCACAAGCATTGTATCGGTTTCTTGTTTTCAGAAATGGATACTTACTGATAAAGAACTTCGTGAGCATTATGCAGAAAAACGCTCAAAACCACTTTTTCATGTTATTGAAAACGACTCTATTAAACTCCATTTTGTAACCTTTGGTGCTGATACGGCTCAACCAGTCCTATTTATTCATGGTGCACCTGGTTCATGGGACGGCTACCTCAATTTGCTAGATGATAGTTTACTTCAAAATTCTTTTCATTTAATTTCTGTTGACCGACCAGGCTATGGAAAGTCGCAGAAAAGACCAAAGAAAAAAACATATACTCTCGAAGAGCAAGCAAATGCAATTATTTTAGCCCTAAAAAGTAATCATTCTAATAAAAAAGCCATTATCGTAGGTAGGTCATATGGAGCTCCAGTTGCGGCAAAACTTGCGGCAAAATATCCAGATAAAATTGAAAAAATAATACTATTATCACCTGCCATTGACCCTGACACTGAAAAGTTTTGGTGGTTTTCAAAGTTTGGCAAAATATTTTTAGTCCGGTGGTTTTTACCAGAACGAATGAATACTGCTACTGATGAAAAATACGCTCATATAAAGGAGTTGAAAATACTTAAAAATGATTGGAAAAAAATTCAATCAGATGTTACTGTTATGGCTGGTGGAAAAGATTGGATTGTTGACACTACAAATTTTTCTTTTGCAAAGAAGATGCTTATCGGAAAAAATGCTAAATTTATATTTATTCCAGAATCAGGTCATTTAATTTCAAGTTCCAGACCTGATTTGGTAAAAAAAGAAATTTTCAAGTAGTTGATATTACGTAAAAAAAGGTTAACAGTGAGTTTTCTTTATCTGCGAACCTTTGATTGTCAACTATGAAATTAAAAATCTAACCATTAACCAAACAATCTTCTTCAACATCATGAAGCAACTCTTAATTTTGTGCTCATTAGTTAGTGTGAGTGTTTTTGCTCAGTCGCCTAAAGAAAAAATGCTCGCAAGCATTGGAAAAAAAGAAAGCTACTATGGCGGTATTGCCAAACAAATTTGGAACTATGCCGAAGTAGGTTATCAAGAGGTAAAAAGTTCAAATTTATTACAGGAAACCCTCAGCAAAGAAGGCTTCAAAATCGAAAAAGGAGTTGCAGGTATTCCTACTGCTTTCACAGCTTCATTCGGTGAAGGTAAACCAATTATTGGAATTTTGGGCGAATTTGATGCTCTACCGGGGCTATCTCAAGATTCAACTGCTGAACAAAAAAACATCGGTGGTATTGCGGGACACGCTTGTGGGCATCATTTATTTGGTACAGCTTCGGCTGCAGCAGCTATTGCAATCAAAGACTACATGAAAGCCAATAATATTAAAGGAACTTTACGTTTTTACGGCACCCCTGCCGAAGAAGGTGGTTCTGGAAAAGTTTACATGGTTCGTGAAGGACTTTTCAATGATGTAGATGCTGTTTTACATTGGCATCCTGGTGCTTCTAATAGTGCAAGTTTTGGCACCTCTTTGGCGAATAAATCAGGAAAGTTTCGCTTTTATGGCGTGTCAGCTCATGCTGCGGCATCTCCTGAAAAAGGGCGTTCGGCATTAGATGGCGTAGAAGCAATGGACCACATGGTGAATATGCTTCGCGAACACGTACCTTCAGATACCCGAATTCATTATGTAATCACGAATGGTGGGAAAGCTCCAAATGTGGTTCCTGATTTTGCCGAAGTATATTATTATGCTCGTAGCCCAAGACGTACAGATGTTATGGATGTATGGTCAAGAATTGAAAAAGCTGCTCAAGGTGCAGCCTTAGGAACTGGTACAAGAGTTGAATGGGAATTAACTGGAGGAACTTATGAACTTTTAGCAAACGAAACGCTGGCTAAAGTTATGCACGCAAACCTTTCAAAAGTAGGTGGCTTAACCTACACCAACGAAGAGAAGAGCTTCGCAGAAAAAATTAGTAAAAGTTTAGGTGCAGAAAGCGTTAAGTTTGAAGATGCAACGGGGGTAAAACCACTTACTGCTGAAAAAGGTGGTGGCGGTTCAACTGATGTTGGAGATGTAAGCTGGACAGTACCAACTGTAGGCCTTACAACTGCCACTTGGGTTCCAGGAACACCCGCACACAGTTGGCAAGCTGTAGCAGCAGGAGGCATGAGTATTGGTAGAAAAGGAATGATAAATGCTGCTAAAACTTTAGCATTAACGGCAACTGACCTTTTCGAAAATCCTCAAATTTTGAAAGACGCAAAAACTGAATTCGAAAAAGCTCGTGGGCCTAAAGAATTCAAGTATGAAGCAATGGTTGGCAATAGAAAACCAGCATTAGACTATAGAAAATAAAAAATAATGGGCGATGATTTAAAAAATCATCGCCCATTATTTTTAAAGTTTTTTCAACTTCTTTACTAAATTTAATTCTTTTACCTTTTTATTAATTTCTTCCAACAATAACTCATTAGGTTGTTTTTCTCTACAAATCACGTCATAGCCTTTGGGAGTAAAAAGTGTTTTTTCGAATTCAATAATTGCCCAGTTTGTTTGTTCATTAAAATATAATATTTTCCAACGGCTAGTTAAAACTGAAAGTAAACCATTTCCACGCCATTCGAATGATAGATCATTCTCATTAAGGGGTTCATCAAATCCATTAATTGACTTTATCTTACCTTTTTGAAAGTATTTTACTTCATCTCGCAACCCTCTTTTACCATTTTTAGTAGAAATTTCGTAGTTGAAAGTAGGATTAATCTTATCTCCTTTTAACCACATCGGAAAATTAGTGAATAGAATATGCCATTTACCTTCAAGTTTTTCTAAAAAGTCTGTCATTAAAAATCATTTTTCGTGCATAAATTTACAATGAAAATAAAAAAAACAGGAGAATATCCCCTGTTTTTTCCGACCTAAACCTAATAAATTCTAATGACAAAACGGAATATTGGATAAATCAATATTCTGCTTAATAATATGTGGAAACGATATAATTAAGCCCCTTACTATCAACCATAATGCTAATAAAGAATATGTAATCGGAATAAGTTTTGGTAGTTTCAAAGCAAAGGTTTTTCTCAACCAAGTAGCTCCTAAACTAATCCCCAACATCATTGGTAGAGTTCCTAATCCGAATAAAAGCATAAAAAACATCCCGTCGGTAAGTGTTTCGGTTAGAAATGCCCCACTTAAGGCAGCATAAACCAATCCACAAGGTAGTAATCCATTCAATACACCAAACGAAAACTGAGTTAAGAATGAATGGCTCTTAAATAATTTTGATAAACCCGATTTGATTTTATTTGTAAATCGAAATACAAAATGATTCAAACTTATTTTTTGTTGCCAACTTTTAGGAATAAAAACACCTATTAAAATCAATGCACCTAAAACTATCGAAAGTGTCTTTTGTGATACAAAATAAGTGGTACTTTCACCGATAAAGCCAACAAAAATGCCTAATACTGCGTATGTCATTAAGCGACCTCCGTTGTATAAAAATCTACCAAAGAAGAATTTCCATCGTGCAGAAGTATCAGCTGGCAACATCATAGCGATTGGCCCACACATACCTACGCAGTGTAAACTACCAACAAGCCCCATTATGAATGCCGAATAAAACATTTTTTTGACGATAGAAATCAGATTAAAGGTATGAAGAGCAATATAAACTAGTTGATTATCTGCTCATTCGCTCATCTCGAATTATAATTTTATTTTTTCCTCTTTGTAGTAGCCTTTTCCTTCTTTATTCCAAGAAACTTTCACAACCCAAAGACCACGCTCAAGCTTATTTACAGGAATAGTTTGCTGCTCAGACTGCGATATATTCAACTTTACAGCAAAATCTTTGCGAGCATCTGATGGGCGGTAAAAATTAACCTCACCATTAGCCCCAAGCGATTCTTTAGGAAAATCTAAGCTAATTAGCTGTTTATCAGTTTGGTAATTAAGTTTTAAATCAGATGAAAGTTGGTTAGTATTATTCATCTTATCTATATTTTCTTGATAATCTAACTCTTTCTGATAATAATCTTTACTTACCAAATGTATATCATCTTGTTGGAGACAATTCCAAACCAAAAAACCCATAAAACCTACAAACCCTAAGTAGACGATGGCAATGCTTTTTCCCCAGTTCATATTTTTTTAATTTAAAATGTAGAATTAAAATTGAGAATTAGTACTTTAGACCATCTAATCTTGTTGAACTTCATTCTCAACTTTCAATTCATTATTGAATAATTTATTGTGCTGGTCCCAAGAAATTGGTTTTAATAGTTTCGAGCAATTCGCCCTCACTGTAAACTTCAATTTTCAAAGGTGTTTTTATTTCTGTGACTTTAACTTTCGGCATATCTAAAAAGAATACCGCATCGGTGCGTCCTTCCATTGGCACTTTTAGCTTTCCTCCTTGCACCCTAATAACTCCCTTGTTATCTGCTACTTTGAGTGTCAACTCAATAGGCTTAGTCGTTTTATTGATAAACTGAACATTATACAAATTACTAATTATTCCATTAGGTTGTTCTTGATACAACTGTCCTGGCACACGCATAATCGTAGTCTCGACTTTCGAACGATTGAGCAATAAGGCAGCTTCTACCCCAATCAATAATAATAATACAACTGAATAGGCATAAGCACGAACAGACATCTTGAAAGGCGTACGTTTTTCGATACTTTCTTGAGAAGCATACTTAATCAAACCAGTAGGTTTGTTAACTTTTATCATTACTTCATCACAAGCATCTATACAAGCAGTACAATTTACACATTCAAGCTGAGTACCATTTCTAATGTCAATACCGGTTGGACAAACTTGTACACACAACGCACAATCAATGCAATCACCGTGTTTAGGAGCTTGCGTGAGGTTCTTATCTTGATTTTTAGTGAGTTTTCCTCTTGGCTCTCCTCTAATAAAATCATACATAATTGCCATTGTGCTTCTTCCCATTAAAACTCCTTGCAAACGGCCGTAGGGACAAATAGCGATACAAACTTGCTCACGAAGACGTGTAAATACAAAGTAAAAAAGAGCAGTAAATACTACAATTCCAACAAAACCAGACCAGTGCTCGGCCGGTGAAACTGTAACTATATGAAGTGTTTCTTCAATTCCGATAATGTAAGCCATTGTAAAATGAGCAATAATTATCGAAAAAAGTATATATATAAAATGCTTAAGTGTCTTTTTTCGAATCTTTTCGGCAGTCCATGGGCCGCTATCTAACTTTTGTTGTTGGCGAGCATCGCCTTCAATCCAGTATTCAATTTTACGGAAAATCATTTCCAAAAATACTGTTTGCGGACAAGCCCATCCGCACCAAAAACGACCATAAACTACTGTAAATAAGATGACAAATACAAAAAATGTAATCATCCCTAAACCAAACAACACAAAATCTTGAGGGAAGAAAGGTTGACCAAAAATGACAAACTTTCTTTCAAAAATATTCATCATCAACAATGGTTGCCCACTGATTTTGATAAAAGGAACCGAGAAGAAAATGGCAAGAAAAATGATAGTTGCGATGATTCTCTTATTGTGAAAACTCCCTTTTGGTTTCTTTGGATGTAACCAAATTCTTTTTCCACTTTTGTCAACCGTGGCTATGGTGTCACGATATTCTTCATCATAAAAGTCTGAAATGTTGGGTGCTGAAGTGTCCATTTTTTTATATTGGGGTTCGGCAATGCGTTAAGCCGAATATACCCCAACCCTCTACAAAACCGTAAAGGGTTGGGAGTGATTTTTATTTAGTGGCAGTAGAATCAGCCGCTACTTTTTCTCCTTGTGGAGCTTTGGCGTTTGGCGGGTTTGTGCCTTTAATAGATACTATATAGTTTGCTACATCTTGAATTTCGTTAGGTTTCAAAGTAGCTTTCCAAGCAATCATACCTTTTTCAGGAATACCGTTTTTAATAGTCTTGAAAATGTCATTGATTGTACCTCCGTGAATCCAGTACTCATCAGTAAGATTAGGCCCTACACCACCTTCACCGGCAGCTCCGTGGCAAGCCACACATTTACCTACGAAGATTTCTTTACCTTTTGCTACTACTTTTGCATCTGAGGCTAAAAGTTTTACTGAATTTTCATCAATACTATTGGCATTTTTTGCCTGATATTCTTCTATTTGTTTTTGTGCTACTGCAACTTCACGTGTATATTCTTCTTCTTGAAGAGGGCTCGACGCCCAAACGTGGTAATCTAGCATATAGAAAATAGAGAATGCAATAGTTGCGTAGAAAAGATATTTCCACCAAGGTGGTAAGTGGTTATCTAATTCTCTAATACCATCATAATTATGGTTGAGTAAGATTACCTCTTCTTTTTCTAGTGGCACGGCTCCAGTTAAGCCCTTCCACCAAGAATTAAAATTAAACGTTTCTAAAACTTTGCCACTTCGCTCGGCATCAATTTGTTTGAGTGTACGGAATATTCCAAAAACAACAAACAAAATAACTATGGCGAAAATAACAAGAACGGCAAGTATCAGGAACAGAATTAATTCATCGCCTGTTTTGAATGCTAAGTTCATTTATTACAATTTTTAAGGATTGATAATTTTATTAGTTCACATTCAGCAATTATTAAGTATTAAACTCCAAATTACTGATTTAATGAAAATGCTTACTCTTCGTTTCCGAGTGGTAGATTTTCCATGTGATTTACATATTTCTTATCTGCTTTGAATACCCAAATACCAAGTGCAGTGAAGAATGTGACAAATACGATTAGCGAAAAGATTGGATATATTGAAATCCCCTCGATGCTATTTAATACATTCTTATACATAATTTTATTTATTTATTGGCCAGTGGGCTGCAATCCACAATCAACAAGTTTTTCAAATTCTCAACTGTGGACTGCCGTCTATTGGCCGTTGCCGATTATCTAGTTGCTGTTTGCTCTTTTTTTATATCTGTACCCAAACGTTGTAGGTAAGCAATCAAAGCCACAATTTCTCTATCAGATTTTGTTGTAATTTTAGCATCTGCTAAAGACTTCACAATTTTATCTGCTTGTTCTTCTGCATTTGCAATGGCCTCATCTTCAAAACCTTCAGGATATGGAACCCCTAACTTACGCATCACCGAAATTTTATTCGGAAGCAGCGATTTGTTGTATTTATCTGATAACAACCAAGGATATGTAGGCATGATAGAACCTGGTGACATTGTTTGTGGATCCATCATGTGGTTATAGTGCCAGCTATCTGGATATTTACCACCAACACGGTGCAAATCTGGACCAGTACGCTTAGAACCCCATTGGAATGGGTGGTCATAAACAAATTCACCTGCCTTTGAATATTCTCCATATCTTTCAGTTTCTGAACGGAACGGACGAACCATCTGTGAGTGACAAGTATAGCAACCTTCACGGATATAAATATCTCTACCTTCAAGTTCAAGTGGAGTATAAGGTTTTACTGAGGCAATAGTCGGAATATTCGATTCAACTAACCAAGTAGGAACAAATTCTACAACCCCACCAATTACCACAGCAATTAAAGATAAAATCATGAAAATCACTGGTTTACGTTCAAGGGTTGAGTGCCATCCTTCACCTGCAACTCTTACATTTTTAACTAAAGCTGGTGCTTCGTCATACTCTTCAGCCACAAAGCTACCCTGACCTGCTGTCTTGATTAAGTTATATATCATTATAAATGTACCTACCAAGTATAGCAATCCACCAAAGGCACGCATGGCGTATAATGGAATCAATTGTGTTACTGTTTCAAGGAAGTTTGGATAAGCTAAGAATCCTTCTTTCGTGAATTCTTTCCACATCAAACTTTGTGTAAAACCAGCCCAATACATTGGTAATGTCCAGAATAGAATACCAAGTGTTCCAACCCAAAAGTGCGTATTTGCTAATGAAAGTGAGTAGATTTTTGTTTTCCACATTCTTGGTACTAACCAATAAAGCATACCAAAAATCATGAATCCATTCCAACCTAAACCACCTACGTGTACGTGAGCGATTGTCCAGTCAGTAAAGTGAGAGATGGCATTAACGTTTTTCAATGATAGCATTGGTCCTTCAAAAGTTGCCATACCATAGGCAGTTACAGCTACAACGAAGAATTTCAAAACTGGGTCTTCACGTACTCTATCCCAAGCACCACGAAGTGTTAAAAGACCATTCAACATACCCCCCCAAGATGGAGCAATAAGCATAACTGAAAAAACAGTACCTAAACTTTGAGCCCAATCAGGCAAAGAAGAATATAGTAAGTGGTGAGGGCCAGCCCAGATATATAAGAAAATAAGCGACCAGAAGTGTATAATTGATAACTTATATGAATAAACAGGTCGATTAGCTGCTTTAGGCATGAAATAATACATCAAACCTAAGAATGGCGTAGTAAGGAAGAATGCAACAGCATTGTGTCCGTACCACCATTGTACAAGAGCATCTTGCACACCTGCGTATAATGAATAACTTTTTGTGAGTGAAAGTGGAAGCTCGAATGAGTTCACAATGTGTAACATGGCTACTGTGATGAATGTAGCGATATAAAACCAAACGGCTACATACATGTGGCGTTCGCGACGCTTGATAATAGTACCAATCATATTGATACCGAATACAACCCAAACTAATGCAATGGCAATATCAATTGGCCATTCTAATTCGGCATATTCTTTACCAGTCGTAAAGCCCAACGGCAATGAGAGTGCTGCCGATAAAATAATTAATTGCCAACCCCAAAAATGTATCCAACTGAGTGTACGGTTGAACATGGGTGTTTTTAGTAAACGTGGCAGTGAGTAATAAATACCCCCAAACATTGCATTACCTACAAAGGCAAAGATGATGGCGTTGGTGTGAAGTGGGCGAATACGACCGAAGGATGTAAATGGGATTCCGAAGTTTGCAGCAGGCCAAAATAGCTGCGTTGCAGCAGTAAGACCAACCAACATCCCAACTACCCCAAAGATAACGGCAGCAATCATAAAGGCTTTTACTACTTTATTATCGTAATAAAACCCTTCTAATGCACCCCCACCCCCAGAATGAGAGTCATTACTAAAAAAAGGTTTGGTTAAAAAACGCATAAGATTTGGTTTATGGTAGATAGTAAAAAACTGAGATATGAGACTTGAGATACGAGAACTGAGAAACAATTACTTCTTAAATTCTGCCCTCTTTATTCTAAATTCTCTAATTATCATGCTGTAAAATTACAAGTAGACCCCAGTCAAAAACATGACTGAGGTCTGAAAGAAATATGATTAAAATCATATAATTAGTTTACTGGCTGTGCTGTCTCATGATTGGCAATAAATGAACGAAAACGATACTTTATTTCTCGGTAATCGGCCTCAAAATACTTCATTTCTTCATTCAAGTAGGCTCTATCTTTTCTTTGTTCTGAATCTAAAACATTGTCACTCATTACTCCTTCTGCCACTTCTTTTTCAATAACAGATAATTCTTCGAGAAGTCGCTTAGTCAATCTTTGAAAATGCCGAAATTGTTTTACAAACTCAGCTACTACTGGAGACTCCTGCGATTGTGAATTGGTTTTGACTTTATAATCATCCAATATATTTAAGAAGAACGTTGCTTCTTGCGAAACCAATTCAAGCTCATTTCTCCATAACTTATGCTCAAAATGAGCGTGCTCCAATTGATGTAATTTCGATGCTGTCATGAGTTTTTTTAATTAAAATTAGGAGTTATTTTACTACCCAATATTTAAACCAAGAAAATTGACTTAAAAAGTCACAACCTCGGCTTCATTAATAAATTGTGCGGGTAATTCATCATAAATACTAAGTAGTGGAACAGAAGGGTGAAAGGCAAACTTCCGTGTAACACTGCGATTGAAAATAATATCTAAAAACGAGTGATGACGAGAAACCATTACTAACAAATCTACTCGATGAACATCAATGAAATCCTTTATACCATGTTCAACATCAATACTTTTGATAAAATAATCATTCGTTTGAAGCGTACTGAAATAATTATGAAATTCATATTTAGCCAATCCATCAAGGGTATCTGATGTTTGATTTTCTTGTAAGATAGTTAAGAAAGTAAGTTGTGAACTTTTTCTTTCAGCTAAACTCTTAAGGTTTTCAAATATTGAATAATCGCTTATCGAACCATAATCTGCAGCTAAAACAATATTTTTTAATTGATTAATTGGTGCATTGGTTGGAACTACGAGTGTGTTTATAGGTACATTTCGTACTACTTCAGTTGCTACACTACCAAAAAGCAAACTATTACCCGCCCCACTTGCTCCTAAGACCACTAAATCATATTTCTCAGTTTGATTTAGAAACTCTATCGCAGCAGCAGTAGAAATCGGCATAGATTCTAACTTGAAAGTATGAAAAGGCTCGTTATCAAATTTTTTCAAATCTTTCAACAAATCTTTCATGAGGTTTTGTGCATTTACACGCAATTCTTCCAACACATACATGGCAATCTCAGGCTCTACATTAGTACCATAGGTATTTAAAAGCGTAAATTCACACGCTGTATCACTAAATAAAGCTAAAGCATAATGTATTGCTTTTTCAGAAGCTTTAGAAAAATCGGTTGGAAGCAGAATCTTTTTCATGGTGAATGAGTATTTAGATTGATTTAGCAAATCTATTGGAGGCGAAATCCAGAAAGAATGATTTGCGTTTTGGTGGAATATGAGAAATATCAGTTTAGAATGGCTTCGATTAAAAAACTCGATTTGCAATTTTTTGATTGATTACTTGTCGAATTTCTTGTGCTTTAAATTCAAGCTTTAATCCTTTACGCTTACCCACAACATCTTCTAACAAATATACAATAATTTTTCTGTCTTTAATACCAATTTGACGGTCAAATAACTTCCAGTCAGGTATTAATTTTAGATGTAAAGAATTGACTCTGGCTTCAATAAGTTTGAAAAAGATATTCAACGAAGCATCGTCTTGTTTAAAAATGTCAGCCTCCAACAAAAAACGTTTTTGCTGAAGGTCATAAATTTCCCAATCTTGAGTTTCGCAGCAAGGTGCGTCAGTATTTTTACAGTTACCTGCCTTTTGAAATAATCCTAATAAATCATTTCGTACTGAAGTGACATAGGTCATTTTGTAGAAGTAATGAATAGAAGAAATATCAAGACATTCGTGGTCACCATCACAAGTGCCAAAGTAAGTCATACTTGATAACCAATCATTTATAAAATTTTGAGAGGAAGTGTCGGCTAAACCATTTATGACTGCGTGGGATGTCTCCCACTTACAGTCATATTCTTTATAATATTCGGTGTATCGTACGTTTTTAATAGTAATTTCTTTATTCTTATTGCTAAATTTCTGAATCTCTGGTAGTTTCAAAAAAGCACTTTGTTGGCCATTACAGCTTGAAGAATAAAAAAATAGCACTAACATCAAAGCGGTTAGTGCTATACCATAAACGCACTTCGAACCTGTTTGTTTCATAAAAACACAAATTTCTATGAAACAAAAGTATCCTGAAGTAAAATAAAATGTATTGACAAATATCATTTTAAAAGATGACATTACTCATCTTTTGTTGATGCTGTATCAGGTGCTTTAACCGGATTATCAAACAACATTCTCACCGATGGTGTATAGGTATCGTCGTATTGCCCATCTTTCGTGGCCCATATAAATGCTCCTAAAAAGCCTCCCGCAACCAAAATTGCTGCAATTGCTAAAAATAATATGATGCTCATAGGTTTAATAAATAAGTTGCTAACTTGCTCCTTTGTAGGATACAATGTATATAAACAAATGACTTCTAAAGTTTTCTAAAACGTGCAAACAAATGTGTAAGCCCAACCGCAAACAAAACTACTGATAATGAACTAAGTGGCATAAAAATCGCGGCTAATACTGGTGAGAGTTCGCCTGTCACTGCCCAACTAATTCCAATAAAATTATAAACCAACGATAATACAAAACTTGCTTTTACGATATTCAGAGACGTTTTACTAAATCTAAGAAATTCAGCTAATCGACCAAATTTAGAAGCATCAAGAATGGCATCACAGGCAGGTGAAAACACTTTAATATCTTCGCTAATTGCAATGCCAACATTACTTTGGCGTAGAGCACCAGCATCATTCAAACCATCACCAATCATTAACACATGATTTCCTTTTTGTTGTTCTTGACGAATAAAATTAAGTTTATCTTGCGGTTTTTGTTTGAAGAATAAGTTATTTTCATTAAAATATGGTTCTAACTTTTCTTTATCAGCATCATTATCACCTGATAACAAAAATAACCTAAAGCTTTTTTTCAAATCGGTAAGAATCGACTGCCAATTTTTTCGGTAAATTGTTTCTACTATATAATATCCAACACAAATACCATTTATTTCTACGAATGCATGGGTATGTGCCACTTCTCTGTTTGCTGATTTGATAAATCCAGCTTTTCCAATTCTTATTAAGTTTCCCGAAATACTCGCCTCAATGCCTTCTCCTTGAAATTCTTGAAAATATTCTACTTGTAAAGGTTTTAAATTAGAAATTTTTAAAGATTCTGTAATCATTTTACTCAAAGGATGAGCCGATTGCTGTGTAATTGTTTTAACAAGACTTACTTCAAAATCACCTAACAAATTACCTACGTAACTTACCTTTTCTGAATTACTTTCAGTTAATGTCCCTGTTTTATCAAAAGTAATTTCATTGACTTCATTCAATAATTGAATTACTCCTTGATTTTTCACATAAAACTTATTTCTTCCGAAAATTGCCATAGTAGTTGACATAGTAAATGGCATTGAAAGTGTTAAAGCACACGGACAAGCCACCATAAGTACAGCAGTAATGGCATTCCAAAACAGACTTGGATTGAAAACTGACCAGTAAATTCCAGCAACAGTTGCGATGGTAAAAGTAATTACTGTGAAATATTTGCTAAATAAATTGGCAAGTTCGGTGGTAGGCATTACTTTTTCTTTGGTAAATGCATCATTATTCCAAAGTTGAGTAAGATAACTTTGTGAAACTGGTTTTTGAACAACTAACTCCAGTCGTTCACCTTTTTGTCGCCCACCCGCATAAATTAACTCGCCTACTTGCTTAGTTACTGCATCAGATTCGCCCGTTACAAAGCTATAATCAATCATACCTTTCCCTTTAACAATAAGGGCATCAGCCGGAATTAATTCTTGATGATGTATAAAAATAGTATCTCCTTTACGGAGTTCCATTACATTTACGAAACTCTCTTCACCTGCACGTGATACCTTCACTGCTAATGGAAAATAAGATTTATAATTACGCTCAAACGATAAGTAATTATAAGTTATTTGTTGTACCCATTTACCAACTAATAGAAAAAAGACTAATCCTGCCAAACTATCATAATACCCCGCAGAATGATTCACAAAGGTTTCAAAAACACTTCTAGCATAGAGTGTAATGATGGCAACTGCAATCGGAATATCAACACTGAATACATTGGTCGTTTTCTTGATATTTTCTTTGATTGAAACCCAGGCACCGTATAGGTAATCGTAAGAACCGTAAAAGAATACTGGCAACGACAACAAGAAATTAAAATACAAGAAAAACTTTTGATAGGTAGCATCAATGTTATTCTTGAGGTTGAGATGAAAATATTCTGGAAAACTCATCATCATGATATTTCCCATACAGAATCCAACAACACCAATCTTAATGATAAGACTTCTTTGAGCTAAATTCTTTTTGTCCTTTCGCTCTTCAGTACTTTCCAAATTAATTAGTGGCTCATAACCTAAGGTAGCCAAGAGTTCAACTACTTCCTTCAGACTAACTTCAGTTGGATTAAAACTCAATGAAAGTTCTTTTTTTATAAAATTGAGTCGAGAAGAAAAGACACCCGCTCTAACTTTATTGAAGTTTTCGAGTAACCAAACACATGAACTACAATGTACGCTTGGTATATAAAAAGTTACTTTACAAAGATTTTCAGATTGATAATCAAGCAGCTGGCTTATAATTGTAGTATCTTCAAGAAAACTATATTTTCCTTCAAAATTTTTAGCTTTTAAACTAATTCCAGCATTTGAATTGAGGTCATAATAAGTACAAAGATTATTATCTTGTAGAATTTCATATACTGTCTGACAACCATGACAGCAAAAATGTTTCTCTTCGATACTAATCGAATCATCGGGGCATTCATCACCGCAATGATAACACACCAATTTTTCTTCAACTTCTAATAACTGATTCTTCATGCGTAAATTTTATCTTTATTACATGTTCAAACGCCAGCTTTCTGAGGCTCCAAATTCATGTAATCGTTCATATCTCTACCTAAAATATTTTGTCGTTCGAGCGACCAATAGTTGGTAAAAGAAGATTCAAGCCATGTTTTTCCAGACTTTCTGAAAATAGATACCTGCAACCCCATTTTCTCCCAAAATAGCGTTTCAACTTCTAATACACTCATATTAGGACTAATTTCGAAGCCCTCTACTGCTTTTTTATGAACAATATCCTTAATCAAACACTCATGTGCTGCATCACTCATTTCTGCTCCTCTGTAATAAATCTCTAGTCGTAAAAATGGGTATATTTCATGAAACTGGTTGATTAATTCCGTTGCATTCTTTTCTGGTATTACAGTTAAATTCATTTTCTTAATTATTAGAGATTGAATTGGGTTGAAATTTCGGCATCAATATTTATTAATACCCAAATCATAAAATTGATAAAATCGGAATCTCATCATTGAATGCAAGTCGTTCTGTATTACTTCCCACAAAAATCCGTTCAAGTAAATTATGTTTTCTTGGAAAAGTAATAATCAAATCAGCATGGTTTGTATTAGCAAAGCTCAATACCGACTTCACGAAATTATCTCCCTCAACAATCGTATAAGTATGTGGTACATTTTTCAATAATTGTCTCACTTTTAAAGATGCCGCCTTCGCAAACTCAGACTCATCTGTTAAAGTGTATAAATTCACCACTGAATCTAAATCTCTTAATAAAAAGACTGCTTTTTCGAGCAAAACTTCATCTAAATCATATCTAAAATCAAGGCCAAGAACAGCATTGTTAAAAGAAGAATACTTAGCCTTAGGCGGAACAAGTAAAATTGGAGCATTCGAATGATGAATCATTGATGTTGCCAAACTACCAAAAAATCTGCCCCCTAACAGAGAATCACCCACAGTACCCATTACTAATAAATCAGCATTGGTTTTTTCAAGTACTTGTGAGAGTGTATCAACAACTAAACCCTCTTCAACTATAATTTCAGTATTTAATGCGGTGGTATATTTTTTTTCTAAGCGTTTTTGTAAACGTTTCAGCATATAAATACTATGCTTTTCTAATTCCTTCGGACTAACTGCCAACATACTCATTTCTGAATCGTATGGCATCACATAGCGGTAGGCATGGAAAAGTACAAGTTTAGCATTTGCCTTCAAAGCTGTTTGTGCAGCAACTTGGGCAGCCTTTCTTGAACCCCTCGAAAAGTCGGTTGCGAATACGATTGTTTTCATAGTAGTAAGCTTTAGAATTTGTACACTACATTTAACGCACTACAAATTTTGCTGTTTGGTGCTTGAATAATTATGACGATTATCATAATACCCTATGATATTAGCTAAATCCAAGTATTTCTTCAGAAAAACTATCACTTTAAGCTGATGTTTTTTGAAAATACTGATAGATGTCATATTTTAGCACTTTATCAATTTACTAACTTGCCCGATGATTGCAACCAAAATTTCAATTGCAGAGAAAGACATGCTGAATCAGGTAGAAGCTATTTTTCAATACGCCACCGAAGCCATATTAATTACCAATATTGAAGGAAATATAGTCAAAGTGAACCCCAGCACCGAAATGATGTTTGGATACACATCAGCAGAGTTTTTCAATCAACCAATTGAACTGCTAATTCCTGACCGGCTGAAAGTAAAACACGAAGCTCATCGGAAGATGTTTCAAGAATGTCCACATGCTCGTTCGATGGGGGCAAACCTTGATTTGTATGGCCGTAGAAAAGATGGCTCTGAATTTCCAGTAGAAGTAAGTCTAAGCCCCTACTCCAATAGCCAAGGTAGTTTTGTCATTGCTTTTATTATTGATACTAGTATTAGAAAAAAAGCAGAAGCACAATTGATTGCTTATAAGGCAGAACTTGAAAGAGAAGTAGAAGAGCGAACGATGATTCTAAAAGAAGCGATTCATAAACTTGAACAAACCAAAGACGAACTTGATAATTCACTTAAACGTGAAAGAGAAGTGAACTCAATGAAATCAAGATTTATTTCTATTGCGTCTCATGAGTTCCGTACTCCACTAGCAACGGTACTTTCTTCTTTGTCATTAGTTGAGAAATACTCAAATATGCAAGAAGAAGAAAAACGAATAAAACACATCAATCGAATAAAAGCTTCGGTTAGAAATTTAACAGACATTCTTAATGATTTTTTGTCTTTAAATAGATTAGAGGAAGGTAAAGTCTTGGTCAATATTGAAACCTTCAATTTACATGATTTAATAGAATCGTTAATGCAAGACCTTCAAGGAATTTGTAAGGGCGGACAACGCATTGTATTAAATTTTAGTGATAATGGGCATTCTATGGTGTCACTCGACAAAACATTAATTCGAAATATTATTATCAATTTAGTTTCAAATGCTATTAAGTTTTCACCTGAAAATGCTCCTATTCAAATTCAAGCAAATTTAGGCGAGAATGAAGTATTTATTACTGTCACTGACCAAGGAATTGGAATACCCGAAGCAGACCAAAAGCATTTATTTGAGCGTTTCTTTAGGTCAAGCAATGCCATCGAAATCCAAGGTACTGGCCTCGGCCTAAGTATCGTATTACATTATGTAAATTTACTTAAAGGCACCATTAAATTTAAAAGTAAAGTAAACGAAGGAACAACTTTTTATGTAAACCTACCTAGAAATTTCTAAAAAATATGAAGAAGATATTGCTCATAGAAGATAATGTAGAAATCAGAGAAAATACAGCCGAAATCCTAGAATTAGCTGATTATGAAGTAGTTACGGCCGAAAATGGACGAATTGGTGTAGAGAAAGCTCATCAAGAAAAACCAGATTTAATTATATGTGATATCATGATGCCTGTTATGGATGGGTATAGTGTTTTACATTTACTCTCTAAAAATCCTGATACAGCCAATATTCCGTTTATTTTCCTGACTGCCAAAGCCGACCGCTCTGACTTTAGAAAAGGTATGGAAATGGGAGCCGACGATTATATAACCAAGCCATTTGATGATGTTGAACTAATGAACGCCATTGAAAGTAGACTGAAAAAAGTAGAGCTTTTACAGAAAAATTACAGTAAGGATTTAGGCGGTTTAGAAGATTTAGTTAATGATGCCGGTGGTGAAGAGGATTTAAAGAAATTACTCGAAAGCCGAGAAGTAAGAAGCTACAAGAAAAAAAGCGAAATTTATCGAGAAGGAGATTATCCTCTATATTTATTCTGCGTTATAAAAGGCAAAATCAAAACCTTTAAAACCAATGATGACGGAAAGGAGTTGATTATAAATATCTACAATAAAAATGATTATTTAGGCTATGTAGATTTACTTCAAGAAAGTAATTATACCGAATCGGCCGCTGCCATGGAAGACTGCGAGGTTTGCTTGATTCCAAAAAATGATTTCTATAATCTTGTACATAAAAACCGCCAAGTTGCTCAGAAATTCATACAAATGTTATCCAATAACATTAAAGACAATGAAGAACAGCTATTGAAATTGGCTTATAATTCTGTAAGAAAAAGGGTTTCGGAAGCACTTTTAAAATTCCACAGTCATTTAGTTAAAGATGGTAATTCCAGTAGTAATATGAAAATTAGCCGAGAAGATCTTTCAAATGTAGCTGGAACATCGCTAGAAACCGCCATCAGAACTCTTTCCGATTTTAAAGACGAAAAACTCATTGAAATTGAATCGGGCAAGATTACAATTTTGAATTTAGAGAAGTTAAAAAGGCTGAAGAATTAATAAAATATCTATTACAACTTGAGTCATCTCGGATTATTAAAAGACTTTATGAAATAATCTCCAGACGGCAAGGAATGATGTTTCTTCCAAAATTCGAGATAACTCATGTTTCCTATTTATCAACTCAAGTAAATCAAAAAGGAAACATTTAACGACTTGTCATTTTTTTTAAAATTATTGGTCGAGCCAAGCTTTAAATTCTTTAACTTTATCTTTACTGATAAAAATTTCCTGCTCAAAATTGGGCTTTAAAAATAACTGTAATCGATTATTAGTAAGCTGTTTAACTTTTTGAATAGCATCAATTTTGACAAAAAACTTTCGATTAATTCGGTAGAAAACGTACGGATTTAATAAGGTTTCAAGTTGTTCTAAACGATAATCTACTATATACTGCTTGGCATCTACTGAAACTAAATACACAATCTTATCTTCAGCAAAAAAATAGGCAATTTCATCAATATTTTTAAACAGGATGTTATTACCGATTTTTACTAAAAAACGATTTTTATAAGCAGATATATTATTTTTTTGTACTTGAATTGGTACAAGCCATCGTGAATTTTCACTGGAGGAATCAACCTTTTCAACCCTAATCTCAGCACTAAAATCTCTGAGGAGTTTTAATATTTTATCGCTTGTGGATACTTTTTCTTCAAATAATAAACCCATTTATCATTCAAATTTAAACTAATTATTAATTTTTTTCATTCGAAACTAATGCAGTTTATGAGTTTTGATATTAATAAATAAATAGGTAGTTTATACTTTTTACAACCGTTTGTACGGTAAAATGTTTTATCTAAATTTAGTAAGTAGAAAAAAACATGAGTCATTCAGAATATAGTAAAAGAAGTGGTTCATTCCTGTCTAGGTGACCCCGTCAGTTTTAACTGACGAATGTTTAGATAATATTAGATTTGACTTTAGTCTAACTTAATATTAAACTAAAGTCAAATTTGTCTTCATTTTTGCATTAAGCAGTCGGCAATAGCCATTTATGGTAGTAATACTTTGTCAATTACATGAATTACACCATTGGTAGCCAATATATTTGCAGCTACTATATTAGAATTTCCACTGGTTTTTCCTTTAACTTTCGCCCCTCCAGCTAGTTCAAAAGCAATTTTTGCAGTAGAATTGGCAGTTCCGACTTCGCCACTAACATTTGGTAAATCAGATGAAAACACTCTGCTCGGAATTACATGATAAAGCAATACACTTGTCAATAAACCTTTATTTTCTGGTGCCAACAAAGTTGCCTTAGGAATAGTTTTGTATAATTCATTAAACGCTGCATTAGTTGGAGCGAAAACAGTAAGGCCATCATTGGAAGCACTTGCAAGGGCTGTCAGAACGGAGGCATCAGCCGCTAATACTAACGACACTAATTCTGTAAAATCAGCATTTGACTGAGCGATTTCAACTAAATTTTTTGTAGGTGGTACAATTACATTATCAATAGTATGAATCACACCATTTGAAGCAGAAACATCGGCTGTAGTTACTTGGCTATTTCCATTGATGAAAACCCCAGTTGAATTTTTTGACAAATAAATAGATGACCCAAGTGAATTTGCTACCCCCGATTTTACATCTGCTGCCATTACTTTACCACTCAAAACATGAGATTTCAATATATTCACCAGCTCATCTTTGCTTAATTTACTTGCATCAATTTTGGCGAATGCATCGTTTGTTGGAGCAAAAACTGTAAAAGGGCCAGAACCTTTGAGAGTTGAAACAAGTCCATTATCAGTTAGAAGTTTGGTTAGAGTTGAAAAACGGCTATCAGACAAGGCAACATCTACTACATCTTTTGCTGCAGGTGTTTCTTTAGTTTCATCGCACGACATCACAGTAAAAGCTAATGAACTAACTAGAAAACTTACGCCCAATAATGCTTTGATTTTTTTCATAATTTTAAAATTTGAAAGTTGTTGATTAATAATTTTTAAAACTACATAACGCATTTAACTACAAGCTCTGCAAGAGACGTGGAGTGAATAATCTGATTTGTGGAGTCAGTTGCTAATAAATTGGAGTGAAGTGAAGTGAAATACAAAACACTCTTACTTCCTCGTCAAAACTTAGTTTATTTATATTCTCAAAACCTAACCAATATCATATTTCTTCTACTCCGCCGACAATAATTTTGTGGTTTTGTTTCAAACCATAAAATTCTATTTTGAATGAATAACATTGAAGTGATGGCCCCTGCGGGTTCGTGGGAGTCAATGAGAGCAGGACTACAAGCTGGTGCAAATTCAGTCTATTTTGGTATTGAACAACTCAACATGCGTGCACGTCAAAGCAATAATTTTACCGCTGATGATTTGCCCGAAATAGCAAAACTTTGCCAAGAATATAACGCTAAAAGCTATATTACGCTCAATACTATCATTTACGACCATGACGTTTCTTTAATGCGTCGAATAATCGACCAAGCCAAAGAAAGTAGTATATCAGCTGTAATTGCCTCAGACTTAGCTGTGATGAATTATGCCCGTAAAAAAGGCGTAGAAATCCATATTTCTACGCAAGCAAACGTAACGAATATAGAAACGGTTGAGTTTTTTGCCGATTATGCCGATGTTATCGTCACTTCTCGTGAACTCACATTACAGCAGGTTAAACTCATTACGAAGGAAATAGAACGTCGGCAAATTACTGGGCCATCGGGTAATTTAGTACAAATTGAAATTTTTGCCCATGGGGCTTTATGTATGGCCGTTTCAGGCAAATGCTATTTGAGCTTACACTCGCATAATGCATCAGCCAATCGGGGTGCTTGTATTCAAAATTGTCGCCGTGAATATATTGTAACAGATAAAGAAGAAGGTTACGAACTTGAAATTGATAATGAATACATCATGTCTGCCAAAGATTTATGTACGATTGATTTTTTAGATAAAATCCTTGAAGCTGGCGTAAGAGTATTGAAGCTCGAAGGTCGTGGGCGAGCTGCTGATTATGTTTATACAACCACAAAATGCTACCGAGAGGCAGTTGATGCGATTCAAAATGGGACATATACCTTAGAAAAAATTGCCGATTGGAAAGAAAAATTAAGTAGTGTTTATAACCGAGGTTTTTGGGATGGTTACTACCTTGGTCGTAAAATGGGTGAATGGAGTAATGTGCATGGCTCAGTAGCCAGTAAACGCAAAATTTATGTGGGTAAAGGTGTCAAATATTTTGATAAAATTAATGTTGGTGAATTTCTTCTTGAAGCCAACGATATAGCCATTGGTGATAATTTAATTATCACGGGTCCTACTACTGGATATATTGAATTTAAAGCTGAAAATATCAGATTAGGCGAAGGTGAAGAGGTAGAAAAAGCAAGTAAAGGTTCGTTTATTTCGATGCCTATAGCTGATAAAATACGTCCTTCGGATAAACTTTATAAAGTTGTTGAAGCAGTATAAAAATTGAATTTTTGTGGTTAATACATTTAATACCTTATGGTAAAACTCTTATAAGTATTCATCTCTTTTTACATTTTCTATTTCAAAAATGCCCAAAATAATTCATTTCAGGAAAAACTGTATCGGTTGCAATGCTTGTGTAGAAATAGCCTATAATCGTTGGAGAATGTCAAAAAAAGATGGAAAAAGCGTCCTTTTAGGAGCGAAAGAGAAAAAAGGTATTCATCAAGTTGATATTCTTATAGATGAATATGATGAAAACTTGCGGGCGGCAGAGGCATGCCCTGTAAATGTTATTCAAGTTTATATTTAAGTAATAATTTTTTAAAGGAAGTCTTCGCTTGAAGCGAAGACTTCCTTATAAGCATTAAATCACGCCACCCATTAATGGGTCTGTATAACTTTCACGACCAGTTTCAACATGGCCTGCATAACGTTTTTCAAATAAATCATTGCCCTCAACCTTTACAGAAAAATCATACCAATGATGACTTTCTTGTAAGTTCAATACTAAACTTGTTGTGCCTCCTTTAGTTAGATTGACTTGTCTTTTAGGCGTTTTGTAAGATAAGTCATTCACCACCACATTGATAGTCTTGTTTTCTCTATTTTTGAGTTCAAGCACAACGTTTCCAGTCAAAGATTTTTTATCTGTTTTATCTCCCTGATAACGAACATTTACTTCAAGAAATGGCTCCTTTTCATCACCAATAAATGAGCGATAAAAACCATTTGGGCCATAAATCTCAACTTTATATTGTTGATTAGTAAAAGAATCTAGAGCCCAGGTATCATACAGTATATCTCCACCTTTTACCGCATAATTCCGTGTTTTAAGTTCATTTGTTTCGAAATACGCCACAAAAGGACAACCTTTTGCCTTTTTTCCGAATACTTTATCGCCTACACCTAAACTTACTTCAAATCTTTTTTTATCCTCACTCATTCGTCCATCAGCATATAATTCATAAGGAATAGGCATAGATTTACGGATACCTTTTTCTTGCTTTGGCATCCATTCAAAATCTACTTCTTGCGTAGAAGCTTTTACTACATCATCAGTCGATAATGACTTATAATTCGATGGTAATTGCTTAAATTTCGCTTTGTGAACCGTTTGAATGAATGGCTCTTTGGCAACAAATTTTGGTAAACCTATTTTCTCACCATTATAAGGCTTGAAAGTAGAAGTTAAGTCTCCACAAACTGTTCTTCGCCAATCACTAATATTCGTTTCAACAATATCTTTTTTGGTTTTATTTTTTAAAAATTTCTCTAAAAATTGTATTATCGAGGTATGGTCAAATACTTCCGAACAAACATTTCCTCCCCTACTCCACGGTGAAGCAATTACCAGCGGTACCCTAAAACCTAAACCAATTGGATTTTCTCGAGTATCTTTTTCAGGGTTTTTATAAGGCCGTTGTTTTTCATGAATAATATTTACTTGTTCAACAGACGGGTCTATTCCTGCTGAAACTTTGCCCGAATCGGGTTTCTGATGGTGTGGAGCAACGAAAGGCGGCACGTGGTCGAAATAACCATCATTTTCATCATAGGCCAAGATGAAAATAGTCTTTTTCCAAATCTCAGGATTTTTAGTTAAAATATCCATCACTTCTGACACATACCATGCACCATACCAAGGAGCTCCAGGGTGGTCAGAGAAATTCTCGGGAGCAACTAACCACGAAACGGTTGGAAGTTGTTTAGTTTCAACATCTTTTCTAAATTGGTAAAGTACATCACCTTTGGGTACTTCAACTTTTCTTGGCGTACCGTTATCATCATATTCAAGATTGGTGAGTTCACGATAATGAGGGTCGAGGCGATTATTAACGAATGCTTTTTTATGTAGATTTTTATGAAAATCGCTTAGCTTATCAAAATTCTCAGGTGCATAAGTAAGCAAATCTTGTTTAATTGTTTCAAGATAAGTCTTTTTTCGTGCAAGTTCTTGTTTTGTTTTTTCAGCTACTTGACCATCTAATGAAGCAAGTTTCTTTTCTAAATCAGCAATCTCGTTTGGAAGAATATCGTTTACTTTCTGGATATATTTGTAATATTCCGGCGAAAACTTCACATGATATTGCTCAAACCATTCAATTGGATTATCAGTAAAATTAGATAACCAAGCATCTTCTTCCCCCACTAAACCAGTGGGTAAGCTAATTTCATTTTGATAAATCTTCCAAGAAACTCCATTTTCTTCTAAACGTTCTGGAAATGTTTTCCATTTAGCCCATTTTCCGTAATCAACATCTTCGTTTTTTACATTTGCTTTTGCATTGAAATCTGCTTTTTCTCTAATTGTTCCTGTCCATAAATACAAACGATTGGGAGTTGTACCAGTCAATGAAGAGCAAAAGTTTTGGTCACAAACCGTAAAAGCATCGGCTAAAGCATAGTAAAATGGAATATCTTCACGGTTATAATACCCCAAAGTCAGCGGCATTTCTTTATAATCTTTATTTCCCGAAGCCTTGGCAAAAAGCCATTTATCATACTTTCCATTATTACGAGCATCTACTTGATTTTCCCACGAATGCGGCAAAGAACTCATCCAAGTAGCTTTTGAGTCTTTAAGATTTAATCTAAAAGGAGCATAAGTTTCACCTTTCGCATTCGACTGAAACCACACTTTATTTTTATTGGGTAATCGAATGGCACGAGGGTCATTAAACCCTCTAACTCCTTGGAGCGTTCCATAACTATGGTCGAACGAACGGTTTTCTTGCATCAGAATTACCACATGCTCGGCATCCCAAAATGTACTGCCTTCTGCTGGATTTATGGCTAATGCTTTCTGAATTGATGGTGGTAAAACACCTAAAAGGCCAGCTCCGCTGGATAATAAAGTTGCTTTTTTAATGAAGTCTCTCCTCGATTCCATAGTTAGGGTTGAATTGTCAATGATAGACTTCGAATTTACAGCTTTATTAAATAATTTTAAAAAATCAGAAATTATTTTTTTGTTATGGTTATGGCAATAATGACCCTAATTTGAATAATTACATTACTTCAATCAGCTCACGCAATCAAGACTTAAAAGCTCAGTTTATTTATTTTGTATGAGTTTATGATGATAAATATAAGATACTGCCAAAATCATAAACACAACCAATGGAAAAAAAGCCATCGCTGAAATTCCATCAACCGTAACAAGGGCAATAAATGCTGAAATAAAATCAATCGCAAGCCCGACATAAGACCATTCTTTAATTCTATTAGGTGTAAATGGAAGAATAATTAATATTGCGGCAATGACCTTCGCAATACCTAATTCCCAATGAAACCACATTGGTAATCCTAAATGTTGTGTTCCTTCAATAGCCATTGGGCTATCTAAAAAGAAAATACCTGGAATTAAAAATAATGCAATTAACCCCGTGCTGGTCCAGTAAATTATTTTATCTTTTTTCATTGTTTTAGGCATTTATTAGAGTTTGAATATTGAATTTTTTCATTTGAGAAAAAGCCTGCATAACTCGTGGAGCTTTATCGGTGTCTGACATTAAACTGGCTAAAATAGTTGGTACAATCTGCCAAGAAAAACCAAACTTATCTTTTAGCCAACCGCACATACTTTCTTCTCCACCATCAGTTAGCTTTGCCCAATAATAATCAATTTCTTCTTGGGTTTCACAGCTCACCACCAATGATACAGACTCATTGAATTTAAAATGAGGTCCACCATTCAAGCCCATCATCTTTCGCCCATTCAATTCGAAGGTTACCACAAATGGATTTTCTGAAGTGATGCTTGAATTTTCAAAAATAGAACAATAAAATTCAGCTGCTGCTTTGGCTTGTCCATCAAACCAAAGACAGAAGGTAAGCTCATTTTTCATAGTTTCAATAAAATTATGCCATCATAAAGACATGACAATCAATAAAATAGCTTTTGTAATTTCTTTTCTTGTTTAAGAGTATTCTTGTAAAATTGATTTTCTTTAAAACCAATAACTTTGAATAAATTAAGACCTTTAATATTAATCTTTTTTAGGGGTATAGCAAAGTAAGGTAATGCCGCAATCAAAACCTTTCACATATTTCAGCGTAAGATTTTGTTTAGAGGAAAGTTTTTGAAAAATTGGCATTCCACTCCCAAGTATTGCAGGATTCACAAATAGGTGATACTCATCAATCAAACCCTCTTTAATTAACGCTGAAACAAAACTTCCTCCTCCATAAACAATGATATCACCACCTATTTGTTTTTTGAGTTTATGAATTTCATCAACAAGTTTGCCTTTAGCCACATCAGTATTTTCCCAAGTTGAGACTTCAAGCGTTCTAGTAAAAACAACTTTTGCCGTTTCACTCATCTTTTTGGCAAACGCTTGCTCTTCATTTTCTATTTCTGCAGCTGCCGCCCAATGTGGGATAAACCCTTCTGCTAATTTTCTACCTAAAATAATAGTATCTACCGCTTCGGTAAGATTACTCACGTAATTTTTAAGGTCATCATCCCAGTTCCATACCATCCAGTCCATTTCTCCGTTGGGTCCGGCAATTAAGCCATCAACCGATAGTTGAATTTGTAATTTTAGCTTTCTCATAATTATAATGTATAAATGAGGTTCATAATATTACTACAAATCTAAATGCAATTAATTGTATTATAAATGTGCAAAAACGACAATTTAGTGGGTTGATTACGACAATGTTTTTTGATAGATTTGTCCCATGAAAACCATCCTCATTTTAGTACCAGAAACAGCCGTACCTGCGGCAATCGTTGACCCAAGATATATGTTCTCGGCAATCAATGAATTTTATAAGGTCGCTGAGCTTCAACCAGCCTTTGATGTAAAACTTGTTGGCTTAACTAAAGAAGTCAGTTTAAATGATGGGCTTTTTTCTGTACACCCCGACTATACCATTCAAAATGCTCCAAAGGCAGATTTAATCATTATACCTGCATTAAGTGGTAATTTACAAAATGCTCTTCAGAAAAACGAAGATTTTACGCCGTGGATTAAAGAGCAACATAAAAATGGCTCTGAAGTAGCAAGCCTTTGTATTGGGGCTTTTTTATTAGCCTCTACTGGTTTACTTAATGGCAAATCTTGCTCAACCCATTGGCTATTTGCCAATGAATTTCGCAATATGTTTCCAGAAATAATACTTACTGACGACCGAGTGATTACTGAACAAAATGGCATTTATTCTAGTGGAGGGGCTTCTTCTTACTGGAATTTGCTACTTTATTTAGTAGAAAAATATACAAACCGTGAAATGGCTATCATGGCTTCAAAATTCTTTTTACTTGAAATGGGACGAAATAGCCAATCTCCCTTTGTGATGTTTCAAGGGCAAAAAGACCATGAGGATAAACAGATTTTACAAGCACAAGAGTTTATAGAAAAACATTATCAAACAAAATTAAATGTTGATGATTTAGCCGATAGATTTGGCATTGGTCGAAGGACTTTCGAACGAAGATTTAAGAAAGCTACCTCTAACACCGTAATTGAATATATACAAAGGGTAAAGATTGAATCGGCAAAAAAACAATTAGAAAGTGGTAGAAAGACCATCAACGAAGTAATGTACGATGTTGGATATACGGATTTAAAAGCTTTTAGAGATGTATTCAAAAAAATCGTGGGAATGTCACCAATTGAATACCGAAATAAATATAATAGTTAAGTAAACAGATAATTAAAACATTATCTGTTTACTTAATCAATTACTTCAAAACTAATAAACTCTTTAGTTTAGCACTATCAAGATAGGTACCATGACTAACTAAACCATATATACGTTGAGTAGAAGTGATATTTTGAAGCGGATTTTCATTCAAAAGCAGAATATCCGCTTTTTTACCTGCACTAACACTTCCATAATCAGCAGATTTACCTAAAAATGCTGGTCCATTGATTATTGAAGCTTGCAAAGCTTGCAGTGGTGTAAGACCATTTTTAACCATCAACTCTAATTCTTGATGTAATCCAAGACCAGGGTAGTCAAAACTATTTAAGTAACCCGCATCTGTGCCTGCTAAAATTTTTACACCCGAACGCTGAAGTAGTGGTAAAAGCGAAGCAGCTTTTTCAATCGTACGATGGCGTATTTCAATAGCTTCTTTTGAATCTTTTGCAGCCCTTTGTACACGCCAATCGTAGGTTTTTCTCAATCCTGGGCCAATATATTTTAAAAACTCATCATTTTGGTGGTCATTGACATCTAAAAAAGCAGTTGCATAACTAATAGATAAGGTTGGTGTTATGGCGGTATTATTTTTTGCAAGTATCTTAAATGCCTTTTCTGCGGTTGCCTCATCAAACTCATTGAGTGCTTTTATTGACAAATCTCGGGCAGTTAATGTACCTTGAGCAACTTGTTCGCTCAATTCTTTCTGATTCTTTAGTCCTGCACGAAGCAGATATGTAATGTGCTCGATACTACTTAAACCTGCTTCACTTACTTGCTCTATGGTAAATACAGGCGGAATGTGAGCAGAGGTTTTGTATCCCCTTTTTCGTGCTTCTTGAATACTACCTAAATATATTTCTGGCTTGATGGTATTATCAGTAATTTTCACGAAATCTACTTTCATTTTATCTAATGAATCCAGTGCTTTTTTCACTTCTTCCATAGTTTCTACTTCTATATCCCCTACCCAAATAGATTTATACCCTTCGAGTTTAGGACCTGAAGTAAAAATTGTTGGCCCTAAGATTTTCCCCTTATTTACTGCCTCTCGCCACTCTAAAACACTTGGTGTAATATCGGCGGCAGCATCACGAACCGCCGTAATACCCATGGCAGTGTACAAATTCAATAAATCCTTGTTTTCTTGTATCAAGCTATCCCCTCCACCAAAATGCACGTGCATATCCCATAGGGCTGGCATCACAAACTTACCTTTTGCACTAATAGTTTGTTGAGACTTATAAGCCTTCATTTCTTTTAGTTGACCAACTTTCAAAATTCGACCTTTATCTACTACTACCCATTGTTCATTTGATATTTTTCCAGAAAAAACATCAATAATTTTTGCATTACTAATTATTAAATCAACCTTCTGCTGAGCATTTATTGTCGCAATTGTAATAAAATAAAGGAATATAGCCGCACTTATTTTTTTCATGTGTATCAAATGTATCAAAGATTGATGTTGTCTAAATATCAGCAATGTTAGTCAAATCAATTTAGACAAACAATAAAAACGTTTTAGAGGCAGAATAAATATTATAAATTTTGCTATTGGCAAGCATATGTAGGTATTCGAGAAGTGGCGTTTATCTTACGGTAAATCAAAAGAAGTTAGCCTCACTCCTCTTTTCAAATCATCAGATATAAAAAATCAGTTAATATATAGTACAATTTACACATTATCGACTAAAGTATTTTACTATATGAAAATATTATCATATATTTGTATTGTAATTATTTAAAGCAAATGATAGCAGAAATCAATAAAATTAAAATAGAAAAAGAAAAGTTTGAAAAAGCAGCTTATATACTAAAGGCAGTTGCTCATCCAACTCGATTGGCTATCATTCAATTGTTAGACTACCAAGAAAAGCTAACAGTCAACGAGATTTGTGAAACGCTTGAATGTGAACAGTCCTTGATTTCACATCATCTAATTAACATGAAACTTCGCGGAATACTAAAATCTTCTAAAGATGGCCTGAATGTTTATTATTCACTAAAAGAATACGAAGTAACAAAGATTTTGAGTTGTATTGAAAATTGCGATTGCAATATGTAAAGTAGAAATAATTATCATAAACAGAAACGCTGTTTCATATATTTAAACGAATATCTAAGTCATAAGCATAACCACGAACCATGATTGTAGAACAAATTTACACCGGATGTTTAGCTCAAGGAGCATATTATATTGAGTCAGAGGGCGAAGTTGCTATCATTGACCCACTTCGTGAAGTTAATTCGTATCTTGATAAAGCAAAAAAAAATAATGCTACCATCAAGTACATTTTTGAAACTCACTTCCACGCTGACTTTGTTTCGGGCCACGTTGAATTATCACAAAAAACAGGTGCAAAGATTATTTACGGTCCAAATGCAACACCAGCATTTGATTGTATTATTGCCGAAGATGGTCAAATTTTCGAGCTCGGAAAAATTAAAGTAAAAGTTATTCATACGCCAGGCCATACCATGGAATCATCTTGCTTCTTGTTGATAGATGAAAATGGGGCAGAAAATTGCATTTTTACTGGTGATACCTTATTTATCGGTGACGTAGGCAGACCTGATTTAGCTCAAAAATCAAATCTTACAGTTGAAGATTTAGCAGGGTATTTATATACTTCTTTGCACGAAAAAATCATGGCATTACCAGATAACCTGACTGTTTATCCAGCACATGGTGCAGGTTCGGCGTGTGGAAAGAACATGAGCAAAGAAACTTATGATACTTTAGGCAACCAAAAAAAGGTCAATTATGCACTTCAACCTCAAACTAAAGAACAATTTATTGAGGCTGTAACTGATGGACTGACTCCTCCACCCTATTATTTCCCGAAAAATGTAATGATTAATAAAACTGGTGCTAAAACCCTTGACGATGTAAAAACAAGCGTTCAAGCTCTATCACCAGAAGCATTCGAAGTAGCAGCCAACGAGCTAGGAGCAGTAATGATAGATACAAGAGCAGCTCAAACATTCAAAGATGCTTTTATTCCTAATTCTATCAATATAGGAATTAAGGGAGATTTTGCCCCTTGGGTTGGTACACTTATTACGGATATCGAACAACCTATTTTATTTATTGCGGAAGATGAGAATGTTGAAGAGGTTATCACCCGCCTTTCTCGTGTTGGGTATGATAATATCGTTGGTTATCTTCAAGGAGGAATCAAAGCATGGGTTGAAGCTGGAAAAGAAGTTGATAGCATCGTATCTATTTCGGCCGATGAGTTTGCTCAAAAATATGCAGAAACCGAAGGTAAACTTCTCGTAAAAGATGTAAGGAAAGAAACCGAATACCGTGCTGAACACGTAGAGGAAGCAGAATGTGTATCTTTAGCGTATTTAAGTAATAATATGTCTGCATTCTCAAAAGAGGATACGAATTATATTCACTGTGCGGGTGGCTACCGCTCAATGATTGCCGCCTCTATTCTAAAATCACGCGGATTTGATAATATTATTGATATTTCGGGTGGCTTTGCGGCTATCTCAAAAACTGATGTACCACGTTCGAATTTTGTTTGTCAATCTAAATTGAAAGTTTAAAGCTTTAGGGTAGAATAAATGCGTAAAGGTGGAAGCTTTTTGGCTTCTACCTTTCTTATGTTTAAAATCATCTAATAATTATCAACTATAAATTTTTAAAAATGCTTGAATTCATTAAACAACCATGGCATTGGGCGATTGCTGGTATTTTTATTGGCCTTACAGTACCTACTTTGCTTTTGATTGGAAATAAGACCTTTGGAATTTCATCTTCTTTAAGACACATTTGTGCGGCATGTTTTCCTGCTAATATTTCATATTTTAAGTATGATTGGAAAAAGGAAATCTGGAATTTATTCTTTGTCTTTGGTGTATTGTTGGGTGGATTTATTGCTACACAGTTTCTTTCAAATCCTAATCCGATTGCAATTAACCCAGAAACCGTTAATGATTTAAAGGCTTTAGGTGTTAATGATTTTACGCATCTGATGCCTACCGATATTTTTAATATAGATAATATCTTTAATTTAAAAGGATTAGTATTTTTTGTAATTGGTGGTTTAATGGTTGGTTTTGGTACTCGCTACGCTGGGGGCTGTACTTCTGGTCACTCAATTATGGGTCTCTCAAATCTTCAATGGCCTTCTTTAGTAGCTACCATCTGTTTCATGCTCGGTGGATTTGCCATGACCCATCTGATTTTACCTCACATCTTTAAATTATTTTAAACTATGGAAAATACTAATCATACAATCGTTGAAGAGTTTTCTTGTGAAGCACCTAACAGTCAAAGTAAGCCAGAAAGTATAGTAAGCCACTTCAAATACATGGTTGTTGGAATTTTTTTCGGAATTGTATTCGTAAAAGCAGAAATCATTTCGTGGTTTAGAATCCAAGAAATGTTCCGCTTACAATCATTCCACATGTATGGAGTCATTGGTACTGCGGTTGTGGTAGGCTTAATTTCAGTACAACTCATCAAACGACTGAATATCAAAACCTTAAGTGGCGAAGAAGTAATGATTCCCAAAAAGACTTTTAATAAGGGACAAATCATTGGTGGACTAATCTTTGGACTTGGCTGGGCCATCACAGGAGCATGTCCCGGACCATTGTTTGCTCAAATTGGTAGTGGTTTTCTTGCAATTTCAGTTACTTTTCTGAGTGCAATTGCAGGAACATGGCTTTATGGTGCTATTCAAAAAAAACTACCTCATTAATATACTTAAAAAGAGGTTAGTGTTTCTATGACGTACGCTAACCTCTTAGTTCGAAACTTCCATTTTTTGACCAAAACTTTAAGAAATCGTGCAAAAGTCGATTCCCATTATTACAATCGAACAGCTGAATTCTTGTGATAAGAATATCTTGATGAAGGTTGATATTCGTCGATTAGAAGACCACATGCGAACACTTTCGTCAGCAGATTTTCCGCATCGCCATGATTTCTATAACTTAATTTATATCAAAAAAGGAAGTGGTACACACGACATCGACTTCAAACGCTACTTAGTTGAGCCTAATCAAATGTTTTTCATGAACGATGGACAAGTTCATGAATGGGATTTGAGTCCAGATACGATTGGCTATACGCTTTTCTTTAAGAAAGAATTCTATGAGGTAATAGAGAAAGGGTTATCCTTACAAGCACTACCATTTTTCAATAATGGTACGAATAATGCCCCAATGGTTGTTTTTTCGGAAGAAAATGGGCAGAAAATCGAACAATTATTCGAAGATATGATTTTTGAATTTAAGGCTAATCTCCCTCATCGCGATACACTGATTAAATCATTGCTAAAAATGATTTTGATTCATTCCATAAGGGTCTATCAACCTTACTTTAAAGGAGATAGTACAGAATTGAGTGTCTCGAAAATTAGAAGCTTTGAATTATTGATTGAAAAACATTTCAAAGAGCTGAAATCAGTCAAGGAATTTGCCGACAAACTCAACATTACTGCCAATTATTTGAATGCAATTTGTACTAAAACAGTAGGCAGAACTGCCGGTGAACTTATCAGAGACCGAGTTATTTTAGAAGCTAAACGCTTACTGCTCCATTCAACTATTTCGGTTTGCGAAATGGCTTATTATTTAGGGTATGACGACTGTTCTTACTTTATTCGAGTTTTTAAAAAGGAAGTTGGCTCTACTCCCGAACAATTCAGATTAATTAATCGCCCATAATTCATGAAAGAAACATTAAATAATTGGAAACTTTGGCTCGCTGTGAGCCTAACTCTTGGCTTAGCTCCTTTTTTCCCAGAACCACATCTTGTAGGTAAAATCCGTTGGGTCATGGGTGGAGCAGTGGGTATGCAAGCCATTGATTGGTATGATTTGGTTCAACATGGTTTTCCTTTTATATTTCTGCTAAGGGCTTTATACATAAATTTTAGTCAAAAAAAACAATAGCACTATTTAGAATTAAATGATTCTTGAAATAAGTAAATAATACTACAAATTGATTAGATAAGCCTACAAAAAAGTAAATATTTCCACCGTATTTTGTATTACAAATTCATTTAAACAGTAAATAGTCTTATTAAATATATGTTTGGCAAAGGTTCAAGATTATATAGCATTTTTGCGATGAAATGTCCAAGATGCCACGAGGGTGATGTTTTTAAAACTAAAAATCCCTACAATCAAATGAGTGCAATTCATGAAACTTGTTCGCACTGTGGGCTTCGTTATGAAAAAGAAATGGGTTTCTTTTATGGTGCTATGTATGTAAGTTATATGCTTAATATTGCCTTGTTTGTTACATCCATTGTCGCTTATTTCCTCTTGCTCGACCAATATATTAGTGGTACTCTACTAATGAGCATTTATATCGCCATTACTGTGATTTTAGTACCAGTCTATTATCGACTTTCTCGAACAATTTGGCTAAACTTCTTTAATAGTTATGCCCCCGAAAAAAGAGGAGTGAAATAAAACCAAGCCCATCTATCTTGAATTATCCAGAATTAAAAGAAAGACAAAATTAGGATAATTCTTTAATCAAACTTAGTTGATTGCCTCTAGTTTCATCTGCGGAACTTTATAAAATAAAGCAAACTTGATTTTAGTATAAACATTTTTTTGTTTGGCTAAAGTCAAGTTTTTTTCTAAAAAGTATCGCCAGTTAAAAGTAATAACATCAACCAAAAGGAAATGAGTGAAATTTCTTTCTAAATTCCATGGTACCTCCTATCTTAATTTCCGATATTATCTGCACTTTTTACTTCATTCATAGCATAAATCAAATAAGCATGATTTCGGTCATTTTTCCTCCTTATAAAAACAAGCAACTTTGATTCATCATTTAATATAATTTACGTTTCAAGCACATGAAAAATATATGCTCTAGCCGTTGCCCCTAAATGAGATTTATTTTTAAAAAACTATATGAAAATATTATCATCTTAACATTTAAAATATTAAAACAATGAAAATTGAACAAATTTATACTGGTTGTTTGGCACACGCTGCCTATTATCTTGAAAGCAATGGTGAAGCTGCGATTTTCGACCCACTTCGTGAGGTACAACCATATATTAATCGTGCAGAAAAAGATGGAGCTCAAATAAAATATGTTTTTGAGACACACTTTCACGCCGATTTTGTAAGCGGACATCTCGACTTAGCAAAGAAAACTAATGCAAAAATAGTTTATGGCCCAACCGCTAAGCCAGCATTTGAAGCCACTATTGCAGAAGATAATCAAGTATTTGAAGTAGGTGCTTGTAAAGTAAAAGCCATACATACACCTGGCCACACAATGGAAAGTACAACCTACATGCTCATTGATGAAAATGGGAAAGAGCATGGTTTAATTACTGGCGATACACTTTTCATTGGAGATGTTGGTCGTCCAGATTTGGCTCAACACGTAATTGCCGATTTAACACAAGAAAAATTAGCAAGTCATTTATACGATTCGCTTCGTAACAAAATCATGCCTTTGTCTGATGATTTAATTATATATCCAAATCATGGTGCGGGTAGTGCTTGTGGCAAAATGATGAGTAAGGAAACAACCGATACTTTGGGCAATCAAAAAAGGTTTAATTATGCCTTAAGACCAGATATGACACGAGAAGAGTTTATTAAAGAACTCTTGAATGGCTTAACAACACCTCCCGGATATTTTCCTAAAAATGTGTTATTAAATATCAAAGGATATGAAAGCATTGATGAAGTACTCGATAGAGGCAAAAAAAGTTTATCAGCGGAAGAATTTGAAATTGTTGCTAACGAAACAGATGCCTTAATTTTAGATAGCCGACAAACAGATGATTTTGCAGTAGGATTTATTCCGAATAGTATCAATATTGGCTTAGATAGTAATTTTGCGATGTGGGTTGGTGAATTAATTCCAGATATCAAACAAGAAATATTATTAGTGACTGATGAAGGAAAAGAGGAAGAAACAATTACTCGCTTAGCCCGTGTTGGATATGACCATTCAATCGGGTTCTTGAAAGGTGGTTTTAAAACGTGGAGAGAATCGGGTAAGGAATTTGACACAATCAAAAGAATTTCAGCGGAAGAATTTGCCAATACCTACAAAAATGATGAGCCAATCGTCTTTGACGTTAGAAAGAAAAGCGAATTTGCATCTGAACATATTTTAGGGGCATCAAATATTCCACTAAATTCTATTAACGAACATTTAGCCGAAATTCCGAAAGATAAACCATTTATTTTACACTGTGCTGGTGGATATCGAAGTATGATTGCCGCTTCTATCCTTAAGCAAAGAGGTTGGGACAATTTTGTAGATGTAAAAGGTGGTTTTGCAGCGATTTCGAAAACAGATGTCCCACGAACAGAATACGTTTGTCCAAGTACACTTTTGTAGTTGATAAATATCTCAGCAATAGCCAGCGATGTATTATTCATTGCTGGCTATTCTTATTTTAATACACTTATAATCAAATACTTAAATATAAAATTCTTAGAATAAAAAATACCACAAACGCCCTAATTAATCCTACCATAATTCAGCATCTATCCAATATTTTTGTAATAAAACAATAATATTTTGTCTTTTTTGGAGTACAACTTTCTTTAAAATCACCTATTAAACGATTCTTTAAAATGAAAAGTCATTTTCAAATAATTATCATCGGCGGCGGAAATGCTGGTATTTCAGTAGCGGCACAGTTATTACGTAAAAATAGTAAACTTGATATTGCCATTATAGACCCCGCAGAAAAACACTACTATCAACCCGCATGGACATTAGTAGGAAGTGGCGTATTTGATATTCAAAAAACCGAACGTAATGAAGCTGATGTAATACCCAAAAAAGCTACTTGGCTCAAAGAATTTGTTCAAACCTTTAGTCCTGAAAATAATAGCATAGGTACCAATGAAAGTACATATACTTATGATTATTTGATTGTATGCCCAGGAATTCAACTCAATTGGAATAGCATCAAAGGTTTAACCGAAACTTTAGGACAAAACAATGTTTGTAGCAATTATAGTTTTAAAACAGCACCCTACACTTTTGAATCTATTAAGAATTTTAAAGGAGGTAAAGCCATTTTCCACAACCCACATACACCAGTAAAATGTGGTGGAGCACCTCATAAAATCATGTATATGGCCGCTGATTATTTCCGTAAGCATGGTGTTCTTGATAAAGCAGATATTCAATACTGGAGTGGTGCTGCCAAATTATTTGCAGTTCCTAAATATGAAAAAACCTTGTTGGAAGTTTGCCGAAATGCCAATATCCAATTGCATTTCATGGAACGTTTAGATGAAATTGATGGTGCAAACAAACGTGCCAAATTTGTAGGTATTGGCGAAACCAACAAGGATGTAGAAACTTGGATAGATTTTGATATGATTCATGTCACACCACCTCAATCTGCACCTGATTTTATCAAGAATAGCCCACTTGCCAACGCAGGTGGTTGGGTTGATGTCAATAAAAACACATTACAACATGTTAAATTTGGTAATATTTTCTCATTAGGAGATGCTTCGGGGCTTCCAACTTCAAAAACTGGTGCAGCCATTCGAAAACAGGCTCCAGTTGTGGTGGCCAATGTGTTAGCATTAATCGAAAATCACGCGATGGCTGGAAATTATACAGGTTATACTTCTTGTCCATTAGTAACTGGCTACGGAAAATTGGTTTTAGCAGAATTTGATTACAATAATCAACCTATGGAAACATTCCCATTCGACCAAAGTAAGGAGCGATGGAGCATGTACATGCTGAAGAAAGAAGTGCTTCCAAGAATGTATTGGGGACAGATTTTGACAGGAAAAGCATAAATTAATCACTTAAATACAGCCCTTATCTTTTTATTTGAAGATAAGGGCTTTTTATTTACTGAAAAGTAATTCTCTCACTTTTGTCGATTGCCTACATAATTCGTAACTTTACACCAAAATCTTAAATACTTTATACTAATGCTTGATTTAAACGGCAAAGCAATTCTGATTACAGGTGGAACGGGTTCGTTTGGAAAAAAATTGGTTGAAACCATTTTCAATCGCTTCCCTGAAGTTCGTCGTGTAGTAATTTATTCACGCGATGAATTGAAACAGTTTGAAATGCAACAAACTTACCCTCAAAATAAATATCCAAATATTCGTTTTTTCATTGGTGATGTTCGTGATGGCGAACGCCTCAAACGTGCATGTGAAGGTATTGATTATATCATTCATGCAGCTGCATTGAAACAAGTTCCTGCGGCAGAATATAACCCAATGGAATGTATCAAGACCAATGTTTTTGGTGCTGAAAATGTAATCAATGCGGCCTTAGCCAATAATGTTCAGAAAGTTGTAGCCTTATCAACTGATAAAGCGGCTGCTCCAATCAATTTATATGGTGCAACAAAACTTTGCTCTGATAAGCTTTTCGTTGCAGCCAATAACATGCGTGGAAATCGTCCAATTACTTTTTCGGTTGTTCGATATGGCAATGTTATTGGTTCAAGAGGTTCAGTTATGCCTTTTTTCTTAGAAAAAGCTAAATCTGGCGTATTACCAATTACCGATGAACGTATGACTCGTTTCAATATTTCATTAGAAGATGGGGTAGAAATGGTTCTTTATGCTTTAGAAAATGCTTGGGGTGGGGAAATTTACGTACCGAAAATTCCATCTTATAAAATTACTGATGTTGCAGAAGCAATTGGACCAAACTGCGAGCATCCTAAGGTAGGTATTCGTCCAGGTGAAAAGCTTCACGAAGAAATGATTACAGAAACTGACTCTTTGAATACCATTGAAACAAAGAAGTATTACGTAATTATGCCGTTTTCACCAGTTTGGAACACGGAAGAATATTTGAAACACTTCAATGCCAGTTTCGTTCCAGAAGGTTTCAAGTACAATTCAGGAACCAATGAAGAATGGCTTACTGTTGAAGAAATTCGTGACCAAATAAAAACACACATTGACGCTGATTTTCAGCCAAAATAATTCTTTGAAATGATTCCTTACGGAAAACAACATATTACTGAAGAAGATATTGCCGCTATAATAGAGACTCTCCAGTCTCCATTTCTTACGGCAGGGCCTAAAGTTGCTGAATTTGAAGCTGCATTTGCTAATTATGTTGGCAGCAAATATGCCGTTGCGGTGGCTAATGGCACTGCGGCTTTACATATTTCATGCATGGCTTTGGGTGTAAATGCGTCATCAAAAGTTATCACAACGCCAATAACCTTTTCAGCATCAGCTAACTGTGTAAAATATTGCGGTGGAGAAGTTTATTTTGCTGATGTTGACGCTGATACAGTTTTGCTTGATGTAGAGAAAGTAAGAGCACTACTCGAACAACATCCTAAAGGTACTTTTTCAGGAATTATTCCCGTTGATTTTGCTGGATATCCAGTCAATTTGTCGGCTTTTAGGGCATTAGCCGATGCGTATGACTTATGGATTTTAGAAGATGCTTGCCATGCTCCGGGTGGTAGCTTTACAGATTCAAAAGGTCTGGTTCATAAATGCGGCGATAGTTCATTAGCCGATTTAGCCATATTTTCTTTTCATCCTGTAAAACACATAGCTACTGGTGAAGGGGGAATGGTTACGACCAATGACGAAAATTTGTACAAGAAATTAAAGCAATTTCGTTCGCACGGAATGGTTTACCAAGGAGACCCAGCCCTCATTGAAAATCATGGCGGATGGTACATGGAATTACAAGAATTGGGATATAATTATAGAATGCCCGATTTACTTTGTAATTTAGGAATTTCGCAGTTAAAAAGAGCAGATGAAGGTCTTGCCAGAAGACAAGCCATTGCAAAAAAATACGATGAAGCTTTTGCTGGGACTAAGGTAAAAACTATCATTCCACCAACGGGTATTAATCATGCTTACCACTTATATGTCATTCAAGTGGCTGACCGTAAGGGTTTATATGATTATCTTCGTTCGAAACAGATTTTTGCACAAGTGCATTATATTCCTGTGCATTTAATGCCCTATTATAAAAATTTGGGGACAAAAGAAGGAGATTTCCCGATTTCAGAAGAATATTATAAGCATTGTTTAAGCATTCCGATGTATCCATCGCTCACAGATGAAGAACAATCTTTTGTTATTTCTGAAATTTTAAACTTCGTAAAATAGATATCAAAGAGCCCTTTCATGAAAGGGCTTTACATTTTTTCTACAATTGGGCATTGACCATATCTAACCAAATTTGTTTGCCTTCACAGTTCCAATGCGTATCACCAATATCATAAAGCATTTTCTTTGAATTTTTGAAAGGGGTATAAACATCAAAATAGGGCATTTGGAGTTTAGGGTGTTGCTGTATTCTTTCAATTAAATGATTGTATTTTCCTAAATCTGATGCTAAAATAGATGTTTTATTTGGTGCAATAGTTAGATAAACTTCATCAAAACCCATTTTCTTATAATATTCATAGGTCTGATTTAAGTTGTCAACTATTTTATTAATTTCAGTATCTTCTACCTTATCAAAGCAAGAATTAATGCCTCTTGGTTGTGCATCCAAATAATATAAAATATGCTTACCATCTTTCGAAAGCCTCACTTTTTCATCTATCCTACCCAAAACTTTCCAATTAAACCAAGCCTTTAACTCCTTAATTGTCAAGAAAAAATCAGAAGAAAATAATATACCTTCGTGGCGTTGTGTACTATAAGGAATAGAAATGGAGATGGCCTTTTTAACGCTATTTTCTTTATTTTGCAGCGATATTTTACCTAGGTTTTCACCAATTCTTAGATTTGAATAAACATTAGCAAAACGTTCTCTGGCATGTCGTTCAACGGTTTCAATTATCAAAATATTCTTCTTGGTTGAGTCTAAATTTATATAAGTTGTATCAGCAATAAAATATCGATGAAAACTTGCTAAACCTTTAAAATGATTCTTTTCTAATCGTTCTTTTTCAGTAAAACTATCTCCAATTAAATAAAGGTTAGTATTAGTTGAAGCAGAGGCTACGGGAGTTGGACATTTTTCAACAGGCACTCTAAATGCAGACAGGTTTGATAAACGATATAAATCACCATAACGATAATCATCAGAAATATAATGGTGTTCAAATAACCATTTGGCGGTAGATTCAGAAAATCCTAAATACCACAATAATCCAAAGATTAATAATGCTGAATAACGAAATATCTTTTTAAAATTCATTATCTATTTATTGAGAACGGTTCAAACGTTGAAAACCTTAAAACTGAAAATAAATGAATTGATTTGAAGTAAATACACCTAAAAAATAACATAAAAAGGCCAAAAAAGTAAATTTCAGATAAAACATAGGTGTATTTTCCGTACGAATTTGCTTCATGAATTTATCTTTCAAAATCAAAACTGCAATCAAAAACCAACAAAAAATCATTTCATTAGACGAAAAAGGTGTGGCTAATTCACCGTAAGTAGAAATTCGAGCAATTTTTGAGAGAATTATTTTTGCATTTGTCAAACCCTTCGCTCTAAAAAATACCCAAGTAATCATGACCAAAACAAAGGTAAATGTTAAATTAAAAACATTAATAATTGATTTAGGAATGAAACTTTCTGCATCAAAGGGTGCATATTTCTTACGAATTTGGGCTAAAACCAAATAAATGCCATGTAATGCTCCCCAAATAATAAAAGTCCAAGCTGCACCATGCCACAAGCCACTTAACATAAATACCAAAAAATTATTAAAATATCTCCGAACCTCTCCTACTCTATTGCCACCAAGTGGAATATATAGGTAATCACGAAACCACGTTGAAAGTGAAATATGCCAACGACGCCAAAATTCACTAATTGATTTAGCAAAATAAGGAGCTTCAAAGTTTTCCATGAGTTTAAAACCCATCACCCTTGCCGCTCCAATGGCAATATCTGAATAACCTGAAAAATCGCAATATATTTGAAATGTAAAGAAAATAGTGGCAATTAATAGCGTAAAACCATTATGTTCATACGGATTATCATAACAATAATCAACAACCATCGCTAAACGGTCGGCGATAACTACTTTTTTAAACATTCCCCAAGCCATTCTCATAAGTCCAGCTTTCAGATTTTCAAAATCATAATTGAATTTTTCATGAAACTGCCAAAGTACATTCTGAGGTCGTTCAATGGGCCCAGCAACCAATTGTGGGTAAAACATTACATATAAGGCATAAGTAACAAAGTCTTTTTCTGCTTTTTCATTCCCTCGATAAACCTCAATGGTATAGCTCATGGCTTGGAAAGTATGAAAGGAAAGTCCAATCGGTAGAACGATTTTCATTAATTCTAATTGCTGAGCAGAACCTAAATTAAATATGACATGATTGATATTTTCAATAAAAAAATTGTAGTATTTGAAATAGGCCAAAAAACCAATATTAGTAACCAAACTCAAAATTAAAAGCCATTTCCGTTTGGGACCAGAAGCATTTTCAATCCAAATTCCAGCAAAATAATCAACAACAATCGTTACAAAAAGTATGAGGATATAAATTGGTTTGAAAACCGCATAAAAATAGCAACTCGCTAATAACAAAAGCCATATTCGACCACGATGCGGTAAACTAAAATAGGCTAGTGTAACAACAATAAAGAAAAAAATAAATTGCAGCGAATTGAATAACATTGATTGTTGATTAGTGTCTGATTCAAAAATTGATACCCAAAGTTCAAGCTAAATCTTAAAGTTTCAAAGTTTTTTAATACAGAATCATCAATTTTAAGTTTTTATGAATCTTTTTTCTAACTCACATTTGACTTTTAAAATCAAAAGTTCTATCTTTGCACCATGATTCGGTTCCGTAGCTCAGCTGGATAGAGCAACAGATTTCTAATCTGTGGGTCATAGGTTCGAATCCTATCGGAATCACAAGAAAAGCAGGTTTTTTAGCCTGCTTTTTTATTTTTTGCTATATCGAACAAACTCCTCTATCAATTTTCAAAAATGCCTTTTATTAGATTTTTCAAAAAATCGATATTCATCGAATTTTTAATAAAAGGTATTTTTTAATAATTTCTAAATAACAACTAAATTTGTTTGATTTTAAAATCACTGAATCCAATTTTTACAAAATAATATTATATAAAATTCCCAAGTTTATTAATGGTGAACTTTATGATAAATATTAACCTATTAAAAAAAGAGTCGCCAATAACAAATTAAATGATAGCCAAAAACCTAAGTATCCTAACAGTTTTGCTGTTTTTTATAAAAGTATCAGCCAATGGCCAACAACAAATTAGCATTGGAAAAGGGAATCTTCAAAAGGTAAACGTGAGTTCTAGCTCCACGTCTATTAGTGGCCAACGCACTTTAAATAGTGTTGGCTTTTTACCTAATTATACTGCCGCCGCTCGATTTCTTTCACAAGCAACTTTTGGCAATACTTACACCGAAATACAGAAAGTTGCCAATCAAGGCATAGAAAAGTGGCTTGATGACCAGCTAGCATCACCTAATAGTTTTCGTATAGAAACATACGTCAGGAATTTACATCAATCTATTGTTGACTCACTTAATCTGAAAAACGGTGTAAATACGTATAATTTGAATAATGTTGGAGTTGGAAATTGGCATTTTGACGTAGCTTGGTTTCAAGGCTGTATGGTTGCTCCTGACCAATTAAGGTGGCGAATTGCTTTTGCCTTGAGTGAAATTCTGGTCACATCAAGAATTTCTGCATTTGATGGAAACCCCTATGCTTTGGCAAGTTATTATGATGTTTTACTTACGAATTGTTTTGAAAATTATCGAACAATACTTGATAAAATAACTTATCACCCTACAATGGGTACATACCTTACATTTCTTAATAATCATGCGACTGATTTAGTCAAGCAAACCTATCCTGACGAAAACTATGCTCGAGAAATCATGCAGTTGTTTACGATTGGTTTGTATCAATTGAACCTCGACGGAACAGAGAAAAAAGATGCACAAGGAAATCTTATACCAACTTATAATAATGATGATATTGCCAATTTAGCCAAAGTTTTCACAGGTCTTTCTTGGGGAGATGCTACCTACTTAGGTGCCAATAAAAAGAATGATTGGAGTTATACTTTAAAAATGAAATTCTTTGGAATAGATTCAAGTGATGCTAAAAAAAATACATGGAAAACAAATCCCAGAATTGTTGATGGACATGAAAGAGGCAGTAAAACTTTTTTAGGCTCAACCGTTGACCCCACTGCCTCAAGAACCGCTGTGCAAGGCGAAGCAGATATACAAGACGCATTAAATATATTGTTTAATCACCCAAATGTTGGTCCGTTCATTTCTCGACAACTCATTCAAAGATTAATAACTTCAAATCCTAGTCCAGCTTATATTCAGCGAGTAGCAAGTGTATTTAATAATAATGGAAGTGGCACAAGGGGCGATTTAAAGGCCGTAATAAAAGCCATTTTACTTGACCCAGAAGCAAGAAATTGTTGCGGAGATGAAACTGATGCTTTTGGTAAACTTCGAGAACCATTTGTTAGATATATGAATTTAATGAAAGGCTTAAATCTAACTGCAAGTGGTGGTGTTTTCAGAAATGCTATGGATAGGGTATATGATAAAACCGAGCAACGCCCACTGAATTCTCCTTCAGTATTTAATTTTTATAGTCCCTATTATTTACCTAATGGCCCTTTAAAGGCTGCCGGAAAGGTAGGCCCAGAGTTTCAACTACTTAGTGCTCAAAACCTTACGGGCTACTTTAACGCCCTCAATGAATGGTTAATCGATGATGACCCCGTAGAGTACTATGGCTTATTTTCAGGAGAAACCTATAAACCAGAACAAAATCCAGGGTTTAATTTACTTACAGATTACGTCTTAACTCGAAACGATAGAATTCCAGAACTATTAGATAAATATAACCTTATCTTGGCTAACGGTAAACTTTCTGATGAAACCCTAAATACGATAAGTCAGGCTATTTTAGCCATGCCTATTTCTTTCGATGCGAATGGTGTACCTGATTCAACTGAAGCTTCCAGGAGGGTACGGTTGGCTATTTATTTAATCATGACATCACCAGATTACCTCATAAACAGATAAACCTATGAATAGAAGAGACTTTCTACAACAATTGGGTTGCGGGGCAATGGGAAGCACAACTCTATTAAGTACACTAACAAGTTTACTGGCCGTCAATGGTGCTATGGCTGGAAGTAACTCAAAAAAAAACAATGCTGCCAATGAAGACTACAAAGCATTAGTTTGTGTTTTATTAGCAGGTGGAGTTGATTCGTTTAATATTTTAATTCCATCTGGAACCAATTCAGGGGGAGACAATGGATTTAACGAGTATAAAAATGTACGCTCCGACATAGCAATTCAAACCAATACTTCGCTACTTCCATTAAATAATCCTCAATGTACAGGTTTTCGTGGATTGCCATGTAATTATGGTTCTTACGGCGTTCATCCAACGATGACTGGGGTACAAAGTTTATTCAATAGCGGAAAATTGGCATTTATGGCAAATATAGGTACGCTCGTAGAGCCTGTTATGAATAAAACTGAATTTAATAGTGGCTTAAAAAAAATACCTTTAGGTATATATTCCCACTCTGACCAAATCATGCAATGGCAAACCTCAGTACCCCAAAGTAGAGATGCCCTTGGTTTTGGCGGTAGACTAGCTGATTTACTGCATGCTTCCAATTCTATCGAGGATATTTCGATGAATATTTCTTTAGCTGGAAAGAATAACTTTCAACGAGGAAAGAATAGTGCTGAATATTCAATAGATAGTAACGTTGACTCAAATAATGTTGGTCTTACCTCATTTCCTACTTGGTGGGGAAATTATGGAATATTAAATGAAATAAGAAGTAATTCAATCAATAACTTAGTTTCAAGTACCTACGCCAACTTGCTTCAAAAAACCTACGGGTCAATTGCCAAAAGTTCGATGGATTCTTTTGGTATTTTCAAGGAAGCACTCAAACATGTACCCAGCATCAACACTACATTCGGAACAAATAGTTTAGCTCAAGATTTACAAGCGATTGCTAAAGTAATGAGTGTTAGGGGTGCTTTGGGAGCTAAGCGACAAATTTTCTTTGTCACGTATGGAGGTTGGGATATGCACGATAATTTAGTTGGAGGTCTCAATTCTCGTTTGCCAGTAGTGAGCGATGCCCTCAAAGCATTCTATGATACGACTGTTGAACTTGGTATTTCTCAGAATGTTACCACCTTTACCATCTCTGACTTTGCCAGAACTATCACTTCAAATGGCTTAGGTTCAGACCATGCTTGGGGAGGGAATTCAATAGTAATGGGAGGAGCAGTTAATGGTGGAAAAATCTATGGTAGATTCCCAAAAATGGATGTAAGTAATAATAACACACAAAATATTTCATTTCGAGGTAATTTTATCCCTGCCGTTTCAACCGATGAACTATATGCGGAATTAGCCTTGTGGTATGGCGTAAGTCCGTATGATTTGTGTTATGTCTTACCCAATCTCGGTAATTTTTATGCCTATCGAACCAACAATTATCCCATTGGATTTATGAATTTTAGCGGTACAACGATTTCAAACGAAGACCAACCGCAAGGATGTTTAACTTACTAATATTAATTTATGGTATTCTATAGACAAATACGATATATAGTATTATTTACTTACCTATTTGGGCATCTTCAGATTGTTAAGGCACAAAGTTGCGTTGGTCAAGCAGGACAAGTAAAATGGAATTATTGGTTGAATTTTACCAGTTATCCTGATAGCTCTGATTTATTTTTGAAAGAAAATTTCCCGAGCAAACCAGATGGAACCCAGGTATTAGGTTCTCTCAAAACATCTACAAATTATACAGATTACTTTGCCTCTTTCATTAGAGGATTTATAAAAGTACCTACTACAAATAATTATATTTTCAATATTACGGGAGATGACCGCTCAATATTCTATTTGAGTACTAATGAATCAGTTAGTAATAAAATAAAAAGAGCTGAAGTTATCAACTACACAGGTCCTACCGATTATACCAAAGAAATCGGACAAACCTCTACCGTCATTCAACTTGAGGGAGGTAAATATTATTATTTTGAATTGTATAACTTTGAAGGTATTGGTATAGATTTTGTTAGTTTACAATGGAAAAAAGCCTCAGAACCCAGTGCACCTTGGATAATCATTGATAGTAATTACATCTATGATTATGCTTGCGGTCAATCTTGCCCAAGCAGAGGTACCCCTTGCGATGATGGCAATGCTACTACTATTAACGACCTACAAGATGGCTTTTGTAATTGTGTTGGAACGGCCCCAGCTTCAAATAATTGTATAGGAGAAAAAAGTATAGTTGAGGCTTATTACTACGATAATATTACAGGAAATTATGTTGAAAATGATTTAATAAATGCCGCCAAGTTTCCCCTTTTACCCGATAGAAGAGAGAAACTCAAAGGAAGTTATGGTCCTCTTTCACCAAATACAAGAGATAATTATGGAACCCTCGTACAAGGCTTTTTAACTGTACCAGTCTCTGGTAACTATGAATTTAATGTTACAGGCGATAACCAAACTTTTTTCTTTCTAAGTTCTGATGATAAAATTGAAAATAAACAAGCACGCCAAGCACTTGTTGTCTATGGCGTAGGTGAAGGCGAATTTAAGAATTCAGTTTTTCAATCAATTGGCCCTGTTTATATGGAAAAAGGGAAATACTATTATTATGAATTTAGACATAAAGAAAGTAGTTGGCGTGATTATTTTAGCCTTCAATGGAAGACCCCTTTTCACGAACTTCGGCAATGGAAACGAATTCCTAATTTCTATTTATTCGACTATAAATGTGAATTATCATGTATCGCACAAAATACCCCCTGCGATGATGGAAATCCATTTACGAATAATGATAAAATTGATGCCCAATGTAATTGTGTAGGCACACCTTGCTCAGGGCCAGACTGTAATGATGCGGCAGCCCGCTATCAGAAATATACCGATTGCGAACCAACAAATAACCTTACCACGCTTAAAGAGGCATCATGGGTTTCTTGTACCAATACTTTAAATCCGAATCCAAATCCTTCTAGGAGTAGTAGTATTCACTGGATTATGTATGATTTTGTAGATAGATACAAATTTTCAACTTCAAGAATTTGGAACTATAATATTCCTAATGAAACCGATAAGGGTTTTAAGACAGTTACAATTGATTATTCTAATGATGGAACAACTTGGCAAGCCTTGGGAAATACCTATACTTGGCCTCAAGCACAGGGCTTACCTGACTACTCAGGCTTTGCAGGGCCAAACTTCAATGATATAAAAGCTAGGTATATACTAATTTCGGCCATTAATAATTGGGGAGCTGGCTGCTCAGGTTTGAGTAAGGTAACTTTTGATGCCATATTGTGTAATCAGAGTGGAACGCCATGTAATGACAATGACCCCCTTACTTCTTACGATAAATTTGATGATAATTGTAATTGCAAAGGCGTAAATATTAATTGTGCCAATGATACACTCAAATTAGTCAAAGAAACATTAGCCGATGGGGCATTTAAAGCAAAGAAACGTATAGAAGCTCAAAGTTTAATTCCAAACACTAAAGATATTTCATTTACTGCTGGAAATAGTATTGTCCTTTTACCAGGATTTGAGGTTAGCAATAGTGCGGTATTTAGTGCGGATATTACCGACTGTATCCAAGCTGCTTTTGTTGCAAACAAACAAACTTCTCAGGTACAAACTGATAGTTCAGAATTTACTACCAATAACACCACAAATGAGAAAGTAAAAGAAATTATTTTTAGAATAAACAAACCAAGCTATATTAAACTTTCAATCAAAGATGCTAAAGACCAAACCTTGGCAACTTTAATCGACCATTTTTCCGAAAGTTTAGGTACGCAAACAAAGCTGGTACCGACTACAAAAATGGAAAAAGGGAAATACTTTGTCGAGCTCGAAATTGATTCTAAGAAACTTCGACAAGAATTTATTGTTGACAAATAAAAAAAAGGGAGCCAATGCTCCCTTTTTCATTCAATCTAAATCAATCTTCGACATATGTAAAAACTGGCACATTAGAATGGTTTACTACATCTTCTGCGATACTACCTTTGAAGAAATGGCTGACACCAGTTCGCCCATGGGTGTACATCACTACCAAGTCTGCACCAATCATCTCAGTGTATTCCAAAATTCCATCTTCAACAGTTGTTGCTTCTTGAATTACAAACTGAGAATTAGTAATGCCTAATTTATTAGCCATTATTAGCATTTTTTCTTTAATCTCAGTATAACTGATTATTTTTGACGAAGTATCAACAAACAAGAAATGTAATTCTGCCTCTCTAAAAGGTAAATGATACATTGCTTTTTTCAAGAATTTCTCGTGAGTGAAATCAATTGCTAAAACAACCTTTTTAAGATTAAATGCTTCTTTTTCACCTTTCACTACTAAAACTGGGCATGAAGCCATTCTTACTATTGCCTCGCTATTCGAACCTCCGAAAAACTCTTTAAATCCATCAGCACCATTCGAGCCCATGACAATTAAATCGGCATTATGATTAAGCACCGACTCTACAAACTTATCGCTACTTTCATCAATTAATGCTCGTATTTTTATATCAGGATATTTGGCTATTACTTCATCCATTTGTTTGCGAGTATCTTCTAAGACACTTTTCCAAGCATCATCAATCGAGATACCCGAAGCTCCATAGACTGCATAATAAGTATTGATATCTTGAATTGGATAAATAGTTACATTTAATAATTCAATCATTGCACCATTATAACGTGCAATGGTTACTGCTACCTCAATAGCCTTATTTGCAATCGGACTAAAATCAGTAGGAACAAGTATCTTTTTCATGATATTTTACAAAGTTTAGTTTTTATTATTTAGTAAAATTCTATAAAAAGAACGTGGAATTACATGAGTTTACTTAGCGTTGAAAATGATTAATGTAAAGTAAAATGATGCTCAATGACAAGATTTTTTATGACCATTATCAATTTTGCACCAATCCACTTTTGGAATCTTGGATTTGCCTAATCATTGATTACCTTTACACAAAAAACAACTGAAAATAATTATAAAATGGCTCTAATTTTACCTGTTTTAGGAAAACTTCCTCAATATGGAGAAAACTGTTGGTTTGCCCCTAATGCAACAATTGTAGGAGATGTAACCATGGGCAAAGATTGTACAATTTGGTTCAATGCCGTTGTTCGTGGTGATGTAAATGCTATCATCATGGGCGATCGGGTAAATATCCAAGATGGTGCGGTAATTCATTGCACCTATAAAAAAACTAAAACAATTATTGGAAATAATGTAAGTATCGCCCACAACGCAGTAGTGCATGGGTGCACCATCGAAGATGAAGTTTTAATCGGAATGGGAGCAATTGTGATGGATGGTGCTGTTATCGGTAGAAATTCAATCATTGCCGCTGGTGCTATTGTAACACAGAATACGGTTGTACCAGCAGGCAGTATTTATGCAGGAAATCCAGCTAAACTATTGAAAGCAGTTACCCCTGAATTAGGTGAAGTATTCATGCGAACTGCCAATAATTACGTAATGTATGCAGGATGGTTTAAAGATGAAACATCAGAAAAGTAAAATATTAGTCAACTAAAAATTTGAAAGTATTATTTTATCAATTTGAATAATATTTAAATTTAACCAGTTAATAAACAAAATTGACTTTAGCCAAGCCTAATACTTGAACTAAAGTCAATTTTAATTTATTTCTATAATATACAGTCAATTAAAACTGAAAGTAATGCAACAAATTATTAAATAAAATTATTACAAACGTTCGTCCATTGATTTAGGATTAGTCTTCAATATCTTCTTGTAATCCACGTTTAGCGTTGATATACCCCTTAATAACCGTAAAAGTTGTAACTGCCAAAAAGAAGAAAATGATATATTGAACATAATCTACAATCCAAGGGAATTTCTCTCCGAAATAAAAGCCACCACCTACTAACACGATCGTCCAGATGAAACCGCCAATAACATTATATAACATAAATTTGTAAAAATTCATTTTTACAATTCCAGCCAATATTGGAGAAAACGTACGAACAACTGGTAAAAAACGAGCAATAATCAAGGTTTGACTACCATATTTTTCAAAATACTTATGTGTATTAGTAATATATTTTTTCTTGAATAACAGTGAATCTCTTCGGGTTTGAATATTTTCACCAAAGAAACGGCCAGTCAGATAGCCCAAAAGCGAACCCAAAACAGCTGCTAAAAATACGCAAAGCATTAATAACGAAGCTGGCACATCTAAAAGCTTTGTTCCACAGAAAACCCCAGATAAAAACAAAAGATAATCGCCCGGAAGAAAAAACCCAAAAATGATTCCGTTCTCGATGAATATAATTAGTGTAATTGTAATTAATCCTCCCGTTCGGATGAGTTCTTCCGAATCCATTAAATACCTAAACCATTCTTGAATTTGCTCCATTTTTTTTAGAAATTGGTTTCAAAAGTTGAAAACCAACCTTTGAATTTTGTGTGTTGATGATAAATCCTAAATTACTCTACCTTCGGTTCATTTAGTTCAATTACATAGCCATCGGGGTCAGTCACATAAATCTGGTAAGCTCCATCAAAACGTTTCTGGCGTACATAAGGTAAATTCCTTTCTTTAAGGAAAGCTTCAATTTTATCAGCAGAGTTTTTAGGAATTGTCAAAGAAAAATGACCTCCATTTTTATCATTATTAGTTACTGGCTCATTTCTTCCTAATAAAAGATGTAATTGTTGATTAGGTGCAATTTGAAACCAACGTCTGATTGCAACCAAATTATCAGGAACATCTACAGGCTTTAAACCAAGAATTTCACGGTAAAATTTTGCACTTTCTTTCAAATCTTTTACATAAAGCCCTACGTGATTGTATCCTAAAATTTCGATAGCCGTTTGGCTTTGAGCAATACCTTTACTTAAGGTTAGTGCAAAAAAAACAGTCAATACTTTAAAATAATTCATTTTAATATGAGGTTGAATAGTTGTTTATTAATGGGAATTTTGCTCATATCCACAGATAACTCTATACATATTCTGATAACTCTAACCAGCGAAATTCTTTTTCTTCAATTTGCTCGCTAATCGTTTCAAATTCCTTAGCCCATGCCGAAAGTTCTTCATGCGTACCTTCGCCTGCATTCATTTTTTCAAGCAAAGACGCTTTCTTCTTTTCTAATGATTCAATTTCTGAACTTAAGCCTTCATACTCCCGCTGCTCTTTATAACTTAGTTTTCGTTTAACTTCATTATTTTGAACATTTGTAGGAGTTTGAACATTGTTGTTTTTATTCGCTTGAATATTTTTGGCTGCCAATTCAGCGGCTTCTTGGTCTTCTTTCCAAGAGCGATAATCTGTATAATTTCCGGGATAATCTCTAATATAACCCTCTCCTTCAAATACAAAAAGGTGGTCAACTAATTTATCCATGAAATAACGGTCGTGTGAAACTACCAACAAACACCCAGCAAAGTTCAATAAGAAATCTTCCAAAACATTAAGGGTAGCAATGTCAAGGTCGTTGGTTGGCTCATCAAGTATTAAGAAGTTCGGATTTTGCACCAAAATTTTCAAAAGCTGCAAACGTCTTTTCTCACCTCCACTTAATTTGCTCACATAGCTATATTGCATAGCAGGCGGGAACAAAAATAAAGTCAGAAAATTTGAAATCGAAAGTTCGCTTCCATCTGCCATTTTCACATATTCTGCAATTTCACGAACAACTTCAATTACTCTTTGGCTTTCATCAAAATCTAAACCTGCTTGCGAATAATACCCAATTTTGATGGTATCTCCAACTACAACACGACCAACATCTGGTTTTAGTTTTTCGGTAATAATTTCGAGCATAGTACTTTTGCCCATTCCGTTTTTCCCAACAATCCCAATTCGGTCACCACGTTTGAAAGTATAACTAAATTCATCAATAACTTTTCTATTATCGAAAGTTTTACTAATGTGTTGAATTTCAATAATTTTACTACCTATCCGCTCCATTTTCATACTCAATTCGAGTTTATCTTCTGGACCTTTTCTGACAGTTTTTTCTTTCAATTCATAAAAAGCATCAATTCTACTCTGCGATTTTGTCCCACGAGCCTTAGGTTGTCTTCGCATCCACTCTAATTCCTTACGAAGTAAGTTGCGATAATTCTTCTGAGTTGCCGCATCAACGGCCTCTTGCTCTTCTTTTTTCTCTAAATAATAGGCATAATTGCCAGTATATTTAAAAACCTTACTATTTGATAGTTCAAGGATTCTATTACAAACTTTATCTAAGAAATAACGGTCGTGCGTAACCAATAAAAGTGTAATATTAGATGAAGAAAGATAACCTTCAAGCCATTCGATGGTATCGAGGTCAAGGTGGTTGGTAGGCTCATCAAGAATCAAGAAATCTGGTTCTTCGATTAAAACACGAGCCAAAGCAACACGTTTTTTTTGTCCACCCGATAGGTTTCCAACGAGTTTATCGAAATCTTCAATCCCTAATTTACCCAAAATTTGCTTAACTTTGGCCTCGTAGTCCCATGCCTTAAAAGTATCTACTTTTTCAATAGCCTTTGCGATTCTATTATCATCACCTGATTGTAGAGCCGCTTCGTATTCTTTGATGGCAATTGTATTGGAATTTTCTGAGGCAAAAATGGTTTCTAAAACTGTCTTTCCTGCTTGAAAATCAGGGTCTTGGTCTAAATATCCAACTCTAATGTCCTTTCTGATACTAATTTCACCTGCATCTACATCAGCTTTGCCAATAATCATATCGAGCATTGATGACTTTCCCGAACCATTTGAGCCAATTAATGCAACTTTTTCACCCTGCAAAATCCCAAAAGTGAGATTTTTAAACAACCAACGCTCTCCTAAATTTTTCCCGATATTTTCGGCCGATAAGTAATTCATAACATTTAAAACTGATTGGTTAATTTTACCAACCACATAATTTCTTGCAATTTAATACTTTAATTCCGTAACGACATTTTATTTTGTATGATACTTGTCACATCAGATATTGAGCCTGCTATAAAAAACGTCGAACAAGTACTTCCCACTCTTCATCTAGCGAAATTTTAGGCATACTTTCGCCACATCTTCTATACCAATAATTGGCATTAAAGCGGTCGCCTTCCTTTCGATGTAAATACGCATGAAGTTGGTCATAACTCAAGGTTCCTTCTTTAGTTTGAGCAATATTATGAGCTGCTTCCCAATCTCCTTTGGCATCATGCCACAAGGCCTGTACTAAAATAGGCAAATCTTTAGGCACTTGAGCGTCATTCAGGGTATTTTTAAAACTACTAAAATCCATTATTTTCTATAAGTTCGAGCTAATATTTATTAATTTTGCATCAAATTTAACAATAAAACATCCTCCTTTGAGGAATTTCTTATGTATTTATTCGTGTGGTTGAAACGTATTACGTGGTTAGTAGTTTTTTATTTCTTGCTTCGATTTTTATTCCTTTTTTTCAACATTAAATCTTTTCAATTCGCTGATGCCCAACAAATTAGTTATGCCTTTTTATATGGTTTGAAATTCGATTTATCAGCCATTTTTATTAGTAATATTTTATTTACGATTGCTTCGCTCCTACCCTTTAAATTAATTGAAAAACAAAGCTATCAAAACTTCTTAAAATACATTTATTGGATTCCCAATATCATCTTTTTCTGGACCAATATTGCCGATTTTGAATATTATAAATTCATTGGAAGAAGAACAATTTTTGAGATTTTTGGCATTATGGGCGATGTTTTTGCCCAATCATTTAGCTTATTGAGTTCTTATTGGTATTTAATCGTGTTGTGGGGCATAGTTAGTTTCTTATTCGTCAGATTTACTCCTAACAAAAAACAAGCTGATGTTTTACCAAGATTCAACTTACCAGTTGGCATCATCGTTTGGCTTTTGGCTATCGGCTTCACTATCTTATTTTTTAGAGGCGGTTTTCAGGAAAAACCTTTGCGAATCAATCAAGCCTTCGAGCAACACGATAATCATTTAGGGAATCTGACCCTAAATACTACCTTCACGTTTCTAACAACCATTGATGCGAAGGGCACTGAAAAAGTTAGTTACTTTACTGATAATAAAGCAGTTGAACGATTGATTAGCAGAGATAGAAGTTCACATTTTGAGAAAACCACAACTCCTCCAAATATAGTGGTTATTATTCTTGAAAGTTTTGGAAAAGAATACATGGGTTATAAAAATCCCTACAAAGGTTATACTCCATTTTTAGATTCATTGGCCAAGAAAAGTGTTTTTATGGAAAATTGTTTTGCTAATGGTCGTGAATCAATTATTGCCATGCCTTCCATTACAGCAGCCATTCCACAACTAATTGAAGAGCCTTTTATTACTTCAAGTTATCAATCTAATAAATTTGTGGGACTGGGCACAATCATGAAGCAATTTGGTTATACTACTTCATTTTTTCATGGTGCCCGGAATGGTTCAATGGGTTTTGAAGGATTTTCTCAATTAGCCGGTTTTGAAAAATATTATGGTATAAATGAATATCCAAAAGATAAGTACAAGACAGATTTTGACCAAAATTGGGGTATTTTTGACGAACCTTATTTAGAATATTTTGCCCAAGAATTGACCAAGGAGAAAAATCCATTTGTAGGCTGTGTTTTTACGCTAAGTTCGCACCACCCCTACCCGATTCCTAGTAAATACAAGGGTCGTTTTCCAAAAGGTAAAGCCGAAATACACGAAAGTTTAGGCTATACTGATTTATCGCTCAAACATTTTTTTTCAGAAGCAGCCAAACAACCTTGGTTTGCTAACACTCTTTTTATCATTACGGCTGACCATACGCAGTTTAATACCGAACCCATTTATGCCACGCCAACTGGGGCATACAGAGTTCCTTTGATTTTATTTCATGCAGATAATGCGAAACTTAATGAAATAAAGCAAAAAGTAGATACTTTAAAAGTTTGTCAGCACACTGATATTCTACCTACAATTTTAGATTTTTTACATATCTCGCAAAATCAAGTTTTACCTTTTGGGGAATCAATTTTCGCTCAAAATACTGGTAAAGCTTTTCAATTAAATTCTGGCGTGTTTAGATTTATTAGTAAATTTCCAAATCATCAGTCAATTGAATATCTTGAAATGGGAATTGATGGTAAAGCCAAATTTTTCGATTTAAAAGCTAAAGAAATAAAAGTGAATGATGGGGAAGAAAAAACATTCACCGAGCAAATAAAGGCCTACATACAATTTTATCGAAATGGACTTATAGAAAACTCATGGAGCAAGAACTGATAAATAATTTCAAGATTTTCCCACTCAGTGATTCTTCAATCACCATTGACTTTGGTAATGTGATTGATGAAAAGCTGAATGATATTGTAATGAATTTGTTTGATTTTTGCAATAAACAACCATTTATTGGAATGAAAGAAGCAATACCAGCTTATGCTTCCTTGACAATTTTTTATGATATACTTGCTGTAAGAAATCAGTATCCAACTTTCAATACTGCTTTTGATTTTGCTGTAAACTACTTACAAAATGCAGTTACTCAATTAGGAGAAATCAAATCTGCAAAAAATCGACTTATTGAAATTCCCGTTATTTACGATGGTGAAGATTTAGCTTATGTAGCTAAATTTCATGGACTAAGCGAAAAGGAAGTTATTAGATTTCATACAGCTCCCATTTACAGGGTTTATATGATGGGATTTTTACCAGGTTTTGCTTATATGGGAGGTTTAGATACACGTATTGCAACCCCACGTAGGTCTAGTCCACGTACAAAAGTACCTGAAGGAAGTGTAGGTATTGCAGGAAATCAAACTGGAATTTACCCAACAGAAAGCCCCGGTGGTTGGCAATTAATTGGTCGAACTGAAGTAGAACTTTATACCCCAAATTCTGAAGAAATCACTTTACTCAAAGCAGGAGATTCGATAAAATTTATTGCAATTTGATGTCCATAAACAAAAAATAGTGATATAAAACCTTAATTTTACATTGGTTAAACGCATTAAATATCAAATAATTTGACAAAGGATGTAGCATTAGGCACTCTATATCGGTAGAAATGTAAGTATTCGTATTAGCGTGCCGTAGGTACGCAACAGTCAAAAGCAGCAGTATCACCTACGGCACACCATTTGAAATTAAATCTATTTCAAAGGAGTTAAATCTACTTTTCTAAATTCTACTTCAGCACCTTCCGCTTGAAGAGCAATTTGGCCTTTTTGGGCGGTTGCTCCGTAGCCATCATTAACCAAATCGCCGTTTACCCATACCTTTATTCTATCACCTTTACACTCCACAACCATTCTGTTCCATTCACCTAAAGGTTTTTCTGAATTATCAGTCAGGTTTTTTATTCTTCTTTCTTTACCTTCCGTAATTCCCCAATTTTCTTTGGGTCCCCTTCGGGTTTCCATATTATCAACCTTTATATCTTCTACAATACACCAAAAATCACCCGCATTTTCGTGCATCATCTGCACTTCAATTGATTTAGGGAACATGGCATATAAAGCTCTAGGTGTTGATGCATGCACCAAAACGCCACAATTTCCGGGTTTTCCCGCAAAACGATATTCTACTTCTAATCTATAATTTTCGTAAGAATCTTTGGTCAATAGATGGCCTTCCGGAGTACCCATACTCACTAATTTACCATCCCTGATAATAAATGATTTTCTAATATTGGGGTCTTTATCGACCGCAGGCACATCGCTGTACCAATTACTTAAATCTTTGCCATTATATAGATGAATCGTTTGGGCTTTGCACTGCAAACCAATAAAATAGATTAGAATAATAGAAAAAAAACACTTCATTTTGTTAGGAAATTAATTGAGTCCCAAAGTAAACGAATTTTTCGATTTTTGTACTAAACTTTTAGCATTCAAAATAATTCTTTGAACAGGTAGATTATCCCATTTTGTTTTGAAACTTACATACTCCATGCCTTCAGTTGATGGTAGCTCAATAGATAAATCCCAAATTTTAGGGTCATATTGTAGGCTAACTACTTGACCTTTTGGCGTTTTAAGCAAAATTTTACCCGCTATTGAAGTATCAATTGTACAGATTGTCATGAATACTTGTTGTAAAGAAGTTGGTTTGTTACTCAAAACATAATCGTCTGTCAACTCCACTGTATTTTTTACACGATTGAGTTTTACTGTTCTATTCCAAGACTGAATACCTGCTTTTTTTTCATAAGCACCTGCAATGTCAAGACTAAGTGTAGCCTCTTTTTCAGAAATTGTACTTTTCACATTCGTCGCCTCGAATTGTCGGCCATCTTTCTGCCCAAAGCCATTGATTATCGGCAAATTATGATAATTTGATTGTGTAAACCAAAGTTCATAGCGTTTATTTGAGAAAGTATGAGCTGTATAATTCCCACGACCTGCATCAATAATTACAGGTTCGCCATTGGCATAAAGCATAAAATCGCCAACATCATTATGGTTATGACTTTCGGCATTGTGCCCGCCATGAGTTGCCATGAAGAAACCATTTTTTGCACGAGCAGTAAGTACTTGAATATCAGCAAACCATGCATCATTTACTGGAATATATGGCATGGTTTCTTTGGGTAATTGCTTGATTGATAGTAGATTTTCAATTCTTCTCGGACGATGATATGAACCACCCATTGAGGCAGAACTGAAATTTCTAAACGCCCATTGCCCCATTTGAATCATTTTTTCATCTTTAATGGCATTACCAAAACGATAAAGCATTAAGCCATCAGGACGAAGTTTGGGGTCTGCATCGGCAAAATTTACGAAGTAATAACCATCAATATGTGTTTTATATACATACGATGCCATTTTTTTGATGAGTGGTTCTTCATAAATGTTTATCTGATTTTTAGTTGCATTTGATAGCAGTTCTAAACAATCATACACACTTGCCCCCGCTGCAAACCAATAGCTTGGGCCTTCATCACAGCCACCATCTTCACCTAAACCATTGAGGTAAAGATCAGTACCGAGCATTGTACCATATAGCATCTCTGCACGACGTTTTTCATCTTTTTCAAGTAAGAGTGTTGCAGAAATCCAATTAGACATAATCCAAGGGTTCCAGTTATTAACAGGCTTAGTTTTACTCATCCAACCATAGCTATCGGCTTTGGTCATCATCGGCTCAAAGATTCGCTTATTTGTTTCATAATACATTCGCTTACGAATAAGCTTGCTAATTTTATCTAATTTTTCACCAACAAAATAATCAACCAAACCCATGAGCGAAGCTGTTTCGGCCGAAAATAAATCTACCACAGGATTTTCAACATCTGGTAATCCTCTAATGTGTGCTGGTACTCCCCAATAGCTTTCTTCACAAATAGACCAAACACCATTGAAGATTGCTTCCATGAAACGTCCTTTATTTTCAATACTTTCAGCTAATAATAAATCTGTAAGGGCATTTCGTTTCCCATACGATAATTTCCCGTGACGTTCGCGATCGCCCGAACGCACATAATCTAATGAAACCGTGCCCGAAATTGCCTCAAACTTAAAATCGAGGAGATTCTCTCCATTTTTTACGATTTGTTTAAGCACACTATCAGGAACGGCAGCTTGCCATTCCTCAGGAGTTTTTGGATATGGATGGTACTCATTAAATGGAATTAATGCTTTTTTGACATCATCCACGGTATATTTTTTGGCAAAAATATTTCGTTGTGTAATTTGTGCTATTCCTATATGACTAATCAGAATAGCAACAAAAAATATATTTTTTTTCATTCGGATTCTTTAGTTTTAATAGCGGTCTAACATATCTAAAATTCCTCTTACATAACCGACTGATTCGGCTAATCCATTCTCTGCATTTTCGGCATCTTTTTCATATTCAATACTCATAATTCCTTGGTAATTCACTTCTTTTAATGCCTTCAATACTTTCGGAATATCAATGACACCTCTACCAATTTGAATACCGTCATTTTTTGCTTCAAAGCCATCTACATCTTTAAGGTGCATGTCATACATCCTATGTCCGTACTTCTTTATCGCTTCCACAGGATTCATTCCGAGCCTCACTACGTGACCAATATCAATACACAATCCAATACGCTTATCTAATTTTTCAATCTTTTGGTAAACCGTTGCTGGGGTAGGATAAACATCATCACCAGGACCATGATTATGTATGGCCAACTTGATGTTAGTCTCTTTTACGTACTTCTCAACCAATGGCAGTAGGTCATGATTCGGAACTCCAATGATAATCGACATTCCTGCGGCTTGTGCGTATCTGAACGCATTTTTTACTTCTGCTTCATTTTTCATATAAATTACGCCACCACCAAAAACATCCAAACCAGCAGCTTTTACTTTACCAATTGCCTCCTTAATTTGTGCTTCAGAAGCATCTAAAGGCAAATGGAAGTTTTTAAGAGCTATTTCTTTGATATTCAATCGTTTACAAATATCTATTACTTGCTCCAAGCTATATTTACGAAGTGTGTACGAAGCTAAACCAATGGTTAGTTTTGTAGTTTTAAGCGAAATTTTAGTAGCAAGCGGTAAAGCTACAGTTCCTAAACTTAAGCTTCGAATAAAGTCTTTTCTTGAGTATTTCATATTTAATTTTGGTTAGAAAATAGAGAATTTATTTCCAATCTTTTAAAACCTGAGATTTTGATTTGGTCTTTGCACCTTCAGGAATTAATTGAACTTCTAAAGTTGAATTTGTATTAGGCGATAAATTTGCTTCAAAACCTACTAAAATAGTTCCATCATTAGCCGCGTCATAATCATGTGGAGGTTTAGTTGACCATGTTTGTATTGTAGTATTTGCAGGTTGAATTACTTTCAAAATCAACTTTTTACCATTCTGACTTAGCTCAACTGTTTGACTATCAATTACTTTTACTTCAGCAGGTGTTAGCATCGACCATCTGACAGTGCTTGCCTTTTCATTCGCTACGATTTCATCTTTTACCAAAACATATTGTTGGTCAATGATTGCTATTCCTCGCTTGGCAGAAGCTACTTGTCCATTATAAACGGCACTCATATCAGTTGTCGCACTTAGAAAATTAGGTTTACTGGTCGTTGAATTAATTGATGCGAACCCCTCCACACGTTGGTGCTGCATATTAATTGCCAAGGTGCTATGGGCTAAATTATTGTAGCGAAAAACTTCCCATCGCTCTGAATTTTGTGCCATTCCCCATAATTTTACCCCTTTTGATTCGAGCGACTCGTACTCTTGCATGCCAAAATCCATCGACCATCTTTGGCCATTGGCATCCATAACAAAAGAGCCAACATCCATGTGACCATGATTTACTGAAGGAGAGCCAGCTTTTAGTCCGACATAAATAGCTTCGGGTTTCGACCAAGACGTACGCATCATTGCTACAGGGTTTTTACCTTGTCCAACCCATAATAACTCCTTGGGTTCAATAAGTTTATCCAAAGAAATTCCTTTTCCCCAAATCATAGCCGCAGGCAAAAGACGGTCTTTCGCCATTGATTTATCTTTACCTTGTAAGTATTGTTTTTCTAAATATAACAAACTTGGATTATTGGTACGATTGGCAAACCAAAACATAGCAGGGCTAAGCCCAGTACCATTGCCAGAATCTGAGTAATTAAAACTTTTACCTGAAGCACCAATCATTTGCTGGAAATAGCCTGCAGTCTTTAAAAAACCAGCGGTATTCGATAATTCAAAATCGGTATTAAAAACTTTTTTGATTGCATCAAGAAACATTACGTTAAAACTTGTTCCATAGCCCCAATAGCTATAACCTTCTGGGTAAGCACCTTCTGGCTTATAGTCTTGCATGGGAAGTTTTATAGATTCAATGGCACGCTCAATGATTTGATTAGAAAAAACAGGATTTTCTTCATAAATCGCTAAAGCCCCGTAGGTCATTCCTGCATTACACACTTGATTCCAATTATGTGAGGCCTTTAACCAAGAATTGTATTTTGAATCAAGCGATGGCTCAATTCCCTTTTTCAGAATAGCTTCTTTGATAATATTTTTTGCAGAAAGGCTCAAATCATCATATAACCAATCATAACCAATCGCTACGCCCATGGTCATTTCGGCCACATCAAGAAAATGCGTTGGGTTCCAATCACTAAATTGAGATACTTTCACAAGTTCTCGTTCTGCACGTAAAAGAAATTTTTTATCCTTAGTTGTTCGAAAAGCATAACTCAGAAAAAATACTCGTCTAAGACATTCACGAGATTTATCCAGTAGGCGTCGCCCAATTTGAATTCTTTCCAAGGTTGGTAAACCGATTATTTCATTGGCTTCTTTGATGATATTTCCATGAAGGATTTTCCAGTTAGGGTCAACACTTACACTTTTCAAAATACCCTGTTCTTCTCCTTTTAGTAATAATATTCTTGGATGTGATACTACAGGCACCGTTTCGGGAATATGTTTTGTTTGCCCACAAACAATCAAAGAAGAGCCAAAAAGGCTTATTTGAAATAAAAATTGTCTTAGTTTCATGCGTTAGAGAGGGATTGAAAAAGAGACCCAAAGGGTGATTAATTTATCGAAGATACAAAAAATTAATGCTCTCCCCGTATAAATGGAGAGAGCATTATATAAATTTAATGCTTACCAATTAGGATTTTGCTTTAAATTAGGATTCAATGAAATTTCATTCAATGGAAGAGGCCACAAATAATCTTTGGCAGGGTCAAACCTACGAAAATTGGCAGCTGTTACCAAAATGTAATTATCAGGTGTTAAATTTACGGTTGTTGTAGTTCCGAACTCTGATTTGAAGAAATAATTACCTAAAATTGGTTTCGGCAATTCAATTTCTGCAGCTTTCCAACGAATCAAATCCCAATAACGATGGCCTTCTTGGGCTAACTCAACTCGACGCTCACGACGTAATTCTTCACGCATATTTAAGCCATTAGCTGTTACAAAAGCATTACTTAATTTGGCAATTTTACCTCTTGTACGAAGCGGATTAATGGCTAAATCAAGATCAGCATCACTAATTGCTTCATCTAGCTCGTATTTTGCTTCTGCATAAGTCAATAAAACTTCTGCATAACGTAAAATCGGGCGGTCAATCGAAGATGCTTGATTATTCCAATCATCAATATTTGAGAATTTGCGGAAACAAAAACCAGTTTTTTGGAAAACTAGCACTGCAACGTCAAATACTTTCTTAGTAAAAATATAAGGGTCTCCAGCCTTCATTACCGTTTGATTCAACCTATCATCTCTATTTGTAAATACATCTGTACTTTTTACTGGTGCTTTATACAAAGGAGATTTAGTAATTGGTAAACCATCGCTCATCAAATATGAATCTACTAGGCTTTTGGTTGGATTTTTATTACCATTCTCAATCGTTCCTCTGTAATAGGTATGCGTTAGAACACGGTCGGTTAAGCTAACACCATATTGCTTCACAATGATATTTTCCTTGTTCTGAAATCCTTCTCCTTCATACTGAAACAAATTGAAGTAATTAGCGTAGAGGCTATGTTGACGGCTATCAATCACGGCTTTAGCAGCAGCAGCAGCAAGTGTTAGGTGTTTTTTATAATCGCCATAACTATGAAACTTCGAACGAGTTCCTTCAAAAAGAGCTACCCTTGCCTTAAAAGCTAAGGCTGCAGTGTTAGAAATTCGACCATAATTTGCCGTGCCAAGTGCACTCATCGTAGGGAGTTTTGAAGCTGCAAAATCAAGGTCTTGATAAATTTGGTCAAAGATTTTTTCTCTCGGAGATGCCGCTTCGGTCAATTCTGGCGAAGAATCATCCAAAGTTTTTAAAATTAGTGGAACATCTCCATATTTCTGTACTAAACTGAAATATCCCCAAGCACGAAAAAAGCGAGCTTCACCAAGATAACGGTCTATCACAGCTTGACTCGTTGTTGCTGCTGCTCGAGGGGCTTTTTCTACGATATTATTTGCTGCACGAATCAACTGATATGGCGTCGTATAATTCCCATCTGTTGATGGAGCTAAACGTGAGCCATCACTAATACTATTGGAGGTTAAACCAATGGCATCGTCTGACCAAACATCCTCATTGTTAAAACCAGGAATAAATGTATATAGGTAATTATTAGCAGCTATTAAATCGGTTTCCGAACGCCAAAAAGTAGCATCACTAATTGAGGTTTCTGGTAAACGATTAATATCGCAGGCAGTCATACTTAATGCAAGTACGCAGCTCGATAGAATATATTTGAATTTTGATTTCATAATAATAAATTATTGCGTTTTTGAACTTCGGATTTGAGGTATTGATTACTATTCAATACTTTTTTTGACGAATCAATGATTAAAAATTAAGGTTTAAACCAACTGATGCCGTAGCAAAGAAAGGATAATCGTTTTCAATATTATCTCTTTGTTCTGGGTCAAAATATCCTTTAAAGTTGCCCAACTTCGAGAATGTAAGAATATCTTGTGCAGAGAAGAATACCCTTGCTCTAGAAATCTTAATTCTATTCGTTAATTTTTCTGGAATGGTATAACCTACTTGTAAGTTTTTCAAACGAGCATATTGCCCATTTAACAACCACTTATCAGAAACACGATAATTGTGAGTACCACCAGTGTAAGGACGTGGGTAAAGAGCATTAGGATTTTCTGGAGTCCAATAATCACGGTGAATAGCTAAAGCCTGTTTCCAAGTTACTAAAAGTGGAGCAATCGTTTCTGTTTCTGGGCGGAATGAGCGTTTACCAACCCCCTGAATAAATGCAGAAAAATCGAATCCTTTGTAATTAAAGCCTAAAGTTGTACCAAAAACCATACGTGGTTGAGTCGTTCCAAGAAAAACTAAGTCACCAAAATCAGAAGTATTACCCTTACCAACATTGATTTTTGCATCACCATTCAAATCTAAATATTTAACATCTCCAGCTCCAGTTCTGTTATCTTGGAAAGCCCAAGCTTTTACTTCATCAGCCGTTTGGAAATATCCATCTGTCAAATAACCAAAAACACTATTAAGTGGATAGCCTTCAACAATACTATTTGTTCCTGCTGATACTATATTTCTACCAGCAAAATTCAAAAGCTTATTTTGATTATCCGATAAGTTCGCAGCGATTGTATAAGAGAAGTCTTTACCTATTTGGCCTCTGTAACGTGCCTCCAGTTCCCATCCCCAAGATTTCAGCTCACCATTATTTTTTCTTGGTGTCCCAATTCCAATAACCGCGGGGAGATTTTGCGGAGTAAGCATATTACGGTTATACTTCACATAATAATCACCATTCAAGTTTAATTTATTTTTGAAGAGTCCTAAATCAAAACCAACATTAGTGGTTTCGATTGTTTCCCAAGAAAGAGATTGAGATGGAATAGAACTTTGGAATAAATAAGAAGCACGAGAATCGCCTAATACTAAGGCCGAACCTCTACTCAACTGGCTTAGGTAATCATAATTTCCAATGGTACTTCCTCCAAGTGCACCTCCTAAACGCCCCCAAGAAGCACGTAACTTAAGTTCCGATACAAAGTTTATATCTTTCATGAATCCTTCACGATGTAAATTCCAGCCCACAGATGCAGAAGGGAATAACTTAACACGCAAATTTGGAGCTAACTTTGAATTTTCATCACGACGAATCGTAGCTTCAATTAAATATTTACCATCGTAGTTATAATTTATGCGACTGAATACCGATTGAGAGGCATTTGTAGCAATAGATTGACTGTTTGTTTTGGTTTTATCATCGCCTAAATTAAGTGTAGGTAAATCATTACTCACCAAGTTTGTAGCTCCTGCTACCATGTTTTCGAATCTGAAATCTTCGTAATTATAACCAACTAATAAGCCAAGATTATGTTTCTCTTTGAAAGTTTTATCATAATTAGCTAAAAACTGAAGGTTGGTATTATTTGTTCGTTCATCAGTTAGGGTGTAGCCATTAACTTGGTTGATGTAGCTTAAAATCTTACCTCTACCCCAAAGCGGTACAGTTCGTGCAAAGTTAGCTCTATCACCAATGCGGTATTGTGTTCCTACCACTGCACGCAAGGTTAAACCCTTAACAATATTTGCTGCTTTAAGTGTAACGGTTCCGTCGTAATAATCTCTTGCATAACGGTTATACCCTCCAGACTCTAAACGTGCGTAAACTGTGGCAGCAGAACCAGCACCATTATATTGACCATCAGGTGTAAAGAATGGTGTACGAGTACGTAAACGATAAATTTCGTACATTAAACCTTGACCATTCAAATTGCCAGAAGCAGCATCTTGTTGGTCTTTGGTGTAAGAAAGGCGGGCATCGAGTGAGAAAATTTTACTTAATTGTGCCCCTAGGTTCAAGCGTAGATTGTATCTCTTATAACCATCTGGTCCGATTTTAAAAACACCACTTTTTCCATAATAACCACCTGACAACAAGAAATTTAATTTTTCATTGCCCCCCGACATGCTCAAATTTTGAGTAGTCATAGAAGAGTACTTTCTCAGTACTTGGTCAGTTAATGGAACTTGGTTGTAGAAAAGCCATGTGGTTGTATCAGCAGGATTCACTACGTAAGGCACTCCATCTCTTATACGCTGTAAATCTACATCTGAATATTCAGGACCACTTCCTGAGTTTTTTCGAGATAAATTAGAAAACTCAGCTTCTTCCAATAGAGACATACGTTCAGGAACATTGATAGACCAATCTGTTCCTTGTTGTGCCAAATAACTAAACTTAACTTTACCAGTTTTTGCTTTTTTGGTAGTCACTAAAATTACCCCGCCCGCAGCTTGTGCTCCATAAATTGCAGCAGCAGCGGCATCTTTCAATACACTAATGTTTTCTACATCATTTGGGTTAAGCGATTGGAGAGTATTACTTGGCATCGTAACTCCATCAACAATCAATAAAGGTTCGATGCTTCCGTTGGCTGAAGAGGCACCACGAATCTGGATACCAATTCCTTCACTACCTGGTTGTCCGCTCGAACGAGTAATAATTAACCCAGGACTCGTCCCTTGCAAAGCATTCGCTAAATTACTGGCAGGACGGTTTTCAATAACTTTAGAGTCAATCGTTGAAACGGCTCCTGTAAGATTTACTTTTTTTTGGGTACCATAACCAACTACTACCACCTCCTCAAGGGATTTCGCATCGGAGTTCATACCAACAATAATACTTGTCTGATTTCCAACTACAATTTCTTGTGTTTCATAACCTAAGAAGCTAAAAACCAAAATTGAGGTCTTACTTGGAACTTTGATTGAAAAATCACCTTTGGCATCAGTCGTAGCTCCGCGAGATGTACCTTTAATGGTGATACTCACACCGGGTAAAGCTTCGCCTTTTTCAGCATCGCTTACTTTACCTGTTATGGTGATGTCGGCAGCGAAGGCTTGGCTTCCCAAAAAACAAAGCAAAAATAAAAGTTTTGTGATAAACCGTGCACACAACGGCTTACCCCACTGACAATACGACAGTAGATTTTTTTTCATAAAAGGTGAGTTTAAAATGGATAGTTAAATGTTTATTATCTTAGTTTCTTGTTAAAAATGAGTGTAATTAACTTATATTTTAAAATAGTTTCTGCTTATTTTTGAGTGCTTCATATCTTAAAAGACCTTCTAAATAATAATAATCGGCATAAACAAGTGGTACATCTACTTCTGAATTACCAGGCTTATGACCAGTACTATGCATTAAAATAAAGTGATTATTTTTGCCCAATTCGGCTTTGAAAGCTGGTGTAGATAGGGTTTCAAGCATTTTTACAGCTGAATTATAGTATTTTTTTGCATCTTTTCCTCCATAAGTGCTCAACTCTAATAATGCAGAAGCAGCAATTGCACCAGCAGAAGCATCACGTTCTTCACCTGGCTTACTAAAATCCCAGTAAGGAATTTTATCAGCTGGTAATGTAGGGTTATTTAGATAGAATTTAGCAATATTTCGAGCATGATCTAGGTACTTTACATCTTTAGTTTCACGATACATAACAGTATAGCCGTATAAACCCCAAGCTTGTCCTCTAGCCCAAGCAGATTCATCTGCCGCACCCTGATGAGTCTTTCTTGCTAATACTTCCCCATTATCTCCATAACACAACACATGATAACTACTATAATCAGGGCGATAATGGTTTTTCATAGTATTATCGGCGTGCGTTACGCTTAGATTATAAAAATCTTTGTTTCCTGATTCTTTGGCCGCCCAAAACAAAAACTCCAGATTCATCATATTATCAATAATTACTGGATATTTATATCCTCCTTTGAAACTCTCCCATGATTTAATCAAACCAACTTTTGGATTAAATCGTGTAGCCAAAGACTTTGCCCCAACAAGCATAACCTCCTTATAATCAGGATTTTTAGTAAGTCGATACCCATTTCCAAACGGACAATAAAGCATAAATCCTAAATCATGTGTACGAGTATTAAACTTTTCTTTTTCAACGGCCATCGTCCACTTTTCAGCGGCAGCCTTCCATTTGGGGTCATGATTAAATTGATAGATATACCATAAAGACCCACCAAAGAATCCACTGCACCACCATTCAGATTTCATATCTCTAGGCGAACCATCTGGATTTGTTGATTGAGGAAACTTCGTTATATCTTGATGTGCCGCAAGCATTCCTTCATATTGCTTCGCTGCAAACTCAAACTCTTTTTTTACATCAAGTTTACTTTGGCCAATCGCAGAAAGTGCCGATAATAATACTAGGCTGAAATACAACTTCACTAAGGATTTTCTTTGCATAATCATTTTTTATTTAATATTAAAAAAGTACAATTTTACTTCAACCTTTAGGCCTATATGTCGAAATAATTTAATTTATTATTAATGTCGAGAATAACATATTTTTTTTGAATATAATGTAGATATATTCATTGTCAAAGATAAAATAGTAAAAAAACTATATATTTTTATTCCAATTAAATGCAAACGTAACCGCAAACGTAACCGCAAACGTTTGCATATTGAACTAAGTAAATTTCAATCTCTATAAAAATTTATAATATTTTCAAATAATATTTTTTTGTTTTTTTGAGACAAGAAATTGAGAATTAATAAATAATATTGTAAAAATTATATTTTCAATCCAATGCATAGAACCACTCCTGTTACTATTAAAGACATCGCACAAGCTCTTAATATTTCTGTCTCAACAGTATCGCGTGCCTTGCGAGGAATGCCTGAGATTCACCCAGAAACAAAAAAAACAATTTTGAAATTGGCTGAAGAAATGGATTATCAACCCAATCAATTAGCCAAAAATTTAGTAGGCAACAGAACAAAAACTATCGGTGTTATTGTACCATCGCTTAGTTACTTTTTCTTCGCTTCAATGCTAAATAGCATAGAGGAAGCAGCCATGCAAGCAGGATACAGTGTGATGGTTTGCCAAACGAATGAATCCTACTTAAGAGAAGTAGCACAAATTCAGAATATGCTAAACTCACAAGTTGAAGGGTTTATTATTTCTCTTGCAAGAGATTCTCTAGATTTTGAACACATCAATCGTTTGATAAGAAAACAAATTCCAATTGTACTATTCGACCGATACAGTGATTCTATTGAAAGTTCTAAAGTAATTGTAGATAATAAACAAGCAGCTTTTAAAGCCACGAACCACATGATAGAGCGAGGTTGTAGAAGATTAGCGTGCTTGGCAGGCCCTCCTCATCTCGAAATTAGTAATCAACGTTTAGATGGTTTCCGCGAAGCCGTTATTAGCAATGGACTACCTTACGAAGAACAGTACGTAAGTCATAGTGACTTTACCCAAGAAAATACTATAATTCAAGCTCATAACATGATGAGTTTGAGTATTCCACCCGATGGAATATTAACAATGAGCGATAATATCGCATTCTCCACTATGTTTGCCCTCAAACAAAGAGGTTTAAGAATTCCTGAAGATGTGGCGATGGTTAGTTTCAATAATGAACCAACCTGCACCTATCTAACCCCATCTTTAACAAGTATCAGTCAGCCAATCAGAGAAATGGGCACCCAAGCAATAAGGTTATTATTAAAGCAATTAGAATCCGATATCATTGAAAACGAAACAGTCGTTCTTGATACCCAATTGGTCATTCGTGAATCATCTTTAAGATAATTTGATTATTTTTATCAGATGAAATTTATAAAAAAAGGCATACTTACGAGTTACCAAGATTTAGGGCAAAAAGGATTGCGTCATTTGGGTATAAACCCCAAAGGTGCAATGGATAGATATACTGCTCGAATTCTAAATATTGCTTTGGGAAAAAATGAAGAAGAGAAAGTTTTAGAAATGTATTTTCCAGCACCCGAAATTTTATTTGAAGAGGATTGTAGTATTATTATCGGCGGAGCAGATTTTTTACCTCATATTGATAATCAACCAATTATGAACGAAAAAGTTATATCGGTCAAAGCGGGTAGTATTATTAGGTTTAAACGCAAAATTAATGGAAACATCGCCTATTTAGCATCTACTAAATCGCCAATGCTATTCAAGGCTCATCTTGGATTTTCAATAATAGAAAAAGAACCACACAAACTAATCAGATTTATTGAAGGACATGAATTTGAGCTGTTAGAAAACGAGAGTAGAAACTGGGTTGAAAATAAACCTTTTCAAATTTCTTCTAACTCAAATAGAATGGGTTTTCGTATGATAGGTGAACCTCTTTTATTAAAAGAGAAAAAAGAATTGATTTCTTCAGCCGTTGAATTTGGAACTATCCAACTACTACCCAATGGGCAATTAATTATTTTGATGGCTGACCACCAAACTAGTGGAGGATACCCAAGAATCGGTAATATTATTTCAGCAGATATACATAAATTAGCACAATCTAGTATCAACGATTATATTTACTTGAAAAAAGTTTCTATTCAAGAAGCAGAAGATGCTTGCTTAGAACAAGAAAAAAATATCCAAAAACTTAAAGCCAGTATCAGATTTTTTAATGAATATTAAACAAATTGACCTAAACTGTGACATGGGCGAAGCCTTTGGCTCTTGGCCAATGGGAAACGACCAAAAATTGATGGAAGCGATTTCTTCAGCCAATATTGCTTGTGGTTTCCATGCAGGAGATGCTTCTATTATGAGAAAAACCGCTCAATTAGCACTTGAAAATGGCGTAGCTATTGGGGCACATCCAGGCTTTCCTGATTTACAAGGGTTTGGTCGTAGAAATATGCAACTTTCACCACAAGAAATTTACGATATTTGTGTCTATCAAATTGGGGCAATGTTTGGTACAGTAAGAGCTTTAGGTGGTAAACTACATCATGTAAAACCGCACGGAGCTCTTTACAATATGGCCGCCAAAGATATTGCCTTAGCAAAAGCCATTGCAGAAGCCACTCGTGCCATTCACCCAGAATTAATTTTGTATGGTTTATCAGGTAGTCATTTAATTTCAGAAGCTGAAAAATTAGGTTTACGAACGGCATCTGAGGTATTCGCCGACAGAACCTACCAAAATGATGGTAGCCTAACACCTCGTACGCACGCCAACGCTATGATAGAAGATACCTCTCTGGCCGTTGAACAAGTAATACAAATGGTGGAACAAAAAAGTGTATTCGCAACCGATGGCACAAAAGTAGGCATCAAAGCAGATACTATTTGTGTACATGGCGATGGAAATCATGCGATGGAATTTGCATTTACGCTTAGAAAAGAACTACTTTTACGAAACATTACTATTAAACCTGTCTAATTTTATCTCAACTAACTGAAATTATAAGACTGCTATGTTTATAAAAAACCAAAAGAAAGTGCTGAATGCTTGGACAATGTACGACTGGGCGAATTCGGTGCACAACCTTGTTATTACTACAGTGGTATTTCCTATGTATTTTTTATCAACAACTTCTGTAAAAGATGCCAATGGAAATGTGATTAATGATGTAGTAAACTTTTTTGGATTCGAAATTCAAAATTCAATTTTATATTCTTACACCATTTCAGCCGCGACACTCTTTTTAGCCATTTTAAATCCAATACTAACTCCATTGGCCGATTCAAGTGGCAGAAGAAAGTTTTTCATGAAACTTTTTTGTTATTTAGGTGCAGCCAGTTGTGCTTATTTTTATTTTTTTACGAAAGATACTGTCAATTCAGCCGTAGTAGCATTTGGGCTTTCAATCATTGGTTGGGGAGGAAGTATCGTTTTTTATAATTCATTCTTACCAGTAATTGCCACAGAAGACCAATTCGATAGTTTGAGTGCCAAAGGCTTTACCATGGGCTATATCGGTAGCGTTATCTTGTTGATAGTTAACCTTTTAATGATTATGCAGCCTACCCTTTTCGGACTTACCCAAGCCGATTCAGATTCAGGTTTTACTGCCCGTATCTCATTCCTTACAGTGGGCGTGTGGTGGGCATTATTCGCACAAATACCTTTCTATTTTTTACCAAAAGACGAGCCCAAATCTTTCAAGACTGGTCGCATAACTACTGGAGTTCAAGAATTAATGATTGTTCTTAAAGAAATTAGAAGCAGAAAACTGATTACAAAATTTTTAACGGCATTCTTATTCTATGACATGGGTGTAATGACAGTTATTTATGTTGCCACTATTTTTGCAGATAAAGAACTCCACATCGAAAAACAAGGTCTCATCATTACGCTCTTACTTATTCAACTCATTGCAATACCGGGTTCTTATTTAGCTTCTTGGCTTTCAAGTAAATTTGGTAATACGAAAGGCCTTTTGGTATTTATATTTATTTGGGGATTAATGCCTCTGGCAGCTTATTTTACTACTACTCAAAACGAATTCTACGTAATTGCAGCCGTTGTGGGATTAGTAATGGGCGGAATTCAATCGCTTTCTCGCTCGACTTTCGCGAAGCTTTTACCAGATGATACAAAAGATACCGCTTCGTATTTTGGTTTTTATGATATTGTTGAAAAATTAGCAACAACCTTGGGAACTCTAATTTTTGGAGCAATTGGACAGATTACAGGCGATATGAGAAATTCGGTGCTTTCAATTTTAGTATTTTTTATTGTAGGTTTTGTACTATTAATGCGTGTTCCATCGAAAAAGGTCTATCATTAATTCAAAAAGAATCATTGGTATAAGTACACAAATTATAGTATATTTGTAATACTATTTCTATATTATTTACATATTTATTTCAAAATATTTGAAGTTTTATTCAATTTCAAATCATTTATTGAATTTATACTACTTAAAATAAAGGATGTTAGCTCAGTTGGTTTAGAGTGTCGCCTTGACAGGGCGAAGGTCATCGGTTCGAATCCGTTACATCCTACGGTTTATATATGAAGATTCTTTACGACCATCAGTCATTTTCAGGGGCAAGATATGGAGGTGTTGCAAGATATTTTTATGACCTTATGCACAATCTAAAATATGAACAAGGCGTAGAAGTTGAATTAGCTTTACAGTTTTCGAATAATGACTATTTAAAGAATGAAGATATAAAAAAGGTAATTCCTTTTAGCTTTTTTTTGGGATACGGACGGACAAATATGATGTTTTCGCATATTAATCGACTTAACAGTGCCCTTCATTTACTTCGCAATAATTTTGATGTTTTTCATCCAACCTATTTTAATGATTATTTCTTTACTTTTTTAAGTAAAAAGAAGCCGTTTGTCATTACACATCACGATGTAATTCCAGAAAAATTCTCTACACAATATGCTTGTTTAGATGGATTTGATAAATATCATAAACAAAAAGTATTAGAAAAAGCCTCAAAAATTATTGCTGTTTCAGAAAATACAAAACAAGATATTTTAGAAATTTTCAAAATCGAACCCGAAAAAGTTGAAGTAATCTATCATTCTACCCATTTTGCTACTTTTAAACCAAACGACTCGATTAAGATAAATGTGCCGGCAAGGTATTTACTATATGTAGGCAATCGAGATAATTATAAGAATTTTGATGTTTATGTCGAGGCAATTGCCCCACTACTGAAAAAACAAGATGATTTACATCTCATTTGTGCAGGAAATGGCAAGTTTACCCCTACCGAACAAGAGTTGTTTAAAAGTCTGAATGTGGAAAAGCGAATAATCCATCATGAAATTGAAAATGATGATGTATTATATCAGTTATACAATCATGCACTGGCTTTCGTTTACCCATCTCTTTACGAGGGTTTCGGAATTCCAATTCTTGAAGCCTTTGCTTGTGAGTGTCCAGTTATATTGAGTAATCGCTCTTGTTTTCCTGAAGTTGGACAAGATGCCGCCATCTATTTCAACCCAATAGATAAAGAACAAATAGCTCACGAAGTTGAAAAAGTAATTGATAATCAAGCTTTAAGAAGAGAATTGATAGAAAAAGGGAAAAAGCGACTACAAGACTTTTCTCCGTCAATTACAGCCTCTAAAACACTTAAGGTTTATCAAAGCATTTTATAATAATCACCTAATATTTCTATTAATTTTACAGAAACTCCCTTTGTATGCGAATCATTATTTGCGATATATACGTTCGATTAGTTGGACATAATTTAGGTCATATTCAAAATATTCTTCGATTTTTAGAGACTTCTCCAAGCAATAACGAATACGTCTTTTTATTGAATCCAGAAGCAAAAGCAATTCCCTCAATAAAAACTTCATCGAAAAATGTAACCATTACTTTTTTCACTGATGAAGAGTTTGCTCCGTTTACAACAGGCATGAGCATCATAAAATCTACTCAAATAATTTGGAAGCATATTACTCGCTATACGAACGAGTATAAAGCCGATAAAGTAATTATGATGATGCTTGATATGTTTCAACATACTATTGGAAGTACAAGATTTCCAGCTCAATTAACGGGTATTTTATTTAGCCCTTATCCAAGAGTCATTCCACAAGATTCGACACTTCGCTCCAAACAAAAATATACCATCACAAAAGCAAGAAAACTATTCACTACTTGGTGGATGTGCCGAAATTCTCAATTGAAGAAGGTCTTTATTTTTAATGATTTGGAAACAATCAAAACAATGAATGAGACAATGGGCACTAATATTTTCACTTATTTGCCCGACCCTGTCTATGATTATCCGACTCGCCAAGATTTAATCATCAGAGAGAAATACCAAATTCCATTGCATAAAAAAATTCTTTTGGCTTTCGGGTATATTGACGAGAAGAAAAATGTTGTAAATCTACTCAAAGCACTTCAAGATTTATCGGCCGAAGAAGCCTCAAATATTTGCCTATTAGTAGTTGGAAAAATCAGAGCCGAACACCATGATGCTCTAATGGAAAGTTTAAATAAAGCTAAAGAATTGAGACCTGAACTACAAGTAGCGATGGAAAGCCGCTTTGTTGATGATGATGAAATGGAAGCTTATGTCAATCAGTCGGATATTATTTCGGTAGCCTATATTAATTTCTTTGCCTCGAGTGGAGTTATTGGTTTAGCGGCTCGACATAATAAGCCTGTATTAGCAACCAAATTTGGCGTAGTAGGTGATTTAACGCGTGAGTATGGCCTAGGCTTTACTGTTGATGGCTTTAACCCTGGTGAAATCAAATCGGCAATGATAGATTTTTTAAAAGGAAAAAACGCTCACCCCGAAAGAGCAAGCGTTTTTGTAAGCAAGCATAGTAGTGAAAAATTCATTAAAACTTTACTCGAAATTGAGTAGAGTTTAGGCGATTTCAACTTCTTTAGTTGCTTGTTCGGCTATCCAATTATATGTTTTGGTAATTCCATCTCTTAAAGACTTAGAAGGAGCCCAACCTAGTTTTTCTTGAATAAGAGCATTATCTGAATTACGTCCACGAACACCTTCTGGACCTGGAATGTTCTTAATTGTAATATTTTTGCCTGAAATTTCAGCAATTAGTTTAGCAAAATCATTGATTGAAATCATTTCTTCTGAACCAATATTTACTGGACCTGAAAAATCTGATTCCATCAAGCGACGTACGCCTTCTACACATTCATCAACGTATAAAAACGAACGAGTTTGCTTTCCGTCTCCCCAAATTTCAATAGTTCCACCATCTTCTGCCTCAATAACTTTACGGCAAATAGCAGCGGGGGCTTTCTCACGGCCACCTTTCCAAGTACCTTGCGGGCCAAAAATATTATGAAAACGAGCAATTTTTACATTAATTCCTAAATTACGTTGGTACGTAAGGTATAAACGCTCACTAAAAAGTTTTTCCCAACCATATTCACTATCTGGAGCTGCTGGGTAAGCAGATTCCTCAGAGCACTTTGGATTTTCTGGGTCTAACTGATTGTATTCAGGATACATACAAGCTGATGATGAATAAAATATTTTCTTAACGCCTGCTTGTTGAGCTGCATGAAGCATGTTTAGATTACAAAGTGCTGAATTATGCATCACAGCTGCATCATTTTCACCTGTAAAAATATATCCTGCTCCACCCATATCGGCAGCTAATTGATAAACTTCATCAAAACCTCCTTCAACAACTTGATGACAAACAATAGGATCTGTTAAATCTCCAATTATAAATTCATCGGCATTGCCATTATTATATTCATTGTATTTCAAATCTACTCCTCTAACCCAATAGCCTTCACTTTTTAAACGCTTTACTAAGTGACCTCCAATAAACCCACCAGCTCCGCATACTAATGCTCTTTTCATATTTGTTGTTCTTCGAAATGAAAATTTAATATTCTTAATAAAATACAAATTTAATAAATCAAAACTGAATATTACAATTAGTATCCAAAGTATTTATATTTTAGTCGATATATTCAATAAATTATGATATAAACTTTATATTATTTGGTGAAATAGCATTGTCTATTAATCAATAAATAGAAAAAATCAACAAGGTCAAATAATAATATTCTAGAAATTATTATATCAAATTAAAAAAATCAGTAATACCAATCATCTTTGTTTTTGTATAACCTTCACCAAATTTTGCTCCAATCATGTGCCCCATCTCCTGAGAGCGTGCTTTTAGAAATTCTAAAAACTCAGGACTTGTCAAATAAGATTCCGGCTCCTTACTATTTGGGTCATAAAACTGGCTTCTATAAGCCCTAATAGAAGCTTCTTTTAAATCCCAATACTTTGAAATATCAACCACTAAATCAGGTTTAATAAATCTATCTTGAATATAGTTGTAGAGTGCTTTCGGACGCCAAGCCACTTGCTCACTTCCATCAAAATCAAAGGTTTTTATCATTCTTAGACCTGAATAAAAACAAGCATCAATTGCCAAAGCTGCACCTTTTCCATGGTCAGGATGTCGATCCTCAATAGCATTCGCCAAAACAATTTCAGGTTGGTATCTTCTGATTGCTGCTATTAATTTCATTTGGTGTTCTTCATCATTTTTAAAGAAACCATCTCGAAATCCTAGATTTTCACGAACTGATATATTTAAGATTTTAGAAGCGGCGGCGGCTTCTGCTGCTCTTATCTCAGGAGTACCACGAGTACCTAGTTCTCCTCTAGTAAAATCAATGATTCCAACTTTTTTACCTTGTGCAATTGCAGAAGCAATCGTTCCACCACAAGACATTTCAGCATCATCAGGATGAGCGGCAAGTACAACTAAATCTAATTTCATGTTAAAAGTTTATTATTGACTCATATTTAAGTATAAAAAAAAGCGACGAAAAAAAGTTCACGTCGCTTATAGTATCAATTTAATATCTTTTTATCTTTTTATTTTACCCTAAGTCTATATCCCACTTTAAGACGGGTAGAAGAACGAATCTTGTTTAATTTACATAATTCGCCTACACTTGTATTAAACTTATTGGCAATTTCACTTAAATTTTCACCTGAACGAACTCTATACCAAACTTTTCTACTAACCGCAACTGGTTCGTCAAATTCAAAATCCCCTTTACTTGCTCCACCTCGCAAATAATCATAAACACGAGAAGTGAGTAAAAAATCTTGTGAAATGATATTGATTTGATTGGGACTAAAGCTAAAAATATTTCTTGGGTCGAAAGGATTTCCTTCATAACGTGTTTCGAAGTGAAGGTGCGGGCCTGAGCTCCTACCTGTATTTCCACCTTTTCCAATTTCGTCACCAGCTTTCACAACTGTGTTTGGTTCAAAATTTATTTTAGAAAGGTGGCCATAAAGTGTCTCTAAACCATTGTAATGACGTAAAACAACACAACGACCATAGCCTCCACGTGTACTTGCCACACGAACAATACCATCAAATGCCGCTAAAATGGGTTCGCCTGTTTCTAAATCAAGATCAGTTCCTGTGTGCCAACGACGCCATCTCCAACCAAATTGTGAGTTGGTAACACCTTTTGCCATTGGACCAGACCAATAACGTCCTTGAGAAATATCGTATAATTTTATTGGCACCACATCATCAAATTCTTTAGCATCAATGCCGTAAGGGTCAACCGAGTCAGTATCCCAAACAGAAAAATAACTGGCAATTTTCACCATTTCTTCACTACCAACAAATTGAGCTTCATCTTCAATTTCTACAATTTGCACCTCACCTTCATCAATAGTTGAAGTATCTTCATGGACAGCCGTATTTACCTCTTTAATAGGTTCTATTTTTACAGAAGGGGCCGTTTCTACTGCTTTCGGAGCTTCAAACTCATTCACAAATCTAAGTTTAGGCTCTTCTTCAAAGCTAAACTCATCATCATTTTTATTCGATTTATTGAAATTTTTATCTTTTGCTTTCGAATCCTTCTGATTGGTAGGAATATTAGGCTTATTAATCTTCAGCCCCCTTTCACGTTGTGCAAAGGTGGATGTTGATAATGCCAACACTATAATAATTGGTAATATAGCCTTTTTCATGTTTTAATTGTTTTGATTATAAGGCAACACCAAAATTGTTACTAAAAGAGTAGCAAAGCTCATTTTGAACAAATTTAGTAACAATTTTATGCAATAGTACTAATTAGTGCAAACCTTGAGCAGCTAAATATCTTTCAGCATCGAGAGCTGCCATACAGCCACTTCCTGCGGCTGTTACTGCCTGACGGTAGATTTTATCTTGGGCGTCGCCACAAGCAAAAACTCCTTCAATATTTGTACGGCTACTTCCTTTTTCGGTTTCGATGTAGCCCTCAGTGTCTAATTTTATATAATCTGCAAAAATTTGTGTATTCGGTTGGTGTCCAATTGCCACGAAGAAACCTGTCACATCAATAACACTTTCTTCATTGGTTTTACTATTTTTGATTCTTGCACCTGTTACACCATCCTTACCTAAAACTTCAAGTGTTTCTGTATTGAAAAGTACCTCAATATTCGGCGTATTTTTCACACGTTCCTGCATGATTAAAGATGCACGAAACTCATCACGGCGAACCAGCATGTACACTTTCTTGCAAAGTTTTGATAAATAGTGTGCTTCTTCACAAGCAGTATCACCTGCTCCTACGATGGCTACTTCTTGTCCACGGAAAAAGAAACCATCACAAACTGCACAAGCAGAAACACCATATCCATTCAAGCGTTGTTCTGACTCTAAACCTAACCACTTTGCAGAAGCACCCGTAGCTATAATAACGGTTTTAGCAACAATTTCTTGTGCATCATCAATAATTACTTTGTGGGCACCCGGTGTAGAAAAATCTACTTTAGTTGCCATACCATAGCGATTATCTAACCCAAAACGCTCCGCTTGTTTTCTGAAATCTTCCATCATTTCAGGGCCTTGAATACCTTCTGGATAACCAGGAAAGTTTTCAACTTCAGTAGTAATTGTTAATTGACCACCCGGCTGCCCACCTTGATACATCATTGGTTTCAAACCTGCACGTGCAGCATAAATTGCTGCTGTATAACCCGCTGGGCCTGAGCCCAAAATTAATACATCTACTTTTTCTTGTGTCATAAGACCCCAACCTCAAAGGGATTTATTTTAATTTATAAATACTTACTTATCTACCAATAACATAAATACTTGGGTGCAAAGTTCGGCAAAAAAGCCCTAAACGGCAAGTTTACAAAATACTCATTTCAATTCTTCGGTTAATTTGTCGATTTTCTTCCGTTGAATTCGCAACTAAAGGTTTGGTTTTTCCATAACCTTTTGTTTTGATATTCGCTGGGTTTACTCCTTTCTTTATTAAGTAATCAGCAACGGCCATCGCTCTTTTTTCAGAAAGTACTTGATTATCAACTTCTTTACCGATATCATCAGTGTGACCCGCAATTTCTACTTGTAAAGACGGGTTTTCTTTGAGCAATAGTTGCAACTTATCCAACTCAACGAAAGACTCAGGTCGGAGTTCAACTTTTCCTGAATCAAAAAATATGTTATTCAGTATAGTTTTTACATCTTTTTTGATTGGGTCAAGTAAAATATTTATTTTTTTTCCATCTGCATCGCTTTTTTCCAAAAAATCAAAAGTCAAACTTTTAAAGAAATAATCTTTTTTATTGATAAAAAGTCCATATTGGCTTCCATTGGGTAAAATAGCGGTATATTCTCCCGTAACAGCATCTGAAATGACTTTCTGGATTGTAGTGTTGGTTTTCAAATCGACAAGTTCGATTTCAGCAGAAAGATTTTTATTTGTCGAAGCATCTTGCACTATTCCTTTGACATAATTTGCCCTTTTGAATTTATCATTTAATTGTTTAGGAATAGTAAATTCAAACAATCGAATATTATTGTTTACGTTGGAAGAATAATATCCTTTCGAGCCATCAGCAGCGATGAATAAGGCAACTTGGTCTTCGAAATTATTAATTGGATAACCTAAATTTTCGGGCTTAGAATAAGTATTTAGTTTCGATTCTGTCATGAATAAATCTAATCCTCCCATACCTAAATGACCATCAGAAGCGAAGAAAAGTGTTCTACCATTGGCGTGTATAAATGGTGAAACTTCATCATAAGCAGTATTGATAGTTGTACCTAAATTAATTGCTTTCGTCCAATTACCCATTTCATTTAATTCACTCATCCACAAATCTTTACGTCCGTACCCACCTTGTCTATCAGAGGAAAAATACAAAATTCTTCCATCATTCGACAAACTTGGTTGGGCATCCCAAAAAGGACTATTTATACTTGCCCCTAAGTTCTGAGGGCTACTCCAGTCATTCCCAATTTTCTTTGAAATATACAAATCACAACTTCCTAAACTATTTTTCCCATCGCAACTTGTAAATACTAAAGTTCGACCATCGGCAGATATGCTACACGTTCCTTCATTATCGGGTGTATTTATTTGCTCGGAAATACTCTTGGGAATACTCCATTGGCCATTTTCAAAATAAGAAATGTACAAATTTTCGTCGCCATCATCGGAGCGTGCTGTAAAAATAAGTGTCTCGTTGTCAGGTGATACTACTGGAAAATACTGTTTATTTTTAAAATTAATTTTGGCACCTAAGTCTTTGGCTATTAACTCAAAAGCGTTTTTTTGAGCTTGCTCTCCAAACTTGCATTGTTCAAGCTGGCGAGTCAATTGCTTCATTATTGGACTATTGGCAGAAACATTTTTAATCGAAAAACTCAAATATTCCTTTGCTTTTGCATAATTTCCTGCTCTTAGTAAGCGAGTACCAACATAAGTGTATCCTTGAGTAAGAAGTGGGTCATTAGGTCTTAATTCAATGGCTTTTGAATAAAATTTAATCGCATTTTCTTGGTTTCGTGCAACTTCATTGATTTGTCCAAGTTTGAAATATGGGTCAGTGAATGTGCTATCTTTTTCAATCGCTTTGAAAAGATTCTCAATAGCCTCAACACTTTTTTTTTCAGTAATATTCTTAAGTGCTTTATCGTAATATTCTTTTGCCTTAGGATTTTGTGCAGAAATGGATATTGAAATAAACAAAAGCAGAGTGGTAATTATTTTTGTCATAAATTTCATTTTTCAAAAATTTAATTTAAAACGTAAGATGCCATTTCATTGTTATCTTTGCAGTAAATTAAAAGAAATTTATAATAATTGAAAGTCAATAAAAATCATTTAATAAATTAAATTGACTATTTCCCAAAGTTTAAAATGCTACATTTATATCTCAAATCTCTACATATTATTGGCTTTGTTTCTTGGTTTGCAGGGCTATTTTATTTGGTAAGAATGTTTGTTTATCACGCAGAAGCCGATGATAAACCCGAGGCTTTAAGAGAAGACTGGAAAAAGCAATATACTGCTATGCAATGGCGAGTTTATAAAATTATTTGTAATCCTGCCATGATGATTACTTGGACTTGTGGAATTTTGATGCTGGTAAACACGCCTGAATTTTTACAACAAAGTTGGATTCATATCAAACTTACACTTTTGGTCTTACTAACTGGCTATCATTTGTATTGTAAAAGTATCATTAAAAAGCAAGAAACGGGACAAGCTACTTTTACATCTTTTCAATTTAGATTACTGAATGAATTACCAACTTTATTTTTAGTCGCAATAGTGCTATTGGCGGTTGTGAAAGATTTATTAAACTTTGCTTATCTATTTTTGGGCGTGTTAGCCTTTGGCTTTACCCTATTTTTTGCCGCAAGAGCTTATAAAAAATTTAGAGAGAAGTAAATAAAAAGGACGAAGCGAACCTTCGTCCTTTTTATTTTTTATTTGTAAAGTTCATTAAATGCCTTTTCGTACTTGTCTCCTACCTTCCATTTTGGAGCAATTGGTCGGTCGGCAATCAATCGAGCAGCGTAAGTATAGGATTGACAGTATTTCAATAAATAATCTACACTAATTGACTCTGGGCTATCAGTAACTTTGTGATAAAACTTATTTATCTCTGCATCGAAGGCAGTAAACCCTGGGGAGAAATCTGGTGCCGGAATACCTTTTACAGCCAAATTTACATTATCTGAGCGGTCGAATAAGTTTTGTTCAGGTGCTGGATCAGAAATAGCCGTTAGTCCATAAGCTTTAGCGGCCGTTTCGATTTGAGCCTGTGCATCAGTTCTGTCAAGACCAATAACCGTTACTTTTGTGGTATCATTATAACCTGCTCCATCACAATTAAGGTTATAAATACATTGTTTCAAAGGAACTAAAGGGTGTTCGGCATAATACTTACTACCCAATAAACCAACTTCTTCTCCTGTATAAGCAATAAACAAAATTGAACGCTTAGTAGGCTTTTGAGTAAATGATTTCAAGGCCGATAAAACTGCAACTGTTCCAAAAGCATTATCTCTTGCACCATTAAAAATCGTATCAGTTTCTGTCACGGCACCTCCCCTACGGCCAGTACCAACGTGGTCGAAATGGGCAGAAAGTATCACATATTCATTTTTCAAAACGGGGTCGGTTCCTTCTAAAACCCCAACAACATTATAAGCTAAAACTTTTTTCTTTGAAACTTCACTCACATTCAAGCTTAGGGTTGATAAGGTTTCTTTAGAAAACTTTTTAAGGTGAGCATTACTTATCCAAATATGCGGAATATCGGCACTTGATGGATTTTCAGGAGATAAATTAAGTTTTTCGCCTCCCATAAAATTAGTAATTGTAGGCCAAGGATATTTCAAATTATAAAGCTGAATAAATGCAGCCGCACCATTTTTAGCAGCAAAATCAACTTTTTTTGCCGAACCTCTCAAATTTTCTGAAGGGTCATCGCTATTCGGAATACCAAACTGAGCAATTACAATTTTTCCTTTTACATCAATACCTTTATAATCATCTTGATTGGCATCAACCCAGCCGTAACCCACAAAAACTACTGGAACATTCTCTAGTTTTGTAGCTTTCCCGCTTAACATTATAAAATCTTTTGTCCATTTAAGCGAATCACCAGCCACCAAAACTTCTCCTTTTTTTATAGGTTTAACTTGTTCGAATGGAACCGTCTGAAGAAAATCTTTTTGTCCTTCTGCAGTTTTCAAACCCTGTAAACGAAATTGTTCAGCTATATATCTTGCCGCAACATTATTAGTAACTTCACCAGTTCTTCGGCCTAACATTTCATCAGAAGCTAAAAAACGAATATGTGCAGCCAATTCTTTTTTAGGTAATGAATACTCAGGAAGTTTATTGATTTTTTGTGCTTGAGTAATTAATGCAATCAAGCATAAAGGGATGAATAGATGTTTAATTTTCATTGTATATGGTTAATTAATTTGTTTTAAAGTATAAAAGAAAGATTCTTTAAAGATTTTTATTTATATACATTTTCATTATTTGAAAAATTAATTGACACCCTGCAATAATTCCACAGCTTTTTCTACTTCAGTTGTTGGGAGCTGACATGTTTTATCAAAACATACAAATATCGTTGTTTGAGCATCTTTAGTAACACGATTTTGTAATAGTGGTAAATTTGAAGTATTGGTGGTTCCAACAAATACCTTATTCAAAATTAAAACTTCGTCTATTTGCTTTCTGATTTTTGTTATTTCCTTACCAACCATTGCCACTTCAGCGGTTGGTTTGGTATGTTGCGTTGCCAAACACGCCCATTGCGTTACCCACTGTGGGTCGGTTAAAACAATTCTCTTCATTTTGCCTATCATCAAATTGCTTATTTGAATAAAATCATTTCTTCCCAAAATCAAGCCTAAATTATATAAATTAGTAGCCATGATTGAGTTAGATGCAGGAATAACATTATCAAAAATTTCTTTCTTGCGAGCAATTAATTCTTCTCCTTGGCTATCGGTAAAATAAAAGAATTCGTCTTCATCATCATAAAAATTAGCTACTGTATAAATGGCTAACATTTCAGCCTCATGAAGCCAAACTTCATCGAATGTTACTTGATAGAGAGCCAAATAGGCATCAATTACACTGGCATAATCTTCTAAATATGCCACAATATTTGCCTTGCCATTTTTGTAATTATGCCATAAACCACGTGCCTCAGAACCATCCTCATTCATCACTTTAATAGACATACAATCTTTGATGAAATGGGCATTTTTTAGAGCTAAATCTAAAAAATTTTGATTATCAAGATAACGATAGGCATCAACCAAACCTTTAAGCATCAGTCCATTCCATGAGCATAAAATTTTATCATCAAGCCCTGGACGTACTCTTTTTGCTCGAAAATCAAACAGTTTTTGTTTAATTTCAGCAGTTAAGGGCCAGCCATTTTCCATAAAATCACGTTCTTCCAAATGCACAACATTATTTCCGTGTTCCCAATTTCCTGCCTCTGTAAAATCAAAAGTCTCAATAAAAGGGCCTGCATCTTCTCCCAAGGCTGCAATTATTTCCTCTTTTTTCCAAATATAAAATTTACCTTCTTCTCCTTCACTATCGGCATCTAAAGCTGAGTAAAAGCCACCCTCTTTACTCATCATTTCTCGTTCGAGCCACTCAATCGTTTCGGTTACTTTAGCTGCATAAAAATTATCAGGATTACCTTCAGATTTTGTCAATGCGTAAGCTTCGGCATACAAAGAAATCAATTGTCCATTATCATAGAGCATTTTCTCAAAATGTGGCACTTTCCAATCTTCATCGGTTGAATATCGTGTCCATCCACCACCAATCGTATCGTAAATCCCTCCTAAAGCTACCCTATCAAGGGTGTGAATGAGGTGTTGATAGGCTCTTTTATCATTAGTAATTGAATAATATCTTATCAGAAACTTCCAAATGCTGGGCATCGGAAACTTTGGACTTCTATTCATCCCACCCTTCTCAAAATCAAAATCTTGATGAAGTCTATTAAAAATAGTGGTTAGTTCTTCTTCCGAAAAGCTCAAAGTATCTTCAACCGACATTCGATATTTATCAGATTCCTTGACCAACATATTTTGAGTAAAACCTTCGGCAGATTTTTGTAGTTTTTCTCTGTCATTTTTAAAGGCATTGGCAATACTCTCAACCAAATTTGCCCAATTTCTCGGTGGGAAATAGGTACCTCCGTAAAAAGGTTTGGCATCAGGCATTAAAAAAACATTCAATGGCCAACCGCCACGTAAACCCATCGCTTGAAGAGCATCCATATAAATAGCATCAACATCGGGGCGTTCCTCTCGGTCAACCTTTATACATACCAAATGTTGATTCATAATTTGGGCAATTTGTTCATTTTCAAATGATTCTCGCTCCATCACATGGCACCAGTGACAAGCCGAATACCCAATACTTACTAAAATGGGTTTATCTTCTTCTTTCGCTTTTTGAAGTGCCTCTTCTCCCCATGGATACCATTCAACTGGATTGTGGGCGTGTTGAAGTAAATATGGACTGGTTTCGTTGATGAGTTTATTTTGCATAATTGATTTTTCAAATAGATAATTTAATGTTAAATCAAGAACATTACCTTTCTAACATTTTTTTGCTTTAAATAAATTTGTCAAAAATAAAGAGAAATATGTATCATGTCATTCAAGTTAGCATATTTTGCTCTTAATTCTGTAAAAATAAAATCGTCTTTTCATTTCCGTTTATGGAAAAGATTGTTATTTTTGATTGATATTTATTCAATTCCAGCTAAAAAGGCTTCAAATTAGCTCATAATGTTTGAATGAATATTGTAGATTTAACCTATTCTCTTCATTTAACCTTATCTAAATCTATGAAAAAGACACTCATTGCTGCTGCCATTGGCGGCCTCATTATGTTTATTTGGCAATTCCTTTCTTGGACGATAATCGATACTCATCGACCCATGCAAAACTACACGCCCAAGCAACAGGAGATTTTAGATTTTTTGAGTAATAATCTTGAAGATGGTGCATATTATCTTCCAACTACACCTGCTGGTGCTTCAATGGAAGAGCAACAGAAACTCATGGAAACATCAATGGGTAAACCCTGGGCGGAAATACGTTATCATAAAGCTTTAGATGCCAATATGCCTTTGAATATGGCCAGAGGTTTGGCTGTTAATATTTTAGTAGTTTTGCTCTTTTGCTCGTTTTTACTAAATAATTCACTTGAATTTAAAGGTATTCTGACCTCAGCTTTGGTTTTTGGCTTAATCTCTTATTTGATTACTGAATATACCAAGCAAATTTGGTTTGAAACCAATTCTATCCCTGATTTAATTGATGCCATCGTTGGTTGGGGTTTGGTGGGCTCTTGGCTCGGTTGGTGGTTAGGAAGAAAATAAAATTCAAAACAAAAACGCCACTTTGCATTTGTAAAGTGGCGTTAAATTATCAAAAAAGATATTTTATCTGCTTAAATAAAGATTTCTTTCAGAATAAACTTTCAAGAAGTAATCATCAGTTAAATCATCAATGAAGTAAATTCCTTCACCTGTTGATTTCATTTCTGGGCCAAGTTCCTTATTTACATTCGGGAATTTATTGAATGAAAACACAGGAATCTTAATTGCGTAACCTTTCTTGACTGGATTAAAGTCGAAATCTGTCACTTTCTTCACACCCAACATCACTTTAGTTGCATAATTTACATAAGGCTCTTGGTAAGCTTTACAAATAAAAGGCACTGTACGTGATGCACGTGGGTTAGCTTCGATTACATAAACTTTCTCATCTTTAATCGCAAACTGAATATTGATTAAACCTACGGTATTCAAACCAACTGCAATTTTACGAGTATATTCTTCAATTTGAGCAATAACATTTTCACTCAAATCGAAAGTTGGAAGTAAGGCATAAGAATCACCAGAGTGAATACCCGCTGGCTCAATATGCTCCATAATTCCGATGATATATACATTTTCACCATCACAGATAGCATCTGCTTCGGCTTCAATTGCATTTTCAAGGAAGTGGTCAATCAAAATGTTATTATCTGGAATATCATTCAAGATTTTCACTACATGCTGCTCCAGTTCTTGCTCGTTGATAACAATTTTCATGCTTTGGCCACCTAATACATAACTCGGACGTACCAATAATGGGAAACCTAATTCACGAGCTACGTCTACTGCACGGTCAGCCGAACGAACTGTATCAAAAAGTGGATAAGGCACATTCAATTCTCTCAATCTCTCTGAGAAACGACCTCTATCTTCGGCTAAATCAAGGGCATCGTAAGAAGTTCCGATGATTTTAATTCCATATTTAGTAAGCTTTTCAGCCATTTTTAGGGCTGTTTGACCACCTAACTGAACGATTACCCCTTCAGGTTTTTCGTGTTGGATGATATCATAAACATGCTCCCAGAAAACTGGTTCAAAGTATAATTTATCGGCAATATCGGGGTCAGTTGAAACTGTTTCAGGGTTACAGTTGACCATAATTGCTTCATAACCCGATTCTTTAGCAGCCAATACTCCGTGTACGCAAGAATAATCAAACTCGATACCTTGACCAATACGGTTTGGACCAGAACCCAAAACAACGATTTTCTTTCTATCTGAACTTACTGATTCGTTATCTAAATTATCAAGTGAAGTACTGAAAGTAGAATAATAATAAGGTGTTTTTGCCTCAAATTCTGCCGCACAAGTATCTACACACTTATAAATACGGTGAATATTTAGGTCAATTCTCTTATTAAATACTTGGCTTTCTTTACAATTTAATAAGTGTGCAATTTGACGGTCAGCGTAGCCTTTTTGCTTAGCTGTAAGTAGTAATTCTCTTGAAATTTCATCAATCGAATATTGTTCGATTTCTTTCTCAAGTAGAATCATTTCCTCAATTTGGCGTAAAAACCACTTATCAATCTTTGTCAAAGACTGAATTGTTTTGAAAGAAAGACCAGCTTTAAAAGCATCGTAAACGTGGAAGAGACGATTCCAAGATGGATTAGCCAATGATTTTTTCAAAGCTTCTTGGTCACGTAATTCTTTTCCGTCGGCACCTAAACCATTACGTTTGATTTCAAGTGATTGACAAGCTTTTTGTAAAGCCTCTTGGAAGTTACGGCCAATTCCCATTGCTTCTCCAACCGACTTCATCTGAAGACCAAGTGAGCGGTCACAACCAGGGAATTTATCAAAGTTCCAACGTGGTACTTTTACAATAACGTAGTCAATTGCTGGTTCGAAGAATGCTGAAGTACTACCTGTAATTGGGTTAATCAATTCATCGAGGTTATAGCCAATGGCCATTTTAGCAGCAATCTTTGCAATTGGATAACCAGTTGCTTTTGATGCTAAAGCCGATGAACGAGAAACACGAGGATTAATCTCGATAGCAATGATTTCATCAGTCTCTGGATGAAGAGAAAATTGCACATTACATCCACCTGCAAATTGGCCGATGGCGTTCATCATCTTGATTGCCATGTCACGCATTCTCTGATAAATAGTATCAGGTAATGTCATAGCTGGAGCAACCGTAATTGAGTCACCTGTGTGCACACCCATTGGGTCGAAGTTCTCAATCGTACAGATGATTACAATATTTCCTAAGTTATCTCTCAATAACTCTAATTCAAACTCTTTCCAACCTAAAATTGATTGCTCTACTAATACTTCATGTACTGGAGAAGCATGCAAACCATGGTTAAGAGCTTTATCAAATTCTTCTGGAGTATTTACAAATCCACCACCAGTTCCGCCTAAAGTAAATGAAGGTCGAATTACTAATGGGAAACCGATTTCTTGTGCAATTTCTTTGCCTTCCAAAAACGAGCGAGCAGTGCGTCCTTTACAAACACCTACACCGATTTCGAGCATTTTTAGTCGGAATTTCTCACGGTCTTCGGTCGTTTCAATGGCTTTGATATCTACCCCGATGATTTGTACTCCGTATTTTTTCCAAACACCCGCTTTATCGCAATCAATGGCTAAGTTGAGGGCAGTTTGTCCACCCATAGTTGGTAAAACAGCATCAATTGGGCGACCCATCTGTTGGTGTTTTTCCAAGATTTCAACAATTGATTTTTTCTCTAATGGCTTCAAATAAACGAAGTCAGCATTGAGTGGGTCAGTCATGATTGTGGCAGGATTCGAGTTTATTAAACTCACCTCTATACCTTCTTCGCGGAGAGACCTTGCGGCTTGTGAACCAGAGTAATCAAATTCGCAGGCTTGACCAATGACAATAGGGCCAGAGCCGATGATAAGAATTGACTTGAGATTGGGATTTTTTGGCATTTTTTCTTTGAAGGAGTTTTCGATTAAGACACGTTCTAAACGTGATTATCGAAAGACAAAGATAATACAGAATTTTGGTATCCTAATTAAATTAACATTAATATCTTAGAAAAGTACAATAAAATAAGGGTAATATTTAAGTTTTTAAGATTTTTTAAAAAATTGTATTTATAGAAGACAAATTTTATCGAAAAAGTATTTACGCAAATAGCAAATAAATAAAGATAAATGCTTTTAGGAAGGACAACAGCACATATACTAATCATTGATTAATTTCATCAAGATAGAGAAAATCTCAAACAGTACTTCGAATACTTTGAATTAGAAAAAGAAAATAATTCGCAACGGTAATTAATGTATTTTTAAATTAATTAGAAATTTGAATTAGTTGATATTCAAAAACTATATAATTTCTTGCAAATAATACCTCCCATTGGTGCTCTAGAAGATTTATATTTCTGTTTTGGGAATTTCAATTTTAGATACTTGACAATTTCCTCCACAACCTGCACAGCTATCGGCTTTTCCCGCAAATTGTTTCCTAACAGTATTTACCAAATATCCTACTGCTCCGATAAATACAATTCCGATAATGATGTTCTCTATCATTTCAATGCTTGAATAATATGTTGATAATGATGCTCAGAATGCCATGCATAGAGTGCAATAACTTCTTGCATTTCGAACGATTTATTGTAGCCACCGTGGTAATAAGTTTTCTTTAAGCCTTTTTTATCAAGGCTTTTAAACAAAAACACCATACGCTTGTGTAAACCTTCAATAATCTGCAAAGATGGTTTTATTGGCAATGAATGGTCTGGTAATAATGCCCATGCTGCTTCGTCATAACCTTTTATAGGTGGATTTTCCTCGGTCAATGCAAATCTTACCCGAGTAAACATATTGATATGACTATCTGCAATGTGGTGTACTACTTGCCTAACGGTCCATCCTTCAGGTCGGTAAGGAGTATCTAATTGCTTTTCATCAAGTTTTGCAGTTAGAGTCTTCAAACGTTGAGGAAATTTCTCTAAAACTTTAATGTGAGTTCTCGTATCAGCTTTTAAATACTTCTTTCCGTACTCAAAATCTCCAATTGGATACTTCAATCGCTCAAGTTCTGAATTCGTTAAATTCATTTTTTTTGATTTATCTATTACCAATAACGTTGAATTTCGGCCAACAGTTCCGCATGAACTTCAGAACCAACCACCACATCTCCTCTAAATAAATGGTTATCCCCTCCCGAAAAATCAGAAGCAAAACCTCCAGCTTCGGTTACTAAGAGTATTCCAGCTGCCATATCCCAAGAATTAAGGTTATATTCATAGAATCCGTCAAAATAACCACAAGCCGTGTAAGCTAAATCAATAGCAGCCGAGCCCATTCGACGTAAACCATGCGTTTTTTGCATTAATGATTCCAAAATCTTTAAATATTTATCTTGGTTATCAAATTTATAGTATGGAAATCCAGTTGCTAACAGACTTTCACCCAAATGTTTGTTAGGGGATACATTAATAGTCTGACCATTTCTAAAAGCACCACCACCTTTGGTAGCATAAAATACTTCTTGTGAGCAAACAATATACACAACTCCAACCAAAACATCTTTTCCACGGGCCAAAGCTAAACTAACCGAATAATTAGGTAAACCGTGAATAAAATTGGCTGTTCCATCAAGCGGGTCAATAATCCAATTCATACCATCTAGGTCTGAAGAATCTGCCGTCCCCTCTTCAGTAATAAAACCTGCTTCAGGTAATATTACTCTCAAACGGTTAACGATAATCTTTTCGGTTTCTTTATCAACATAAGAAACTACGTTGTTTACATCTTTATACTCAACGGCATTTCGATTAAACTTGGCTGATTCTTGAGCAATAAATGCTCCCGCCTCTTTGGCTACCTCTACGGTTTGCTGACAAATCTCTTGTAAATTCATATTTTTGTAGCACAGGATTGCAACCTGTCAACATTACGATTATTAATTTAAGCTATCTAAACAGGCTTTAAACCTGTCCTATATTACAATCCTTGAATATTCTTCCCTTTTGGATATTTAACGCTATACTTTAAGATAATCTCTTTGTTTTCAAGCGGTTGAAGGGTCAAATTCCAAGTTAATTTCCCAGTCTCTTTATTAAACTCAGCACCTTTGGCTTCTTCAAGCTCAATTTCAATTCTACTATCTTGTGAAACTGGCACTTGGTCTTCAACAACAATATTGATTGCTTCTGTTTTGGTATTTCTAAGTGTAATTCGAACTCCAAAAGATTCTCTAATATTAGAACCCACATTTTTTCTTGACTTAAATTCCTCTACGGTTTCTCTTTTGGCTATAATCTTTTTATCTCTTCCTAAAGAAATCATAAGCGAATCTTTAGCTTCTCCGCCTGCAATTTCGGTTGTACCTACAAATGTACCTTCAAAATAGACATTTGCCACTCCCGGTAATAAATTATATTTTTCCCAATCTGTAATAATAGCTGTCAAAAAAGCATCCTTATCAAATTTTGGAACAGTATAATATTTATATGTCGAACGTAGCGAATGATTTTGAATATCTACCATTTCTGGATTCCCTCCCGATGCAATATTATACGGAATGGCAATATCAAAATTTACTGCTAGAGTTGATTGAACTGTATTAACAACAGATGCTACGGTTATTACTTCATCCATTGCTTGAGGAGCTGCTGACATCGCCATTTCTACTGGCATTACTCCCTTCGACATTCTTACATTTCTTTTCGGACTTTCAACAGGCTCATTAATATTCAAATACTGAGCATATAACTCTGGTTTCGCCCCTCCTTCTGCCGGATTTGCCGTAGAAAGGGAAAGTCTTACATTTTTCCAATCAATACCTGTATTTTGGTAAACATTGGCTCTATAAGCCAGCTCAATATTACTTTTTACATCTTTTGCACGAATATCATAGATAGGACTCCAACCTACATTATTGGCTATGTATGAAAGGTTGAGTTCTATGGCAGTTGCCGATTTAGCCTGAAGCGTTAGCTCTATTTCACCTGCTGGTTGATTAATATTTGTACCTTGTGAAGTAAGTTGTTGTTGGAATCGATTGATTTTATCTTGCAAATCTTTAGATTGTCGAAGCAACTGCATCTGACGGGTTCCAATTTCAGTAAGTTTAGTACGGAAGAAATCCATCATTTCTTTTAAATCCTCTGGCGTAGCCCCATCTTTCTCACTCTTTACATTTGCATTTGCCATAAGCATAATACGTTCATTTTCTGCCACTTTTACCAAAACATCAACCACTTCCAATTCACTTTTAGCTAGCTTTAATGAATCCTCTAATGTACTACGTCGCTTATTACCTAAGTAATTTTGCTTAAACTTTACACTCATTATCATCACATCGCCCTTACCACCAATCTGAATGCTATTGGGGTCGGCAGTGGTAGCCACATTACTGATAATCAATTTAGTAGTTCCAGCTTGCACATTTGTTTTCACTCGGGCATCAATTTGTGCTCTATTTAAGAAAACAGTAATATGTTGATTTTCAGCATCTATCTTTAGTTGACCTTGCGAAAAAATAGGAAAATGAAAGCCAAGTAATAAAATTCCGAGTCCAATACTTGAATGAACGATTGAGTTTTTCGATAAAAATAAGGTTAGTAATGCTTTAAAGTAGATTTTCATAACGAGAATAGGTTTGATTTTCTTAGAAACGTTACGTTCTAGATTTATTGTGTGAACAATAAGTTAATGGAGGCAATTTTAAAGAAAAAACTTTGTTTTACCTGTAAAAACTTCATTATTTTGCTCGCTATTAAATATTTAGAAATTTTGTTTAGAAAGAAGTTCGATTCTTTCTTGATTTGAAATATGATAAAAGAAAAAAATCTTCGTCGTTTTACAGAAAATATTTTTTTGAGTTTGGGTTGTCCGAAAAAGGACGCCAAATTAGCTGCTGACGTTTTAATTTCAGCCGATTTAAGAGGGGTTGATTCGCACGGAACAGCACGTTTAGTAGGTTATGTTCGACTTTATGACCACGGGCGTTTGAATCCGAATCCAAACATAAAAATTATCCATGAAACTCCTTCAACAGCAGTTATTGATGGTGATAAAGGATTAGGCTTAGTGGTAGCCCCTTATGCCATGAAAGTAGCCATCAAAAAAGCAAAAAGATATGGCTCAGGCTGGATTTCAGTACAAAACTCGAATCATTTTGGAATTGCAGGGTATCATTCAATGTTAGCTCTACCACATGACATGATTGGGTGGGCCATGACCAATGCCGCACCATTAGTTGTACCCACTTTCGCCGTTGAAAAAATGTTAGGCACTAATCCCATTGCAGTTTCAGTTCCCGCAGGTGAACAGCCACCGTTTGTAGCAGATTTTGCTACAACAGCCGTAGCCTATGGAAAAATGGAAATTCTTCAAAGAAAGGGTCTAGCTGCTCCAATCGGCTGGGTACAAGATGCCAATGGAAATCCAACTGACGATGCAAATGCCGTAAAAAATGGAGGTGGTTTATTACCGCTTGGTGGCGACCGCGAACATGGAAGCCATAAAGGTTATGGTTTAGGGGCTATTGTTGACATATTTTCAGGTGTTTTATCAGGTGCTAATTTCGGGCCTTGGGTTCCACCTTTTGCTACGGCAGGGTTTCACGGAGTAGCTGCTGAGCAAGTGGGTAAAGGAACAGGGCATTTCTTGGGTGCAATGCGAATTGATGGGTTTAGACCAAAAGAAGAGTTTAAAGCAAGTATGGATAAATGGATTGAGCGTTTCAGAAATGCTAAACATATAGAAAATCAACAAGTTCTTATACCTGGTGACCCAGAACGTGAACTTGAAAAAGAACGCATGGCTAATGGAATTCCGCTCAATGAGAAAGTAATTGAAGATTTAATGGCTTTGGGTGAGCGTTTTAATGTAAAATTCTAATGAACATAAGTTACTCCGAATTTTATATAAACATCTGATTTGTTAATTTTTTTATTCATTGCCGTCATTTAAAATTGGCGGCAATGAAGATTTAATTAATTCAATGAGTGATGTTTTTGCTAAACTTGAGATGAATCATGTTTACTACCATTTTTCGTAACCATTTACTGGTTTAAAATTAGATTTTGGTTCATAATAATTCCACAGTAAAGCACCTACTTTACGCAAAAGTTCATAACCCTCATTTTCTCTCACCCAAGATTCATCCTTTTGCTTTTTGGTTATCACACAATATACATACTCACCATGAGGGGCATGTACATAAACGACTTCAGAACGAGAACGATTCACCGCTCCATTTTTTGTGGCATATTTTACAGTTTCAGGCAATTGAGAGAGCCCTTCTCCATCCCAAAATTGTCGTCCAAGATTTCTATACATTCTATCCGAAGCATCAGCACTGATTACTTTTCCATTTCTAATCATAGTTATCAATTCTGCCATTTCTCGTGGGGTTGTTTGCCCCCAACCAAATTCAGTTCTATTGGCTTCTCTACCCGGAGTACGAGAATTGACACGGGTATTTTTTAAACCAAGAGAATCTATGATGGCATTTATTCGTTTTCCGCCGCCTGCTAATGCCTGAAGCCATAAACTTCCTGTATTGTCACTGACAGTGCACATCAACATAACAACCTCATTTAAGGGTAGTTTTGCCCCATCTTTCAAAGAACCTACAATGCCGTCATCGTAATCCAGAGAGTCTTTATAAGTTAATTCTTGGTCATATTTAAGTTCACCTTTTTTGATTTTATCGAAAGTTCCGACCATAATAGGTACTTTTATCATGCTTGCCGTTGGGAAAATAGTATCAGCATTGATAGCTACAAATTTATTTGATTTGATATTCTTCACGTAAACTCCAGCAATTCCATTGAATCCTTTTAAAGTTTCTTCTAATTTGGCTTTCAATTGTAAATCTTCCTTTTGCGAAAATGCCGCGAATGAAGATAGAGAAAATACGAAAAGGAGTATATTTTTTTTCATTGTTTTTGAGAATGTCTTTATAAACAAATATAGCAATCAAGTTTTCAATTGCCTTATTTAAGCATCAAAATCTAAATAAAAAAAGCCATGTCAAAAAAAAGACATGGCTTCGAATGAAACTTTATTGTTGAAGCATAATTTCAAATTATCTTGGTCGGCCACCCCCTGCGGCTGGTTGCTGAGCTCCACCTCCAGAACTATCTCCTTCACCCGCTTTAGCATCATCATTTGATACTTTTTTCTTGCTACGGAACATACTTCCACCGTTAAAATCCATCTTACCAAACATATAGTTAATTGAGAATCTGATTCCTCGGTTGTAAATATATCTTGTATTGGCTGACTTGAAAGTTGGGTCACTTGTTTCGCCCTTAATTTTGAGTGAACTTGTGAATGGATTATCTAAGCCGATATTAAAGCTACCCTTTTTATTTTTAAAGTCTTTCTTCGCTCCAAGATTATAGAATCTAAATGAGCCCTGATAACCTTGTAATTGGATTTGGCGACTTCCCATGAAACCAAATGCTTGTGCACCCCATCCTTTCGTAAATGTATAAGAAGCGTTAAAGTTCACATTCGCATTCCATCCTTCGTTTGAAATGGCCACAACTGTACTTTTGTACGTATTATCTGTTTGCAAAACAGGAATTACAATAGAACCACTCAATAAGTTGTTGGTAATGTTTGTTCCACCGCCAATTCTAAGATTTTTAGTAGGTTGTAAATTAATGAAAACGCTACCACCATAGAAATTTGTTTTACCAATATTATCAAAAGTTGAAGTAACAATGCCTTTGTCATCAACTGACCTAACAGTAGTGATATTATTATCAGTAAATCTTCTAAACAAGGAAACGTTGATTGAATTTGCCTTGAAGAAAGTACTGTAATTAAATTCAAAACTGTGACTTAATTCTGGTTTCAGTAATGGATTTCCGTAAGAGATATTCAAAGGGTCAGCATAATTCACAAAAGGATTCAAGAATTCAAGTGAAGGACGTTGAATACGTTGTCCATAACTAAACTTAATCTTGTGGTTTTTCGGAAAATCCTTTGAGACTGTCACTGTAGGAATAATATTATCATACGCAGGAATCAAAATAGGTTTATCCGAAGTCTGGAATTTAGCGGTAATTTGAGTATTTTCATATCTTACCCCTGCCTTAAAGCCCCATTTCTTTGGTAATGCGATTGTTAAGGTAGAGTAAGCGGCTGCTACATCCTGATTATAACTAAAATTATTCGTGCGGCTTGGCTGAATAATGTAAGAGCTTGAATTGTTATCCCAGTTAAAGAAATCAAAATTACTTGTTACATCACGTAAAATATATTTTGCCCCTACCTCAAAGATATTTTTCTTAAACGGATAAGTATAATCTAACTGGAAAGTAGATTCGCTATTAATACCATCATTATTACTTTTATTGAAAGGTAATCCTAAACGAGCATTCGTAAAATCAGTTGTACGAACATTACGACCATGTTGTGCTAAAAACGCTAATTCATGTCCTTGCTCTTTGAATGTTTTTGTGTAGTTGAAATCTAAATCTACACTTTTATTATCACGAATATTTTTGGTATCTTGTGTAAATTGTTGAAGAATAGAACCCGAAATAGTTTTCAACAAACTAGATTGAACGCCAGTAGTGTTAAAATTACCAAGACCATATCTTGCACTTAAACTCATTGAATTTTTTGAGTTAATATCATAATCAATAGATAATTGCGTGTTAGCAAATAAACGTCTAACGTTACTTTCATCTGATTGATTAAAAGTTGTTTCCACACCTCTCACCGAAGAATTACGAGAAGTTGTACCATTACTTGGCGTATTGTATGAGCTATTACCTCCAAAATTCAAAGAAGTTCCGATTTTCTTTTTACGCATATTGATATTACCAAATGCATTAGCACCTCTCCAACCTGCACCTCCATTTACGAAACCCGTTAATCCTTGTAAATTATTTTTCTTTGTCACAATATTAATAATACCAGCAGTACCTTCAGCATCATATTTAGCTGATGGTGAAGTAATTACTTCAACTGACTTAATCATATCGGCAGGAATTTGCTTAATAGCATCGGCAACATTAGTAGCCAAAATACTTGATGGCTTGTTGTTGATTAACACTTTGATATTGCCACTACCACGCATCTGAACATTACCGTCCATATCTACTGTAAGCATTGGTACCTTGCGAAGCACATCTTCTGCAGTACCACCTCTACTCGTAATATCTTTATCAGCGTTGTAAACCAAACGGTCTACTTTATCTTCAATCAAAGCAGCTTGACCTGTTACTGTTACTTCGTTCAAAACTTTAGTATCAGTGGCCATTAATAAACTTCCAACGTTTACTTCTTCTTTATTGGCCTTAATCTCAATCTTGCCAATAACAACATTTTTATATCCGATAAATGAACCAACTACTTTATAAGTACCTTTAGCCAAATTTTTGACTGTGAAAGCACCATTCATATCTGTCATTGCACCATCAACAACTTTATTGTTTTTATCGTATACTGCTACAGATGCAAATTCTACTGGTTTATTCGTTGTAGAGTCAATCAATTTACCACTAATTTTGGCCGAACCACGTGGAATTTCTTCTTGTGGAACCTGTTGTTGTTGATTCATCATTCCTGGAAAACCACCGCCGCCCATACGCATTCCTCCGCCGCCACCACCCATACCAGGCATTTGGGCAAAAGTTGTAATCACAGTTCCTACAATAAATAATAAAAGTAAATTCAGTTTTTTCATTAGTTGATTTATTAAAAAGTAGTTTTGTCAAGCAGTTCGAACTTGTACGAAATTCTTAATTTTGTACAAAAATACTGCTTAAATACCCTTTAAAAACTAAAATTTGTACCAAATGATTTAGTTAAATTACAAGCGGCAGAAAAGTATAGACGAATGGCATAGAATAATAGACGTTGAAAAGATTACTATTCCAAAAGAATGAAGAGCAAAAACGTAAGTTTACGTTTCGAGAAGATATTTTCTTCTTGTAGGGTTTATCAAAAATTTCTTTTGCGATGTGAAACTTTCTGGGTGCATTTCAGCAAAAAGTCGACGCCATTCAGCAAACCTTTCTGGTTCTGATTTCATGAATTTGTTAGCATCAATTTTTTTTGACAATAAATATTCCTCAAAAGTCATTTTAAAACAATGTAAGATTATTTGCAAAACTATTTACTATTTCTCAATTTTATACTAGTATTCAACTTTTTCTTTTCAATTTATGCCTAAAGCATTTTTTCTTGCCCTGACCATTATTTTTTACAGCTCTGCTTGTCAAAACAAACCATTAGTTTATGGAGGAACAAAACTAAAAGGTGTATGTTTTGTCGCTCCTCCAAGAGAAATTGATGCCAATGAATTTGATAAAGTGAAGGAAGTGAACGCCACTTGGGTTGCCTTAACACCCTATGGATTTACTCGAGGTGGGAATCCAGAATTCAAGTATAATAAATCAAGTGATGGGCACTGGTGGGGAGAATCTCCGAAAGGCGTAAGTGAATGTGCCAAAATGGCTCATGAAAAAGGACTAAAAATCATGTTAAAGCCTCATGCTTGGATACAAAGTAATCAAGGAAGCACTTTTACAGGAGATTTAGATTTCAAGACAGATGAAGAATGGAAAACTTTTGAAAAAACCTTTGGAGAATATTTAATTGATTATGCAAAAGTTGCCGATTCTTGCAAAATTGAAGTCTATTGTATTGCTACTGAATTTGAAAATTTTGTTGAAAAACGTCCTGAATTTTGGCATAAAATAATCAAAGAAATTAGAGGCATTTATAAGGGCCAGCTTACGTATGCTGAAAATTGGGATTGCTACGAAAAAGTACCTTTCTGGAATGAACTTGATTTTGTAGGAGTAGATGCCTATTTCCCACTTGCCGACGAACAACATCCTCAATTAAATACCATCAAAAAAGGCTGGTATGAACACAGAAAAAAGTTAGAAAAATTTAGCAGTAAAATTCAAAAACCTATCCTTTTTACTGAAATTGGCTATCAAAGTACTGATTTTACTACTCACAAACCATGGGAATCCTACACTCAACATGCCGATAACGACCCACTTCAAGCCGATGCTTATCGGGCATTTTTTGAAGAAATGTGGCAAGAACAATGGTTGGCAGGATGTTTCATTTGGAAATGGTTTCCTGAAATGAAACGCGAAAAAGAAGAAAAACGCCAACATAAATTTAGAGATAGATATACTCCCCAAGGCAAAGCCGGCGAACTTGTACTTAAAGAATTTTTCAAAAAACAATCATAAACAAAATCTTAGATGAAATCTATTATTTATGCCTCGCTTATTTCTTTTCTTCTTTTTGCTTGTAATAGTAAAAAACAAGAAAACACAACCGATACAACCATAGTTACTGATACATTAGCTCAAGTAATTGACCCTTCGACCGAAACGAATGGCGAAATACTTGCTTTTGGATTTACGAATGAAAATGGTAATAAAGTCATTGCTTTTGAAGAAGGTATGAACAGCCAATCACTAACAAATGTGATTGATAATCATGGAAATAACTACGAGCTTGTTTATGAAAATATTCAAAAAGGCAACGAAAATGGAGTAAATTTAATACCAAGTAATTTCAATGATTGTGCAGGTGAGGTCTATAAATTAAAAGGAAATAAAAAACTAAACCCTGACTATTCAACCGTTTTGGTCAATGCTGTTTTTCTAGAAACTCGAAAAACCCTCCCAATTAAATCATTTAATCAACCTGAACAAATTGATGAGAGTAATAAATTATCAATTCAAAATGATAAAAAACGCAAAATTAAACAAGCTTGGAAAATTGCAGAGATAAATAACCAACCAGCTTTTATTGTAATCTTCGAACCTAAAAAAGATAGTGTATTGGCAAGCTTAGTTATTGGTGGTGAAAAGCTTATTTATCGAGATTATCCCGCTAAATACGACGAAGGCTCAACTTGGCGAGTTGACGACGGAGGCGAATTTCCGAATGATGCTATAAAAATCATTGGTGCATTTTTAAATGCAAATAATGAATTAGAAATTGTCATTGACTGGCAAGGAGCCGAGGGAGCCAATATTGAGTATGCAAGAGCAAATTCGAATGTGTTTGAAACGGTGAAAGAGGGAGCAAGATATTGGGGTGCTCTTTAAATTCAATTAACTTTTTAGAAAAATAAAACATCAACTAAAATGAACAATAAGTATTTCTTTTTCTGCTTAATTATTAGCTTTTCCACTTATGCTCAACAAATTACAAGCAAACCCATCGAAAAAGAGGAATTAAAGAATTTTATTGATAATAAAGCTAAAGTATTAAAAGCACTTAAATTTAATGATAAAAATGGTGTAAACTTTTTTACCATAACCCTAAAAGAGGAACGAAAATATGATTTAGTTTCAAGAACGCTCTTGGTTCAACACAGAATTGAAAAAAACAAAGGTGATTATGCACTACTCCGTCAGGTAGTTGATTACGAAAAAGAATGCCCCTTTGATAACGAGTTGGACCTAATTGATAAATCATTAATAATAAGCGACTTAGATAAAAATAATCTTGCAGAAATTAGCTTTATGTATAAAATTGGTTGTAGAAGTGATGTGAGCCCAATTGATATAAAATTGATGGTTATTGAAAACGGAAATAAAGCGGCTATCCGAGGCATGACTTCTATAACAGGAATCAATGAACCTAAAGTAAAAACATCTGATTTAGCCTTTAAAAAATTGCCAAAACCAATTCAAGAACAGGCCAATAAAATTTGGGCAAAATTTGAACATGAATTCTAACATTGATAGTGCCTGTTAGCATTATCAAGGATTTCAGAATCACCAACAATAATTCGACATTTTTTCTTAATTTTGCACTCGTTTTACAAAAAAAGTCCAAAATGTCATTTATAGAAGAGTTACACAAACGCCGCACGTTTGCTATCATTGCTCACCCCGATGCTGGTAAAACTACCCTTACAGAAAAACTCCTACTTTTTGGTGGAGCTATTCAAACTGCTGGTGCTGTAAAATCAAATAAAATCAAGAAGTCTACTACTTCTGACTTCATGGAAATTGAGAAACAACGTGGTATTTCGGTTGCTACTTCGGTAATGACATTTGAATACCGCGAACTCAAAATCAACATTCTTGATACTCCTGGCCACAAAGATTTCGCGGAAGATACCTACCGTACATTAACGGCTGTTGATAGTGTAATCTTAGTAATCGACTGTGTAAAAGGCGTAGAGGAACAAACTGAAAGGCTGATGGAAGTTTGTAGAATGCGTAAAACACCTGTTATTATTTTCATCAACAAAATGGACCGTGAAGGACAAAATCCATTTGATTTATTAGATGAATTAGAGCAAAAGTTAGATTTACGAGTTCGCCCAATTACTTGGCCAGTTAATGGTGGTTCGAATTTCAAAGGTGTTTATCACTTACTTGAGAAAAAAATGAATCATTTTGCTGTGAATAAAACTCGCTTAGAAGATGATATTGATGTTATCGAGTTAGATTCAGAGGTTCTTGACCAAAAAGTTGGAGCCAAAGACGCTGCTCAATTACGTGAAGATGTTGAGTTAATTGACGGAATATATGACACTTTCGATAAAGATGCCTATTTAAAGGGAGATTTAGCCCCAGTTTTCTTTGGAAGTGCGGTAAGTAATTTCGGTGTCATGGAATTATTAAATACTTTCTGTGATGTTTCTCCACTGCCTGTTCATCGCATGACTGATAAAAGAATGGTTGAGCCTGAGGAAAAAAAATTTAGCGGATTCGTATTCAAAATTCACGCTAATATCGACCCTCGCCACCGTGATAGAATTGCATTTTTACGTATTTGCAGTGGCGAATTTAATCGTGGTAAATTCTACAAACACGTACGCCTAAACAAAGAAATGCGTTTTGCCAGTCCATTTGCATTCTTGGCAGATAGAAAAGACGTAGTGGAAGATGCTTATCCAGGTGATGTAATTGGTCTATACGATACGGGTACTTTCAAAATTGGTGATACCTTAACTGAGGGAGAAGAGTTTCAATTTACTGGTATTCCGAGTTTCTCTCCAGAAATTTTCAAAGAGGTTATCAATAAAGACCCAATGAAATCTAAACAATTGGAAAAAGGCGTTCAACAATTAACAGATGAAGGAGTTGCCCAGTTGTTTACAATCCAACCCGGTAATCGAAAAATCATTGGGACAGTTGGAGAACTCCAATTTGAAGTAATTCAACATCGCTTATTAAATGAATACTCAGCCAGTTGTGTTTTTGAAGCCAGACCATACTCAAAAGCATGCTGGATAACGGCTGATGATAAAACTAAATTAGCGGAGTTTATTCGTCTAAAGAGCAATTATATTGCTTATGATAAAGACGAAAATCCTGTATTTTTGGCAGAAACTGATTGGATTTTAAGAATGAATATTCAAAATAATCCAGATATTCAGTTTCATACAACGTCAGAATTTAAAACTGCTTTACAATATTAATACTAAAGTAAAGATGAGTCATCTTGAATTTTGGATAATCATTATTCGAAACTCAGGATGACTCATTTTTTCATTTTACAATAATATTTTTCTGCTCAATCACCGAAAGTAGTGAGTCACTTCCCGAAATAAAGGCTTTGTCGTATTCGTGAGTTTTAAGTGTAGTATCTGTAATAGCAAAGTTTTCATAATCTTGAAAAACAATACCACCCACAACTTGACGATTTTTCACTCTACGAAATCTTGGTCCGCCATTAGCATAAGCTAAGTAATCAAGCATGTGCGTTTTTTGATTAAACCAATAGCAAAATACATCTTCGTGGTCTTTACCGCCCCCTTCTTTATCAAATGTAACTTTAATTTTATCATATTTTTCGCTGTTGATAATCGCATTGCCAACATATTCTAGATTGACGGCTTCATCTTTCAGTTTATATGGTAATAAAACAAAGTAGGCAATTGAATTTACAGCATTTTTGTACTTTTCTTGGTCTTTATCCGATAATGTAACTTGATTTCCGTTAATTAAGCGGAGATACCCTTTATTATTTACAACATCCCAAATATCATTTCTAGCACTATCTTTTGAGATTCGTTCATATTGAAATTGTCCATTATGTTGAGATAGCTTAATATGAAACTGTCGAAAATCGAATTCTGCATCAAAATTATCGTATTTGGCACCACCATGCACTTCAATACTTTTCTCTATAATCTTACGAGCTTTGTCTGTTTTACCCTTGCAGTTTATCAAAAGAATTCCAAGAAATGATAAGAAGATTAGTTTTTTCATAATTAGATAGTAAAGCTTGGGGTTATGATTTATCAAAAATAAGACGCTATGACTTCTTGAATTTTACTCATTGGCACAATCAATGGTTTTTTGGTAATCGTAATGGCTATTTTTGTAGGCGAACTATTGAGCTCAGATATTACCAAATACGTTCCCTTTATAGAGCCAACTAAGGTTTGCAGACTAAACAATCCATTTGAGGCATCTCCTTCAAAAACACCACCTTTACTTTGTATTGCCTTAGTTGCATTTACAACGAATTGGTTAGAAGTTCCGGGGAAGTCAATATTAAATGATGCCATTATTTTTTTAAATTATTGTTTTAAATAAACTCTAAAGCAACTTAACCAATTCATTAAGTTTTAATAATGCCTCGATTGGTGAAAGTGTATTGATATCAATGGCTTTCAACTTATTCTTCAATTCTTCAACTTTTGGGTCTGCTGGCTCAAAAAAACTTAATTGGTAGTTATTTTTAGGAACTTCTTTTATACGCTCTTTATTATCTTCTTTAATATGGTCTTTTTCAAGATGCTGTAAAATTTCATTTGCTCGCAAAACTACAGCCTGAGGCATACCCGCAATTTGTGCCACGTGAATACCAAAGCTATGCTCGCTTCCTCCTTCTTTGAGTTTCCTTAAAAATACAACTTTGTTATTTACTTCTTTTACCGAGACATTAAAGTTTTTGATTCTTCCAAAATCTTCGGCCAACTGATTTAGTTCATGGTAATGAGTAGCAAAGAGTGTCCAAGGCTTATATTTTTGATGATTATGCAAATATTCAGCAATACTCCAAGCAATGCTCACACCATCATAGGTACTTGTCCCTCGTCCGATTTCGTCCATAATAATTAAACTTCTATCGCTTAAATTATTAAGAATGGAAGCAGTTTCTGTCATTTCGACCATAAAAGTCGATTCTCCACGAGAAAGGTTATCGCTTGCTCCTACCCTTGTGAAAATCTTATCAACTATTCCCAGTTCGGCACTTTGGGCTGGAACAAAACTTCCTACCTGTGCCATTAAGACGATGAGAGCGGTCTGACGTAACAAGGCCGACTTACCCGCCATGTTTGGCCCTGTAATGATAATGATTTGTTGAGTTTGGTCATCTAAATACAAATCATTCGGAATATATGTTTCCCCCAAAGGCAATTGTTGTTCAATAACAGCGTGGCGACCTTCTTTGATATTAAGGACTTTATTATCAGAAACAACGGGTTTGCAATAGTTATTCCGTTGTGCTACCTTGGCAAAGGAAGATAGAGCATCAAGTATAGAAATTACTCGGGCATTTTGCTGAATTTGGGCGACAAACTCATTTGCCGCTATGACCAAATCATTGAAAATTCTGAATTCAATCTCAAATATTTTTGACTCTGCCGTCAGGATTTTTTCTTCATACACCTTCAATTCTTCTGTAATGTAACGTTCGGCATTTACAAGTGTTTGCTTACGAATCCATTCCGTTGGAACTTTACTTTTATGAGCGTTCGATACTTCAAGATAATAGCCAAATACCTTATTATAAGAAATTTTAAGTGAAGGAATACCCGTACGAACTGATTCACGATTTTGAATTTCAATCAAGAAATCTTTTCCCGAAAATGCAATTTTATGAAGTTCATCAAGCTCAGCATCTACCCCCGACTTAATCATGTTTCCTTGATTCATCACTACGGGAGCATCATCACGCAATTCTCTTTCGATTCTCTCAACTAAATACTTACAATCGGTTAATTGATTTAGATATTTTAGTAAAATTGGGAAACGTTCACTACCGATTTCCAATTGCTTCTTGATTGGCTCAATTTGACCTAAAGCTTTTTTCAATTGACCAAGTTCACGAGGATTGATTCGTCGAACTGCCACTTTCGAAATCAAACGTTCTAAATCGCCAATCGGTTTTAATAGTAAAGATAATTGCTCTAAAACTTCATCATTTTTTACAAAAAACTCTACAGTATCAAGGCGTTCTTGAATCAATGAACGTTCTTTCAATGGCAACACTAACCATTTGCGTAAAAGCCTCGCTCCCATTGGAGTAATGGTTTGATCGAGCACTTGAATGAGAGGTACACCGCCATCATGTTGTGCAAAAACCAATTCCAAATTGCGAATGGTAAACTTATCTAGCCAAACATATTTATCTTCATCAAGGCGAGTGATACGTGAAATATGCCCCATTTCCTTATGTTCGGTGTCGGATAAGTATCGGAGAATAACACCCGCTGCCGTAATACCTTCGGGCATATTTTCAATGCCAAAACCTTTTAGTGTCGTAACATTGAAATGATTGAGTAAGAGATTATATCCAAAATCAAATTTATACGCCCAATCTTCAAAAGTAAACTCATTGAATTTTTCGCCGAAAAGAGCATGAAAATCAGTTCGATTACGCTTACAATACAGCACCTCTGAAGGAGCAAAACTTTGAAGCAGTTTATCAATGTAAGCAGCATTTCCTTCCGTTGTGAGAAATTCACCCGTTGAAACATCTAAGAAGGACACTCCAAAATAATCATTTTTAGCAAAATGTATAGATGCTAAATAGTTATTTTGCTTATGATTCAATACATTATCGTTGAACGAAACACCGGGTGTAACAAGTTCTGTAACACCCCTACGAACAATACCTTTAGCGGTTGATGGGTCTTCTAACTGGTCGCATATAGCTACACGCTCACCCGCCCGAACAAGTTTTGGCAAATAAGTATCAAGCGAATGGTGCGGAAAACCAGCCAACTCTTCTTGTGCTCCGCCATTATTACGGCGAGTAAGCACAATGCCCAAAATCTTTGAAGCACGAATGGCATCATCGCCAAAGGTTTCGTAAAAATCCCCTACCCTAAACAATAGCATTGCTCCAGGATATTTAGCTTTGATTTGGTTATATTGACGATTTAAAGGTGTTTCCTTGATTTGCTTTACTAATTCTTCTTTTGAAGGTCTTGCCACGATTCTCTACTTGCTAAATGTTTGTAAAATTTAACCCAAATTTATGAGAAAAGGGCGAGAAAAGCAGGAAAATTACATAAAATTACTATTCTGTAAGGCCTAAGATAAAATTGGCAAAACTTATTCCTTCTCATTTATCAGTCTTTCTGCAAAAAAGGAGGAATCATTACGCTGTCTATCAAAGTAAAACCCAGTTTTCAATCTAAACTGTAGTAAATATTTTGAAGTAGAATTATTTCCCTTGTATAAAGCCATTTAACAAAAGTTTTAAACGAACCCTATTAATATCATCCAAATAGCATTTTAAAATTCATTCAAATACCCATTCATAATATTTCATACTATATGAGGCATAAGAAATATGTAAAAATTACTATTTTTATGCATTCAAACTCTACTTCTTCAATCCTACAAAACTATGTATTTCAATATCGACGCCGATAAAAACACAACTTATGATGCCATTGTTATTGGTTCGGGCATCAGCGGTGGCTGGGCAGCCAAAGAGCTCTGCGAAAAAGGATTAAAAACATTGGTTCTTGAACGTGGCAGAATGGTAGAACACATAAAAGACTACCCAACTGCCATGAAAAACATTTGGGAATTTGACCACCGATTACGAGATACCAAAGAAGATTTAAAGAAAAATCCAATTGTCAATCGTTGTTACGCTTACTCCGAAGCTACCCAACATTTTTTTGTGAAGGACGAACAGCATCCTTACATTCAAGAAAAACCTTTTGACTGGATTCGTGGCTATCAGGTTGGGGGAAAATCTTTGCTTTGGGCCAGACAAACCCAACGGTGGAGCGAATATGAATTTGAAGCTCCTGCAAGAGATGGCTTCGCAGTTGATTGGCCGATTCGTTACAAAGATATTGCTCCTTGGTACAGCCATGTAGAACGCTTTGCGGGAATCTCGGGAAATAAAGACAATATAAAAAATCTACCCGATGGAGAGTTTTTACCAGCATGGGAATTGAATTGTGTTGAAAAACATATTCAATCACAGGTTAAGAAAAGCTACCAAGACCGCCAAGTGATTATCGGGAGATGTGCTCATTTAACAAAACCGAATGAAATTCATCATCAACAAGGACGTGGGCAATGTCAAGCTCGCAGTTTGTGTGAACGTGGCTGTCCATTTGGTGGGTATTTTAGTTCAAATTCTTCAACGTTACCTTGGGCAGCCAAAACAGGTAAATTGACGATTAGGCCTAATTCGGTCGTACATTCGATTGTTTATGATGAAAAATTGGGTAAAGCCTCAGGGGTGCGAGTAGTTGATACGAATACAAAGGAAAGTATAGAATATAAAGCAAGAATCATTTTTGTTAATGGAGCTACATTGAATTCAAATTTGATTTTATTGAATTCTACTTCTAATCGTTTTCCAAATGGACTTGGTAATGATAGTGGCGTTTTGGGGCAATACATTGCTTTCCATCAATATCGTGGACAAGGAGGTGCTACTTTTGAAGGTTATACTGATCAATATTATTATGGCCGTCGACCTACTTCGGCATTTATGCCTTCGTTTAGAAATGTTGAAAAACAAGAAACAGATTTTCTACGTGGCTACATGGTAGCATTTTCAGCTGGGCGAGGCTCTTGGCAACGCGGTTCAAAACCAGAGGCATTTGGGGCAGATTTCAAAGAAAGTCTGACACACCCAGGAGATACTTGGGGTATATACATTCAGATGCAGGGAGAAACTATTCCCAAAAAAGAAAACCATGTAAGATTAAGTAAAGATAAAACTGATGCATGGGGTGTTCCGCAGCTCATCACTTCCATCGACTATGATGAAAATGATAGCAAAATGATGAAAGATTTTCATATACAAGCATCTGAAATGCTAGAAAAAGCTGGCTGCAAAAACATCAGTATGTTTGATAGCAAACAAGCTCCCGGACTAGATATTCATGAAATGGGTGGTATTAGAATGGGCAAAGACCCTAAAACATCAATGCTTAATGAATGGAATCAGTTATATACTTGTAAAAATGTATTCGTGACTGATGGTGCTTGCATGACATCCATTGGAAATCAGAACCCATCTTTGACTTTTATGGCTCTTACAGCTCGTGCAGCGAATTATGCAGTAAGTGAATTGAAGAAGAAGAATTTATAGGAATTTTTAAGGAAGTCTTCGCTTCGAGCGAAGACTTCCTTTTACAACG
>OFDC01000081.1_pt1 | contig 113468 bp, 101 predicted proteins | sample 1520941 | NCBI WGS metagenome assembly OFDC01 (sample SAMEA94258168, study PRJEB24077) | hot springs metagenome | biome: Aquatic biome; feature: Water | place: India | collected 2012-12-06 | depth 5 m
AGAGCATCTGACTGTTAATCAGAGGGTCGCTGGTTCGAGCCCAGCTTCGGGAGCAGAGTTAAAAGCCTTATAATCAGCAGATTATGAGGCTTTTTTTATTGTCAAATTTCCTTATTTGAAAAAGTGTACATATAAGTAACAATTCTTTCTTTTGAATGGGTAAAAAACTGTATACTAAGTTGATAAGCTTGTTGTAAATCGAGATATAAACGAAACAAGATTTCTGTCCTATAAACTTGTGAAACTGACCAATCTTGTTATTTTCTGATGATTAAATAACCACCACCTCGTCAACCCGATGCGAGTAGCGGTGTATCTTCTTTGGTACTATGTATCCGATAAAAATATTTTTACTTAGTTCCTATATTAATAATATTTACATTTTTAGCCGATAGTTCAGTTATTTTCTTTTGTATTGATTCCAAAATTTCATTTTGTTTTTGAATAGTAGCACTTAAAGAGATGTTTTCAGTCTTTAATTTGTCTATTTTATATTTTAACTCTAACTCTTTAACTGCATTGATCAAGGGAATAACAAAGTCTGTATATGATAAGGAGTAAGTTCCATCATCTGACTTTTTAGTCCACTGAACGGAACGCCTATTGCAATAGAAACTTTTTCAACGTCCTGTGCAATCCATCATATCTAATTTTATTTTTATCTGAAATATAATTATAGGAGTAGTTTGAAGATGTGTGATAAACTACAAACCCAAACGATTTGTATATATAACATTTTCTTTAAGTCTAATATCTGATGGATTGCTCCAAGGGGCTTGCCATTCAATCACTGGGACATCACCAATTCTAATTTTATTCTTAAATTTACAATAGCATTTGCACCAATTGCAGTCGCATTTATAATTGAAATTATGGAAGGATTGGATTGATAACCAATAATGTTAAAAATTTAATTGACAATATTTTTTGCCATAGCGACTGTCGCCGCAGTGTTGCTCAAAGTTTAATGATCAACAGAGTTTTTATTTTTTTCTATGTATGCTTCTGTGCTATACTTCGTGTAACTCTGGGGTAAATATTATTAACTAAATACTTCTTTGTACTTAATTTCTACCTCCTTAATAGGTGTGTTAAATTAAAAATAGAGTTCACTTTTGAGCTGTGAATAATGTTATATAATGACTTCGGTAGCTTGATTTGGAACAGGATTGTCCTTGCAGCACTCTGCTATTGATTTTGGAAGAATCAAAACGATGAACCAATAAGATGCTTAAAGAATTAGTTTTAATAAGTATAATTACTTAAAATTTGGTGTGGGAGAGAGAGAGTTGTGAAGAGCAAATTACCACAAAATATGGAAAACGATAAGGGTAAAATGCATCACCAGAATGATGATGGAAGAATCTCGAAAGATAATTCTTTGAAAATCGAAGAAGTATATACAATTACGTTAACATAAATCTACGAGCTTTAATATTGAATAAGAAATTGGGCGAAACTTGGAACATTGAGCAGTAAGATTATGAAATCGTTAAAAAAATGCGATAGTTTTGCTTAGTCAGTGGTTTCTTATAGCAGCAATGATGATGAGAATGCATGGATAAAGATTAGTAAGGAGGAAAACAACCTAAGGTAGATCGTAGCACTATTGGCTAAACGTTATGAGATAGGAGGGATGGTACGCTTAACTATTATAGTACGCTTAACTATTATAGATTGCTATGTCTAAATAAAATTATTGAGTAAAATTAAACCATATACGGAAATTGAGATATATACACAAGTGTAGAAAAATCGATATATGGTTTCAAAATAAGGAACAATTATTTTCTTTATATATTCGGGTCTTTAAATTTGGTAGTATCTTTTTTTTTATCTAAATTTAAATTATCTGGGATTTTACATATAAAAATTTCAAAATAAAAGATTAATAAAAGAAAAACTTCAATAGTTCTTATTTTAGTACAATTTTTGTAGGTTATGAATAGGAAAGCATATTTGGTAACTATAAGAATACTTTTATAAATCAAATAAGAAAAATGATCATAACAATATTTAATAAAAATAATCAGTACTAAATAAAAAGTAAGAAGTCTCAAAAAATATTGCATACTATAGCTTTTGATTTACCACTAAAAGTAACTAAGTCTTACTTTTAGTGGTAAATTAAACGAATAGCCTCATTTCAAATATAATTAATTACATGCTAACCTTTTTTAGAAAATCCCCTAAATTAACTTTTGCAGAAATGCTCAAAGTTGATATGCATTCTCATCTTATTCCAGGTATTGATGATGGTAGCCCTGATTTAGAAACAAGTATTAATTTTTTGATTAACTTGTCGGAGCTTGGCTATGAAAAAGTCGTCACTACACCACATATTATGACTGATTTGTATCCAAATGATAGCACTATCATACGTAATGGGTTAGTTCAGTTGAAGGAAGAATTAAAAAAAAGAAATATTAAAATTGAAGTTGAAGCCGCCGCCGAATATTTTTTGGATTCTCACTTTGAACGATTGATTATCGAAAATGACATCTTGCATTTTGGACCTAAAAAATATGTACTTTTTGAGATGTCATTCATTTCGCCTTCACCTAATTTTGAAGAAACTATTTTCAATTTGCTTACAAAAGGCTATACTCCAATCTTAGCTCACCCAGAACGCTACAACTACTGGCAAGAAAACAATAAGATTTTTCCGTATATTAGAGAATTGGGGTGTTTAATGCAGATAAATATTCCATCTTTATTAGGGTATTACGGAAAACCGACAAAAAACTTAGCTTATAGCCTCATTAAAGCAGGCCTTATTGATTTTTTAGGAACAGATATGCATCATGATAGACACTTAAGATTGTTGAATGAGGGTAAGTATGATTCTGATATAAATAAGGCTCTGGATAAATATCCGTTTAAAAACTTCAGTCTTTTATAAAAAAATAGCGGGTTTAAAACCCGCCTTTTTCATTTTCCCCCATACAATATTAAACTGTATGTTATGTTGTTACTGAAGTTCTCAATCAAAATTAATAAGCCATCATATCTCCTTTTACCATACTATAAAGTGTCATAACGATCACTTTAAGATCAAGCCATGGACTCCAATTTTCGATGTACCATATATCAAACTCTACACGCTTTTTCATCATAAAAATATCACTTGTTTCGCCTCGATATCCATTAACTTGAGCCCAGCCTGTGATACCTGGTTTTACGAGGTGTCTTAGTAAATAATTATCGATTTGTTCTTTACTTTCGATACTGTGCTGAACTGCATGTGGCCGTGGGCCAATTACTGACATATTACCCCATAAAACATTAAAAAACTGTGGTAATTCATCAAAATTGGTTTTTCGCAAAAATGCTCCAACTCTTGTTACTCTTGCATCATTTTTAACAGTTTGATTAAATTTGCCATTGTCCTTTACAGTAGTTGCATTATGAACCATAGAGCGGAATTTGATACATTTGAATGCTACTCCATTTTTCCCCCATCGATCTTGTATGTAGAATACTGGCCCTTTTGAGTCAAGTTTTATGGCAATGGCGATAATTGGAAATAACCAACTGAAAACAAAGATGAATAGAAGGGATGTAAAGACTACATCTGCGATGTTCTTCATCATATACCAATGAAACTCTTCGAGCGGTTCTTCTCGCACAGTAATAATTGGTAAATGCCCAAAAATATCCATTTTAAACTTGCTCGAAAAAAACTGAAAATATTCAGGAATGATCTTGGTTCTGATGGCATATTTATCAGCAATGGCCAATATCTTTTTTACTTTAGTAGAATCATATTCGACCAAACTTATAATAATTTCATCTACTTTAAATTCGTCGATAATTTTTTCAAGTTCGGCAGTTGTACCTCTGTACTTCCCATTCAAATGCTGCGGTTGATAATCTTCAATAAAACCAATCGGATTATAACCAAACTGTTTGTTGCTTAATGCTGTATTATAAAATGCCATACCTTGATCTCCACTACCAATGATTAGCAGATTTTTAATGTCCTTTCCAGTTACCCAGTTATAAAGTTTCCATTGCTTCAAAAAATATTTTTTGAATGCCAAGATAAGTGTTAAGAACAAAATATAATACACAGCCAAAGTTCGGACATAGAGGTGATCATTAATTGTAAAATAGATAAAACCAACTGCTATTAGTTGAAATAAGACATTCGGTACCATAACTAATAACTCCTCAATAAAAGTAGTGGTACGGAAATCATCATACAAATTGGTGTACTTGCTGGTGAAATACCAAATAAATACCAATATTATTGGTATCAGTATTTGATTATTATCCATCGGTTTGTGGCTCATTAGCATTGCTAAGTAGAATGAACCACATAACAAAATAAGATCAAATGCCAATCGTTTTTGTCGGTTTTTAGTTATAAGTGTTTTCATGATGATTTAGTTATATGTGCTTATGTTCTTTGGGCAAAAGTTTTTAGACTTACTATATTTAATTTAATATTTACTTACAATACTCTTTGCCAGGGAGTTCAAAACTCCATAATTGTTTATCTACCAAATAATTCTTTTGTACATAGGGCCAAGTTACACCTCCATCAGTACTTCCTCTCATATCATATTTTTTACCAAGTTGCATTCTATAGGTTCTAACTTTTCTGTTAAATCTCGTAAGTACACCTACATCTCTCCACGCATTTTTGTCAGGTTCGCTATACTGTACTCTCATTTGTGCGGGTAATCCTGCTTCATCAAGAACTTTTCCTTGTGGACAAACCACTTTTATATCAAGTTCAATAAATTTGGGAGCAGACAATTTACTGAGGTCTAATGCCAAATTATTGGTGCCACATATTGGTAAAGCAGCCGACTCAACTATAAATACTTTGTTATTACCTCCATAGTAATTATTGTAATCAAATATTCTAAACTTCACATTTTCGGCTACCCTTGGTATGAAGTTGATTGAGGCAACAGCCCCATTGTTGAGTGATATATAGTAATCTCTAATTAGTTGATTGTTGCTGGCATCAACTAATTGTGCATAGTAAGCGATGTCTAAATCTTTCAAATCACTTTTGATAGTGTAAGAAGGACCAACCCTACAAATATTTCGTTTCCAACCAATAATCCAGTAAGTAAGATGAGGCATCTCAAATGTGACTCCTAATTTGCCAGTCTGACTATCTTTTTCTATGGCAAGCTCTGCTTCTTCTTTCCAAATTCCAGTATCAGTATCATAGCTGAAGAGTGTTAATTTATCTTTTTCAGCAATACTTTTGTTAGTAATTGGATTTAAAATGGTATTATTGACGTCTAAATTAACCTTCAATGGAACACTAAACTTTTTTATAATTTCGTGGTTTTGTGTGCTCATTTCAATCGAAACCCCGCCCGCTGTTTGATAAAAATCGAAAGGTTCGGCTAAAGGTTTGTTGTTTTTATCAACTGGATTGGTAGCCACACCTCCAGCTGGTAAATAAGCTTTCGAGTTTTTGCTATTAAAATGATTGATGGTTACGTCAATTACTCCTTTTACATTTTCATTATTGGCAGTTAGAAATCCAACATTATCAGGAACTGTTAACAGTATTTTTTCCGTGTTATTGAATGACTGTACTTCAAGCTTTTTCGATTTTGTTATATCCAATACAAGTTGGTTGGCATTGGCATTTCCTGCTACATTTCGTTGGGTGAAACCAAAATAAAAACTATAGTTGTTGGTAGTTGTGAAGGTAACATCTTTGATGATTTTAGTGTAGTCTTTTGCTTCAGCCACCAAAGTGATTTTAATAGGATTAGTGCTACTCGGTACAAACTCGGGTGATACTGCTAATATCAATACCCCTTCTTTGCTAATTTTAAAATTCTTTGTATTTAAGTTGGTGACAATCTTGTCGGCATCTTTGCCAACTACCTGAAAGTTCAAATCAGAAGGTAATTTCCCCCCATTCGGCAATGAAAATTGCACTCTAACGGTAGCTTTATCAAGCGGTTCTTTGAAGCCCAGTACAAATCCGTCGAGCGGGTTTGTACATGAGATCACCAACAAGGACACAAAAAGCAACCCTATGTATAACTTTTTAGCATACATGGCAATTTATTTAGAGTTAACGGCTATTAGCTTTGAATCATTTTCAAAGACTTGTTTATTCAAAGGTTTACTTTAACTTTTTTATAGGGTATGTGTTATATCTCACTTGGAAGCCAATGTATGGATAATAGCTATATCCTTTCATATTTGCTTCAATCTTCTTCATTTCGTCGTCAATGGTAGTAGTTTCTAAAAAACCTTCATAAATCAGTTTTAATTTTGGGCTTCCCATGTAAGCAAACCCCATATCAAAACCAAATCCAAGGCGGTTTTTCATGATACTCCTTCCAAAACCGAATCCAAGGTATGGCCTAAGTGCATTCCACTTCATGCCAAAGTTTATATTTCCAAAATCATCACTCGCGATCTGAAGGCCTCCTAAATTCAAACCTGAGGCTGAACTAAATGCGACCTGATACTGCTGAATAATTTCATAACTTAAACCACCAGTTAGTCTAAAGATCTTTTTTTTTAATGGATAATAATCGACAAAGCTGCTCAGTACAAATGTTTTTATATCAGGAAAAATATCAACACTGGTTCCTTTATCCATTTTAATATTTTGGGCCTTTTGAAAAGCCAAATAATTAAGGCCAATTCTTAAGCCAAGACTTGGTTTTTCTTTCAACTTAAAACCCACTTCTGCTCCGTATCCTCTGCTCGAAAGATTCACCGAAATACTTCTTGGAATATAGGATGATATTGTATCATTCTTAGAGCTCGCTTTGAGTGGTATCGAACTCAGTATTAAAAATAAACTAACAACTATCGAATACAGAATTGTTTTAAAATACATCATGGTCGATAAGAGTTAATTTTGATACCATTCAACAATTTTTTGCTTTTGATGCACTTGATAATCAAATATCCTTCTTTTTCAGTTAAAATTAAAAACAAAAAATAACATTTCCATCATTTATTTATTGATCGGTATCGGCTTTTTAAAGATTCTTTATTTTATTATAGAAGTTAAAGATATATTCAAATTTCTACCAAGGTATCAGAACTTTAATGATAATTTTATCGCAAGAAGTTTGAAAATACTATACAAAGTCTATAACTTTATCACCATACGCCACAAAACTATTTTCAAGTAGATTTTTGAGTTAGGCACAACTCCTTTCAATTTGCAAAACATATACATTAATGACTCAAGGCTTTAAAATCTTATTTCTATTTACTTTTTGGGTACAGAGCTATTCTTTTGCTCAAACCCAAACACCCGATTCAACTCATATTCAAGTCGACTCAGCTACTAAATCTCATGTGTATCCTAAGCGTTTAGCGATAGTCGGCGGTGTTACGGTTTTTACCTACGGATATGTATATTATTATATGAAAACCCAAGCTTGGTGGAAAGAGAACCCCGTTGATTTTCACTTTGATGCTGGGCGAGACAAAAAGTATGCTCGTGGGCACGATAAAATGGGCCATTTCTTTTTGGGTTCTTTTGTATCAGATAGAATGGGAGCCTTATTGAGGTGGAGTGGGGTAGAAGAAAATAAAGCTGCACTCTATGGAGCTTTGTGGAGTTCGGCTACCCAATTTATTGTGGAAGTAAAAGACGGGTATGCACCTACTTACGGCTTTAGCTGGCGAGATGCCACTTGGGGAAGTTTAGGCTGCTTTTATCCATATCTCAAATCAAAAAGTCGTTTTTTGGCTAATACCGAGGTAAAGTTTTCGTATTTCCCGCGAGAATATGGCCCAATCATTGACCCTACCGTTCGGAAACGTACCGCAACTTGGCATGATGATTATATTAACCAGACCTATTGGTTTTCGATGAACATCAAAAATAATGTGCGAGCATTGAAAGATACCAAATTTCCTGATTGGCTGAATTTGGCAGTAGGAGCGAGCCTCGACCAATATACCGATGGTTACGGACAGGGAAATCGACAATGGTATCTGGCATTAGATATTGATACCAAGCGTTTATTCAAACCCAAAAAACTATTCTGGAAAACTGTGGTGAATTCGATGGTCAATATCAAAATACCTGCACCAGCTATTCAGTTTGGCCGAAATGTGCCTTTTAAATTTTATCCGATTTATTATTAAGCATAAAAAAACAGCGATAGTTTTGACTATCGCTGTTTATAAAGATGTTTAGTTTATTTGCTAAACAAAGCCACATCTGATTGCATCATATCTTTTACCAAAGCTGGCAAATCATATTTAGGTTCCCAGCCAAGTTTAGTTTTTGATTTTGTAGGGTCTCCAATCAATAATTCTACCTCGGTTGGTCTGAAATACTTAGGATCAACCTCAACTACAATGTTTCCTACTGGCACTTGGTAGAGTGGATTATGACACGCCACAACTCGGCCTTTCTCATCTACTCCTTCTCCTTCAAATGCAATTTCAATGCCTACCTCAGCAAAAGCCATGCGTACGAACTCTCTTACACGAGTGGTAATACCAGTGGCAATTACATAATCTTCTGCTACTTCTTGTTGTAAAATCAACCACATGGCTTCAACGTAGTCTTTGGCATGACCCCAGTCACGTTGGGCATCTAAATTACCCAAAAACAATTTATCTTGCTGACCAAGGGCTATTTGTGCGGCCGCTCTTGTAATCTTACGAGTTACAAAAGTTTCTCCACGAAGCGGAGACTCGTGGTTGAACAAAATACCATTAACTGCAAACATATTATATGCCTCACGATAATTGACCGTAATCCAATACCCATATAGCTTTGCTACTGCATAAGGCGAACGTGGGTAAAATGGCGTAGTCTCAGATTGTGGCACGGCCTGGACCAAACCGTATAATTCGGAGGTTGATGCCTGATATATTTTTGTTTTTTCAATCAAACCCAGCAATCTCACAGCCTCGAGCACTCTTAACGTCCCGATACCATCTACTTGGGCAGTATATTCTGGTTCATCAAATGAAACTTTCACGTGCGACATCGCTCCTAAATTATATATTTCGTCGGGTTGGACTTCTTGAACAATACGAATGATATTAGTAGAGTCTGACAAATCGCCGTAGTGCATAATAAACTTTACATCTCTTTTATGCAAATCTTCGTATAGATGATCAATGCGTTGGGTATTTATCAACGAACTGCGGCGTTTGATTCCGTGTACTTCATAGCCTTTGTTCAATAAAAATTCGGCTAAATAAGCTCCATCTTGACCAGTGATACCGGTTATAAGGGCTTTTCTCATGGGTAAATGCGTTACGTTAATATTATAATTTAAAAATGGTTGTTTATGTTTTTATTATTGCTTGCTAAGTTCTATTCGGTCTATCTACCCACTAATAAATGGTATAAAAATACTTGTTTTTTATCCACAACGACAGTGCTTTATCTAAAAAAATATATCTTCCAACATCTAATCATTTTATAATCTTAGTGCATCATGATTCTCCAAGAAATCTTGATACGCCAAAGCAATACCTTGCTCAAGCTCAATTTGGTGTTGCCAACCCAGACCGTGAAGCCTCGACACATCCATTAATTTGCGTGGTGTTCCATCTGGTTTTGAGCTATCCCAAACTATTTCTCCTTCAAAACCTACTATTTTTTTTATCATTTCGGCCAGAGTTTTAATGCTTACATCAGTTCCCGTACCGATATTCACAAAACCTGCTTCGCTATAATTGTGCATCAAAAAAATGCAAGCATTGGCCAAATCATCGGCGTGCAAGAACTCACGCATCGGTGAGCCACTGCCCCACAAATATACAGCTTTATCTTGATTTATCTTGGCTTCGTGAAACTTGCGTATCATGGCTGGTAGCACGTGCGAGTTTTGTAAATCATAGTTATCATTTGGCCCATATAAGTTGGTTGGCATTACCGATATAAAATCACAACCATATTGCGTGCGGTATGCCTCACACATTTTGATGCCTGCAATCTTGGCGATGGCATAAGGCTCATTGGTGGGTTCGAGTAGACCAGTCAGTAAATAGTCTTCTTTGAGTGGTTGAGGAGCCATTTTTGGGTAAATACACGACGACCCTAAAAACATCAGTTTCTTTACACCCTGCAAATAAGCTGCATGAATGATATTATTTTGAATGGCCAGATTCTCATAAATAAAATCGGCTCGGTAGGTATTATTGGCTACAATACCACCCACTTTGGCCGCTGCCAGAAAAACATATTCTGGTTTTTCGTTGGCAAAAAAAGAAAATACATCTGCTTGGTTTCTTAAATCCAGCTCTTTTGATGTACGTAGGAGCAAATTAGAAAAACCTTCATTGCTCAAATGGCGAGTAATGGCCGAACCCACCATGCCTCTATGCCCGGCTATGTATATTTTTGAATCTTTATTCATTATATGTTTGGGTTTTGAGTAAAACTTTTATGTTTGACTCGGAAAAGTGTATCATTGTCACAGCTATTATTCAATATTAAAATAATAAGAATCCATTAAAAGGTTCCAAATTTCCTAATTGGTTGAATTTGGCAGTAGGAGCAAGTCTAAACCAAATGTATCGATGGGTATAAAATAGGAATCCGACAGCGGTATTTGGTTTTGATATCGAAACCAAATGTTTATTCAAGTACAAAGGACAATTTTGGAAAACAGCAGTTAATTCGTTGAACAGTATTGTAAAAATGTTGCTACTCAGTTTAGCAAAAATGTGTTGCTTAAATTATTACTTGAAGTGTTCTAAACATTTTTTTAAACTATCCTTCCAATATGGAATATCTATTCCGAAGGTTGTTTTAATTTTACTTTTATCCATTACTGAAAAAGCTGGACGAGTCGCTTTTGTTGGATACTCACTTGTTTTTAATGCTTTCACACGCAAATTTACTTTTCCTAATTCAAAAATGGCCTGAGCAAAATCGTACCATGAAATAGCTCCCTCGTTGCTGTAATGGTAAATACCGTAAGCTTTTTTCTTTGAAGCAATAATATCAAATAAAGCTCCTGCCAAATCAACAGCATAAGTCGGTGTGCCAACCTGATCTACAATAATACCTAACTCGTCCCGCTCTGTTCCTAAACGTAGCATGGTTTTCATAAAATTATTTGCAAATTCTGAATACAACCAGCTTGTTCGAATAATATAATGAGCAGGTAATAACTCGGCTACTGCTTTTTCTCCTTCTAATTTAGTTAAACCATAAATACTTATTGGTTCGGCGGGCATCTCTTCAGTTAATAAAGTTGGCACGTTGCCTTCAAATACAAAATCTGTCGAAATCTGAAGCATCTCAGCTCCAAATTGAATACAGAGTGCTGCAATATTAGCTGCTCCGTCTTTATTAATCAAACGAGCTAAAGCGACTTCATCCTCTGCTTTATCTACCGCAGTATAAGCAGCACAGTTAATCACATAGGAAGGTCGAGTTTCTTCAAACAATGCAGTCAAGACGGCTTTGTCTAAGATATTACCTTTGATTTCATCGGCAAAAACTATGGCCTCAATACCTCTTATAGCAGCTACTTTCTGTAAACTTTGCCCTAATTGGCCACTTCCTCCTAATACTAATATATTGCTCATAATTATGTAATTCTTTAAGAGTATTTCTTATCTTTTTCTCTTTAAATTTTATTTTAACATATCCAGTAGATATTTCCCGTAACCACTTTTAACCAAAGGTTTTGCAACAAAACTTAATTGCTCTGCATCAATGAAACCCATTCTGTAAGCCACTTCTTCAATGCAACCAACTTTCAATCCTTGTCTTTCTTCAAGAACTTGAACAAATTGCCCTGCTTGCATTAATGAAGTAAATGTACCTGTATCTAACCAAGCTGTTCCTCTATTCAATACTCCCACTTTCAGCTTTCCCTGACGGAGGTATTCTTTGTTTACATCAGTAATTTCATATTCTCCTCTTGGCGATGGAGCTATATTTTTGGCAATTTCAACAACCGAATTATCGTAGAAATACAGGCCAGGAACTGCATAATTTGATTTAGGTACTTCTGGTTTTTCTTCAATTGAAAGCACATTGAAATCTTCGTCAAATTCAACTACTCCATAACGTTCGGGGTCGTGCACTTGGTATGCATAAACTACACCTCCAGTGGGGTCGTTATTTGCTTGTAATAATTTACTTAACCCACTTCCGTAAAAAATATTATCACCTAATACAAGGGCTACTTTATCGGCACCAATAAATTCTTCTCCAATCACAAATGCTTGTGCAAGTCCATTAGGAAGGGGCTGTTCTGCATATTCAAAACGACATCCTATTTGTGAGCCATCTCCTAATAGCTTCTTAAAATTAGGCAAATCATGGGGAGTAGAGATAATTAAAATTTCTTTAATTCCTGCCAACATTAAAATCGACAAGGGGTAATAAATCATTGGTTTATCATAAATAGGCATTAACTGCTTACTTACTGCCAACGTTAAAGGGTGTAATCTTGTTCCTGACCCACCCGCTAAAATGATACCTTTCATAGCTGTAACTCTGGAGGAGTGTTTATTAGTTATATTTTTTATCTTAAAAAGTTTGTCAGATAGGGCTGACCAACGATAGTTAAATGAAGGATAAGTACCTTTACGAATACATTTTGTCGTAATATTCCTTGTAATTCCCCGACGTAATATTGTCTAACCATTCTTGGTTATTCAAAAACCAGTCCACGGTTTTTTCTAATCCTTCTTCAAATTGAAGCGATGGTTTCCAACCTAATTCGTTCATAATTTTGGTAGCATCAATCGCATAACGTAAGTCATGCCCTGCACGATCGGTTACGTAGGTGATTAATTGCTCCGAAGTTCCTTCTGGACGACCTAATTTGCTATCCATAGTTTTACAGACCAAACGAACGATATCAATATTTTTCCATTCGTTAAAGCCTCCTATATTGTAGGTTTCGCCATCTTTTCCTGTATGATAAACCATATCAATTGCACGAGCATGATCAACTACAAACAACCAATCTCTTACATTCTCACCTTTTCCATAGACAGGCAGTGGTCTATTATGCAATATATTATTAATCATCAATGGTAATAATTTCTCAGGGAAATGATTTGGACCGTAATTATTAGAGCAGTTAGTGATCACAACAGGTAGTTTATAAGTATTGCCATACGCTCTTACAAAGTGGTCGGAAGATGCCTTAGAGGCAGAGTAAGGCGAACGAGGGTCATAAGGGGTAGTTTCCAAGAAAAAATCTTCTGGGTTATGTAATTCTCCATAAACTTCATCAGTTGAAACGTGGTAAAAGCGTTTTCCTTCATATCCCGAGGCTTTCCATGTATTTTTAGCAGCATTTAACAAATTGCAAGTTCCTACTACATTGGTCATCACAAATGCCATTGGTTCAGTGATAGAGCGGTCAACATGAGATTCTGCTGCCAAATGAATAATGCCGTCAAACTGATGCGTTTCAAATAATTCATTGATAAAATCAGCATCTACAATGTCGCCTTTTATAAAAGTATAATTTGGAGCATTGGCAATATCTGTCAAGTTGGCTAAATTTCCAGCGTAGGTTAATTTATCTAAATTGAAGATTTGATAATTGGGATATTGTGTTACAAACAAACGGACAACATGGGAGCCAATAAAGCCTGCTCCACCTGTGATTAAAATCTTTTTCATTTTCTTTGGTAAATTTATGGCTAATTATAAGTTAAAAAAAGAGCTAAAGGTTGGTAAAAGCATATCTTTTTCTGATACATTTGGGTTAGAAACTGGCCATTCAATTTGAAGTGTTGGGTCATTCCAGATAATTCCAGCTTCGGCTGCTTTATTATAGCCCGCTGTACATTTATAGCTAAAAATGCTATCTTCTAAAGCTAAAAAGCCATGAGCAAATCCGACAGGTATATAAACCATACGATTAGAAGAGGCGTCTAATTCAAAAAACTCGTATTTACCAAACGTTGGAGATTCAGGACGTATATCAACCGCAATATCTAATACTCTACCCGAAATAACACGAACCAGTTTTCCTTGTGCGTGTTCACCTGTTTGAAAATGGAGACCACGTAATACTCCTTTTGTTGAAAAAGATTGATTATCTTGGATGAATGAATGGGGTAAATCAAGTTTTTTCCAAGTTTCTGCATTAAAGGACTCAAAGAAGTATCCTCTTTCGTCTTTGAAGATATTGGGTTCAATAATGTAAACCCCTTGTAAGGTGGTCTGAATTGTTTTCATGGTAAGTTAAAATTTAGATTTGGTCTATTAGAGTTATCGTTATTTTATAATTTCTTTAAAATGTAATAGATATTGTTCGATAATAATTTCCCAAGAATATATTTTTTTAATTTTATCAATATTAGTTGTTGTCTTTATAAGTTCATTTTGTTTTACTTTGGTTTCAAGAATCTCTGCTACTTCATCAGCATTAGAGAAGTAGAATGAATCATCTCCTAATATTGTTGAATTAAATTTATTTTGATTTGCACAAATCAAAGCATTTGAAGCCATCGCCTCTAAGAGTGATGGATTAGTACCACCTACTGAGTGTCCATGAAAATAGATATTTGAATAATAACGCAAATTATTCAAAACATTAATATCATAAATACCACCAATAAAACGAATCGTTGGAGTACTGCTAAACTTATTTTTTAAATAATTTCCATAATTGGTTTCATGTTTACCTACAACCAAAAAAGGACGTTTAACTGATGATTTTACGACTCCATCAAGTATTGTTTCAATATTATTTTCGGGTTCTAAACGAGCAATCAACATATCATATTGATAAGATTCAACTTTATAATTTGCTAATGCTGTGCTTTCGGGATTTTCAAAAACAAATGCCCCATAGGGAATATACGTTGATTTTAATTGATATTTATCAGTAAGGTATTGTTGTATTCCAATAGAATCAGCAATCCAGTAATCACTAAATTTTGTACCTAAATACTCAGCAAATTGTAAAAATTTTTGAACAGGTTTTGAATATTTACTACGCTTCCACTCTAAACCATCCATATTTGTAGTAATTACTGGTTTTGAAGGTAATAACCAACCCCAAATAGTACTGCTTGTATAACCTAACTGTAAGATAATATCAAAGTCTCGCTTCCTTGAATCTAAAATACAATTTAAGTCATATACAAACTGTCCAACAGTTCCATACTTATCTTCTGGATCATAACAGTGAATAATATTTACCCCTCTCCAAACTTTTTCTTGAAAAGGATGACTATGGCTATTGTAAACTGTGACCTGAACACCTCTTTTAACTAAACCATCGGCTAAATATTCGGCGAATTGTTCAAAACCACCATAGTTGTTTGGAATACCTCTTGTACCTATTATTGCTATTTTCATTCAAATCAAAATACTTTTTTGTTGAAATTATTTAACTAATTTGAAACCATCATGTAATGTCTTAAATTGAATACTCGAAGAATTAATTTGTATTTTCTTTGAATCGATCTTATTGTATGGAAAAGAAGTATCATGTATAATATTCTTTTTAGCAAAGAACCTTAGGTCATTTTCATAGTTAAATAATGCTATTAACCCATTATTGGATTTGTAAAAATGGTTATTTTTTATCCAAATGCTTCTTTCTACGGCATTTAATTCATAGTTCAAAATGTGAAAACCAACATTTTTATCTGGCCTCACATTGTGTGACCATCCTAATCCAGAATTTTTACAAATATTTCGTTCAAATTTACAGTTACGAATGATAATATTTTTTCCTCTTGTCCAAAACTCAAAAGCTTGTTCATTATTTTTCAACTTATTGTTTCTAAAAACAATATTTTCAAATAGCATATTATTAGCATCTCCTTGAATTGTAAGTGCGGCGTCGTAAACATCTTCAATCATACAATTTTCGACAGTGCAATTTATTCCTCCAGTCCAGAATTCTATACCATTTCCGAATCTTACACTTCCAGAGCCAAAACGAGGCAAAATGGATCCACCAATTTCTCGAATATATACTCTATTTATATGAACACTATGTTTTTTTACACCTTGTATTCCATGGCCACCTGCCCCTTCTATAACAATATCTTCAATATCAATATTATTGTTTAAATCTATTCCATTTATTCTGTATGCTATTTTTACTTTTTTCTCTTTTATTTCTTCTGAATACTTAATAAATAGTAAATTATTTTCAATGCAAAACTCCCCATCTGAAATCAAACTATTTTTATCAAATTTTAACCCTCCAATAATTTTATCATCAATTTTTATAAAACCAATATTAAATTTATCGCTATTTGATGCCAGACTATTCACTTTCGTTAAATCAACACACCATAAACCATCAATTTGTAATAAATCTTCACTTTTAAGCTCAGAATATAAACTAAAGATAGGAACACTACCTTTACCATATGCCTTTATCTTAATAATTTTAGTAGTATTTTCATCTTTAGGAAAGTATGTGTCTAATTTTTGATGAAATATCTTGCCTCTTTTAAAAAAATATGTATTTCCATACTGCATTTTTGTTAGTTTCTCCCTTTTCTTTCCATTTAGTACATATAATACACCATCTCTCTCACTATCTACATAATAAGATCTTTGAGAAAATAAAGTTTGAGAATAAAGAGTTAAATACGCAACCAAAATGTAGTTGTAAATACTTTCCCTAATTCTCATATTGAAGTACTTTGCTTTAAAGGTAAAGTGTTTATTAGATTTTTCAAAAATGTCCAATGTGTATCAAAATTAACACATTCATGAGCGTGTATTCTTGCATTTCTCCCAAGCTCTTGCTCAAGTTTTGGGTCATTCCAAATTCTCAAAAGTGCACTTCTTAATCCAAAAATATCACCAGGTTCATGTATAAGGCCAGTTTTACCATCGACAACTAATTCTGGTATTCCTCCAATATTTGCACCGATTACTGGTTTTGAAAAAAGTAGGCTTTCAATAACAGAAAAGGGATAATTTTCATACCATTCAGAGGGGCAAGCTACACAAACTGAGTTAATTGTCAAATCATATACATCGTGTTTTTTTTGAAAACCTAAAAATTCAATATTTCTAATTTGATTAACATGAACATAGTTTTGCATTTCATCTAAAGCAGCTCCTGTTCCAGCAATTTTCAATTTTATTTCAGTCCCAGAAACAGCTTTTATTAGAGTTAAAATACCTTTTAGTTTTTCTATTCTGCCAACATACAACACATATCTCTCTGATTCACTATTTTTATTGGTACTCTTATCTCTAAGATAATTATCAATTATTTCTATATCATAACAATAATTAGACACGAGAAGGCGTGAATTATCATAACCGAATTGTTCAAACTTTTTTAAAAGGAACTCAGAAGGACATAGAAATTTATCTACTTTCTTATAAATTCCAGACAAATTATAGAAATATGCATCTAAGGTTGCAAGTAAACTAGCTCCTAATGATTTTTTTTTGCATCTATTTAAAACACAATTAAAAAAATGTCCATTTAAACATTTTTCACAAACTTTCTCATTTGAGACAAATGTACCCTCTGGACAAAGTATCTTATACTCATGTAAACTCCATACAACAGGAATCCCTCTTTTTTTTAGTTTCCAAATAATTGCAGGTGTAACCCAATGATGTATGATATGTAAATGAGCAAAAGAAATATCGGGATGCTCGTCAAGGAGTGTATCTATATTGGATAATGCCTCAAAGGAGATTATTGAATTTTTCAAGGCTTTAAAGCCACTAAAAAAATCTTTCTTTTTATTTAGTTCTTTGTAATCATAAGCATTTACAAAATACTTATCGTATTTATTAGGCAAATTCTTGGCATTTTTTGTACTAAATGGGATTACCTCTAATCCATTTGCTTCATAGAGTCTTTTTACATTTTCGACATAGGTCCAATCTCCGCCAACGGGATACCAAGACCATGTAGCTAATAAAACTTTCATATAATTATTTGTATTTTATCTGAATTTATTTGTTTTTAATTTTTTTAAATTAAAAAACAAACGATTTTGACGATCCAAGTTTGCAAATGAAAAAATAAAATGCCAAAGAAATTCAACTGGATATCTTGATAATAGAGCAGCTTTGCCTAACTTAAAAAAATCTTTTGCTAGATAAAAATCCTGCATTTTAAATGAAAAATCAATTTGTTTATTCATTTTGGAATTACCTAAAGTTCTATTTTTTAAATAGTTAAGTACTGCAATTGATGATTTTACCATTTCATCAATCCTATTACTATAGTTTTCTGTGTGCAAACAATATACAAAAACTTTATTGCTGAGATACTTATATTTGATATTATTTCTAATTAGTAAAGTTAGATACGCAGCCCAATCATCGCAACCTTTATATTTTTCAGAAGTATCGATAAAAAAATTACTTTTCTGAACATGTTCTGAGTCAAAAATTATTAAACCTGGTGTATATATTAATGTATTTTTATACAATATACTTTTAAATTCAAACTTTGGCTTAAAGTAATAAATCGGAATTAGTTTGTTATTGTCAACATATTTAATGTAACCGTTTACTATATATGCTGAAAAAAAACCATTTAATTCATTTTCGATTGAAGTAAAATAGCTTTCTAAAACATAATCATCTTGATCAATAATAGTAAAATATCTATACTTGGAAATTGACAAACCAATATTTCTAGATTCAGAAACTCCTAAATTACTTTCATTAATTACAATCTTTAATGAATCACCTAATGATTTAAAACTTTTATATAGCAATTCATTTATATAATATGCGTCATCCATTGAATCAATTATAATTATTAATTCGTAGTCTAATTTCTTATTTGAAAGAGAATATGAATTAATTAATGAATTCAAACAATGGAAAATAAATTTTTCGCCTTTATAATATGTTATAATTATTGAAATGCCATGCATAAGCCTTATTCAATTTAGTATTTAAGAATTAAACTAAAACTGCCCGTGATAGCTTGACTTGTTCACTATCATTTTTGCTTATTTAGTGTTTTTTTTATTTAATTTATATACATTGATAATTTTACTCATATAAATAAATACTCTTTCTTAATTGAATTAAAGAATCAAATGAGTATTTTTTTAATAATACTTCCTTTGCACTATTTATAATATTTGTAACTAACATTGGATTTTCGATTAAGAAACTTATCTTTTCGGAATATTCTTCAGGTGAATTTGCTTGCAGAAAATCCTTTCCGGGAACAAAATTTAACCCTTCGATTCCAATTTTTGTAGATATAATGGGACAACCTAAATTTATTGCCTCTAAAATTTTCATCCTTATTCCGCTACCTATCCTGATGGGAACAATAAATATTGTGTTATTTAGTTCAGTTGCTAAATCAGTAACAAAACCGCAAAACTCAATAGAAGAATCTGAATGAAAACTTTTTATTGTTTCAATACTCCAACTTCCTATAATTCTAAGTTTCAGATCAGGGTATTTCCTCTTTAATTCATGCCAAACTTCTGAAATAAACCACATTATACCATCCTTATTTGGAAAATGTACCTCTCCACCTAAAAATGTAATCGTCTTATTATAAGTGAATACTTTTGAAGATGAGGTGGAATCTAACTTTAATGGTACAGGTGATGATACAACTTTCTTTTCAAGAGAAAAGCTATCAAGTATTGATTTATCAACATCTGATAAAGTAACAACTTTGTCATACGCATCTAATAATGATAGCTCAATACCTCTATTCTTAAGTTTTATATATTCTATAAATGAATAAGTTTTTTCCATCAATTGAAAAATCCTTTCATTGCGAATAAATTCAAGCTCATGATGTATGAAAATTTTATGAACTTTAGATGGTAAAAATGCACCTAAGGGTAGATAATCACAAAACTCAACTTGGATTATATCAATTGATTTTAATATAGTTATTTCATTTATTAGTGCAAGAAATGCAGAATCGACGTATAAATTTGAAATTCTAAAAACATTTAAACTTTTAAATATTCCCTCATCATTCTTAGTGATGTCTTCTTTTTTGAGAGATTTAACAGCAAAATAATTAGAATATAAAGTCGGTAATTTTTGAAAGAAAAATCTTTTCAATTTGAATAAGAATGTTTCTTTAAAGGTGTAAAAGCTAACATTTTCCCATTTGTTCTGTAACTCCTTTAAATTTTCGATATCATCAGCTTTATCTATTGGTACAAGTAAATGAAGGTTATGTTCATGCCTTAAGTTGTCATTAATTGAAAATTGAGCGACATTACCACCACTATAAAGTGGAAAAGGTATGAATGGGGAAATTATTAAAATATTTTTTTTATTTGAACTAATCATAATTACTAATGTTCAATGTTCATGGCTACCTTTTTAATTAAAATATTTCATTAAAGAGTATATTTTAATAGCTATTTATAGTACTAACACTTATTTATCATCTATACTATTTGAAAAATAGGTATCATATATTTATTATAAGCTTTACTAGATAAGTATTTATTTTATGTCATAATACTTAAAGACCAACAAAATATTTAGTACTATTTTTCTTTAGATTTTTAAGAAAAATATATAAACTGAAAAGAATGGCGTTACTTTGACCAAAAAGTCTTTTTGTAAATCTATATGAAATTGCGGTCTTTGAAGCTAAACTTAATGATTTATCTTCATCTAATTCAATAAAAAACCATTGAAGCATTTTTAATTTCTTTACTGGGTAAACCTTTAATATCTGTTTTACCCAAATAAAATAATTCAATTTAGATTCTAATTTCCTTAAAATAATTCCTGTAGAACTTTGAGAAGAAATGTTAATCCCACTTAAACGCCATTTTACATATGCCCCAGAAATTGTTGAAATTCCAGTTGCTTGTGCATAATTAATCCAAGTAGCGTCATCAGAGCACCAAGCAAGGTCAAAATTTACAAATTTACCATACTTTTCAATGAGACTTTTATGGAATACATATTCAACAACATAGCTATGAATTTTGCCGAGGATTTTAGCTTTAAAAAAGTCCGTGGGTGAGGAATTGGGTTTAAAATTATTTAGTGATTCATAAGTAGGTATTTCTTGGGTATTATGATCAATTACTTTAACGTTAAAATGAATTAATTTTTTTTCTGGATTTTCAAAAATAAATTGATAAAATAGATCAACACAGTTAGGTTCTAAACAGTCATCATCTGAAAAAAGCCAAATCCATTCTTCGTTTTCAATAAGGTCTATACATCTATTCCAATGACTAACTAAGTCTGTTCCACCCCAATTTGTTTCAAATTTTTTATAAACTATATTTAAATCTTTTGTAAAGTCTTTTATCACTTCCCTGAGATCTTCAGGGCTATTGTCATCTCCTATATATAATGTGAACGATCTATTTGTCTGATTTTTTAAAGAGTATAGAGTTTCATTCAAATACTTTCTTTTAAAAGCAGGTATAACTATGGCAAGCTGATGTTCTTGTTGCTTCATACATTTTAAATTTATTTTACAATAAATGCTCTAATTAAGTTGCATTAAGCAATTTAATTTTTTGAAAGCAAAGCTAACTCTTGTTGTTTTAGGGTCTCAATTCCTTTGATATTAATTCCTAAAATTGAGAAAAAGATTTTAAAAGTGCCTAAATCACCAGTACCAAAAATAAAAAGTAAAAAACAACAAAGCATAGCAATATTTAAAATGGCAAATTGCTTTCGAAATTTGTTTCTGCATCCAATGATATTTCTAAGTAAGTAAATCGAAATAGCAATAATAAAAATAGTTTGAGTAACAATTCCTATTATTCCCTGCTCTATAAGCATTTTGTACATATAGCTTTCAAAACCAGCAAAATCAGAATCGCTCGTTATTTTTTCAATTTGGCTATTGAAACCCATATTTTCAGTAATATAATAAATACCGTTACCAAATACTGGATTTCTATTAAAAACAAAAAGTGATGCACTTAGTTGTCTATTTCTCATTTCCACTGAACTACCCTCTAATTTTGAGCCTTTACTACTAAAAGTATCTAATGAATCGTTGACAAAAGCTGCAAACTTAGGTACTGTTGTAGAAATCATAAACAATAATATGAAACCAACAAATGTGATTCTTAGTTTTTCATTTATATTTAATCCAAAAAGAATAAAAATTGTTAAACCTCCCACTAAAGCAAATAAAGGTGTTCTTGAATTTACAAAAAGGATATTAACAATAATTCCGAGTAATATCCAGAGATAAATCCTTTTAGTACTAAATTTAGCACGTTTAATTATAAGTGGCAAAAGACTCATTAACACACCCATACTTAAGACAAAACCATAATAAATTGGATGCCAAGTAAATGAAGAAATACGAAAACGACCGTCTCTTCCTGACATATAAATCTCACCGAAATCTCTAACTCCATAGATTTTTGAAATTAAGGTCAAATAAAAGTTATCTTTAGTAATAATATTATAAACCCCATAGATTGCTAAAACTGCAAAAAACAGAAGTAGCTTTCTGTAAACATCTAAAAGTTCATCAATTGTTCGAATTAAATAAAAACAGAGCAAAAACACCAAAAAGTTATCTAAAAAAAAACCAAATCCTCTATTGATAATTTTTGGAACACTAAGATTTAGCCGTTCATCAAAAACACAAGTCAAAATAAAACCAATAAGTACTAAACTCCAACTGTATTTGAATGGAAAGTATTTAATTTTCTGGATAATGGAAACGTTATTTTTTAAAATAAATATAACTAATAATGAAAAAATAAAAAATCTTGAGGATGTAGTTGATAGCAAATTAAATAGAGGAAAATGATCAGGGATAAACAATAGCCCAGCCATAAACCATAAATAGCGATTCCCAAAAGATGTTGTAAACATCATAAATACAATACCAAAAGCTATCAATTGAAAAAAAAATCCTTCCATATATACGTTTATTTCATTATACTTTTACTTGCTTTATTTTTGTTTTTGACAACTAAAAAAGTATTAACTATATTACTTTAAATTTAAAGCATTTATAAATTTATTTAAACTACGATTAATGTATTGTTTTTCATTAGATGTTAATAGAATGAAATAAGTGGAAATAATTGCAAAAGAAATAAATATTAATTCTTTAAATAGAATTGATGTATAAATTTCAGTAATGATTACCACCCTTGAAACTAAATTAATACTAACGGATATGCAACCAATAATAATTACTGGAATAAAAAATGAGTGTATAAATATATTTTTTGAACTAAACCCTAATTTTTTAGGATAATAATAAACATAATAATATGTCATTTGTAAAATCACATAAGCGGTATAGGAAATAATAACTCCCCCCATTCCAAAATAATCCATTAATATCCATGCAAGTGCTAACGACAAAATAGTTGAAAAGGCAGACATATATACAATTGGTCGAAGATCGTTCCCTGATAAAACAATACTTGATAGTGCTGCACTGTGTAAACCTAAAAGAGATAAAGCCCAAATATTAAACCATAAAGCAAGGTATGCATTTTCAGCACCTACATATAAAGTAATTAAATCTTTAGATGAAAGAATGAATCCAAAAATTATAATTGACAAAAATATACTAATATATCTTGTTCCATTGCTTGCAATTTGCTTTTCAGCTTCTCTATCATTTGTGGCTTTTGCTTTTGTAGCATGTGGAAGTATTACCCCGAGAAAACTTGAACCCAAAATTAAAATCAAATTTGCAATTCCTTCAATCAACCTGAAATCTGCTACACTAGTTAATCCTAATTTCATACCAATCAATACTGGACGTAAGTAATTAGCTGAGAACTGAAATAAACCAAACGAAAAAACACTCAAGCAATATGGTAATACCTCTGACATTACGGTTTGATAATATCTTGGAAAAAATGAAATCCCCAATGATAAATCCCTGATTTTAAGTATATAAATCGGTATTATTAATACGGTACAAGAAGTATTTAATGCAAAAAAACTCACTAAACTTAACTTGAAAAATATGGTAAGAAAAAGTGTTACTAATTGACCAATTTTTGATAACATCGATACTCTTTGTTGCCAAGACACTAAATCATTAGAGCGGAGAAGTTGCTCCATTACATTCGATACCCATATTGGGAATGAAGTAATAATTAAAATATAGAGCAATTGCTTAAATATTCCTGTTTCTTGGGATGTTAGATGAAAAACACTTTGACAAAAATAACTTAAAATAAAAAGTATTAATGCATTAATAAAAGCAATTGATAGATAGAATAAAATACTAGACTGAAAAAGCATATTTAGTCCTTCATTGTCCTTTTTTACTAAAAAAGTAGAGAAAAACTTTACATTACCAGAAGAAAAACCCATATCTAAGATTCTAAGATAAACATTAACTGATAACGCAATTCCTATAAGACCATATTGTTGTTTTCCAAAGTAAGTTAACAATATGGGTACTGATACAAAACTATAAATTGCTCCTATCAAATTAGAGATTATACTCCAGGCAACCCCACCAAAGATACTTTTATATCTATTCATTTGAAAATAATTCTTTATAACGATTAATACCCATTCCTAAGACCTCGGCCAGTAATTTATTAATATTATTATTTAATAAAACGTTGGAAATTGATTTAAATCGTTCAATTTTCTCGCTCAAAGAGTATTCATCAACAAATTTATCATCTAAACCTTTAAAATCTTCATTTTCAGAAATTTCGTATCTAAAACAAACTAAATCATAGTACATAGCTTCATAATAAGTTGTTGAATTATTTACAATGGCAAAATCATAATTATCCGTTTTAAATAAATCAGTTAATGACTCATCGCTACTTATGATCTTAATTTTAGTACCTTCACACAATTTTTTATATAAATCATAATTTAAAGAAAGATGTAATTTTAAATGAAACTGAATATTTGGGTGATTAACAGTAAATTTCTTTAAAATATTAATTATCTCAATATTAGTTTCGTGATAAATAACCCTTCCAAGTAAAACAATACAATTGTTAAATGTTTGTTTCACATTTAACAATTTTTGTTTATATTTTGGATTCCCAGATATCAATATCCTTTCTTGATGAATTCCAAAGTTTTGATTCAAATCTGATTTTGATGATTCACCCCAAACTAAAATTTTTTTTGACACAATATTCTCTCCATTGATAATATCCAATGGTATAAACTTCTTATAATTTACAAAAAAACTATGAGATAATGACATTGTTTCACATCCTTTCAGATTAAAAAACTGTGTGATTAGGTTCTCAACAGTATATGCACTATTAAATGAAATATATCGCTTTTTAGAAAAATCAAAATTGTCAAAATACTTATTTAATTGTAGATGTATACTTCGGTAATAAACAATTCTACTTGTTAAAAAAACTATAGAGTTTAAATCATATTTAAAAAAGTTCAATTTTATTATGACTTGGAAAAATGTTTTTAAGATAAGAAGTGGATTAAAACTTTTTTTTCGAGGTAAATTTGATAGCAAAAGATAATCAGCACTTTTTACATTCTCAATAGTTTGTAATATTTGAAACTCATAATCCTTTCTATCAACGGAATATACAATAGCATTTGAATTATTCTTCATTAGATTGTACAAACTATTAATATCTATGGTATATATGAAGTCATTTATCGTATCACGTGTAAATTTAGGATAATCTTGTTTGAAAGAGATTCTTCCTATATCATGAGAAATAATTTTATTATATTCTACACCCTCAATTAAAAAGTGCAGTTTTTGTTTAAGTTCTGTATAAAATTCAAAATTTTTATCTTTTATCATTTCTACATATTTTAAATACTAAAAATTATTTTATGTTGTCTACAAGTGCTGATATTCAAAAACAATATTTTTTCTGTTAGACCCAAGTAATAGAATAAGCCAACATATTTAACAACTTAGTATAGGCTTTAGTCTCTCTTTAAGCCTTATTAAGGCTATCCATAATCAATGAATGTGATATTATTCTTTCTTCTTTTACCTACTTTGTGACAATAATGTGCAGTCACTTTTTAATAGACTGGAAAATTATCTGTGTAATACTTATGCAATAGTTGAAATTTGAAGAAATACCACATAATAGATTAAAAAACAAATAAAATATCTCACTCAAATCTTTTTTTGTCACACCATGTGAAGCTTGTAGCTATTAGGCGAATAATCATAAGCAATTTGATCCCTATTAGCTATCATTTTTGCTGGAATTCCACCTACTACAGTAAAATCTGGGACATCTTTTGTAACAACAGCACCGGCTGCTACAACAGCACCTCTACCTATTTTAACACCTGGAAGAATTATACATCTTGAACCTAACCAAACAAAATCTCCAATCGTAACTTTTGCACCAACTCCTTTAAAGCCTATATCATTATAATCATGATGTAAAGACCATATCATTACCTCCGTACCAAAACACACATTCTTTCCAATCTCAAGACCCATCCTTGCATCTAATATTGCTCGGTGACCCAATGCTGTCCCCTCGCCAATTACCAATCCTTTAGGGTTACGATATTCATTTCCTCCGTAAACAGCAGTAGACAAAGGTATTTTTGCTCCCATTAGATTTAAAACTATAATGCGTACAGTTTGTGATGGAAATGAAGAAATTATTGAATTAAGAAAAAACCATTCTAATGATTCCTTCCATAAATATAACCATTTGATTACTGCACTAGGAACGATTGATTTTAGAATTGATTTAATTTTTTTTTTCATGATATAAAGAATTATTAAAATGGTAATTTTACAAAAACGATCTCGCCAGTACTCATTCTATTAAATCGCCTTGAATCAGTAGTATAAGTTAAAAAATACTTATTATTATATTTATAAATTGAAGGGTAGTGACATCCAAAAGGGTTCTTAATAATGATTTTTAAATTACTATTACAAAAATTATTATCCGTAGTATATCTAATCTCCAATACTGTTCTAGCATTGAAATTACCATAATTCTCAGTTGTATTCCACATAGTTAAAACCCCATTATTAACTTTAATTAATTGTGGTTTTGAGCCTAAAGTATTAAATCTGCAGTTTTCATTTAAAGAAACAGGAACTGTATAACTTTTCCCGAAGTCATTACTTTCACATTTTAGAATTCCACCAATACTATTTCTGCCAATCATAACTAAATCTTTATCGCTAATAAAGTCAAAAGCACCTTCAACAAATTGCTGATTATATTTTGAATCTATTTTTCTTGCATCTGGTGAACTATATACTTCAAATGTTTTACCAAAATCTAGTGTTTTTAAAATCAAGGTGATACCTTCATCCGTTTTCCAATCAGCAGTAAATTTTCCAACAGTAAGTCCTAAAAGTATTCCTTTTTCAGTCATAACTGGATCCGAAGTAGCGAACATAAAATCTGTGCTTAACTTATAGTCATTCCCAAATAACTTTTTCAAACTGCTTCTTATACTATTCAAATTAAAATCTTCAAGATTATTTGAGTTAGGAAGGTTTATTTTACAAATTTGAGGGTCAGAAAATGTGTTACTTTCTGGATCAAAATCTCTATAATAATATTTTTGAATATTTTTTTCGTATATTTTGCAAAGTAATCTTATCTTACTATCTTCTGTAATGAAAAGAACTGGTGTATAACAAGGATGATTTGGGTCAGTTTTAAGCGTTTTATACGTAAAATTTTCTTTAAAGGCTTCATAATTTTTTTTCTTTGAAGGATTGTTTATATCAAATACGGATAAACGTACCGATTGTCCACTTAGCCCCTCAGCACTCTTTAAATCATTTCCATAATATGCACAATATCCAACATCGTTTAATATGACTAATTTAGAATCATGTGCATAAACCTCAGTTTCAATGTTAGAAATAGTTGATTGTTTTTCAATAATTAATTTACCAAGATTAATTGCTGTTGCAGTATCAATATTTCGTTCTAAGATAGTAGAATCTAAAGATGAAATTGTTGAATCATTGGGTTTGTCTGATATTGTTGGAAATAATGTTGAACTACTAGAACATCTGAAAAAAGAAAAAACAACAATCATTAACAGAAACTGTCTCATAATTAATTATAGGGTTAGTAAATATTAGAAAAAGTAAAAAAATAATCTTGTTTACAAATGCTGATATAAAGAACAGTGATTTCTCCATAGGATTCAAACATTAAAGATTGATTTTGATTGTTTTTTGTTCAATTACCTATCTTTAGACGACACTTTGTTATCATTTTTTGATAAACTTGAAATAATCTGTTTAATAGATATTGGTCCTGTGCTTTTTTGTAAAAAGAATCAAAACTTTTCTCATTTTGACATCCCTACACAAAACCAAACTACATTTAGAGAGTAATAAGTCGATACTCAAATAGATTCTTCTCTTTTACCATAATGAGCATTTTGCAAAATCTATCTCTATTTAATGTAGCATTCTGACATTTTTATTTATGCATTGCTTTTTAGAGTCGTAAATAGATTAATATTTGCATACCCGTAAAAAATTGTATTTTTTTTCGTTCGGCCAATCTACCCAAAATACATATCCTCTTGATAAATTGTAATGACTTTGTTGTAAATCTATTGTGGTTAATTTATACGGACTACGTTTTTTTGTAAAACGCTGACCGCAATTTTTTACATCTATTTTATTGTTTATTATCAAATGTACTATCTTTTACTACCCAATTAAAACCACAGTTTGACCATAGTTTATCTTATGGATTTGTTCAGGGGCATAACATAAATTTGGTTCTTTTTCAAATAAAGCAAAATGTATTACCAGCATCAATAAACTACATCAAAGAATAATATTCAAAATGTAATTGAAATAAATTTTACAAAGAAAGCAATTAACAGTTTACATTTATTTGTTTACACAAATTTATACTTCAAATGATTGAGAAGCGTAAAATATAAATAATGTATTTATTACTAATTACTTTTGATATTTGGCAAGTATTTATGATGTTCTTTAGCATGTACTTTTTTTTCTTTATCACCACATATCGTAATTGCCTTTTTTATTTCATCTACGAAGTTCCTCAATTCACCTTTAGAAATATCAAGTGCTACACTATCAAAATGAACCCAATCTAAATTTCCTAACTTAACATGTTTCTCAATCATTAATGCCCCAGCACTAATTGCCATTTGAGAAGCAAGAGCACCAACATCATGACTTGAGTAACCTGGAATAATATTAGGGAAACGTTGGTGTCTAATTTCGTTATAATGACGAATTACAGCTACATTACAGGAATCTGGAGGTGCTGGATAAGAAGAGGTACATTGTAATAAATAAAGGAGTCGATTATTACTAGTAAATTCATTTAGAACAAATTCTTCATACTCTTTATCGGTAAAACCCGTTGAAACAACAATATCTCCATCAAAAGTATCCGCAACATGTTTTAAATAATTTCGATGGTTTGAAATTGTACTTGGTAGTTTAATTAAAGGTAGGTTATACTGTAATATGTATTCATATGAATTTTTATCTAAAACAGAAGTAAACCAAAAAATTTCATTTTTTCGACATTCTTCTATTAATACTTTAAATAACTCATCGGTTAGTTCAACTGCTCTTCGATAATGCCCTAATGTAGTTCCAAAAGGAGATTTATACAGTTTAGAAAGTTCCTCTTCGCTGTAAAAGGTATCAACGTCCCTTCTTTGAACTTTAATAATATCTGCTCCTTCATCTTTTGCCAATCTAATCATTGTCCGTAATCTCTTCTCATCACCTATGTGGTTATTAGTAAGTTCTGCAACCACCATTGGAATTCCAGCAAATATCTTTTCTTTTACTCCTAAATAAAGTTCATTATTGCTTTTATGTTCAGATAAATCAGTGAAATTGCCTTGATTAAACAAGCCAATTGATATATCGCTGTATGGTTTACGTCCTACGTGGAAAATATTAATTGAAGGAATATCAGTTTCAATGTAAGTTTTAATTCTAATGAAAGTATCCTCCTGGGTTCGTAAAACAGCATCTCTAAACTGTTGGGTATGCCCTGAAAAATCCTCAATCAAAAGTGTATTAGAATCTGAACCAAAATCAAAGCCTAAGAAGAAAATATCTAATTTCCTATTTAACTCTTTGGCGATAACAATACCTAACCTTATGGCAGACAAAAAAAGAAAATCTGAAATAAATAGCTCTTCACCATGAGCAGAAAATAAATAACTTTCAGTAGTTTCGTAAGTATCAGGGTAATAGGGTACTTGAAGGCTATTTACTGATTCTGGCATTTGCTTATCAGAAATGTATAATGTAGCTTTAAATCCATTTTCTTTAATACTCTGATATGCCCATAAACTATGAACTAATGCAATGTCTCCTGCATAAAACCGTTCTGAATCATTTAAATTAATCACAATACCATTTTGTAATTGTGATTTAGATATTTTACTTAAACTTACACCTTTACCAAGTATATATAATCTATTTGTATTAGATCTTAAGAATATTGTTTTTATTTTTTCTAAAAAATCCTTCATAAAAATTTACAGTTAACTATGGCTAAATTTTACTCAAAAGAATTATATTTCGTTTTGAATTTTAAAAACATACTTTTTTTGTGGTTCAAGTAATTCACCATTATATAATTCACCATTGACAGTTACTATTAAATTGTTCTCCAATGCTAAATTTAATCCTGGTAAAATATCCCAAACTCGTGCACCTTTGGGATTCTCAAAACTAAAGAATGAACCAGTTATTACACTATACATATTGTAAACAGCACATCCAATAATTCTATATTCAAATCCTGGTTCAAGCTTTAGAATATCTTCCTTTGTTAAAGAAGAGGAAATTCCACAAATCCTGGAATTAAACTTATTTATCTTATCACCTGTTTTTAGAAAACAATTTAGTTCAGGTAAAGCTAACATTGACTCTTTGTGAATTCCTTTTTCATAAACACAAACTGCAACACCCCATTCTTTTAATCCAGAAACAAAATTCTCAGTTCCGTCAATTGGATCTAATACAATTACATTGTCTTTTTGATAATTAATTATATTAGCTTCAGGAGATTCCTCTGATACTAAATAGTAGCCATTTAATTTGTTGCTTATGAAATCTTTTACAAGTCTTTCACATAAAAGGTCTCCTTTTGATACATAACTATTATCCTCTTTTAATATTTTCTCATTTCTTAATGCAAGAATTTCCGATATGTTAGCAATAATTATTTCTTTAATTTGTGCACAAATAGACATTTTATTAACCATTAAATTGAGTTTTGACCTTTTAAATAAATTTGTTCTGCTATAAAAAAATCAAGAGGAGTGTCGATATCTAATCCTTCAATTTCGTCTGTAACTGTGAAAATGGGGTTTAGACCAACAATATTTTTATTCAGAATTAAATTTTCTCTTGATATTAAATTGAGTCCAAAATTTAAAGCATATATATCTGGTAAATTCTGACTATTTGGCTGCTTATCACGCTGATAATTAATGGGATTACCATCAAGCCATAAGAATTCTTTAACAGGTGATACAGTGGCTAAACAATCATGTGTATTACTATTTATAAATTTTTCAAGTGAACTACTGATTGTAGACGGGGTAATAAAAGGTGTTGTACATGGACAATAAGCAAATATATCAGTATTAGTAACTATTCCTAAATGCTCTAAAAACTCACTATTTGTGCATTCAGAGGATGCGTAATAAGGGTCTCTTCTATGAAACAAAACCCCTTTTGCTTTTGCTAATTCAATGGCTTCCTCTGAATCTGTATTGACAATTATTTCATTAATTTTACTTACTTTCAATAGGTTATCTATTTTTAAGGCTAATAAAGTTGTATCTCCAAATGGTTTTAGATTTTTATTCTTTACACGTTGTGAACCAACTCTGACAGGAATTACTGCTGTTATTTTCATACTAAATTAATGATTAACGAATACTATTGGAATGTGCATTTGGAAATAAAATGTTAGAATCATTTTCCAAATTAATTGCAGTTTATATTTAAAATTACAAATTAAGTTGTTTATTGAAACATAATATCACCAATGATAGTACTTAACATGTTAAATTTAAAATTTACAGAAAAAGCTTAAATTAGGTTTGGTATTTGTTCACATTAAAATGACTAAAAAATATATAATTGAAATAAAAATTTATACTTATATAAAGTAATAATAAATTAAAGTTGAAGTCGACATTTTTTCTAAATTTACCATTAATTAGTTAGTATGGATGATTCAAAATGCCAGTAGATATAACAAAAAAGTGTTTAAATATTGGAGTTATTTTTGTCACTTTTCAACCGATATTCTAAATGAAATTATTTCTTTGACATTAACTTTTATCGCTTTTAGAAATACTCTTTCAATTTAATATTTTTTTTTAAAACCAAACAACTAAATTCTGTCATTTGGTAAAACTTCTTGAAATATTGCAAAAACAAACATTTTTAGTAATAAATTACTTAAAATGTTTGTTTAAGCAATTTCCTTGAAAGCAATTTTTTTTATTTACTCTTAAAGAATCTCAACAATTTTAGATTTTTCTTTAATTTCTGAATAGGGCTCAATTTTTTAAAATCTTCCGTATAATACCCTTTTCCATAACCATATCCATAACCATATCCATATCCATATCCATAGCGATATTCATGACTGTTCTTATAGTTTACTCCATTTAGAATCACATTCAAAGATTTGATTTGGTTATTTTTTTTCAAATCAGATAAAATGTTTAGGTTCTGTAATTTTGTAACCTCATGTCGTACCAAATAGAAGCAGGAATCAATAAATGGTATTAAAAGCATAGCGTCAGTAACTAAACCTACTGGAGGGCAGTCTATCAATATATAGTCAAAAGTTTCTCTATAAACATTAATTAATGTTTCAATTCTTCCATTAGATAGTAATTCAGCAGGGTTTGGAGGAATAGGCCCACTTGATATCAGAAATAAATTATTAACCGAAGTGGTTTTTATGATATCTGTTTCGTTAGTTGTCCCAACCAGATAATTTGAAATACCAAATTCACGACTTTCTTTTAGATAAGTAGATAGTTTAGGTTTACGTAAATCAAGCTCTAAAACTGCTACTTTCTTGTTTAAAGAAGCAAGTGTAGCAGCCAAATTAAGAGTAACAAAACTCTTACCTTCGCCACTTGTTGAAGATGTAAACATCAGGACAGTTCCTTTCCCATGATTAGTAGTTGTATTTATATATTGAAGATTGGTACGGAGGCTTCTAAATTGTTCAGCAAGGAAACTTCTACTTTTAATATCAATTAAAGAACCTTCTGTATCTTTTGCTTTTTGTCCAATCTCACCAAATATATTCAAACCAGCAATCTTCTCAATATCTTTTCTTGATTGAACACTATCATTTAATATTTCTTTAATATTGATAACAGCTGCTGGAATAATTATTCCAAGAAAAAGGGCAACTAAGTATACAATTTTGGTTGTTGGCTTTATAGGCGTAGGTGTTGAATGTGGGGTATCAACTACTCTACTATCCGTAACTGTTGAAGCGTAAGACAATGCTGTTTCTTCTCTCTTTTGTAAGAGTAACAAATAAAGACTTTCTTTGATGTTTTGTTGTCTTTGAATGTTTACAAACTCTCGTTCTTTTCGAGGGATGGTACGAATAGCACTCTCAAAACGATTATTGTTTCCTTGTAACCCATTTTTTGTAATTACTAAGCCTCTTTTTTGGTTGGAGACGTTTTCACGGATGGCTTGTTTGGTATTGGCAATTTGAGTATTAATAGTTTCGAGAAATGGATTACCTGGTTGAACAGTTCGGGAAACCTTCTCTCTTTGTAGCTCCAGTTCTCCCAATTTTTCAATAAAGGAAGTTAAAATAGGGTCATTTACCATCAATGTAGCAGGTGCTACATTAGTCTGCCCGCTGTATAGATAACGTTCAACTCCGTCCAAAACTTTCAACTGGATATCAACCTCGCTTAACTTGGTATCATTTTCTTTTACTTTTTCTAAGAAAAGGTTTCCTTCTTTACTTAAATCAGTTATTCCTTGAGTAGTTTTATAAACTTCCACATCTTTTTCTACATCCTTTAATTCTCCTGTAATTAATTGTAATCTTTCACCAATGAATCTTAAAGTAGCGGTTGCTTCACTATTTTTGTCTTCCAAAGAAGAAAAAGTATAAACTTCTATCAATTTGGCTAATATAGCCTTTCCCTTTTCTGGTACAGGATTTTCAATTCCTAACTGTAAAACAGTACTTTTAGGGTTAATCAACTCGACTTTGATATTTTTAGTAAAGGCCTGAACCATTTCTTCTCTGTGACCAAAACGAACTTTGATTATTTCGCCACTCTTAGCTTTGGGATTATTTAAAAATACTCTAAATCGACCATAGCTATTATTCAATGATTGTGTATATAAATACTTGCCAATCACACTTTTGTTTTCATCCAAAAGTTCAAAATTTTGAGTATCAACTAATCGTATATATAAAGGATCTTTATATGCTACTTCTTTTAAGCTTACATAGTTTAAAGTAACAGGGCTTTTTTTGAATAATTCAGTATCACGAATCCAGCCTTCTGAATAAAAAGATACAGTTAGATTTAGCTCATCTATTACTTTCTCTGCCAATACTTTTGACTTAAATACTTCTATTTCATTCTCGACAATCTTACTTCCGCTAAACATATCCAAGTCCTTCAGAATCTCGTTCCCAGCACTTGAGCCCTTTTTCTCATCTTTGATCAAAATTGTAGCTGAAATATCATAAATTGGTACTGCATATTGTAAATAAAAAAACGCACAACCTAATGTTAAAAATAGGGCTAATATAAACCAATACCAATAGCGTAAGTATTTTAGAAAAAAAAGTTTCAAATCAAATGTGTCTTCTTTTTCTTGCAAAAGTTCAAAGTTATTCATCCTTTTTTTTATATGATTTTAGAGTGTTATTTTACCACAGTGAGCATAAAGATTCAAAGAGACTTTTCTGAGTCTGTTAATCTGTGTAAGTGGTAGTTTAATAATTAGCATTTATTTTATAATATTTACCAATAGGCTTAAAACCACAACCGCAGTGGTAGCAATACCAGTATAAATCGGTATCAGTTGTAAGCGTTGGTCAGTAAAGGTGCCTTTGGCTTTGATGGGTTCAATGTATATCAAATCGCCATTTTGTAAATAATAATAAGGTGAGTCGAATACTTCTTGGTTTAATAAGTTGAGCCGAGCAATCTCTCGAATACCGTTATTTTCACGTAAGACCATAATATTGGTTCGGCTACCATAGATTGTCAAATCGCCTGCCATTGCCAAGGCTTCAGGCAAGGTTGTGCGGTCATCCAGTAAATTATAAGTACCTGAGCGGTTCACTTCACCCAAGACCGAAAACTTATGGTTCAAGAACCGCACATTAATAGCGGGGTCTTTCAATGATTTGATAACCTCTGTCCTTACTGTATTAGCAGCCTCTTCAAGGGTCATGTCCAACAGTTTTAGTCTTCCCACAAAGGGTACCTCTACATGTCCAGAAGAGTCAACTAAATAGCCTAATGGCTGTCCTCTTTGTATCCCTTGGATATTAGGATAGCTTGTCGTAGTCAATGCATTCACATTCGCAAAATTCATTATCTCATTTGATTCTTGATTAAGCGAGCCAACTGTTATGGCTAAAATGTCGTTCCGCTGAATGCGGGTAATAGTAGGCTGAATTTTCTTTAATTGCTGAAATTTTAGCGAATCACTTGACTGAAAATACGCAATTGGAGGTGTATTGATGCAAGATTGTAGATGTAGGACAGCTACAAGCAAGACTCCTAGTACAAGGATTCGTTTGAGTGTTGAATAAGAGAACAAGTTTACCATTTTTTTAGTGAATTTAAGGAAAAAATCTATACTAAGGTCATATTAAAACCCATAGTTTAGACTGAATGATAGATTATTTTGCTTTTGCTTACTTATGTAAGTTGAATTTTGATAGCCAAATTTAACAAATAAATCGTGAATAATTTCATAATTAATATTTGCTTCAATTACTTGTAAGGATTTTGTTTGTCCCCATAGGAAATTGGATTTCAGACTCGTATCTTGTTGCCCGACACCATCTCCAATGGTTCCTTTTCGAATAAATCGGTAGAGGAACCGTGCATCAAGCCCACGTTTAATGCGATACCTAAGTTCATTTGTCCATTGGTCAGCATTATCTCCAATCCAGTGTCCAAGATTATAACTCGAATTCTGATACGTTTGTGCAGGTATAAAGTGAATATATGTATAAGGCCTTACACGGGTATAATCGGTACTAAAAAATAAGTTTTTAATAGGAAAATCTGTTACAGAGGCACCTATATTATAAGCTGTTTGGTTTCGCTTCTTATTCACGAGACTGACCTCATCGATAAAAAAAGAAGCGTAAATATGCGTATTTGGTATATGGTTTCTTGAACTTATCTGTGTAAAAATTTGGCCATTACTCACAGTGTTACTCCTCGTTAATTCACCTTGATAATGGCTCATTGCTCTGTAAAACAAAATAGGTGTCAAGTAGGCCAATTGCACTTGGTTATTATAAATGATTGATTCGCCCAATAAGAATTTAAAGCCCTTAAATGGAGTAAAAATCAATGAATGAGTTGCCATAAATTTTGGTACATCGCTCACCTGATTAACGCCTGGAATACCCGAAGCTCGAATTTTCGTTGAGTCAATTACATCAGAATTCAACCAAATGTGAGCATAATTGAAAGCAAACCACTTCACAGGCTTAATGTCTAACCTTACTAAAGGAAAAGAAGGTGCTTTATCAGATAAAATTATCTTGCCGTTAGAGCCATATCCAATGGGCATATAATCTTTCCCTACGGTCAGATTTCCCCATTTCCAATTATAAGATAAGGTGGCTTTTACCTCACTATATTCACGACCATTTTTGCGATAGCGTGCAATTACACCAGTTTCGGGTGTAAAGGCCTTACTTGAGTCAACTCCAGTACCATCTTGTTGGTTGGCTCTGAAATCAAAACTATAACCAAAGTTTTTGCCAATATAACCGTAAGTCCAGAATCCACTCCAGCGGTGGGTAAGACTTAAACTGCCATTGGTGGTCTGAAAGTTATATCCATAGATAGGCTGAAAATTAATAGTAAATAGTTTGTCTTGTGATGAAAGAAACCTAAATCTATCATTCTGTGTATATTTGAGTATTTTTACCTTATCTGTATCTTTGAGCGTAGAGTCTTTGTACAATAAATTTATCTCTTGGGTATATTCTTTGAGATAATAGCTAAGCTCTTTTCTTTCCAGTGCTGTTAGCTTGAAATTTATTTGTTGCAGTTGAGTGAGGTGTCCAACAATCTCTTTTCGAGAAATGGGTTGCACCATATCGTCAAAATCAATGATTCCTCTTTGAGAAATCCTTGATAAATAACTGTACACACTTCGGTAAAGTGGCTCATAAACTACTTGTCCATGGCTGCTATAAACAATGAATAAAGTAAAAAGTAAAATTTTAAATTTCATTTTAAGGACATTACTTAATGATAGTAAAAATCATTGTTTATTAATAAGTACGTGCAATATACATGATTAGTTTTATAAAATTATCCTTTTTTATTACCGCTTAATAAAAAATTTATTAATCGGTATAAATGCTGTGTGCAAATCTATATATTTACATAAAAAAAATCAAATTAGTACTAAACCAAGAAATAAGCATGAAAAAGTACCTATTATTGTTGCCATTCTTAATTTTCCTTTCTTGTCAGGATTTTCCAACGGTTTCTTTTGACCTTTCAAATGAGATGAATTTTGATATCAACAAACCCGGAACGCAGTATGATGGCACTAAACTTTTAGATCCAACTACCAATGCCCAATTTGATAAATATTCAAAAAAACTCAATGATATAACCGTCACGAGGGTTACTTATACAATCAGTAATTTTGAAGGAACAACTGCTCAAACGGCCAGTGCTTCGTTTGATGCTGCCGATGGAGATGGTAAAGGCAAAGTAAACATTGGTAGTTTTAGCAATGTTAATTTATCGGCCTTGAATGGTAAGGAAACCGACCTAACAGTTCCGAGTGCAGCGATTGCCACCTTAGCTGGTTTTATGAAGGCATCTCCTTATAAAGTTACGGTTTATTATACTGGAAGCGTGAATCAGTCGCCTGTAAAGTTTAACCTTAAATTAAAATTTTATACAAAAGTGAAAGCACGTGTGATTGGTTCAAACTAAAATTTTAACTTTACGTTTTTCATCATTAAATACTATTACATTGATAGAAAAACTTTACTTCGATACCTTAAAAGCCAAAAGAAGCCTTAATCGGTTAGTCTTTGGCTTTTTTTTATGTGCAATGATGGTCTTTTTTCAGATGAGCGTACAGGCTCAGGAGAAAAACAAAGGCTATGTGGGCTTTTTCCCAAAGACAACTTTTTTTAAACCACTACTTTTCGATCCAATCGAAGCTCAATCTTATGGCTATTTTACCAGAAAGCGAACCGAGGGGCACAGTGATAGAGGGCTTTATGCTCCTTTTGCAGTAGGTTTAAACAAACCCATTTATCAATGGAGTGAAACCCAGCAACTTAATATGGATGTGAGTGTTTTTACTCAATTTGATATGTTCGGCGATAATGGTAAGTTTCACAGATATATGCGAAATGCTGATTATAAGATTGCTCTAAGTTATGCGTGGCAAAAAGACAATTGGCAGTTTAGGTTTAGAGGTTTTCATATTTCATCACATTTAGGAGATGATTACCTGCTTCATAATGGCTTAGAAGTCTATAAGAATAACCCTGTGAATTATGAACAGTTGGATTTGATAGCGGCATATAAAAAGAATAATTTGCGATATTATGGGGGTATTGGCTACGGCATAAGGCCTTCTTTTAGGGAAGGAGATGAACGCCGACGATTAGCCTTTCAGTTGGGAGCAGTGTATGAAAAGAGTTTAAAAAATAAGAACCAATCGTTTATACTCGGCATTGATAATAGAATTTTGGCCCAAAACAATTTCTATCCTGGAACAAAAATAGGAGCAGGGGTTGGTTTTCATTTACCAAACTACGAGAAAACCTTTTATTTATTACTCGAAGTTTATAATGGACACACCCCCTACGGTAAATTTGAAGCCCAAAGATGTCAGTGGATAGGTCTTGGGTTTAGTTTTCAGCCATAGTTGGCTTGCCTTTGTAAAAAGAAAATTGTTGAATATCGAAAATTAGGTAATCGGGGTGTGTGAATGATGAATAATTCAGTTGTTCAAAAATACTATGTTTGCTTGCTTTGATAATTAAATGGTATTTGTGGTCTTCAGAAAGTGTATCAATGACTTTTAAAGGTGCATTGACTGCAATTGGGTCATAACAATTGATGTCAATGCCTTTGTTAGTTAAGGAGTTGACCAAAAGCGGAACGAGTGAGTTTTTACAATCTGGCGAATCAGGTTTATAGGTGATCCCCAATACCAATAACTTAGGGTTATTCAAATTGGGGAAATCAATTTTGATTCTTTCTTCAATTACCTGAGCGATGGTCTGAGGAAAATTTTCGTTTATCATTCTTGAACTTTGAAGTACACCCTCTTTGTCTTTAGAAAGATAATGCAGATAATTTGATGCCAAAGGCAAGCATTCACCACCTACCAAGCCTGGTGAAAACTTAAGGAAGTTCCATTTGGTACTGCTCGCTTTCCAAACTTCCTCGAAGGTGATGTTTTGTCCAGTTAGAATGGCTGCTACCTCGTTCATAAAGGCAATGTTGATATCTCTTTGGGCATTTTCGAGTAGTTTTGCTGCTTCTGCAATTTTGATTGAGCTTACAAGGTGCGTACCTGCTTTAACAATTGTTTGATAGAGTTGATCTACTTTTTTAGCAGTTTCAATGTTTGAGCCTGCCGTTATTTTTATGGTATTGGTAAGTGTATGCACCGAGTCACCCGTATTGATTCTTTCAGGAGAATAACCAACAAAGAAATCAGAATTATATGTCATACCACTAAGCTGCTCCAGTATAGGTACGCAAATCTCTTCAGTACAACCTGGAAATACCGTAGATTCATAAATGACAAGGTCATTTTTCTTTAATATTTTTGCGACCGTTTGACTTGCATTGATTAAGGCATTGATATTAGGTGTACTATCACTATTAGTGCTTGTTTGTACTGCAATTATAAAAATGTTGCAAACCTGAAGCGTTTGATACGCAGAAGTAAAAGTGAGTTTTTCTGAAATGTTTATCATTTCAGTACTTGTATTTCTAATGTCGATGCCTCGTTGTAAGGTATCAACTCGGTGTTTATCTACATCAAATCCTATGGTTTTGAATTTCTTGCCGAATTCAATAGCCAGTGGTAAACCAATGTTGCCTAATCCGATGATGGCAATTATATTTTCCAAACTTCCTTTTGTCATTCTAAAAAATTAAATCAAATGTAAATCATTACCCCCAAACTTTGGTTCCTTCTGTGCAGTTTTTACACATCTCAATTTCGGCACGTGCGTTTGTGAGCGATTTTCTAAAGTCTTTGTAAGGCTTGCTTTGCCAAAGTTCTTTAAAGGTTTGTTTTTTCAAATCACCTAATCTATACTCTCCGTCTTTATCGAAACAGCATGGTACTACCAATCCGTCCCATGTAATCACACAAGAATGCCACATTTTCCAACAATTATCAAGTAATTTATTTTTTATTTGATAAGTACCATCGGGTGTTTGCTTATAACGAGAGAATTTATCAATGCTCGGTATCAGGTTTGAACCATGCTCGTAATCATAAATTTGGGCTGTTTTGAAAGCTACTTCGTCAACTCCAACTTCTTTGGCCAGCTGCCGAACTTCCTCCAGTTGGTGTTCGTTGGGTTTTACTACCAAAAATTGGAAAATGATATGAGGTGTTTTTGATTTTAATTCTCTTTTCCAGTGAACAATATTTTTAGTTCCTTCAATTACCTTTGATAAATTTCCACCTATCCTATATTGCTCATATACTTCTTGCGTAGTACCATCAATTGAAATAATCATGCGGTCGAGTCCAGATTCGACAGTTTTCTTTGCATTCGTATCATTCAAATAATGGGCATTGGTTGAGGTAGCCGTGTAGATACCTTTGTTGGCGGCATATCTGACCAAGTCAAGAAATTTGGGGTGTAAGTAAGGTTCGCCTTGAAAATAAAAAATTAAATACAATAATGTTTCAGAGAGTTCGTCAATGACTTGTTTGTATAACTTATCATCCAACATTCCAGTTGGGCGTGTAAAACTTCTTAATCCACTCGGACATTCTGGACATCTTAGGTTACAGGAGGTTGTAGGCTCTATTGAGATGGCAATTGGTAAACCTCTATGATTAGATTTACCCGTAATTTTTGATTCAATATAGCTTGAAACATTGACTAAGGCATTCCAGGCACGTTTAGTGGTAACTTTTGAAAAGAAATTTAACCCATCTGTGTAGTTTCTATTCATATTGTTACGAGATAGTTTAGAAAATGAAGAAATGAGACAACCATACTTATTTAAAAGTAAAAATAGATGAAATAACTTAACATTTCAGTATAATTGTGATAAAGATAAATTAGATAATTTTAGTTTCAAAAAATGGCATTGTTTTCGTAAGATTTTTGAAAATATCATGTTGTGTAATTAATCAATATTAGAATGTAAATATATAAGGATAAAATATGACAATTTATTGTCTAACGTCTGTAAGGTACGATTATTGATAGTTGATAGGGTGTTTATTAAAACCTATTGCTATTGTGAAGTCTTTATTTTTTTTTACCTTAATTTTACTCGTAGTAAATACAAAGTCCTATTGCCAAGATGCTAACAAACAATATTTCATTTCGACATACATTGGTACAATTCAGTACTATGGAGATTTAAATGAGCAAGAAAGCAACTTAGATATTCGTCATTATTTTGAGATGAAAGACCCTCTTTTTGGTCTTTGCATTGGAAAAAAACTCAGCCCTTATTTCAATACTCAACTCACACTCGAAGGGGGGAATTTTAAAGCGTTTAAAAATTCGATAAACTTAAGCACTACTACTTCGTTTTATCAGATTACTCAACGAATAGAAATGGATTTGTTTAACCTAACTCATAGAGGTATTCCATTTGAAAAACAACGTTTCAATAATTATTTATATGTAGGAGTTGGCGTGAATGGGTTTAAGAGTTATGCGAATGAGTTAGATAACAACACATCGCTCAGACGAGCAAATGACACTAAATTTGTTTTAAGTTATGGGGTTGTATTTAAATTTAAGTTGAACTCAAATACAGCTTTAAAACTTGATTTTGGGCATAATAAAGTATATTCCGATATTTTTGATGCAACAATTGATGGTAATAATTACGACTTGGGTAAGGTCAAAGACAAAAAAATATCATCATACAGAACAGCATTAGATATGTGGGCGGGTCTTCGTGTTGGAGTTGTATTTAATTTAGGGAAAAAATAACCTCTTGCTATAACCTAAAAATTGAGCAGAGGCCTGTCAACTTTCAATTTCCTGACAAAATAAATGTGGATAGCAGCGGCTGTTCGTACACAGAGGTGTGTCATATTTTGCCTTATAGGTTTTACTTATTCTACAAAAATGTAAGTAAAAGATTTCTCAAAATTTTCTTGGACTTTACTTCTAAAATCATCTTCTCTTTATCCTATTACAGCTCGGCTTTAAAAATGGCGAATGTGATAGTCAATCTTTATATTATACAATAATTACGGCCGAATAATAAATATAAGCTTGTTTCTTTTGAAGTAGAGATTTTAATGAATATTTTTAAAAAAAAATGTACTGTAATTGTATTTTTTCTTTAATTATTCTTGAAAGTTTAACAATACCTTCAATAAATAGACGTGCCTTTTTTACATACTTTAAGCCATAAGTCACGAAACTACCAAAGCTTGCTATGAAACAAATTCTTCTTAAATTTCATGAAAACTATTCTAATAAAAAGAAATCATTGGCTATTTTAATTGACCCAGATAAATTTGATAAAATTAAATTTGAAGAAATTGATAAAGTAAGTCTTTTACAAATAGATTATGTTTTTATAGGAGGGAGCCTAATAATTACACAAAAGATCCAGAATGTAATAAATAAATTAAAAGATATATTTACGGTTCCCATTGTGATGTTTCCTGGAAATGCCATCCATATTAGTGAAGGTATTGATGGGATTTTATTTTTAAGTTTGATTTCTGGCCGTAATCCCGAATTTTTGATTGGACAGCAAGTAATTGCCGCACCAATGCTGAAAAAAAGCGGTGTAGAAGTTATTCCAACGGGCTACATGCTTATTGATGGCGGAAAACAGACAACAGCCAATTATATGAGCCAAACTCAAGCTATCCCAAATGATAAGCCAGAAATTGCGGTATGTACAGCAATGGCGGGAGAAATGCTCGGACTACAACTAATTTTTATGGATGCAGGGAGCGGAGCTGAGAAAGCAATCAATAAGGAAATGATAGCAGCAGTAAAAGCCAACATCAATGTTCCGCTATTAATTGGAGGAGGAATAAACACACTCTCAAAAGCTCAAGATGCTTTTGAAGCGGGTGCCGATGTTATTGTCATTGGTAATTTACTTGAGGAAGATACCCAGCTTTTGAATAATATTATTGCCCTAAAAGAGCAATTTTAAATTTGTCTTTCAGTTACATTCTTTCTTTTGTTCATATTTGACCGCCAAATTATCATATTTTCAGATTATAAATTATCAATAAGTACCTTTTATAAACTTTCTTTGAAGTATATAAATAGTAAAGGTTGGATAGGATAGGCTATATTTGTGTTTGCTATTTTTTGAAAGTTTACCATTTTCAAATTAATATGAAAAAAACTTTCCTATATCAACTTAAAGTCAATTATAATGAGAATTATCAACCATCCCATTCTATGCAATTATTACGTTACCTATCGTTGTAATGCTTCGTGTAGCTTTTGTGATATATGGGAAAAACCTTCTCCTTATATTACACTTCAAAATTTTAAAGATAATCTTCGAGACCTAAAAAAACTGGGAGTCAAAGTCATTGATTTTACAGGAGGGGAACCCTTGCTTCATAGAGATTTGGATGTTCTTTTAGCAGAAGCCAAAGCGATGGGAATGATTACTACCGTAACAACAAATTGTTTGTTATACCCAAAATATGCAGAACGTTTAAAAAACAAGGTTGATATGCTGCATTTCTCTCTTGATTCTCCAGACGAAGATGCCCACAATAAATCGAGAGGAGTAAAATGTTTTGATAAAGTTGTTGAATCAATTGCCATAGCAAAGAAATTAGGAGAAAGACCAGATATTTTATTTACAGTCTTTGAAGATAACATTGAACTTATAGAAAGGGTTTGGCGAGAGTTTACGCAACCAAATAACCTAATGTTGATATTAAACCCTGTTTTTGATTATAATAATGTTGAAACGGGTGAAAAATTATCTGATGAAAGTTTAAATAAACTATTGTGGTGGGGAAAACAGAAAAATATTTTTCTGAATGAAGCATTCATTACTCTAAGAAAAAACGGTGGTAATGATATTAATAATCCAATTTGTAAAGCAGCATCTTCAACAATTGTTATTTCGCCCGAAAATAAATTAGTACTCCCTTGTTATCATTTGGGGAGCAAAGAATTCCCAATCGATAATAATTTACATGAACTATACAATTCAACGGATGTTCAAAATATTGTGGCCTTAGAGGGGAAATTAAAAGAGTGTGAAGGTTGCACAATAAATTGTTATATGCAACCATCTTTCTCAGTGGAGATCAACAAATATTTTTGGAAAGCTCTTCCAAGCACTTTAAAATACAATTTTATTAAAGGCACTTGGAAGAATCTCTTTTGAATGATAGACTCTTAATATCTGACAAGAAATAAAACAGCATAAATAATAAACTGCTTATTGGGTGCATCAATGGAACTCTGTGAGGTCATTATAAAATAATGCTTGCGTTCAGTAAGAGTTTATTTCCTACTTATAAAACTATTGCCTTCGATATAGAACCGATAAGGTAAATCTACTCCCTGTGTAATACCGATTCGAGTAGTAGTGATGATTGAAAAGTCATTATCCGTTGATTTAAGGCAATGAAATTCGTCAGAATCGAGGGTGAGAAAATTAAAATCGAGAGTAATGCCCATTGCTTGCACCAATTTTGCTGGGCCACTGCATAAATTCTTTAAATCATTGGTTTTTCGGCGTTTTTGCATCAATTCAATACCTTCGGTAGGTTCTAAGGCCCGAATTAAAACGGCTTCACCAATATCTTTTGCTCCGCTCGAAATATTTACACAATAATGCATTCCATAAATCAGATACACATAGCACGTTCCCGCACTTTCAAACATGGGAGCATTTCGTGCTGATTTTTTGCGATAAGCATGACAAGCTGGGTCGCCTTGCAAGTATCCTTCGGTTTCTACAATGATTCCCGCTGTGCGTCCTTCTGGGCTATCATGTACCAATGTACACCCCAAAAGTGACTTTGATAAAGTCAATGTATCATGTTTTTCATAAAATTCTTTGGGAAGAATATTTTGCATCTGTACTTTTGGTAAACTTTAAGTTATTGTATGAAAAAACTCCTCTTTTTTGTTCTCTTGTCGCACTTTTGCATGGCACAAGATGATGTTGCAATTATCAAAAATGCTAATTGGGAAACTACGAAGTTGGGAAAAAAGTTTTATTGGAAACGAATACATTTTAAGCAAAAAGAGCTTTTTAGTGCCAATCAGTCCATTAATATTTTGGAGATTTCGCTCAATAATAAAAAAGTAAAGTTTGGTTTCGCAACCGTCGATTCAATAAAAACAGATCCTCAAATCAAGCGTTCGTTACAGAAGACAAGTAAAATCGCAGCCGATTTAGGAGCAATCGCCGCCGTAAATGCCGGTTTTTTCGATATGAAAAATGGCGGAGCGGTTGACTTTCTGAAAATTGGTGGAACGGTAATAGACACCACTCGACTATCAAATGTTACTCGATTACCTTTTCATTCTATTTCGGGTGTAATTATTGAAAATAATAAAGTAAACATCATAAAAGGAGAGCAAAAGGCAGGTTGGGAAAAAAATCTAACGCAAGAAAACGTTTTATTAACTGGCCCTTTGTTGATATATAATGGAGTCATGGAGGAGTTGGCCAAAACGCCTTTTAATGATAATCGTCACCCACGCACCTGTGCATGTGTAACAAATGATAAAAAATTGTTGTTGATTACCGTAGATGGGCGTTCGGCTGAGTCTTTTGGTATGACTTTGGCTGAGTTAAGTACATTGGCAAATGCTCTAAATTGCAAAGATGCTATTAATTTTGATGGCGGAGGCTCAACAACAATGTATATTAAAGGTCAACCCGAAAGTGGCGTTGTGAATTATCCATCAGATAATAAATTGTTCGACCACGCTGGTGAACGCCCTGTAAGTAATATTTTTTATGTAAAATAAGATATGAGATTTTAGACGAGAGAAATGAGATGCTGACCTCTCAAATCTCTTGTCTTACTTCTCTTGTCTAACTTCTCATACCTAAAAAAGAAATTGAAACAAATACAATATAAATATCGCCCCGAAAACCTGACTATTTCAGAACCGAACAAATACAAACCCGAAGATTTGTATTCAGAAGAAATGGTACTGAATCTTGGTCCACAACACCCATCTACGCATGGTGTTTTGCGTTTGGAAGTGCTAACTGATGGTGAAACTGTGGTCGATGTGGTCTCTCACTTGGGCTATTTGCACCGATGCTTCGAAAAGCACGCCGAAAGCTTGCCATTTAATCAAATCATTCCTTACGTTGATAGAATGGATTATGTAGCGGCGATGAATTCGGAGTTGGCGTATGTGATGGGTATTGAAAAAATGCTCGGAATAGATAAAGATTTGCCTAAAAGAGTAGAATATATCAGAGTTTTAGTGGCAGAATTAAACCGCTTGGCCTCTCATTTTATTGCTATCGGGACGTATGCTCTTGATATTGGTGCGGCAACGCCATTTTTATGGATTTTCCGTGACCGTGAACATATTATGCGTATGCTTGAATGGCTTTGTGGTGCCAGAATGCTCTATAATTATGTGTGGGTAGGTGGCTTATTCTACGATTTGCCAGTTGGTTTTGAAGAACGTTGCCGTGAATTTATTGATTACCTAAAACCAAAACTCGTTGAGTTACAGCAGTTGGTTATCGAAAATCATATTTTTATCAATCGTACAGCAAATATTGGTGTTTTACCTTTACCAATGGCCATTAATTATGGTTGTACGGGGCCAGTTTTGCGTGGTTCGGGACTAAAATGGGATTTACGCAAAGTTGATGCCTATTCGGTTTATGGTGAAATAGATTTTGATATTCCAGTAGGGAAGGGAGAAGTTGGAAAAGTTGGCGATTGCTGGGATAGAAACAATGTGCGTGTGCAAGAATGTTGGGAATCTGTAAAAATTATTGAACAATGTTTAGAAAAGCTGACCAAAGAGCATAAACGAACAACCGATTTCGACCCACAAGCACTTGTTCCAAAGAAAATTCGTCCACCGAAGATGGATTTTTATTGTCGGGCTGAAAATCCGAAAGGAGAACTGGGCTTCTTTTTCCGTACTGATGGCCGATCTGATATTCCAACGAGAGTAAAAGCTCGTGCTTGTTCGTTCAATAATTTGTCAGTTTTGCCCGAATTATCTCGTGGTGGAATGATTGCCGATTTAGTGGCAGTAATTGGCTCGCTTGATGTTGTAATGGGGGAAGTTGATAGATAGTTGATTAGTTTTTCCTCCAAAATAAATAAAAAGGAATACCAGTAGCAATCAACCCAAGCCCCATTAGGGCTTCGTGGGGTTGATTGTAGATGGTGATTATGAGTAGTGATATACAGAAAATCACAAAAAATGCAGGAACAAATGGATACCCAACTACCTTGTACTTCCTTTCGATATTCGGACTTTTTATTCTTAGAATAATTACTCCCAACGCTGTACTTCCGTAATAAATAAACGAAGCAAATACGAGCATATCGGTTAGTTGATCAAAGCTTCCTGACCATATTAAAAGTATTGACCATATTGATTGTATAAAAAGTGAAAAGTCAGGCGTTTGATATTTTGTATGAATGGAAGATGCTTTTTTGAAAAATAGACCATCTCTCGACATGGCATAAAAAATTCTGGCCGACATCATAATTGAACTGTTAGTGGCATTCAGGGTGGTTACGAGTATCAAACAACCCACAAAAAGTACCCCAGTTTTTCCAAGAATTTGATTTGCAACTTCAATAGCGGCTATTTTATTGGGTGTTTCGTTGAGTTGGATGAAGTACTCTATCGGCAGAATATACACGAAAACGATATTCAGCAAAACGTAAATCAAAATCACGATTCCTGTTCCAAAACCCAAAGCGAGAGGCAAGTTTCGTTGCGGATTTTTTACTTCTTCGCCAATGTAACCGATGTGATTCCAGCCTTCGTAGCCCCAAAAAGCACCAAGACTTGCCAGCATCATGCCTTTTGCTAAACCCCAACCTTCCAGTGAAATATTATCGAAATGACTACTTTTCTGCGTGAGATTTTCAAAACTTCCTTGTGAAGAACTTAGTCCGAAGATAATTAATAGTAAAACCGCCCCAAACATCAAATAAGTAAGGACACTACTCAAACTTTCGGCTATTGTAATTCCTCGATAATTGAGCAGACTTAGCATAATTACTAAGCTTGAAGCCAGCATTTTGACAGAAAAATTATCAAGAATATTTACGCCAAAAATGATAAAACTAAGGTTGAAATCAGTAAGTGGAACAAGACTATTGAATGATTGTGCAAAAATATAAGCCAGAGCCGCAATGGAGGCGGTTTTCATGACTGTAAAATTGCCCCAACCGTACAAAAAAGCAAAAAAACGACCGTAAATCTTCTGAAAATAGGCATATTCACCACCAGAATCGGGATACATACTTACCATTTCGGCGGTGGATAACGCTCCTGCTAAACTGATGATTCCTGCCAAAACCCAACATAAAATCACCAAAATTGGCGAACCTAATTCGGCTGCCATTGGAGCAATTTTTTTGAAGACTCCAGAGCCAACAATTACACTAACTACCAAGATAGTAGCCGCTCGTAGTCCAATTTTAGGTGTTAGTTTTGACATAGTACAACAGTTTTCAACTTTCGTAAAGTTTTTATATAATACTACACAATTTTCTCATATCCAAAACCCGCTTTCTGATTTATTTTAAGAAAACCATCTTCCAAAGTAAAACCACCAGTAACTAAATCTGCTGCCAAATCGAAACTACCATCAAGGTCGAGGTAGCGAGTGTTTTTGCACGAATATGCCACATGAAGAGCTGCCGTTATACTGGCGATACTTTCATCATTGCAACCCCAAAATAAATCAATATTAGCTTGTTGGGCTATATTGGCAATTTCTAATGCTCCCAAAATACCACCGCATTTCATCAATTTAATATTAAAAATACCAAAAGGCTGATGAATGGTACTAAATTCCAAAGCTGATTTTGCATTTTTCAAAGATTCATCGGCAGCAAGTAATCTACACTCGTCAGAACTGAGTGCAAATAATTCTGATTCTTGACCAACTTTTAGTGGCTGTTCTATTAATTCTAAGTTAGTATTAGCAGTTTTTAATAAGAATTTCTTTAAATTTTCTAAAGTGTAGCCCTGATTAGCATCAACTCTAATTTTTAGATTATTTTTATAAATTTCGTGCAAACGAATGATGCGTTCAATGTCTTCTTCAACATCAATTCCTGTCTTTACTTTTATTACCTTGAAGCCCAGTTGAGCATAACTTTTCGCTTCTTCAAGGGTTTCGTTCATGCCCATAATGCCGATTGTTACGGAAGTGGGGAGATACTTTATTTTTTGTCCATAAAAATCAATGATTGGAATATCTAAAAACTTCCCGAAAGCATCATGCAAAGCTAAGTCGATTGCCGCTTGTGTGCCAGCCAGAAGTGGAAAATGTTGATGGGTTTCAAAAATAATTTGCCTAAAATGTCGAATATCTCGGCCAACAAAATTTTGGACAACTTCAGATTGCAGATTTTGTAAGGTTTGTTGAGAGTTTTCACCAATTACCTCTTCGGCAGGGCTGGCCGAACTTAAGCCTATGATGCCGTTTTCAAGTTCGATTTCAAGAAAAACTAATTCTACATCATAAAAAGTACTGTATGCAATCGTATAAGGCTTGGTTAAAGCCAGTTTTTTTAGATAAGGTGTAATTGATTTTATTTTCATAGTTATAGGGCAATGAGTGTCGGAATTAGCTTTTCTACACCTTCTTGTATAGGCAAAAGTACTGGTAATTGGAGTTTTTGCTCATAAAAAGCTTGATATTCAAAGGCTTCCTCATCAGTGCATTTTTCGGTATTTAGTGCCACCGCAATAACTTTTGAACCTAATTTTTCGATGATTTCAATCTCTGATTCTACGCTCGGAATCTCGCCCCAGTGTGGGTCATCATCAAAGTATTTGCGTTTGGGTGCGTGTAATAAAACCACGTGTTTAGCATTACCTGAAATCAAAAACTCAAGTCCGCATGGGCCACTTGGATTGCGTAATGAAGATTGGCCTTCAAGAAATATAAAATCAGCGTGGGTATCTTTCCAACAGCTTACAATAGCATTTTCTAATTCGCCCGAAACAAAATCGTTGAGTGTAGAATCGAAGATAAAACCATATTTTCCGCCCTGTAACCAACCAGTTTGACCAGTAAAAATCATTTGTCCGTTCAAACCATTTCGTTCGCAAGCTTGACGAAGCATTCGGGCAGTTGTGCGTTTGCCCATCGCACAATCCAGACCAATCACGGCAATTATTTTAGCTTTGACATCTCTTACTTCACCTGTCCAAAAGTGCAAATCTTTTCTACTTTTTGGCTTTCTGATGTCAACTAATTCTACTTTGTTTGCTTCGGCCAAAGCAACGATTTCTGGTTTTTCGGATAAATATTCATGTAAGCCATTGACAATCGAAATGCCATTTTCGATAGCTATTTTGATAATATCAAGCATGGTTGGCGGCAAAACTCCACCAATCGTGGCAACGCCTATGATTAGATAATCAATTGATTGTAAATTGTTTATTGCGGAGTCGAGCGAGTCAAAAACTGGAATATTTCTATGTTTTCCGTCAAGCACCTCGCCTGCATCTTTACCCGCTGTTTCTGCCGAATCTATCACACCAATAATCTCGTAGCGTTCTGTGCCTCTGATTAGTCCGTGGGCAGTTTTGGCATCACTTTTTTGCAATAAACCATTGGTAAGAATAAGTGCTTTATTCATCTAATTTACTTTGTTTTTTGATTAAAACTCCAGAATATTTGCCCGTAGCTTTCTGTGATTGATATACGACTTGTCCATTTACCCAAACTTTTTCGATGCCTGTCGAAAGGGCTTTTCCATCTTGAATATTGGCATTATCAATGACCGTTTCTGGGTTGAAAAGTACCAAATCGGCATAGTTTCCATTGGCAATAATTCCTCTATCATTGATTCCCAAATTCTCAGCCGATAAACCTGTCATTTTATATATAGCTGTTTCGAGTGACATGAGTTTTTGTTCACGCACATATCTGCCCAAAATTCTTGTAAAAGTACCATGTCCACGTGGGTGACCGCTTGATGCACCATCTGAGCAAATATTGGTGTGCGACCAAAGGAGAAAATTAGCAACATCGGCCTCATCCATTGATTTTCCCATAATTGCCTCAATTCCTTCATTAAAATCGGGGTTTTTCTCTTCAAAATCGGCTGCAATGGCTATCAAATTCATCAGCGTTTGCGATGGTTTTTCGTTACGTTCTTTAGCAATGACCGAAATTGTTTTTCCTGCATAAGATTTATTTGGGGCAAAACGCACCAAAACTGACTTTTCTGGGTCAAATAATTGATTGACGGCAAACTCTGCACTGACTGGATTGGTATAATCTCTATTTGGAAAAAGCACACGAAGGGTAGAATTCCAAAAATCATAAGGATAGCAATCAGCCGTGATATTTATACCTTCCGAACGTGCCTTTTGTAACTTTGCCAACAACTGTGGAGACTTACCCCATTGGTCTTTTTTTGCTATTTTGATGTGCGAAATCTGAACAGGAATTTTAGTTTCTCTACCAATTTCTATGATTTCATCAATGGCATCATCCAAATTGATGTCTTCACTGCGAATATGACTCATGTATCGACCACCGTTTTCGGCCACTATTTGAGCAAGCTGCAAAACTTCATCTCGGTTTGAGAAGAATGCAGATTCATATTCTAAACCTGTGGCCAATCCCAAAGAGCCTTTTTTTAATTCTTTTTTTAGTAAAACCTTCATCTTTTCCACTTCCGAAGGCTTGGCAGTTCGATACAAACTTTTGGCTCCCATTATCTCACTTCGGAGTGTTGAATGTCCTGTATAAGTAGCAATATTGACTGCAACTGGCCGTTTTTTGAAGAAATTTTTCAATGTATCCATTGGGTAACTGCCACCATCTTGTCCAATCACAATAGTCGTAATGCCCTGACTAACAGCGGGTATTGCTTCAGGAACTTTATTGAGTCCCCCAAAATGGTGGCTATGGGTATCGATAAATCCAGGTGATAGAACCAATCCTTGTCCGTCTGTACCTTCTTCGTTCTGAAAAGCGGTTAAGTTTCCAATTTCCCAGATTTTATCATCTTTCAAACGCACATCTGCTTTGCGAGCAACCGAACCAGTACCATCAATGAGTTTGATATTTTTGATGAGCTGGGTTGTGGGAATATCATATTTTTTATTTTCTAAAATAGCATTTACTATTTCAATTGAATTTTTATTCGTAGAATTGCTCAGAATAATGAGCGTATTTTTTTTGTCAATGTTTCGTTTGATAATATTGAAGAAGCCCACCCAGCTACCTGTATGCACAAAAGTTGTTTTATCTTCACTAATTCCCCAACCAAAACCATAATTGTAGGTGTTACCATTTTTTAGTTTCACAGGGGTAAATGCCTCTTGTAGCGTTGTTTTACTTACTAATTTATTGGTATAAAGAGCTTGTTCCCAAGTCAATAAATCTTCAATCGAAGAATAAATATTGCCATCGCCTACAACACCATCAAATCTCATAAGGTCATTCAAAGAATTCTGTCCATTTTGACGCTCAAACCCGTAAACCCGCTGAGTTTTTAGGCTCAACGGGCTTTTCATGTTTAGATAATAAACAAAGGTGTTTGTTAGAAGAAGTGGTTGGGTAATATATTTATCAAAAAAAGTCTCAATTTTCATTTTTGAGGTTTTTTCTATGATTGATGCCAACAAAACATAGCCCGTATTACAATATTGCCACTCGCTACCCGACTCAAACTCAAGTGCTGGGCGAAGGTCTGCCAATAAGCTAAGTACCTTGTCATTATTGAGAGTATCGAGTGTATTAGTGTATTTGGTGGCTAAATCGAAATACTCGGGCAGGCCTGAAGTGTGCGTCAATAATTGCCGAATCGTGATTTTATCGTAAGGAAAATTCGGTAAATGCTTTTTTACTTTATCATCAAATTGTAGTTTGCCTTGTTCTTTTAAAATCATGGTCATCATCGCCACAAATTGCTTAGAAACCGATGCCAAATTAAATGATGAATTCGTCGTAAGTGCTTCTTGGGTTTGAATACTCGCAATACCAAAGGCCTTTTTGTAGAGCGGTTTTCCTTCTTTGGCAATCAAGACTACGCCATTGAACATTGCTTGTTCATGTAGTTGCGTGAGTGCAGAATTGACACTTTCAATTTGTTGAGGAGTGTACTGTGCATGACTCAAATGAGTACAGAAAAGTACAACAAATAATAGAAAACTTCGCATGATTTTGATTTGATAAATGCTTTGAAATTTTGATAAAGTTAGTTTTTGTTCTTTTAAATGAGAAATTTTTCTAATATAAATAGAAATACATACTAATTTTAAGCAAAATATTCTTTTAGACTATACAATGAGATAAACAAAAAGCAAATTATGCTGGATAATGTCGATAAACAAATCTTGGGGCTTTTGCAGAAAAATGCCAAGTTGACCATAAAAGAGCTGGCCGAAGAACTCAACCTTACGACTTCACCGATTTTTGAGCGAATTAAACGATTAGAAAAAGAAGGAGTAATTGAGGGCTATGTGGCTTTGTTAAACCCTGAAAGAGTAGGGAAGGGGCAGGTAGTTTTTTGTAATGTTTCGATGCCGATTTATACCAAAGAAAATATCGAAAATTTCGAGAACATTGTTCGTTCAATGCCGCAGGTTTTGGAATGTTATCACTTGGCAGGTTTGGTTGACTATCAGTTAAAAGTTTTCGTAAAAGACATCAAAGAATACGATAGTTTTTTGAAGCAACTGGCTGAAATTCAGATAGTTAAAGTGCATAGTAGTGCTGTGGTGCTGCACGATGTGAAGTATTCAACCATCATTCAGATTGACTAATATGTAAGCGAACTGAATGTTTGCTCCACTGTTAGAATTTCCTACGAATTACACCAATTACAGCCGCTATAAATTTTAGCTTTTTAGTCGAATTCATGATTTTTATTTCTTCCCAAAGATTGGTTTCGCCATCTAAAAACTTGAAGATTTGTGAGGCTGGATTCCGTTCGTATAAGCGTGCAAAAACTTCAGCAGCGGGAAGACGTTTTTGTTCGAGAACATTCAATAAAACACTTGCGTAGAAGAAGAAGCGTTGTTGAAACCAAGAAGTTTTAATTATTGGCGAACCAGTTTTTTCCAGTTGCTCTACGAGAGTTTTTAGGCGTTTTTGTGTATTCTGAAAAGTATAACCAGTTGCAGGATTGGTGTAACCACCAGCAGTGCCAATTCTGACGACGTGTTTACTTGGAAATTCATTAGTGGCCTCATCAGACATCGGAATTATTCCAAACTCATCTTCAGTTACTTGGTAATCAGTGATTTGTAGTTTTTCAGTAATGTATTTTTTTAGTTCAGCATCGTATTCTGTTTCTTCCAATAATCTTTCGGTAAAAAGCGTATATTCAACAATGGCTGTATATTCGTCAAAAGGCAAAACGTACATGAATCTGCATTCGTTGTACTGTTCTACGCCAAAATCCATCATTTCAGGTAGGGTAGGGTCGAAGACAGGCTTTTCAGACCTAATAACTAATCCCTTGAAATGTTGTAGTAAATTATGATTTTTCGGGATATTGAGCTTGAGTTTGTAAGTGCTATCAAATACAAAACCAGCTTTGTAGGTTTCTCCAGATTGGGTTTTTACGATGGCATATTCATCAGTATCTTCGATGTTGATTACTGAATCCTTGATAAATTGAATATTAGGTGACTTTCGTAGTTCAGTAAGTACAAAATTATAAAAATCTATACCTCGGAGGAGTTTGTATTGATAATTTCCAATATCAAGTTTTTGAATATTGTTGGAATCATCTCTGAAATTAACTGTATTCCATTTTCGGTATAAAATATCTTCAAAAGTGCCTTTTTTTGCCTCCCAAAAAGCCCAAGTACGGTCATTTTTGTTTTTTTCTTGAGGTTCGATTATCAAAATGGAAGCATTATTTAATTGACTATTTTGTAGATAATATGCCAACGAAAGCCCCGCCATTCCGCCTCCACAGATAATAAAATCCGCCCCCCCCGCTCTTAAAGGGGGGCTTAAATCTTTAACTGACTTTTCAGGATTTTCCATCTTTTTCACTCCCCTTTAGGGGCGGGGGGTTATACGTGTACGTGTCGCTCGGCATGATAGCTTGAACGCACCAACGGCCCTGATTCAACATATTTCAATCCACGGCGTAAGCCTTCTTCACGATACATTGCAAAAGTATCGGGGTGAATAAACTCAATTACTTCGTGGTGCATTTTTGTTGGTTGAAGATATTGCCCGAGAGTTAAAATATCTAATCCGTTTTCAGCTAAATCATCCATTGCCTTGAAAACTTCATCTTGAGTTTCACCCAAGCCCAGCATAATACCCGATTTTGTGCGTTGGCCGTATTCTTTTGTTCGACGGATTTGCTCCAGACTACGTGCATATTTTGCTTGTGGACGCACATTTCTATACAAACGCTCAACGGTTTCCATATTATGCGAAACTACTTCTTGTCCAGCCGAAATCATTCGATAAAGTGCTTCCCAATTACTTTTTGTATCAGGAATAAGCGTTTCGATGGTTGTTTTAGGAGAAACTTCCTTTACTGCTCTTACGGTCTGATACCAAATTTCCGCACCTTTATCTTTCAATTCATCACGGTTTACTGAGGTCAATACAGCGTGTTTCACTTGCATCAATTGGATTGCTTCGGCTACACGGCGTGGCTCATCAGTATCATATTCATTCGGGCGACCAGTTGCTACTGCACAGAATGTACAACTACGTGTACAGACATTTCCCAAAATCATAAAAGTAGCAGTTCCCTCGCCCCAACATTCGCCCATATTTGGGCAATTTCCAGACTGGCAAATCGTGTGTAATTTATATTCGTCAACTAAGCCACGTACTTTTTTGAAATTTTCGCCAATAGGAAGTTTCACTCTCAACCAATCTGGGCGACGGGTACGTTGTTCGGTACTTACAACGGGTAATTCTATCATTATTTTACGGAAGTTTTACTGAACTCGTTTTACTAAACTTATCTCTTTAGTAAACAAGAATAATTTAATGGTGCAAAGGTAAGGCATTAAACCTTTCGAGTAGCTATTTTTTTTGTTTTCTATTGCCAAAATAGACCGTTAGAAAACCTGCCGTATAAAATTGTGAGTTTTGCGATAATTGACTGGACATAATTTCTGGCTTTCGGCTGAAAGCTTCGGCTGTTAGGCCTATTTCAAAACCTGTTAGACTATTTCCGAAAGTATTCATATCAATATTTGCGGCAATTTTCACGTGAGCTCCAGGGTTTAGGCTCATTCCTTTGAAGAAATCTTGCCAAATACCTGCCGAACCTTGAATGCGATTGAGTTCTTTGTGGATATTTGGGTCATACTGTACAACTTCTATCTGTCCACGACCTGTGCGGTCATATTTGATGTAATAAGGTTTTTGAATACCAATCGAAGGCCCTCCCGCAACAATTAAACTAATACCGATACCATCTTCTCCGTTTTTCTTGAAGTAAACAATCTCTCTACCATATTGCGGACGAACTGAAAATAAATAGTTAGTTTTCCCGTAAATAAATCGATTTGCAATACTTGTAGGCTCTGATTTCTCTTTAGGATGTTTGATATTAATGGCTTCAATAGCTATGTAGCGATGCAATGGATGGCCTTTTTTTGTGCCGATAGCACTTGAATGACGCACCACGACCCCTCCAAGCAATCCAGAATTGGTGTTGGTTGTGGCACCATAAGCCAACATTTTGTAGTCTTCACTTGTTTTTTTAGGTGCAGTTGAAGACGACTTACGCTGTGCAAATGTACTTACTGAAAAAAGTACAAAAAATATGCTTAGAAATTTGACAATCACAGAAGCCATTGTTTTATTCGAGATTAACAATATAAATATAAACGTATTTTTTCATAAAAACATCACCTATTTAACTAAATAAATTAAATGAATGTTCTTTGTTTTTGAAAAATAGTGTTTTTTGCCTTATTTTGAGTAGTTTATTGATAAAATTATAACCAATTAACCAAAGAAAATGCCTACTTCAAAAATAGTTTATCTCGGCGATTTACGTACGCAAGCCACCCATTTGCAATCAAATGAAACAATTATTACTGACGCACCAGTAGATAATAATGGTAAAGGAGAAGCTTTCTCTCCAACAGATTTAGCTGCTACATCGCTTGGTAGTTGTGCGATGACAATCATGGGAATCATGGCCAAACGTGAAGGTGTTGACTTTAGTGGCTCTGAAATTGAAGTTACAAAAGTAATGTCAGCGGAAGCACCACGTAAGATTGCTAAAGTTATCGTTGATTTTACCATGAAAACCCCAGAAGCTCTTTCAGAGGAAGTGCAAGCTAAATATGTGCGTGCTGCACATACTTGCCCAGTATCATTGAGTTTACACCCAGAGATTGAACAAGTATTTAATTTTACTTGGACAGTTGCCTAAATACAATGATGGTAAATGATGAATATTTGATGTGCATCATTTACCATCGAATATTTATTACAATTGATTGACGATTTCGTCGAAACGAATATCGAAGTGGGAGGCATCATAAACTGATTGGCCATTTTTGATGATTAAAATTTGCGGAGATTCGTGTTCAACGCCAAATTCTTGGGCAATTTTATTTGAAATTGGGCGAAGTCTGAGCAAATCAAGATAATATGGCTTTAAATTTTTAGCTTCTTCGTCTTTCCACGCACGTTCTAATCTTGATAATGCAGTAGCACTAATTGAGCAAGTTGTGCTGTGTTTAAGAATCATTATTGGTTGAGTATATGATTCTTGTTTGATTTCGTCTAACTGATTTTCTTCGGTAAGTTTATTCCAATTCATTAAATTACATTGTTTGTTTTTCTATTCAAACGTATGAACTTTAGGAAAGGTTTCGATTGATATGTGTAATATAAAGCAAAATTGTTTGAAATGAGAAATATCATTTCTCATTTCAAACAATCAGCTACATCTATGAAAATTTTTAGATTAATGCTAATGCACGTTCTCTTTCTTTAATGTTTAGTTTGAAACCTTTAAGTGCTTCTTCTCGATTGAATTGCCCTTTGCGTTCTAAATCCTCCATGTATTCAGCAATATTGTTGAGCAGTTTCTCTGTTTCACTAATGTTTTGATACAAGCTAAGTGAAATTCTATATCCTGATTGAGCAACTGGCACCGCAGGTAATGTACAAGCACCCATAAGGAAACCTGAATCTCTGAAATGGGTTGAAAATTTATAGATATTTTCCATACTGCTGCCTGTCGCTAAATAAAACAAAGGAGAGTGAGTATAGTTTGTGATTGGAAGGTTTAGTTCTTTTGCTTTTTTCTTGAAGAAAACTATCAAATCATTCAATCGGGCTTGTCTTTCATAAATTTCGCTTGATAGATGTATATCTGCAATTTTTGAAGCAGCTAACACTCCCATTAATGGGGTCGGAGAAGAGTAACGAATCGCCCCATTACAATTTTCGACAAAACTTTTTGTTGCTTTATCAGGAAATATTAGTGCCGATCCCATTGCACCAAAAGCTTTATTTAAAGATGTAATTATATACAACTTAGGGTGTTTTTGTATCGCATGAAGTGCAAAACCTTTACCGTTTTCTCCAATCCAACTCATTCCATGAGCATCGTCGATATAACAGTGGAATTTGTCATGCGTATTCAATAAAAGTTCAATATCCTTAAAAGGTGCAGTGTCACCATGCATCGAATAGACGCTATCGGCTAAATACCAAACATTTTCGTGTGTTTCGCTAAGTGTTTTGATTCTTTTATCAAGAACCTCCATCTGGTTATGCTTGATTGTTTCTACATGTCCACCCTTAGCTTTTACAACATCGGCTGCCATTTTAACACTTTCATGCACAAATTGGTCTAAAATGATGGCATCATTCGAACTTATAACTGTTGGAATGTAAGCCATATTACCAGCCGAAGTGCTTGACGCTGTTATGACAGGTAGCCCGAAGATTTTCTCTAACTTTTCTTCTAATTCAATGGCATGTTCAAATGATAAATAAGTACTTGAAATAGCAATCTGGAGACCAAATCGCTGGATTCCTTCAATTGCTGCTTGCTTTACTCTTTCATCCATCTCAAATGCCAAATAGTTGCTGGTCAAAAAATTACTAATTTTTTTGCCATTAACAATAAATGAGCTTCCTGTTTGCTCATCATGAGAAGTTTTCATTCTGATGATTCCAATTTCTCGTGCCTTAGAAAATGTTTCATTGACAAAAGACATTTGAGGCGATAGTTTTTTCATGGTATGTTGGGTTTTTTATGATAATAAAAATATTTTATCAAAATGTGTGCCAAATAATTAAAAAAAATAGGAATGTTTCAATTAATATTATATACTTTTGTTGAAAATGCTTTACAACAAATAATGCTTAAATTTTTATACATTATATCATTACTGCTTGTTATTTTTAATTCAATCAGTTTTTTATATGAACCGTCTGAAATTTATAAAATTTTAGGTCATATGCTTTTTATGCCTATGACTGGCTTAGTTTATGGCTTTTTGAGAGATTGGCAATTTGGTAAAATTGACCAAAGAATATTTTTGGTCTGCCTGATCGGATGTATTGGCGATGGAATTATTTTTTTCGTTTTGAATGAAAAAGGCGAGTTTTTGCAGTTGGTTTCTGCTTTTTTCGTGCATTTTATTTTTATAAATATTTTCAGAAATGAAGGTGCATATGTCTTTAATATAGATAAAATAAATATTTTAAAGGTACTCGCTCCTGCGTTGATAGTTTTCTTTTTTTTCGGCTTTGTTCTGTTACCAGTGCTTCCGAATGTATTATATTTTATGGTCATTTTATATGCTATTGAAGTGGCTATTTTAGTAGTAATAGGGTATTTTAGGCCCGTATCTGAAAATGAGTATTGGCTTGTTGCTGTCGGAGTGACGTTACTTTTATTGAAAGATATTTTGTATAGCTATTTCTTTTTTGTTTTTAAGAGTAATCAACATTTGTTGTATATACCATTTTATATATTTAATGCCTCAGCGTATTTCTTGATAATTTATGGTATTGCTATTAACCAAAATACAAATAGAGAAGTCCAGGAGAAGATTTCGATTAAATTAATAATCAATATCATACATTCATTATTCAAAAAAAAAATAAAATCTAATATTTCTGATTCGATATTCTTAAAGTAAGAAGAAACTATTGGAGGCGTTTGTTGAAAAGCAAACGCTTTTTTTTGTGTTTTTTTAAGAAATACGCTTGAAATTTGTACATTTTTGTTACCTTTATTGTTGAAAAGATAAAAAATGCATTTTCTGCCAACAACCCTAAGATAAACCAAAGAAACTCCAAATTAATTGATGAGCCTTAATACTGATAACATCCGTCTTGTATTTGGACTAAAATTGAAACAACTGCGACTCGACAAAGGAATGTCACTAACTGAGCTGGCACAAAAGTCTGGTCTTTCGATGTCATACATAAATGAGATTGAGAAAGGTAAAAAATATCCAAAATCTGATAAAATAGTGGCTTTGGCCGAAGCAATGGGCGTTGATTATGACACGCTTGTTTCGCTGAAACTCAATAAAAAGTTAGAACCTATTTCAGAACTCTTGCGGTCAAATTTTCTTACTGAATTACCTTTTGAAATATTTGGAATCTCACCTGCTGATTTGCTCGAACTTCTTTCTGATGCCCCAACCAAACTGAGTGCATTCATTAGTACAATTATCGAAATTGGGCGAAGTTACAATATGTCGGTTGAGCAGTTTTATTTTGCGGTACTTCGTTCGTACCAAGAAATGCACGATAATTATTTCCCCGAAATTGAAGCAGAAGTTGAAAATTTTCTGGCCGAACACAAAATATCTCCCGAACAACAAGTTGACGAATATTTCCTATCGAATCTTCTAACTGATAAATATGGGTTTACAATAAAATATTTTGACGAGGAAGATTATCCTGATATTGTGAACATTCGTTCGGTCTTTTTACCGAAAACCAATACTTTGCTTATCAACAAGCGAATTACATCTGATCAAAGAGCTTTTACTTTGGGGAGAGAATTAGGCTTTTTGTATATGAAAATCAAAGAACGCCCCTATACTTCTTCGTGGGTAGAGGTAAAATCATTTGATTCTGTACTCAATAATTTTAATGCCTCATATTTTGCGGGAGCGATTCTGATTCGTAAAGAAAAACTCATCGAAAAACTTGAAAAACTTTTTAATCAAGAAACTTGGAATGATAAAACTTTAGTAGAGTTGGCTGATAATTTTCAAGCAACCCCTGAAACGCTCTATCATAGAATTAGTAATGTTTTACCAAAGTACTTTGGCATTGATGGAATTTTCTTCTTGCGTTTTGAATCGCCTTCTGGGCATAAAGATTATCATTTGACCAAAGAAATGCACTTGGCAAAAAGGCATAATCCACACGAAACTCAAAAAGAACATTATTGTCGTCGTTGGATTTCGCTGAATATCTTAGACGATATGTCAATTTTACAGCAAGCTAATAAATATAAAGAGCCTTTAGTTGGGGTACAAATTTCAAACTATGTTGATTCTGAAAATCAGTATTTTGTGATGTCGATGGCTCGTCCACTTAATATTATTTCGCACTTGAATATCAGTGTGACAATGGGTTTTGAGCTAAACGATAACCTAAGGACTAAGTTTAAGTTTTTAGCCGATCCCAAAATTCCTGTTAGAGAGGTGAATCAAACCTGTGAACGTTGTAGTTTATTTGATTGTAAAGAAAGAGTAGCTGCTCCAGTTATTTTACAGAAAAAACGCCAACTCGAAAACATGAAGGCTGCTTTAAAATCAATGGGGGCTTAGTCTTTTAGTTCAGAAATAATAAAAAACAATAATCTTACATACTAAATTTTACCGTTTTTAAGTTAAATAACCGAACCATACATTTCTCGACCTTATATGTTACAAACTGTTTTGCTTCAAGTTGACTCGACTGCCACGGCAGCAAGTGCGGAATCAATCAATTATTTAAGCCTTCTTCTCAAAGGTGGTGTTGTCATTTATCCAATCTTAATCTTATTATTTGTTACGATTTTCTTTATGATTGAGCGTTATTTGTTCATCAGAAGTGCATCAAACATTGATTTTGGTTTTTTGAGGTCATTGAAAGATAATATTTTGAGAGGAGATTTACGTACCGCAACGACATTGTGTAAAAGTACAAACTTGCCTATTGCAAGAATCTTAGAAAAAGGTATTACTCGTATAGGTCGCCCCGTGAAAGATATTGAAAGTGCGATGGAGATTCAAGCCAATTTGGAAGTTTCTAAAATGGAGAAAAATATGGGTTATTTGGGTCTTATTGCAGGGGTTGCTCCAATTTTAGGTTTTGTGGGTACAATTTTGGGTATTATTCGTATTTTTTATGATATTGGTACAACTGGAAATTTTACGATAGAAATTATTGCCAATGGTTTGTATGAAAAAATGATTTCTTCTTGTTCGGGCTTGGTTGTAGGTTTGATTGCCTACATCGGTTATCATGGAATCAATATGATGATTGATAAATTTGGAATCCAGTTACAAGCTACGGTTATGGATTTTCTTGATACTTTGAATGAGCCTGTTCGTTAGTCCGTCGTTTATAGTTCAAATTAAACTATTTATAAGGATTATTAATAAGTATTTTTAAACAAAAATTATCGTCAGTCGTCTATCGACCATCGTATAAAATATGAAATTAAAAAGACAAAGAAGGTTTGTAGCTGAGGTATCTACATCATCACTGAACGACATCATGTTTTTCTTACTGTTGTTCTTCTTGATTATATCTACGTTAGGAAATCCAAACGTAATAAAACTGTTACTTCCAAAATCTTCAAAATCGACCCATGATGTAAGTAAACAGCCTGTTTCGCTCACAATTACTAAAGATAAAGTATATTATATCAATTCAACACCAATTCCGTTTCCACAGTTAGAAGAGCGTTTAATGGCTGCTGTACAAGGGATGGAAGAGCCAACGGTTGTATTAAGAGCAGAAAGCTCACTGACCGTGCAAGATTTAGTAGATGCGATGTCGCTCGGTGCAAAGTTGAAAATCAGAATGGTTTTAGCTACCGAATTGAATAAATAACAGTAGAGACGTTGCACTTCAACGTCTCTACATATCAATTCAAATAAATTCCATCTTCTTCTATTCGGATAATCTTTTGGCGATATAAGGCACCAACCGCTTTTTTGAATGTCTTTTTGCTCATTTCGAGCTGATACATCACATAATTCGCATCGCTTTTATCGGTCACATCCAAGAAACCATTATTGGCTTTCAGCTTTTCCAAAATTCGTTCGGCATTTGGTTCTACATTGGCATAGCCTTGTTTTTGCAAACTTAAATCAACTCTGTTGTCGTCTCTGATATTTTTCACAAAACCTTTGGTGCGAGTGCCGATTTTTATTCGCTGAAAAATCTCATTTTCATAAATCAGACCTTTGTATTTATTGTTGATAATCGCATTTAAGCCTAAATCAGTTTCTTCAAAAATCAGAAGATCAACTTCTTGTCCAATCTGCAAATCAATGTTTTCTTTCTCGAAATAGCGATTTACTTTACAAGAAGCCACCAAACGGTCGGTTTCTTCATCTAAATAAAGATAAACAGCGTACCATCTACCTTCTTCCATTTTTTTGTTTTGCTCTCTGAATGGCACAAACAAATCTTTTTCGAGTCCCCAATCTAAAAAAGCACCAATTGCCGTAACCGATTTTACCTGCAAACAAGCAAATTGATTCAACTGTATTTTGGGTTCAAGATTAGTTGCAATAATTCTGTCTTCTGAATCTCGGTAGATAAATACTTCGATATCATCGCCCACGATGGCATTTTCGGGAACGTATTTTTTAGGCAGAAGTACATCATTGCCTTCATCATCGCCCAAAAACATTCCAACGCCCGTGCCTCGAAGAATGCGTAATGTATTTTTTATACCTAAATGAAGCATTTTTTTTATTGATAATGAATAAAATTGATAATGGATAATTAAAAATGGCTCTAAATTTTCATTCTCAATTAGTTTAAACTAATTCCAGTTCGTCAACTCGTGTACGAGTGTGGTCTAAGAAGTTTCTGATTCGGCCAGACGCAGTTTCTAACTCTTCCGATGACGCCAAAAATACGATTCTGAAATGGTCTGGTTTTATGTAATTAAAGCCAGTTCCTGACACAACCAATACCTTTTGCTCGCATAATAAATCAAAAGTAAATTGTTCATCATCTTTGAACGAGAATTTTCTTAAATCTATTTTCGGGAAAAGATATAATGCTCCTTTAGGTTTTACGCACGTAACTCCAGGAATATCAGTCATTTTATAATGAATCAAGTCACGTTGTTTGCACAAACGCCCGCTAGGAGCAACTAAATCATTAATACTTTGATAACCTCCAAGTGCAGTCTGAATCGCATACTGGGCAGGCACATTGGCACACAGACGTAAGCTTGCCAAAAGAGTAAAACCTTCAACAAAAGATTTTGCCCGATGAGTTGCTCCGCTCAAAATAACCCAACCTCCACGGAAGCCAGTCGCACGATAATTTTTTGATAAACCACCGTAAGTCATCACAAAAACATCGTCGCTCAATGAAGCCATTGGAATGTGTTTTGCTCCATCAAAAAGGATTTTATCATAAATTTCATCAGCAAATACTATCAAATTATGCTCTGCCGCAATTTTTATGATTCCTTCTAAAATATCTTTATCGTAAACTGCCCCGGTTGGATTATTAGGGTTAATAACTACGATACCCTTGGTTTTACGAGTAATTTTGCGACGAATATCATCTAAATCTGGGTTCCAGTCAGATTCTTCATCACAAATATAATGTACTGGTTTTCCGCCAGAAAGAGCCACAGAGGTTGTCCAAAGTGGATAATCAGGAGATGGAATCAAAATTTCGTCTCCATCGTTCAATAGAGCTTGCATTGTCATTACAATTAGCTCACTCACGCCATTCCCAATAAAAATATCATCAATCGTAACCCCATGAATGCCAATCTGCTGGGTATAGTGCATAATGGCTTTGCGGGCAGCAAAAATACCCAAATGGTGTACATATCCCTGTGCGTTGCGGATATTCATAATCATATCATGCACAATTTCGTCGGGTACATCAAAACCAAACGGGGCGGGATTACCAATATTGAGATTGATGATTTTTTGTCCCATAGCTTCGAGTTGCTGGGCTTTCTCGAAAACTGGGCCACGAATGGCATAACTCAAATTATTGAGACGATTGCTTTTATTGATATTGTTTTGCATCTTCAAAAAGAATAATTTCCACGCAAAATTAGTCAAAAATCATGCGTTATTTTTCTTTTAAGAAATAAAAAAGGTCAATTTCCTGAGAAATTGACCTTTTTTATAAACTTTCACTAATTATCCGACTTTTCGTTGAGTTTTTCAAGAAGCATTTTATTGAAATTTGCTTCGGTACGTTTGAGTTCAGAAAACTGTCGAGGTGTGATTGTCCGAAGGATTTTGTTCATATATTCTTCTTCTAAATCAAGTTCTTTTCTGCGAAGTGTGAGAACTTGTTTTTGAGCTGAAATAATTTTATCATCAGTTGCTGCCAACGAAATTGCATCTTCCATTGTTCGGCGAACATTCTTTTTTAGCTCAATCTTTTTGTTTTCATATTCATTATAAACCGCCCAAAATTGTGGAGCTTGCTCTGGCGTAAGATTCAGGCGTTCGGTAATCATTCCAATTTTGGCTGAATGGATTTTTTGCAATCGACCACCACCGCCGCCACCTTGACGGTTTTGTGCAATTGATATTATCGGAATTAGCAGCAGTATAAAAATTATTTTTTTCATTGTATTTAAGGTCTGAATATGCATCTGACCAGTTTATGGTAATCGAAAACTATTTTTGGGTCAGACATAGAGTCAGACCTTTGTGTTAAATATCTTCTTCTAAATCTTGGTTTTCAAGATGTTCTAAAATATCTTGTTTGTTGATATTCAGGCCATCTAAAACTTTATTATCAGTTGCTTTTGTTGAGTTTTGAGGTGTTTCGGTGGCTGATTCGTATTCAAGATAACTTAAATCCTGAGTTTCAAGATACGTCTCTATCTCTTCATTACTTACTTTTTCTAGGGCGAGTTCGGTTTTATCTTTGGTAAATTGCGGGATACCGAACCATAAACCTACAATCAATACAACACTCGCTGCTGCCGACCATTTAATTTGTGGTGTTTTCCACCAATTCACTTTAACTATTTTAGGCTCTTTTGGAATTGTTTTGGTTAAAATCTCATCAGCTAAGTTTTCAAAATAATTAGTCGGAACTTTGAAAATATTTATTTTTCCAAATCGTTCAATATTGGTACTTACTTCGAGTTCTTGAAAATAGTTGTCTGGAACTTTGAAAATATTTACTCTTTCGAGACTTTCTAAATCAATATTTTTCTTTTCGATTTGCTCAATTCTTCCCATAATCTTGGCTGAAAGTCCTTCAAAATAGCCTTCAGGCATCGAAAATGGCGTTTGTTTTTTTGAGTTAAAGCTTGTGGTAGATTCAGAAGTTTGTTTTAAAATAGACAAGGTGAGTTCATCAAAGTAATTATTTGGTACTTTGAAAACATTCATTTTGGCTATTTTATCAAGTGAAATCATTGTATTTGTGCTTCAAAAATTTGTTAAAACGATATTTTGACAAACATATTTCAAAAAGGTTTAATTTTTTTGTCAGAAACTTACTTCTTGGGCATTCAGATTTTCTTCAATTTTCTTAACAGCTAAGTGATAAGAGGCTTTTAATGCACCAACTGAGGTTCCCGTTATTTCAGAAATCTCTTCGTACTTCATATCATCATAATACTTCATATTAAACACAAGTCGTTGTTTATCAGGTAGTTGCAAAAGAGCCTTCTGTAATTTTATTTGAATTTCATCGCCCGAAATATAATCTTGACTTATTGAACTTTCGAGTGTATTGAGCAAATCAAGACTATCGTCGTTTTCAAGTGGAACGTGATTTTGTCGGCGTTTTTTCTGCAAAAAGTTTAAGCTTTCGTTGGTTGCAATTCTATAAATCCACGTATAGAATTGAGAGTCTGACCTGAAATTCTGCAAACCTTGCCAAACTTTGATGAAAGTTTCCTGCACAACATCATCGGCGTCGTCGTGGTCAATGACCATTTTACGAATATGCCAATAGATTTTCTGCTGATATTTTTTTATCAGTTGACTAAAAGCATCGTGCCGTTTAAGTTCGTCTTGAAATTGTAATAGCAGTTCCGAATCGGATATCATACAAGAATATTTTCTGTGTTGTAGGTTTGACTCCCCAAATGAGCTTTGGTTTAACCGTTTAGTAAATTTTTATTATTTAAGTAAGCAATGAGTAGTCCACGGTTAATAGTACTTAGTAATATAATTAACTAATAGATAGGTACTTAGCTGTTTACAAAATCGTCGATTATATTTTCCCAGTTACTTTAGATGATGAACACCAACTGCATTATTGCCTTTAAATGATTATTAAATCTGCCGTTCAGTAAATTTTGTTACCGCCCAGTAAATTTTAAGTATCGAACTTGGTAATATATCCTAAATTTGTAAATGCTCTTGTAGTGCTAATTTACTCAAATTAATCCCATGAAAACAAAACACATTCATGTAGGCTCACGCACGCACATACAACCAGAAACGGTCGTAATGATACAAGCCGATATTAATTATTCACTCATTTATTTATTAAATGGAAACAAAGTTATTGTTTCGACTTGCCTGAAAAAACTCGAAAACCGCTTTGCTCCAATTGATTCATTTGCAAGAGTGCATAAATCATTTATTGTAAACCTTAATTACCTCAAATCTTATGAAGAAGGACAGTTTTTGCTCGAAAATGACTTGAAATGCGTAGTTTCTCGTCGAAAATTTAAACGTTTGAAAGATTCCCAGAGAGTTTAATCTTTTACCAATTTAGTATAAACCTTCAAAATTTTATATTCCCATGAAAAAATTATTTATCTCAACTATTATTTTATGTTTTTTTGCCAATGTACAAGTTTTTTCTCAGAGTACACTAATTCAACCTTCGTTTGATGAAATTTTAACTACCAAATATGGAGGTTCAGAGCCAAATTTAGCTGGGAGACACTCTTCGGGAACTGCGACAACTCCAACTGCGACAACTTCTGGTTTAGGTTTGGTAACGTTTAGTGGTAGGGGTTATACAGGTACTTCATTTACAAGTGATAGAGCCTCAATTTTAATGTCAGCTGATGAGGCATTTACCTCTATTGCCCAAGGAACAAGAATATCGTTTAGTACTACGCTCAATGGTACCACTTCACTAACAGAACGAATGAGAATTGATAATACTGGATTTGTTGGTATTGGAACTACAAATCCATTGAAGAAAGTCCACGTCTATCAAGGTGCTTCTGGGGCAAGCCCTTTTGGAAATTCAATGCTTTTTTTAGAAGATGTCACAAATTCATATATTTCAATGGCAAGCCCCGAATCTAATGAAACAGGCATCTTATTTAGCAAGCCTTCGAGTAGTGTAAGCGGAGGAATGGTATATACCAGTTCCAATAGGCTGAGTTTATTCGCAGGAGGTTCTACTCGGGTAAGTATCACGAGCACTGGTAATGTTGGGATTGGAACATCTGCACCTACTGCGAAGTTGGATATTGAAGGCGATATTGTTGTTAAAAAAACCACAAATACAACGGTCGGAACAATTAATGCTCTAAGTAGAAGTGGTGGTTCTTCGTTATTTATGAATGGTGCTGGTACTGTTACCGTAAATGGAATTGCTGGTGGAGTAGATGGCATGATACTTTATCTTATCTGTGGGAATGCCACTACACTTGTATTAAATCATGAAAACGCAAGTGCTGCTGCTGGTGATAGAATTACAACACAGACCGCAGGCAATGTAACCATAAGTCAAAGAGGAGGGGCTGTTTTAATTTACGAGTCTTCAACAGCAAAATGGAGAATAATTGGTTTTGCAAACTGAGTTTAAATCAAATTTTAAATATAAAGCCTGCAAGTTGAAACTTGCAGGCTTTCCAATTTTATCCTTTTCTCGCAATCACTTTCAATGCTTTCTCTACGATTGAGGCGGCATTTAAACCATATTTTTCCATCAATTGAGCAGGTGTTCCTGACTCACCGAATGAATTATCAACGGCTACGTATTCTTGTGGAGCTAAGAAGTTTTTCGCTAAAGTCTGTGCAATCGCATCGCCCAAACCACCATTCATTTGGTGTTCTTCGCACGAAACTACGCATTTTGTCTTACGAACTGATTTTAAAATCGCTTTTTCGTCTAAAGGTTTGATAGTGTGAATATTAACGATTTCAGCACTGATTCCTTTTGCTTCCAAAATCTCACACGCTTGGATAGCTTCCCAAACTAAGTGGCCTGTTGCAAAAATACTTACATCTTTTCCTTCCGAAACCATCCATGCCTTTCCGATTTCAAACTTTTGGTCAGGTGCAGTGAAAACTGGCACAACTGGGCGACCAAAACGTAAGTAAACAGGGCCTTCGTGTTCGGCAGCAGCGATAGTTGCTGCTTTTGTCTGGTTAAAATCGCAAGGATTAATAACTGTCATGTTTGGCAACGAACGCATCATAGCCAAATCTTCTAAGATTTGGTGCGTTGCACCATCTTCGCCTAATGTAAGACCAGCGTGTGAAACGGCAATCTTAACGTTTTTGTCAGAATAAGCAACTGACTGACGGATTTGGTCATACACACGGCTCGAACCAAAGTTTGCGAAAGTTGTAGCAAACGGAATTTTTCCGCCGATGGTCAAACCAGCTGCTACACCTATCATGTTTGCCTCAGCGATACCACATTGGATAAAACGTTCAGGGTTTTCTTTGATAAAAGTATCAATTTTCAATGAACCCACTAAGTCGGCACAGAGTGTCACGACATTAGGATTTGTGCGACCAAGCTCGGTCATGCCCGCTCCGAATCCAGAGCGTGTATCTTTTTTCTCGGTAAATGGATATTTTGTCATAAGACACTAAGCCCAACTGGGCATTTATTGATTTAATGATTCTAATTTTTTAATAAAATATTTTGCACTTGGGCAATTTGGGTGTTTGGCGGCATTTTCGATAGCAAAACCATTTTTTAGCATGATACCAGCAAAAATAAGTTTATCACTAATGCCTCTTTTTTTAATCTCAATACTTTGTTGTTTCAAATAATCAAAAGGCTTTTCGATACTTTCGGGTGAATCATGAAAATAAGATTCTTGTTCAAAATAAGATGAAATAGCTTGTGTATCAGCTAAAAACCAAGATTCAATTGCTTTTACGACAATGATTTTACTTACTTCGTCTGAAACTATTTCGTTTCGAGCTTCTATAACACAAGTTAAATCTTCTAAATCACGGATAACGAAAACATATTCTGCTCCGTTATCTTTTAAGATTTTTATAAAAGCCTCAATTTTCTCCTTATTCTTGAAAATATCTTTTCCTCGTTGTCCTTTAGCAGGTAAAATACTTGGTAAAATTTCGATATTTTGCGATTGACAATACACCTTGAAATTATCAGATAAGATTATCTTTTTCTCGGTATCACCTTCCACCAAAAATCCAACTTTTACCACGGTGTGCCACCTCCCAAAGCTCCCGATAGCCAAACTTCTGCCATATCTAAACCATGAAGATTCATGCCTTTGATTTGTTTGATTTGGGTTTCGCCATTAATTTTATCAACAACAATTACTTCTTCTGGTTGAAGACACTCGACTAATGTTTGTGAGTGTGTATTCAACCAAATATAATGACCTTTTTCGGCACAGGCGTTTCTGAAAAAATCCACCAATTTTCTGATAACGTAAGGATTCAAACCATTCTCAGGCTCTTCAATACATAAAAACTGTGGTTCATCAGATTGGTAAACGGCTGTTAGTAAGGCGATTATATTGTATGTGCCATCAGAAATGAGGTCATTGTTGAATGACTCTTTGTAATGTTTTTGATAAATTAAAAGGTATTCATCTTTATTAGAGTCTCTTTTTTGAACTTCAATTCTATCAAACTCTGGTAAAAATAACTCTAACCATTCGCTGATTTTCTCTCGTTTTTCTTGATTTTCAAGAAGTCGTTTCAGAACTTTTGCGAGGTTATCACACGAAAAAGATAGTTTATTGTTTGATTTAAAGGAAATTCTTTCTTTTATCTTATTAGAAACAAATATTCTTGAAAACCTATCCTTATAAAAATCCTCGATTCTTTCTAGATTACGGCTTGTGTAAGTTCCACTACCACCACTAAACCAGTATTTGTCTTCTAACCCTCTAAAACTTATCGATAGATATTTAGTATTATCTTCCCGTAAATCCAACTCGAATACTTTTTCAGCTAAGTTTTTGTTGAAAATATTGTCTTCATAGATAGAATATAAATACTCAAGAGTAACATTTTGATAAAGAAATGATAACTCCAAAGCCTCAAAAATATTAGACTTCCCACTTCCATTTGGCCCGACAAAAACGGTAAAAGGATTTGGCTCGTTGATGGTTAAATCAACGATAGACTTAAAATTTTTGATATGTAAAGATTTTATCTTCAAAACATTTGTCCCCCTTTAGGGGTTGGGGTGGACTAAACTTCAAAAACTTTATTCAAATCGACTTCTAATTCTGGAAAAATAACCGAATTAAAGATTTCTTCTTGCGAATATGGCTTTGTTCCGATATACTTTCCTGCTTCGTTGAGATAATAAATCAAGACAAAATTTTGCACTGAGTCAACAATTCAATATTCTCTTACGCCCGCTTCTTCGTACAACTCAAATTTTTCTTTCATCTCTCTCTTGGTATTTCCAGGAGACTGAATTTCAATTATTAAGTCTGGGTTTCCTAAGCAACCTCTTTTGTCGAGCTTTTTATTATCGCAAATCACACAAATATCGGGTTGAACAACCGTAAGTATTTCTTTATCTTTTGTTTTGTCAAATTTTGTTAATCTAACATCAAAAGGAGCATGATACCACTCAAATTTTCTTGTATAAAAGAATGAGTCAATTAGACGAGATAAATTTCTTGAAATATCTTGATGAAGCCTTTCAGGAGTTGGGATTTTATGAATAAATCCATTAAAAAGTTCAACTCGTTCTTCAAAAAACCATTTCAAATAATCAGCATAAGAATACTGCTTATTCAAATCTAATTGTTTCAATGAAGTTATCATAGTCATACAATATTTACTCCCCTTCAGGGGCTGGGGGTTTAATAATCTCCCAAAGTCTCAGGCAATTGAGCCAAAGCGGCGGCCAATTGCTCGTCGTTTGGAGCTGTACCGTGCCATTTGTGAGTTCCCATCATGAAGTCAACGCCAGCACCCATTTCGGTTTTCAATAAAATCATTACTGGTTGACCTTTGCCCAATAAACGTTTTGCTTTACGCAAACCCGCTACTACTTGCTCCATGTCATTGCCATCTTTGATTTCCATTACATTCCAACCGAATGCTTTGTATTTGGCTTTCAAATCACGGTTCGACATTACTTTTTCAGTCGGGCCATCAATTTGTTGACCATTCAAGTCGATGATTCCAACTAAGTTATCCAATTTGTGGTGTGGAGCGGCTTGTGCAGCTTCCCAGACTTGTCCTTCTTGTTGTTCGCCATCGCCCATTAAGCAATAAACTGTTGTTTTTTCACCGTTCAAACGCTTCGCCAATGCTGCACCAATTGCTACCGACAAGCCTTGTCCGAGTGAACCAGACGCAATACGGATACCTGGAAGATGCTCATGCGTTGTTGGGTGACCTTGTAAACGAGAATCTAATTTACGGAAAGTAGCTAACTCTGTTTTGTCGAAATAGCCTCTGTGAGCTAAAACGCTATAAAAAACAGGCGAGATATGACCGTTTGAAAGGAAAAATAAATCTTCGTTGGTGGCATCCATATTAAAAGTAAGGAATCCACCTTTACCTTTACGGTTGTTGATTTTCATTTGTTGGAAATAAAGTCCAACAATCACATCAGTACAACCTAATGAACCACCTGGGTGACCTGATTGACAGCCATGAACCATTCTAACGATGTCTCGACGTACCTGCGAAGCGATGTCTTGTAATTCTTTGGTTTGCATTTACAAATAATTATTAAGTGTCAAATATACAATTAATACAAAAGTAATAAAAAAATATAAAAAAGGAATGTTTTACTTAGTATTATGCAAAAGTACGGAATACATCTTGCTTTAAAAACACAAAAACCTCACGAAAGCGAGGTTTTTGCTAAAATCTATATTATTTGTACAAAAAAAGTATCAGAATAAAATTATCCTAAAATCTGCTCGGCATGGTTTTTAGTATCAACTTTCTGAATAATTTCTTCGATAATGCCTTTTTCATCAATCACAAAAGTTGTGCGAACAATTCCCATGTAAGTTCGACCATACATTGATTTTTCTGCCCAAACACCGTAATCATTTACGATTTTTTGGTCGGTATCGGCCAATAAATCAAAAGGTAATTCGTATTTTTTAATGAATTTTTGGTGTGATTTTTCATCGTCAACGCTCACACCCAAGACTACGTAGCCCTTAGATAAAAGTGCTTCATAATTATCTCGAAGACTGCAAGCCTGTGCCGTGCAACCTGGTGTTGAATCTTTCGGATAGAAATAAAGTATTACTTTTTTGCCAAGAAAATCTGACAAATTAACGACGTTTCCGCTTTGATTTTTTGCTTGAATTTTTGGAGCTGGACTTCCTACTTTTAGAGACATTTTTCTTGCTTTTTGATGTTTTCTTTGATGATGATTTCTTAGTAACTTTCTTAACTGCTCTTTGGGTCGCTATGTATTCGTTAATATTAACTTCATAAACTGCCAAATTGCCTACATTATCTGTTACTTCTAACTTCAAATCACCATTAAATGTTTCTGATTCATTGAGCTTTATTGACCAAATTCGGTTTGACTTATACTCATAATCCATCAGAACCCAGCGACCATTTACGAAGCAATTAAAGTTTTTTATGCCCGAAAGCCCATCTGAAATCGTAAAACGTAATTCGGTAGAATCAATTCTTACGGGGCGAATACTTGGTGCTTCATTGTCAGTAATCACTTGAAAATCGCCTAATTCTTTGGTCTTGAACTGAATCTGATTGCCCAGCCATGTTCCGCCCAAATATTTTCGTCCATCGTTTACATAATAGACACTTGCTTTAGGAGAAATCGCCACGCCCGAAGGAGTCCAATTTATAGTCATAAAATCTTTTAGCGGAATTTTCTCGGTATTTATCGAAAGGCGATTTCCATTTAGGGCAGTTTTCAAATAAAGCGTATCGTAAAGAGCATCGGCAAAGTCGATGTTGAGATTTGGCTCAGCATAATACTGCCCTTTCTGCGGTAAAACTTCCTGCTTGATATTCAGTCTCTCAGAACTATTTTCCACCTGTATAAAATCAGCAATACCTTTGTTCAAATCATGCAAATAAACTGATTCGGTACCTCGTCGATAAGCTAAAGGAACAGCCGTAGGAATTCCTTTGTATTGTAAAATTGCAGTAGGTGATTTTGCATTTTTTGCTCTAATTGCCAATGTATTTTCGGTAATAGAAGTAGAGATATTGCCAGAATAATTACTCTCCTGTGCCAGTTCTTCCGCAAAAACTTCATTTGGTTGATCGCCTTGAATTGAGAAGTTCATGGTTGTTGCATTGCCATAGGTATCTTTCACTTCAATCGAAATCTGATGGATCTCTTTGTCTTTAATAACAATTTTACCTTGATTTTGGTCAGTTTCGTAAATAGAAAGGCGATTCCCATCGGAGACATAGCACTTTTGAATTCTTACACCATTGCTTTCTGCGATGTCATAATCAATATGTACGTTGATATCTTTTGAAATATCAAAAGGCATTTTTTCAAGACTGAGTTTATAACTTGTATTACCATCAATCTTTACTTCAACATCTGTTACACCAAGTCTAAATGGTGATGTCTGACTTCGGTCATAGGTATTGAGCTCGAGCCCGATTGTACCATGAGCTTTAATGACGGCTGGGATACTATAATTACCATTCGGAGTACGAGTTGGAGCAATAGAAACTCTGCCGAATTCGCCATTTACACGTGAGTATGCATTGAGAGTTTTCAAAATAACTCGCTCAATAACAGGTGCTTGTGAATCTTGAATTTCCCAAAAACCAAACTTTAATGGATTAATGGCATTTTCGGCTTCATCACGAATTTCGAAGTGAAGATGCGGCCCACCCGATGCTCCAGTATTACCACCAATTGCTACGATTTCACCTTTGCTGACAGGTAAATCTTTTGGGGAAGGTGAAAGCTCAATATCCCAAACTTGTTGGTTATATTCTTTTTGACGAACATACTGCTCGATGCGAGCATTGAAGTTTTTTAAGTGTCCATAAACAGTGGTGTAGCCGTTGGGGTGAGTGATATAGATTACATTTCCATAACCGCCACGCATGACTCTGATTTTTGAAACGTAGCCTTCTGCTGCGGCATAAACTTGATACCCTTCAACACCTCCCGTGCGAATATCAACGCCTGCATGAAAGTGATTGGTTCGCAAATCTCCAAAACCGCCAGATAGAGATGCTTGCTGGCCAGGTTGTATTGGAAACATAAAATAGCCTTTTGGATACTCTTTGTTTTGTGCTGCTTTTCTTCGCTGGGCAAAAGCCCTATTAGAAGAAGTATCAGATATTAAATATGTAACGAGCAAAAGTGTGCTTAGAATGCGTGTAATTATCATAAGTACCCCTAACCCCGAAAGGGGGATTTTTATTTTTGTATAAATATTTTATTTATTTCCCATCGTTTATAATAGCTTACTTTACCTCAAATTCCAACATTTTTTCTCCTTCAATATAGGCTGTTAGCGTGTCGCCTACTTTTACTGCTGCTACGCCCGCAGGTGTTCCCGTAAAAATAATATCTCCAGTTTTTAATGTAAAATACTTTGAGATAAAAGCAATAATGGTATCAATCGGGTAGAGCATCATCGATGTATTCCCTTCTTGACGTAGTTCACCGTTTACATTTAAATGAAAATTGAGATTTGTTAAGTCAGTGTATTTTGCTTTTGGAACAAAGCCAGAAATAGGAGCAGAGCCATTGAAACCTTTAGCCAAATCCCATGGTAAACCCTTCGCTTTAAGTTTTGATTGTATATCACGGGCAGTAAAATCAATACCAATTCCGATTTCTTCGTAATATTTATGGGCAAATTTTTCCTCAATGTTTTTTCCCATTTTGCTGATTTTTACAATAATCTCAACCTCGTGATGAATATCTTGTGAAAAATCAGGATGATAAAATGGCTCATTATCTTTCAAAATAGCCGTTTCTGGTTTTGTAAAAATAACGGGTTCGTCAGGGCGTTCGTTATTGAGTTCTTTGATATGTTCGGCGTAGTTTCGGCCAATAGCGATAATTTTCATGAAAAATATTCTAAAATTTGAAGAAAAAAATTCGGATGAATTGACAATATTTGCACGTCAGTAGATCAATTCTGTTTACAAAAATAGGTAATAAATCGTTTGTAAGCACCCTTTGTCTGGCATAATTTTTTAAGTTTTCTCAAAAATACCCGTTCAAAATTGTAATAATTAAAACAAAAATTCGTCGTAAAAGTAAATTTTAATAATAGAAAAATAATGAAAACATTTTTTAAATCTTCGATTGCTGCAATCGGTTTAGTAATAATTATTTGGGCGTGCCAGCGAGTTCCACTTACTGGTCGTAAACAATTTGTTGGATTAGTTTCTAACGAACAAATGATGGCAATGAGTTTTACTGAGTATAAAGGTTTTATGGACACATCAAAGGTTGTGTCATCGAATGTGAAAGATGCTGAAATGATTGCTCGTGTGGGCGGGAGAATCAAAACTGCCGTTGAAAACTATTTGATTCAAAATAATTATAGCCAAGTTATAGATGGTTATCAATGGGAGTTTAAATTGGTTCAAAACAAAGAATTAAACGCATGGTGTATGCCAGGTGGAAAAGTTTGTTTTTACACAGGTATTTTGCCCATTTGCAAAGATGAAGCCGGTGTAGCAGTAGTCATGGGACATGAAATTGCACACGCAATTGCCAGCCACGGACGTGAGCGTATGAGCCAAGCAATGGCTGCTCAAGGAATAACACAAATTGGTGCGGTTGGTGCAGGAGTTGCTACTGGTAATCAACAAGTAATGGAAGTGGCGGCTCAAGTATTAGGGATTGGTTCGCAGCTTGGCTATGTTTTGCCAAATAGCCGTAACCAAGAATCAGAGGCTGATAAGTTAGGCTTAATTTTTATGGCCATGGCTGGTTATAATCCACAAAATGCTGTAGAGTTTTGGAAAAGAATGGCAGAGGCGGGAGCAAAGTCTCAGAAACCACCAAAACTACTTTCAACTCACCCTGCCGACGAAACTCGTATTGCGGATTTACAAAAGCAAATGCCACAAGCACAAAAATATTATCAAGCTTATGCTGGAAAATAATTTATGATTGAGATAAAAAAAATAGATGCATCGGAAACTTGGCCACTTCGACATAAAGTAATGTGGCCAAATAAACCTTTAGAATTTGTAGTCCTTCCGAATGATGATGAAGGACTACATTTTGGTTTATTTGAAAAGGAACTACTCGTTTCTGTTATTTCTTTATTTATTAATGGTCAAGAAGGACAATTCAGGAAATTCGCTACTGATGATTATTATCAAGGAAAAGGGTATGGCACAAAACTTCTTAATCATTTAATTGGAGAAGCAAAAAAGAAGAACATTCAATCCCTGAAGTGCAATGCTCGAATAACTGCAATAGAATTTTATCAACGTTTTGGAATGAAAGTTGTTTCGGAAAGTATCAGAAAAAACGGTAAAGATTACGTAATAATGGAGCTTGTTTTTGAGCAGTAATGTATCTTTGATAAAAAAAACTAAACTATGCTCGAATCCTTGATTAAACTTTACGACCGTGATTTACGAAAATTGAGTAGCGAAATAGAGGCTTATAAAAATGAGGATGACTTATGGCAAGTTAAATCCGAAATCAATAATTCGGCGGGTAATCTTTGTTTGCACTTGATTGGAAATCTGAATCATTACATAGGGCATCAGTTGGGTGGTACTGATTATGTAAGAAATAGGCCATTAGAGTTTTCAGATAAAAATATACCTAAAGCTATTTTAATTGAAAAAATAGAAGCAACCCGAATACTACTTCAAGAAATTTTACCCAGCATTTCTACCGAGACTTTAGCTCAAAATCATACGACAGAATTTCATGGTGGCAATGATACCAATGAGTTTTTTTTGATACATCTACTTTCTCATCTCAATTATCATCTTGGACAGATCAATTATCATCGGAGACTCGTAAATTAAATAAAGTCTTCCCTTCAAGGGAAGACTTTATTTTTCTTTTATCTACCAAAATCATCTTGAACTCTTACAATATCATCTTCGTCTGATGGATTTTCTGGGTCGGTATGTTGCCAAATTTCGGCAATAATTCCCCAGCCATCAAGACCAATCAGGCGATGTCTTTCACCTTGTTTTAAGTTAATAATTGTGCCAAGCGGTAGCGTTTGAAGTTCGTTCTCTTCATCAGTTTCGCTGGTCACAACTCCCGCTGTTCCACCCACAACTTTCCAAATTTCAGCTCTACGGAAATGATACTGCCATGAAAGACGTTTTTGCGGAGCAACCACCAAGATTTTCGGACTAAGTTTACGTCCAATTCCAAAGTCATTTACCGACAAATGTGGAAAATAAGTTTCGATAAACTGAGGTGCTTGCGACTCGTCAAGTACAAAAAAGCCACCCCACGGACGGCTTTGGTCTTGTTTGTCAATGTTGAATCCTAAATCAGTGATTACTTTTTCAACTGCTTCAAAGACTGCTGTTTTTTCTGTTTCGGCCGAAAAATTCATGAGAATGTGTATGAATGACGTATTAATGAATTAATTTTGTGAGCAAAAATAGTATTTTGTTTGATAATTCCTTGGGATTTTGCCAATTTCCTAAGAAAAAAAGTCTTTTGTTGATTTTATGCTAAACTTAGACGTTTATCTTTCATAAAATTCAACAATAGATATGTGAGAATGATTATGATAAAAGTCGAAAAAATAGACACCTTTACGGGGCATCGGGATTGTGTATATACCTTAGAAAAATCTGATGAGGTTCATCGTTTTTTTTCGGCAGCGGGCGATGGATTTATCGTCAGATGGAATTTGCAGAAGCCAGATGTAGGTGAAATGATTGCTAAAGTTGCCCATTCGGTTTATGCAATGGCATATCGATCCAACGAAAATCATCTTTGGGTTGTCGAAAACTTTGAAGGTATTCATGTCATAGATATTGATACCAAACAAGAAATTCATTCGTTAAAATTAGCAGCAACTAATTATTTCGATATTGAGATTTATAAAAACTTAGCGTACATTGCGGGTGGTGATGGCGTTATATCTGTTATTGAAACGGATACATTAAACTTTGTTAAGCATATAAAAGCGTCCGAAATGAGTGTTCGATGTTTGTCAATTAATCCTGTTGAGAGAGAGTTTGCAGCAGGATTTAGTGATAATACCATCAAGATTTTTGATTTGCAGACTTTTCAGCTCAAAAAAATTATTGAAGCACACCAAAATTCAGTTTTTGCCCTAAAATATTCACCAGATTTCAAATATTTGCTTTCAGGAAGCCGAGATGCTCGTCTGAAAATTTGGGATGTTGAAAAAGGTTATATCTTAGAAAAAGAAATTGTAGCTCATACTTTTGCTATTAATAATATTGATTATAGCCCTGACAATAAGTATTTTGCCACTTGTAGTATGGACAAATCATTGAAGATTTGGGATGCTGAAAGTTTTAAATTATTAAAGGTAATCGACCGTGCCAGACACGCAGGACATGGCACATCGGTTAATAAATTACTTTGGACTCAATACGACAATCAGCTTGTATCAGCCAGTGATGATCGTACCATTTCGGTTTGGAAACTGACCTTTTGAAATGATGGAATGGCATCGTTTTTGAATAAATGTATTAAATTTTTAATATTAAACTTACTTTTTTTGTTACTTTTGCTGATTAACTTATATTTAATAAATTTTTGATTGAAAATATCTTTTTAAGTATTTCAGCAATCAAAAAGAGCAAAGATCTATTGCTCCGCCATCAGAAAACGTTTCAGAATTCCCTAAAACATTTTTAACAATGAAGATTACTCCCCTCGAAATACGCCAACATGAATTCGAAAAAACTTTTAGAGGCTATAATATCGAAGAAGTCGACAGTTTTTTAACTAATCTTTCCCAAGAATGGGAGCGTGTGCTTAATGAAAGCAAAATGCTCAGAATGCAACTCGAAATAGCTGAAAAAGAAGCAAATAAGTTGCGAGAAATTGAAATGACGCTTTTCAAAACCCTAAAAACTGCCGAAGATACCAGTACAATGATTACTGAACAGGCAAATCAACAGGCTGATAAGCATCTTCAAGAGGCAAAATTACAGGGTGAAAAGTTGTTGATGGATGCTCAACAAAAAGCTAATGGTATAGTTAGACAAGCAGAGGAGAGAGCGAGGTATATTAAAGATGAGGTTTTGGGTGATGTAAAAGTATTAGAAAGAGATTTCCGTGCGATGGACCACTACAAAACCAATCTTTTGGTTCAGATGCGTAGCCTTTCGACGGCAACTCTCGAACACGTACAACGTTTTGAAGATAAATTTGATAAAGAAGGAGTTGAAGCTAAGTTTAAAGAGGCTACGTCGATGCTCACCGAAGTAAATGAAACAGTAGTTAAGGAAATAGTTACACCAATTGAAGAAGTCAAAGTTAATGAGATTGAAAACATTGAACCTGAAGCATTGGTTGAGGAAGAGGTTGTATCGGATATTCCAAGTATCATATCGGAAGCCCTTGAAATTACAGATCCAGTAATTGATCAAGTTATTCCAATAGAAGAAACCGTTGCAGAAGTAGATTCAATTGAAGAAATAATCGAGGAAGCAGAAGCAGAATTACCGATAATTGAGCCAGAACCATTGACTGAAACGATGGAAGAGCCTATCGAGGAGCAGGTTGTGACCACCACAATCTTATCTTCATCGGTTAATAATTATGTAGAACCTCAAGCAGTCGTTGAGCAAGAATATATAAGTAAAAACAATACTCCAAAAGCTGATGAATTAGAAATTATTGAAGGTATTGGTCCCAAAATAGCAATGTTGCTTTACGATTCTGGAATCTTTACTTTCCGTGATTTAGCCACGACACCTGTTTATAAAATCCAAGAAATTTTAGAGCAGGCTGGACCACAATTTGCCCGCCACGACCCAAGTACTTGGACGCAGCAAGCTAAACTTGCTGCCGAAGGTCGTTGGAATGATTTGGAAGCATTGAAATTCTATTTAATTGGTGGACGTGAACCTAAGAAAGATGAGGTTGAGGAAGTAGCGGATGTTAATTCCGAAATACAAACATCAACACCTATCGAAGCTGTTTCAGTTATAGATGAAATAATTGCTGCACCTGTGCCAATTGTTGTAGAGGAGCCTGTGCATGTAGCTCCAGTTGTTGAGGAACTTAAAGAAGATATTTCATCATTTACGGCTGCACCAATTGCCCCAATTGAGAATAATCTTGATTCGATTACTGAAGAAATGCTTGAAAAAGTAAATAAAGTAAAGGCAGCTATCAGAAAAGCAATGGTTGAAAAAAATGATGTCCCTGTGAAGGATAACACTCCATTACCAACCTTAAATGATATAATTTCAAAAAATGAGAGTACTTCAAACAGTTCATTTTTTGATAATTTATAATTGATAGATATTTACCGAGAAGGTTCAAGTAATTGCTTGAACCTTTTTTTGTTTCATTTTTGTTAAAAACTGTACTGTTGGGAAAAAATTAATTACCAACCATCAATCATTAAATATTTTTATGGGAATTATCTCGCTCGAAGGTCTTGAGTTTTTTGCTTATCATGGGTATTATGATGAAGAACAAAAAATTGGTAGTAAATTTTCAATTGATATTGCAATTACGGCCGATTTGAGCCGTGCTGCTCAAGAAGATAAATTGAAATTGACTGTAAATTATGAAGATGTATATAAAATTGTAGCCGATGTTATGAATGAAAAACATCGGCTACTGGAACACATTGCTTATAAAATTATTGAAGCTATCAAATCGCAATTTACTCATATTGAGGCTGTTACGGTTAATGTTTCCAAATTCAATCCGCCACTTGGGGGTATTTGCCATCGCTCGAAAGTTACGATTTCAGTACCTTAATTGGGTTGTGGTGTGGCAAGTTTAGAAGGCTTCCATTGATTGTTTCGTATATTGACATCTGGCAATTTATTGTCAGGGTCAATTATGATTGATTCAATAGCTGATTTTGAATCATGTCTGAAACTCCAAGTACTGCCACGTTGCCATATTTCAAAAGGTAACTGCACACGTTTTTTAGTGCCGTTAGTTTCTTTGATTTCGAGCGTGACTGGCATTGGCATTTTTTCCAAATTCTCAATTGTAATCACTGAACCCTTAGTAGCATCTTGCTGCACATAAGTTACGTCTTTTACAGCTTGGTCAATTTTCCAATCATTCAAGTACCAACCTTTCCAAAACCAACCTAAATCTTCACCTGCAGCATCTTCCATTGTTCGGAAGAAATCAAGAGGAGTAGGGTGCTTGAAAGCCCAACGATTAACATATTCTTTAAAAGCATAGTCGAAACGTTTTTCGCCTAAAATTAATTCACGAAGCATCGTAAGGCCATAGCCTGGTTTCATGTAAGCCGCAATTCCCAAATTATTATCTTGAATTACATCAGGAATATTAGCAATCGGGTCACGGTCATAATAATATGGAGTCATTTGTCGAACATTTTCTGGACTGTAATATTCACCATTATTAAAGTTTTTGGTTGAAAGACTATTAATAAAAGTATTGAAACCTTCATCCATCCATGCATATTTACGCTCATTACTTCCCACAATCATAGGGAACCAGTTATGTCCGAATTCATGGTCGGTTACACCCCAGAGGCTTTCGGTTTTGTCTCTATAATCACAGAAAACTATCCCTGGATACTCCATTCCACCTACAACTCCAGCTACATTTACGGCACTTGGGTAACTGTATTCATAAACATATTTAGAATAAAACTCAATACAACCCTTTACATATTCCGACGAACGTCCCCAAGCATCATTTCCATTGCTTTCTTTTGGGTAAACCGATTGTGCCAAAGATGTTTTGCCACTTGGAAGGTTAATTTTACAAGCATCCCAAATAAATGCTTTTGAACTTGCCCAAGCTATATCACGGGCTTGTTTACATTTGAATTTCCAAGTAAGTGTTCCGTTTGTGCGTGGACGTGACTTCGTATCAGTAATTTCTTCGGCACTTCTGATGATTACAGTTTTATCACTATTTTTTGCTTCATTTAAGCGTCTGATTTGCTCGGTTGTCAATACTTCATTCGGATTCATTAATTCTCCTGAACCAACTACAATATGATTATACGGAACTGTTATATTATATTCAAAATCTCCATATTCTAAATAGAACTCTCCTGCACCCAGATACGGTAAGGTATTCCATCCTTCTACATCATCATACACCGCCATCCTTGGATACCACTGAGCTACTTCGTAGATAATTCCCTCTTGGGTCTCTTGTTTTCCCATGCGGTCGGAGCCATAACGTGGAATTTTAAAAGAATACGAAATTTTGATTTTTACCTCTTCGTTAGTGAGCATGGGTTCTGACAAACGAATTTGCATTCGGGTATCATCAGTCAAATGTTCGGCATAGACCGAACGGGTAATGACTTTTTTCCCAGTTTGAGAAGTTTTTTCTACACTTACGAACTGAACAGTATAGCCACCATCGAAACCTGTATTTCCGAAACGTCCACCTGCAATTGTAGTGGTTTTTCCCCCTCTTGATTCATTATTAAATTGATTTTGGTCAAGTTGAAGCCATAAAAATGGTAATTTGTCGGGACTATTATTTTTATAAGTTATCTCAACATCTCCTGACAAAGTATTTGCTTCTTCGTCGAGTTTGATATTGATTTTATAATCGGCCTTATTTTGCCAGTACATTGGCCCAGGAGCACCTGTCCCACTACGATATGCTGTTCCTGGCATGAAGTTAAAGAGCGGGTTAAAGGCATCACGGTGGTCATACTTTGATGTTGTGGGTGTTTGAGCCGCTATTTGTTGAAAAATGGCTAAAGCACAAACCAACAATATTTTATTGATTTTCATGAGTTTGAATTAATAATATAATAATAAAGATGAAATATGAGCTAATTATCGTGTACTTGCCCTTTCAAAACGGTAAAGTAATAAATTTCGTTTGTAAAGAGATAGTATTATTTTAGAAAAGTTGCAATTAGCGGCTTTATTAGTTTCCATTAAAATTATGATTTTATTTGATTTGCAAGTAACTTTATAATCGTAAACAAGTCTAATAGTTTACAGGTATTTTTTTTTGATTTTATAGGCTCAAACAATAATTTTATGAGATTTTAGCTTGCCAAAAGGTAATTTTTTCATAAATTGGCACAAAATTTTAATATATACTATTTCTGTAAACTTAATTTAGAACCTGATTGGAGCATTTTTCAAACAGAAATCTTAACAATTAACCAAAATGAAGTCTAAACTAATTTCCGTGCTAACTTTAGCAATACTTTTACCTTTTGTAGGGTTTGCCCAGCAACTTAATTCAAAATGTAATTTACTTCCCTACTCAATCTTTAAAGCAGCATCGGATAAATCACCCGTCGTATTAAAGGTACTTGGTACAAGTCCACAATTTGGTGAAATTCCTAAGCATACGGGTGTATCTGCTTATAATCATTTAAAGTCTGTTTATAAAAAGAATACCAAAAATAGTAGAGCTGAAATTGATGACTTGTTGCAAGCATTAGGTTATACTGGCTTCAATGACCCTGCTTTTACAAGTAAAAGTTTAATCCCAGAAACTCTTCCTGCTGGAACAATCGGTTGGATGGGTGCATATTCTCGTGGACACAAATACGCTTGGTCAACATTAGGAAATGCTTTCCCAACTTTCAAAGTTTATGCTAAAGGCGGTGATTGTTTCCTTTATATCATGAAAAAATGTGGAAATGCTTTTTATACACCAGCACCTAATTGCCCAGTTAGCCCTTGCCCATGTCCAGAAGGTTATACTTGTAATAGCCAAGGATGTTGTGAGAAGACTCCTATCGTAAACTTTTGTAAAACACAAACAATTAATATTACTGGTACAGGACAAGTAAGTAGCGGTGATGTGATGACAACCAGCAAAACAATGGAAATTGTGGCTGTCAACTCAACTTCTGGTAGCACAAAAGGTTTACTTTTAGGTTCATATCCAGTTTCAATTCGTTCGACTTATGATTTTAATGTGAAAGGAGAAGCTCAGTATTCTAAAACTGTTGAGGTTTGTACGGATGCAAATTCTGCTCCAGCACCAATGAATCTATCGTTACCACTAAACTTAAATTATAAAATTACTAAGAATGATGTTTTGGTTGGTGATGGTGAAAAATTATACTTAAACGTAACAGATGACCAATTCAAGGCTTTGAGCAAAGCATATAAAGCAGTAAATGTAACTTCAACATCAGCTCCTAATTTAGAAGTTGCGGCTAAGAAAGTAAGCTCAAGTACAGCAACCGAAACAGCTTCAAGTACCTTTGGTGGTAGCGACCTGAAATGTGCTGACCAAAAAATTAATTTCTTAGGCAAAACGGAAATCAAAGATGGTAGTGTAAAAAGTGCCACAAATGACGTGACTATCATTGGTGTTTATAAGAAAACAGGTAAACTAGACAAAGGAGAAACTCCAGAAAAATATCTTTGTCTTGGAAGTTTCCAAGTTCCTGTAAAATCTGCTTACGAATTTACAACTTCTGGTGGTAGCGATGTTTCTAAAATCTTAAGAGTTTGTACAAAAGATGGTGTTGCTCCAGCTGACCAAAACATCAATATTCCTGTGAAAATGACTTATAATTTCACAAAACAAGATGTTAGTCTTGGGGATTATAATAAAATTTATGTTACTCTTACAGAAAAGCAATACAAAGCTTTAAGTAAAAACTACAACCGTTGTTGCACCGAAGGTGGTGAAGGTAAGTGTAATTAAAAAATAAAAGTATATGAAAGAAGCCCTATTCAAATTTTGAGTAGGGCTTCTTTTATGTTTATATAGTTCCTTTAATCCCGATAAGCTTTCAAACCTTGCTGATTTTATTGCTGAACTTTTTGATAAAAGAGACTTACTTTGATTATGAGACTATACTTTATGTTTTGCAGTTCTTAAGTCTGTCGTTTCTTTTTCTTTGTTGTAAGGGAAAGAAAATTATTAGAGATAACGATAACCAAATGTTCTAGGATGAAGATTTAAATTAGTTGCTATTTCGCCAACTAAAGTTAGCAAGGTTTTAAACCTTACCGACGTTGTCGGACTTTTTGATAAAAAAAGCCCCACTTCGATTATCAAAGTGAGGCGGGTACTTGTTTATTGGAGTTTTTAGGTCTTTAATTTCTTTTTCTTTGCTGCTGGGAAGAGTACATTATTTAAAATCAAACGATACCCAGCCGAATTTGGATGAAGATTTAAATCAGTTGGTTCTTCGCCAACGTAATGTTGATAATCTTCAGGGTCGTGGCCACCATAAAAAGTCCAAAAGCCCTTTCCTGCTGTTCCATGAATATATCTTGCTTCGCCAATCGAACGATTCTCCGCAAGCGTAATTACATCGGGTCTGATGTATTGTTTTTTGAAGGCCGTCGTTTGTCCCATAAAACCTTTAATCAAATTTGCGTGGTTTTGTGTAAGCATTGTCGGAATTGGATCCCACTTTGCTGAGAATTGGAACAGTGAAAAATAATCATTGTTCTCGGTTACACCACGTTCTTCTTGCTGATTATCAATGCTTGAAAATTCCATTTCATAAGGATTGGTAATTAGCCTGAAATCTTTAAAGGCAAAACAATTATCATATTTTAGTTTACTTTCAGCATTTGGGTCTGCACCGTCACCGTCATAAGGAGCTTCTACAATATCAACTCCGTCAGCCGCCAAAGCAATATCGAAAGTATCGGTTGCATTACACATTGCAAACATATAACCACCACCGAACACAAAATCTCTGATTTTTCTTGAAACTCCTAATTTCAAATCAGGTATTTTTGTATAACCGAATTTCTTCGCAATTGTTTCGGCTTCTTGTTTTTGTTCTTGATACCACGCTTGTCCACGCATACGCAAGAATTTTCCGAATTGCCCCGTAAAATCTTCGTGGTGGAGGTGGAGCCAATCGTATTCTGGAAGTTTGTTTTCTAAAACTTCTTCATCAAAGATTTTATCGTAAGGAATTTCGGCATAAGTAAGAACTAAAGTAACGGCATCATCCCATGGCTGTGTAGTTTTTGGTGAATAAACAGCAATTTTGGGAGCTTTATTCAATTTTACCGCATCCATATTAGCATCATTCGATGCAATTACGTTCAAAATCGATTGCGATTCTGCTTCCGAAATTACTTCATAACTCACACCACGAATCACACATTCATTGATAAAAGTTTGCGAAGCCGTAAATAAAAAGCTCCCACCTTTATAATTAAGCAGCCATTCAACCTCAGTTCCATGAGTTTTTAATAGCCAAAATGCTATCCCGTAGGCTTTCAAATGGTTTCGTTGTGTTTCGTCCATCGGAATCAAAATGCGATTAGCAAAAAGATTGGATGATAACGAAAACGTCAACAATACTAATAGTGTCAGTTTCTTCATTATTTTCTATAAAAATTATGTATTCAAATGTAGCAATCTTTATACCAATTATCAACGAAATTACTATTTGATTATTAGTTGATGGTCAATGAATTTTTGAATGACATTCTAAAATTACAACTCATCTAACCGAAAAAGAAGTGAATGTGTTTAAAAAAATGATAAGCGGTTGAATCACCTACCTTAATCGTTTGTGCTTTTGAAAACTCTTGATGAATTTTGTATCATTGAAATCTAAGTACAAAACGTACTAAATTTAAGGTAAAAACATGAATTTAAAAGAAAATGTCAGCGAAGGATTACGCTCTATTAAGGGTAATATGCTTCGCACTGTACTTACTGCTTTGATTATTGCGATTGGTATCACATCGTTAGTAGGAATCTTGACAGCTATTGATGGAATGCAAAGTTCGGTAGATAATAGTTTTGCAGGGCTTGGTGCAAACTCTTTTGATATAAAAGGCCCACGAATGTTTCGCCGCCGAAGTGGGGGAGTAAATGATAAAGATTTTCCGCCTATCGAATACCGTGAAGCAAAGCAATATAAACAGCTTTTTCAAGCAAAAAACTCTGGTGCAACCGTCAGTATTTTTACGAGTGTAACTGGTGCTGCTCAGTTAAAATATAAATCTATTAAGACAAATCCCAATAGTTTGATTCGTGGAATTGATACTGATTACCTGGATATGAAGGGTTATAAATTGACGGCTGGCCGAAATATAAGTGATAATGACATAGATTTTACAAATAATGTAGTGATTTTGGCTAATGAATTGGCTGTTTCACTATTTCCAAAGGAAAGTCCAATTGATAAAGAAATTTCATTACTCGGTTTAAGGTTCAAAGTAATTGGTGTTTTAGAGAAAAAAGGAAGCATTACTGGTGGAGGCGATGACCGTGTGGCACTTGTTCCGCTCGAAACTGGTCGTCAAATTGCAGGGAATAGGAAATTGACTTTTGATATTACTACTTCGGTAAAAAATGTTTCAGACATGGATTACATTATTGGCGAAGCCGAAGCGGTCATGCGTAGAGTTCGGAAAGATGCCATCGGAAAATCTGCTTCGTTTGAAATTGAGCGTTCGGATGCACTGGCAAAAGATTTTGAAGAGGTAACTGGCTATTTACGAGTAGGTGGGTTTGGAATCGGAATCATCACGCTCTTGGGAGCAGCCATTGCTCTGATGAATATTATGATGGTTTCGGTTACGGAACGAACTCGTGAGATTGGAATAAGAAAAGCTATTGGAGCTACTCCATTCAAGATTCGTTTGCAGTTCTTGATGGAAGCAATTGTGATTTGTATTTTAGGTGGAATTGCAGGAATTATCATGGGAATTGGTATTGGAAACGTGATTGCCAAGCTTATAAGCGATAAAAGTAGTTTCATAATTCCGTGGGCTTGGATAATGATGGGCTTTGTTGTGTGCGTATTTGTGGGTATTTTGTCTGGATTTTATCCCGCCTATAAAGCCTCAAAACTCGACCCGATTGAATCTTTGAGATACGAATAATTGAAGTGATTTCGATAAAATAGCTTTTAAAAGCCTCATATTCTTAGAATTATGAGGCTTTTTTGTGCGTAGTAAAAGTTGAAAAATTATTAAACGGATACGTTTGGCATAATGTTTGGAATATCAAATAAAAGCACCTGAAAGGTTTTTAGGTTGACTATTTCAATATTTTGCTATGAAAATAAGTGTATTTATAGGTTTGGTTTGTATTTTTGGTAGCTTGTGTTTCAATACTTTCGCTCAAAAAGAACACATTGAAGAACCAATTGCTCCAAAAAGAGAAAGTATTGGCCTTTTTTTCTATGATGGAATGGCTAAAGTTAATATCGGAGGAAAATTTGGTTTTATTAACCGCCAAGGTATTTTGCAGATTCCTTGTCAGTTTGATAAAGTATCAGATTTTAAAGATGGACTTGCAATTGTCACCGAAAACAATCGTCATAGTTTTATTCGTACTGATGGTTCATTACTTACACCTTTGATTTTTGATAAATGCGAGCCTTTCTTCAACGGTTTTGCAATGGTAAGTTTCCAAAATAAATATGGCTTTATTGATAAAAATGGCAAAATTGTAGTTTATCCACGCCATGATTTTGCCATGGGCTTTAGCGAAGGATTGGGCTTAGTCGGTAAAGATGGTCATAATGGCTACATTGATGTCAATGGGAAGTTGGTTATTGATTTTCAATTTGAGTTTTCATTGCCATTTTCAGAAGGTTATGCAGTATTTATGAAAAATGGTAAGTTTGGCTACATTAATAAAAAAGGTAAGGTCGTAATTGAACCAAGGTATGATTTGGCAAGTTCGTTTCACGAAGGAGTTGCCTCAGTAAAGTTTGAAAACCTTTCGGGTGTGATTGATAAAAAAGGCAACTTTATAGTAAAACCCGCTTATCAGACTGTTCGTAGTTTTAAAGAAGGGGTTTCGGTTATAATGAAAAACAATAAATTTGGCGTAATTGACCATCAAGGAAAAGAAATAATCTCACCACGCTACGATTTATTGGATGATTTTGAAGACGGCATTGCGGTTTTTAAAACTAACAAAAAGTATGGTTTTGTAAATCAACAAGGTTATGAGTTTATTCCTGCTACTTTCGATAAAGCCAGTGCATTCGACCAAGGAATGGCCGCTGTTAAACTCAATGGTAATTTTCATTACATAGATTTACAAGGTAGAATTGTTTATACTTCTCCGCTCGACCCAAAGTATGACGAAGAAAGCAATATAGTTTTGGCAAAACTCGACAAGAAAAAAGGCTACATTGATGGCAAAGAAAAAATCTTAGTCAGCCTTGACGATTCGTTTTCGCCAGCCCGTGTGGTATTATTGATTAATAGTAATGAGTATGTCATCAGTAGTACAGGAACTCTTACATCAAAATAATTTCGGTTCTGTACCGAAGGTATGACCTTATTTTTTGAGTGAACTTCTTACATATTTGAGTATTTCGGTATGGTATCTGAATGCTTTATCCAATTCCTCTGGATGCCAAACAAAATTATCTAAGATGACAAGGCTCGTTTGCGTTTTAGGAAAATAAAAATTCATCGAAATAAAACCTGGAGCATATCCCGTTTGTCCGAGTTGAAGTAAGCTTTCCTTATCATCAACCGTAATTCCGTAGCCGTATTCAGTTTTTCCAAAAAGTGGATGTTGTCGCACCGCTACTGGTTGTTTGGTTTTCATCAACTGAAAAGTAGCTGGTTTAAATAGTTTCCCCGAATACAGCCATTCGTTCCATTTTATTAAATCATCAATAGTAGAAATAAATCCGCCCGCTGCTGGATAATTCTCAAATGTCGCTGTTTCAAATACTAATTTTTCATTTTCTTGCTCAGAATATCCTTTAACTAAGTTTTTGTACTTTTTTAAGTTTGGATGAAATGTATTCAGCATTCCACACTTCTTAAAAAGTTCGTCTGAAAGTTGTGCAAATGATTGCTGCGTGACACTTTCAAGAATCTGTGCCAGTAAATCATACCCAATTTGAGAATACGAATATTGCGTGCCTGCCTTAAATGAAAGAGGTTTGTTTAATGCTGTAATTCCATGCGTATGAGTCAAGAGCTGATGAATTGTGACTGAATCTGCCCAAGTTGTTCTTAAATTAGGCAAATAATTTTTAATAGGTTTGTGAAGCTCAACCTTCCCAGCATCGAATGCACGTAGCATTAATGCTGCCGTAAATTGCTTACTGATTGAACCAATGACAAATTGGTTATTGCGTTTTAACAGGTTTTTCTTTTCATTATCAGCAAAACCTTTTATTTTAAAATATTGTACTTTTCCGTGTTTTGTAATGGCAATAATTCCATTAAAAGGCCTCGTTGATTTTGTATTTATCAAAGAATCTATTTGATTTGATAAGAAAATTTTATCCTGTCCAAATGAATTTTGAAAAGATAGATAACCAAAAAATAGAAAGTAAATAAGTGATTTTGTGAACTTCATTTTGTGTAATTATAGCACGAGTTTTCAACTTGTTAATAAAGAAAATATTTAGTCAGCAAAAGTCAAATCTTCAGTCTTTGGGTAAGTAATCAATTTTGAGAAATCAACTTTCCAAAAATCTAAGTCAAGTAGCTGATTATTAATACATTGCGTGAGAGTAATTAAAACTTCTGTTCCGTCTGAATCTATATATTTTGCTTGAATGAGGTCATCTTTATAAGGCGAAATATCGGGATTCCCCATGCTGATACTTCCCATTTTTCCTCCTTCATATTCTTCAACCTCTTCATTGATTGGGTATTGTTCTGTATTTAAGCCCAATTTTTCCAATAAAAATATGATTAAATTTCGTTCGTTTTCTCTGATTTTTCTTCGTTCCTCCATTGATTTTTTGGTATTTTTCTTCAAAATTAACGAATTATTGGCTTAAATGGCAAAAAAAGAGCAGATAACCATAAAATTATCTGCCCTGAGAATTGAATATTTGAAATTAACTTGCTCTGTATTACGAAATATGAATCCTTGATAGCTTTATTTGCTTTGATCGATTGTAATTTTGAGGTGGTAATATCTCTCAAGATTTATCTGCCCTGAGAATTGAATATTTGAAATTAATTTACTCCTTTATTACGAAATCTGAATCCTTGAGACCCTTATTGACTTTCACAGATTGTACTTCTGAAGTAATGTCACCCATTTGTCCTGCACTTCTTTTGGTTTGCGATGGCAACATTACATCAACTCCTTTGAATTTTTTGTAGTTTAGGTAATAAACATTATTCTCAAATTTCCCTCTTGGAGTTTCGTTCATTGAATAAGTTTTTACTTTCAAACCCGATTCAACATCATAAAAGTCATTCCATTTTTTTCCATCAGCGGTAGCAAGTTCAAGTTTGTAAGCATCTTTGTCTCCAACTTTTTCTTTACCAACAACTGTACGAGTGATTCCCATTTTGTCATACAATGTTTCAGAAAATGGGTTGCTTCTCATTGCCGCCATTTGAGCTTCTTTTCCTTCCATCGGTGGGCGATTTCCTCCACCAAAGCTACTACCACTTTTCATTTTGTTTCCATCATAAATTGTACTCATCACTTCGTTGCCGTTTGCATAAACTGACATTGCGTATCGGTCTGGGAATTTGAATTTCATTTCGGTTTCTGATGTACCTCTTTGGGTTTCGCTCGTGCTGCTGATGGTTAAATCTTGAATTTTAGCGATTGCATCTTTGCCACCAATGGCTGTTAAATATTTCTCTATGATTGCATCGGCACTTGGTGTATCTTGTGCAAAAGCCCCGAAAGTGATTAAAGAAAATGCGGTTACAATTAGTTTTTTCATTGTTTTTTAATTTTGATTGAATTTGATGTTTAGACAAACAATTTACCCAAATGTAAAGTTTTTATTTTAATGTGCATACAAAAAAAGGATAGAAGTATATAAAAAACTGATAAATAATGACAAAAGAAAAAGTGGCCATTTTTTGGTTTCGCCGTGACCTCCGTTTAGAAGATAATGCTGGACTTTACAATGCTTTAAAGAGCGGATATAAAGTTTTGCCGATTTTTATTTTTGATAAAAACATCTTGGATAAACTCGAAAACAAAAAAGACCAAAGAGTAGAGTTTATCCATAAGGCTATCTCTGATATTCAAGATCAGTTATTGAGTTTAGGTTCGTCATTATTAGTAAAGTATGGAAACCCTTTTGAGGTATGGAAAAATTTAATGGCAGATTTTGAAATCACAGAAGTTTATACAAATCACGATTATGAAAAATATGCTATCGAACGTGACAAACAAATAGGGGAGTTGCTCAACACAAATGGTATTGCTTTTTATACTTTTAAAGACCAAACGATTTTTGAAAAAAATGAAGTTTTGAGTGGAGCTGGAACGCCCTATACCGTTTTTACTCCCTACAGCCGAAAATGGAAAGAAACCATCAATGAGTTTTATTTGAAAACTTACCCGACCGAAAAGTATTTTCAGAACTTCATAAAAATTGAACTATTCAAATTGCCAACTTTGGCAGAAATTGGATTCGTTGAAACGGGTAGCACTTTTCCAAAAAAGGAACTACGAGAAGAGTTAATTAAAAAATATGATGAAGTTAGAGATATTCCTTCAATTATCGGAACGAGCCGATTAAGTGTACATCTTCGGTTCGGAACTGTTAGTATCAGAAAATTGACTCAGAAAGCAATCGCCTTAAATGAAAAATGGTTGAACGAACTTATCTGGCGAGATTTTTATATGAATATACTTTACCATTTTCCTCACATAGCCGAAGGTAAGGCATTCAGAAAAGAATACGATAATATTGTTTGGCGAAACAACGAAGCTGAATTTAAAAAATGGTGCGAAGGAAAAACTGGTTATCCGATTGTAGATGCTGGAATGCGAGAACTCAACGCAACTGGTTTTATGCACAATCGAGTCAGAATGATAACCGCCAGTTTCTTGATAAAACATTTACTAATTGATTGGCGTTGGGGCGAAGCCTACTTTGCTCAAAAATTAATGGATTTTGATTTTTCCGCAAATAACGGTGGTTGGCAATGGGCGTCGAGTAGTGGGTGTGATGCCGCTCCGTATTTTAGAATATTCAACCCAACTTCTCAAACCCAAAAATTTGACCCCGAACTGAAGTATATAAAAAAATGGATTCCTGAATTGAATAGTTTTGAATATCCTCGCCCGATTGTTGACCATACTTTTGCCCGTGAACGAGTATTGAAAGCATACAAAGATGCTTTAGATAAAAAGTAGAATGATTTGCTACTTCGAGCCGAAGTGTGTATTTTTGATTGAGGGTTCTCACCCTAAATCATTAGTAATCCAACAAAGATGACATTTCTTAATCAATCGGCTCAGTATATTTTTGAAAAGCACCCACTCGCACAACTGAAAAATATTTGTGTGGTGTTGCCGAGTCGTAGAGCGGTTTTTTATTTCAAACAAGCCTTAGCAAAATTATCCGATGCTCCTTTCATCTCGCCCGAGATCCTTGCCATCGATGATTTTGTAATGCAGATGTCTGGTGTCAACCAAATTGATGCAGTAAGTTTGCTGTTTGAGCTTTATGAAACTTTTAAGAAATATGATCCCGAAGTGAAATTTGAAAGATTCATTTCGTGGGCTCCAACACTTCTCCGAGATTTTGATACAATTGACCTTTACTTAGTCGATAATCCAAAATCAATTTTTGAGTACATGAGTGAGGCGAAGGTTTTAGAAAGGTGGAATCCTTCCCAGCTTCAAAATGGAAAATCTGAATATCAGATAACTCCCACGATAGATAAATACTTCAAACTCTTCGAGAATATTTATAATGTCTATGCAGATTTACAAAAATCTCTAACCGAAAAAGGTTTAGCTTATAGAGGCATGGCCTATCGTATTTTAGCACAATCTGTTAAACAGCTTCTTATAGAGAAAAACGAAGATTCGATAATCTTTGAAAAATACTATTTTGTAGGTTTCAATGCTTTAAGTGCATCCGAAGAAAAAATTATAGAAACACTCGTAAAAACCAATAGAGCAGAAACTCTCTGGGATGCAGATACTTATTTTATGAGTTCTGAATATAACCATAAAGCAGGAATGCTTTTGCGGTCTTATAAAAATAGTGGCAGATTTGGCAAGTGGAATTGGCAGACTGATGAATTGCTCAAAGGTGAAAAAGAAATGCGAATTATAGGAGTTGAAAATACGACACTCCAAACAAAAATTGCTGGACACCTTTATGCTGAAGCAGTTGCCATAAACCCTGATATACCAACTGTGATTGTATTGGCTGATGAAAATTTATTGCAGCCAGTGATGTACTCCCTCAACGAACGAATTTCTGATTTTAATATTACGATGGGACTTTCGTTGCGTGGTTCAATGTTGTTTACATTAATTGACGCAGTTTTTGAACTTCAACAAAATATTGCTGAATTCAAAACTAAAGATGGTGGTACAGTAAAAATGCCAAAATTTAGCCATCGCCATATATTCAAAGTTCTGAATCACCCTTTTATTCGCCGTTACGAACAAATCAAATATGCGGCAGAAATTAAATCAAAATCTCAGGAGCGAACAGTTTTTAGAAAAACACTTTCTGAAATTTTAAGAGCCAATAAGGTTTACCTAAGTCAAGACGAAATGTTGGAGTTAGGCGAAAACGAACCTATTTTCAAAATTCTGTTTTCTCGCTGGGGAGATAATCCGCAAAAAGCACTTTTGGCATTTTATGATTTAATCGATGAACTCCGTAATGTTTACCGAGACTCCAACGATGCCATTGAAACAGAGTATCTATATCTGTTTTTAACTATCTTGCATCGTCTTGAAAAAATACTATTTCAGAATCGTGAGTTAAGTCTTAGAAGTTTCAAGCATTTTCTATACGAATTAATTAAGCAAGAGAAAATTCCGTTTAGTGGCGAACCTGTTTCAAATCTACAAATAATGGGTATGCTCGAAACTCGTTGTTTGGACTTTGAGCGAGTGATTATTTTATCTGTCAATGAAGGAACTTTGCCAGCGGCTAAACATGTCAATTCACTTATTCCGTTTGATGCTTGTATAGAGTATCACCTTCCTGTACATTCTGACCAAGATGCTGTGATGTCCTATCATTTTTTTAGGTTGTTGCAAAGATCCAAAGAGATTGATATTTTATATGTGATTCCAAATGGCGAAGGACTTGGAGGAGGAGGCAGTGAGAAAAGTAGATTTATTTTACAAATAGAAAATGAGTTGGTAAAAGAAAATAAAAATATTAAATTGTCGTACCCAAAAATTAGTTTTGGGAAGGATACTGACATTGAAGTTATTAATAAAATTGAGATTTTCAAGAATGAAGAGATTCTTCAAAGTATTAGTAAATTAATTTCTGATAAAGGGATATATCCGACATCGCTTAGCAATTATCTGAAATGTTCGCTTCAATTTTATTTTGATAAAGTAGCCAAGATTTCAAAGCGTGAAGAAATTGATGAAAATTTCGGGGCGGATGTTTTCGGAACTTGGATTCATAATACTTTAGAAAAAATTGACAAAGATTATGGGCCAATAATTTTTGAAGAAAATATTGAAAAAATTATTAGTGAATTAGAAGAGCGACTTGATTATGCCTATCAAGAAAAGTTTGGAGGTTTTGTGGTAGAGTCAGGTATGAATTATTTATTGAAACAAGTTGCTGAACAATTACTAAAAGATTTTTTTGAGAGTCAAAAAGAAATACAAAGTTTTCCAATAGAAGTAATTGAAGCAGAGCAGCTAATTGAAGTTGTTTATGAAAAACTGATTTGGGGTAAACTTCAGAAAATAAAAATAGCTGGACGCATCGACCGAATTGAAAGAGAAGGGAAAATGTTGAAAGTAATCGACTATAAAACTGGAAAAGTAGTAGCTAAAGATTTAGAAACTCCGAAAGACCTAACTTTGGAAGAAGTACTACAAGACCCAGATAAAGAAAAATTACGCCAGCTTTGGCTGTATCAATACCTTGTCACAAAATCAATGAACGAGCGAAAGCTAATCATTGGTGGAGAAAAGTTTGAAAATTATGGCGTGACAGCTAAAATTTATTCATTCCGTAATTTAAAGGAAAAATTAGAAGTAAACTTGAGTTTTGAAAGTAACCCAACGATTTTTGGTTTTATAGAAAAGTCAGAAGAAATTCTGACTCAGATCATTACCGATTTATTGAATCCAGAAATACCATTTGTCCAAACTACAGAAATCAAAACTTGCGAAAGATGCGATTTCAAAGGGATTTGTGGTAAATAAAATTAGTGTATTTTGAAAACTAACATTAAGACTTCAGCTAAGGGAATTAAAAATATTCCATTTCTCGACCTAAAGTTGATAAACCGACCTTATGAAAAAGAAATAAATGCTGCATTGAAAAATGCAGTTGCCTCTGGTTGGTTTGTACTGGGCGATGAGGTAAAGAAATTTGAAAAAACTTTTGCCGAGTTTTGTGGAGTGAAGCACTGTATAGGAGTTGCCAACGGACTCGATGCGTTGGTACTTTTGTTAAAGGCATCAAATTTTCCACCTGACTCCGAAATTATAGTTCCATCAAATACTTACATTGCTTCAATCTTAGCAGTCACTTTGGCTGGTTTTAAACCAATATTGGTTGAACCCGATTTAGATACTTACTTAATTGACCCAGCAAAAATTGAGGAAAAAATTACCCGAAATACCAAAGCTATTTTGGTAGTACATCTCTATGGCAAATGTTGCGACATGGAGTCTGTTATGAGGGTTGCTCACCGATACGACTTAAAAGTTTTTGAAGATGCAGCTCAAGCTCACGGAGCAATCTACCAAGGTAAGAAAGCTGGTAATCTGGCCGATGGTGCAGGTTTTAGTTTTTACCCAACAAAAAATTTGGGAGCAATGGGCGATGCTGGAGCAATCACTACAAATGATGATGCACTGGCTGAAAGACTTAGAGCAAAACGAAATTACGGTTCGGGTAAAAAGTATGTTTTTGATTATCAAGGATTGAATAGCCGTTTGGATGAATTACAAGCTGCAATTCTAAATGTTAAATTTTCTAATCTCGAATCAGAGAATTTTATTCGTCAAAAAATTGCAAACAGATATTTATCCGAAATAAATAATACAAAAATTATTCTTCCTCCTGCTGATACTACCAATCAAGATGCTTGGCATTTGTTTGTGGTGAGAGTTGAAAATAGAGATAAGTTTAGGAAATATCTGACTGATAATGGAATTGGTTCGGATATTCATTATCCGATTGCACCACATAAGCAACTCGCTTATCGAGAATGGAATAATCGTACATTTCCGATTGCCGAACAAATCCATGAAGAGGTAGTCAGTATTCCACTCAATGTAGTTTTATCTGAAAAAGAAGTAAGTTACATTATTGAGAAAATAAACAAATATTAATTGCCCTAAAGAAGAAAATTATTGAATGATTAACGAAAAAATAAAATTACTCTCAGTCGTAATACCTGTATATAAAGGAGCAAAAACCATTGCTCACCTTGTAGAATCTTTACAGGCAGAATTACAGCAATACGATTTTGAAATAATTTTAGTCAATGATGGAAGCCCCGATGATTCTGAAAAAGTATGCAAGATTTTAGAGACCCAAAACTCAAATCTAAAGTTTTATTCTCTACGGAAAAATTTTGGTGAGTTTAATGCCGTTATGTGTGGGCTAAATCACGTTGAAGGAAAATACGCAGTTATCATTGATGATGATTTTCAAAATCCACCAGCCGAGATTATTAAATTAGTTGAAAAAGCTCAGTTAGGAAATTTTGATGTTGTGTATAGTTATTATGCTCAAAAGAAACATCATTTTGCCAGAAACTTTGGAAGCTGGTTAGTCAATCGACTTACTACTTCATTACTTCAAAAACCAGCTGATTTATATTTGTCAAGTTTCAAGCTTATCAATTTTGAGGTAATCCAGGAGATAATAAAATATAAAGGTCCGTATCCATATATTGATGCACTCATTTTTCGAGTGACAAACAATGTTGGTAAAATTCAAGTACAGCATAATGCACGTATGGAGGGAGAATCAAACTATACACTCAAAAGATTGATTACTCTTTTTATGACAATCCTTTTCGGATACTCAATCTTACCTGTTCGTATAATTTTGTCGCTGGGAATTGCTTCGTTGATTCTTTCTATATTGTTAGTCATTTTATATATTTTCAGAATTATACCAGATTGGGGAATTGCAATTTTTATTTTTTTTGGCGGAATTCAGCTTACCTCACTCGGTATCATTGGTGAATATGTTTCAAAAGCATTTTTATCACAAAACCAAACACCACAGTATATTGAGAAATAATTTCAGACCATCTAATCAAACCCTAAATAGCTAATGCTTATCAATTATGACGAGTATCGAATGATGTATGAAGCCGAAGAAAAACTTTGGTGGTACAAAATTCTACATGAAAAAGTCTTGAATGAAATTCAAATTAAATTTCAAGAAAATAAGCAAATCAAAATTCTTGATGCAGGTTGTGGAACGGGTGGCCTAATGAGTTTTTTAATAAAGCACGGATACCAAAATATTCAAGGTTTTGATTATTCATCCGATGCTGTAAGTTTTTGTAAAGAACGAAACCTTAATGTTCAACAAACTGACATAACTAATTTTGAAAGTGTGTTTGAGAAAGAGAGTTTTGATGTAATTATCAATGATGATGTCGTATATCAATTTGATAACTCGACTATTGCGAATATTTTTCATACTTTTCAAACAATTCTAAAGTCAGGTGGAATCCTCATTACAAATAATAATGCTTTCAATATTTTTTACGGAACGCACGATATTGCAGTAGGAGGAAAGCAACGATTTACACTATCTGATTTTGAGAAAAATTTCTCAAATCTTCAACTTAAAATCACTCACTATACTTATTGGAGTGTGTTGTTATCTCCACTCATTTTGGTAGTTAGGCTTATACAACAAATACAGCTAAAGCTGAAATTAATCAACCTGAATAATATTAAATCAGATGTTACTGTACCTTCTGATTTTGTAAATATTTTCTTTTATAGAGTTGTGAAGTTTGAGGAAAAACTGTTTAAAAAAGGTTTTTTTGGAAGTTCTTTATTTTTAGTACTTATGAAAAAACTTTAAAAAAAAGTTAATTTATAAAATATTGATAGTCAGCCAGATATAGTTTCGTAAGAAAAAAAAATGAAAAAAAGTATGTTTTTTTTTGCGACACTATTGACATTTAGAAAAAAACGCCGTACTTTTGTATCACAATAAGGCAGCGACCAACAATATAGAGAGATGGCAGAGTGGTCGAATGCGGCGGTCTTGAAAACCGTTGACTCGCAAGGGTCCGGGGGTTCGAATCCCTCTCTCTCTGCACCGAAAGCCGAATCGAAAGATTCGGCTTTTTTTTGTATCTTTACTACCGTATAAATTCATTTCATCTCAAACTTTATGTGGCAAGAACAAGATAATCGACTTACTCGCACATTTTCTTTCAAAAATTTCTCCGAAGCTTTTTCATTCATGACAAGAGTTGCAATGTTGGCTGAGCAGCAAGCTCATCATCCTAATTGGTCAAATGTTTGGAATATTGTAAAAATTGAGCTAACTACTCATGATGCTGGAAATACTATTACTGAAAAAGACAGAAGACTGGCCGCTGCAATTGATAATTTAATTGATTAAGAGGTAGTAAAAAAACTTATCCACCTGTGTTTGCAACTTGTTGATAATCAGGTAGTTATGATTATTTTGACCTTTACTATAAATACTAAAACCCACATTAAAGGATTTTTTTATACGAAAGTTGCAGAAAATGGGCCTAAAACCACGATTTAAAACGCCTGAGAATTGAATATAAATGTGCTTCCTTGTATTTAGTCAAGGATATTTGATTCTCATGGGTAATAAAACGTGTATAATCGTATAAAAAAATCCTAAAACCTATAATTTAGATATACTTTTCATCCTAACTAAAAATATAAAATGTCGAATTTGCTTAAAAAACAAATTAGTTTATTTAGTCTGACTATGATAGCGATTGGTTCAAGCATAGGGTCGGGTATTTTTCGTACACCATCCGAAATAGCTGGATATTTACCGAGTGAAGGATTAATGCTGTCAGTTTGGATTTTGGGCGGAGCAATTGCATTATGTGGAGCATTAACATTTGCCAAAATTGCAGAACATTTTTCAAAAGTTGGTGGATTTTATGTTTATTTGAAAGAAGCTTACGGAGAACTTCCCGCATTTCTATATGGTTGGTCAATGCTTATTGTAATTAACACAGGCTCGCTTGCTGCTTTGAGTTTAGTTTTTACCTCTTACTTAAAAGTTTTTTTCCCCGTTTCCGAAAGTATGGAACTCGTAATCGCAATTGGTTCGATTACATTACTAACCATAATGAATATTTTAGGTGTAAAATTAGGTAGCCTTTTTGCCAGCATTTTTACTTCTGCCAAATTACTCGGTATCATATCAGTTATTTTTATTGGATTTTTGTTTGGCACAAACACTGATGTTAGTTTTACTAACATTGATTTCTCAACAAATACGAATAATTTATCACTTATTTCAGCTTTTGGGCTTGCTTTAATTGGCGTAAGTTTTTCTTATGGAGGGTATCAACATGCAACTTTTATTGCAGCAGAGGTAAAAGAAGCCAGTAAAATTGTGCCAAAAGCTCTGATTTTAGGTATAATTGTGGTATGTACCGCTTATCTGTTTATCAATTTTGCTTATCTTAAGCTTATTCCAATAAATCAGATTGCAAGTTCTGGAAGTGTAGCCTCTGATGCGATAAGTACCGTTTGGACTCTCGGCGGTAGATTTATATCTTTTTTGATTGTTCTATCTGTTTTAGGAACAATTGGAATTTACATTTTAACAGCTCCTCGCATTTATTTTGCTATGGCCGATGATGGTTTATTTTTTAAGAAGTTTGCTGAAATACACCCCAAATACCATACACCATTTTGGGCTATCATTTTTCAATCAATTTGGACTATATTATTATTAATTTTCTGGAAAACCTTCTCAAATTTAATTACTTATGTAGTTTTTGTAGATACCGCTTTCTTTCTGTTAACAGCAGCTACCTACTTTAAACTTATCAAACATAAAACACTTATTGGCAAACTTACAGCTATCGTATTTATAGCAATGTGTAGCTTCATTGTTTTAAACACACTCATTGAAAAGCCACAACAAGCCATAGCTGGTATTATTTTCTTAGCTATCGGCTCAGTAGTTTTTCTATATTTTAAAAAGAAAAATATTAAGTGAAGTACATAAACAATCATGTAAATGCCTGATAATAAGATTTTTAAATCCAATTATTGTTAAAAAATGAATCAATCCTTTATTCTAAATCAATTAGCTGAAGACCGAGAAAATTATTTTCATGCAGTCGCTCCACCAATTATTCAAACCAGTAATTTTGCCTATCCAACTGTTGATGAATTTAAGTTTGCTATAGAAAATGAAAAAGACCAGCATATATATACACGAGGAAATAATCCAACGGTAGATATGCTTTGTAAAAAAATGGCGGCACTTGAAGGAAGCGAAGATTGCCTAATGGTTGGTAGTGGTGCTGCTGCAATCAGCAATGCAGTGATTTCGCAGGTAAATGCTGGTGAACATATTGTGAGTGTGAAGAATCCATATTCGTGGGCTAATCATTTGATGACCAAGATTTTACCCAGATTTAAAGTTGAAACAACATTTGTTGATGGAACAGATATTGAAAATTTTGTAAAAGCTTGTAGGCCTGAAACGAAATTAATTTATTTAGAATCGCCAAGTTCATGGACATTTGAATTACAAGATTTACCTCAAATTGCAGATTTTGCCAAAAGTAGAGGAATTACAACCGTCATTGATAATAGTTATTGTACAGCATTATGCCAAAGACCGATAGATTTTGGCATTGATTTGGTAATTTATTCGGCAACAAAGTATTACAATGGACATAGTGATGTGGTAGCTGGTGCAATTTGTGGTTCAAAAGAGAAAATTACTCAAATATTTCATAATGAATTTATGACTTTTGGTAATATTTTAGCTCCTCATAATGCTTGGTTGATGCTCCGTAGCCTACGAACATTACCAATAAGATTGAAACAATCATCAGAAACAACTCTTAAAGTATTAGAATATCTGCAAAATTCAGATAAAATTGAACGTATTTGGTATCCTTTCAGCGATGATAACCCTCAAAGAGACCTTGCCAAACGTCAAATGAAGATGCCGATGGGGATGTTTACGATCGCTTTAAAGAATAGAAATGTACCTGCAATTAAGAAGTTTTGTGAATCATTGCAAAATTTTCTGATCGCAGTATCTTGGGGAGGACACGAATCTCTAATAATGCCTAAATGTGCATTTGTAGAAGCCAATAATCCACAAGTTAATATGCTCCGATTTTATATCGGATTAGAAGAAGCCAGCACAATTATAGAAGATTTAGACAAAAATTTAGCAATATTATAGCTAAAAAGCCATAAATCTAATTAAATAATAAGCAAAAGCATTCAAGGATACATATTTTGAAATATGTATTGTTTCAATTAAGATGAAAGATAAATCTTAATACCATGAATAAACATTACGAGGACGGGATTGTAAGCTTACCAAATAACCTTTTGGAGCATACAATTCTTTTTCTTCGTTCATGCGGGTCATTAATAGACCACCGATAGCAAGTGAGGCAATTGTGAGTAATAACATAGTTTTGCACGTTTTATAGTGTAATATTTGTTATTTACTTTATTAAAAACAATGCCAATAAAAACTAAGTATTGATTATCAGATTTTTTTATCGTAAAACCCGACAAAATACTCCTGATGATTAGAAAAATAATTTAAAATATTTTTTAAAGAGGCGATTTTTAATGGAATCTTTCAATAAAAACTATTTTTAATCCATTCTAATAGTAATAAACATTACGTGGACGAGATTGTAAGCTTGCTAAATAACCTTTTGGAGCGTAAAGTTCTTCTGTTTCACGAACTTTAGTCATCATGATTCCTCCGATTGCGAGTGCTAATGCTGCTAATAACATGGCTTTATGGGATTTTATTAGGATTTATGGGAAATAATTTATTCAAAAGTAGCTATTAAATATTTACTTGTCAAGTATTTTCAGAAAATTTTGAAAATAATGTAACTTTTGAATTATAAATATTATTGAACGGTATTATGCTGTATATATTAGGAGAAAACATCTTGATTAACTGTGATTTAGTTTTGATATTTTGCTGAGATATTGCGTTAATAGCTATAAAAATTTGTACTTTTGTCGAAAAAAACACTGTGAAACTTGTATTAGTACCAACGCCAATTGGCAATTTAGAAGATATAACCTTACGAGCAATTAATGTTTTAAAATCAGCTGATTTGATTTTAGCGGAAGATACTCGCAATACTGGTTTTTTACTAAAACACCTCGAAATCTCGAAGCCACTTCAAAGCCATCATGCTTTTAATGAGCACCAAACGCTCAATAAAGTTATAGAAAGGATTAAAAAAGGAGATAAAATTGTCTTAGTTTCAGATGCTGGAACCCCCGCAATTTCCGACCCAGGGTTTTTATTAGTAAGAGAATGCCTGCGTAATGAGATAGAAGTAGAGTGTTTACCAGGACCAACAGCATTTGTTCCTGCTTTAGTAAATTCGGGTTTACCATGTGATAAATTCGTTTTTGAAGGGTTTTTACCCGTAAAAAAAGGGAGACAAACTCGGATGAAAGCATTGGCAGAAGAAGATAGAACGATGATTTTCTATGAATCTCCCTTCAGATTAATAAAAACTTTAGAACAGTTTATTGAATATTTTGGAGCAGAGCGTCAAGCTTGTGTGTCGAGAGAAATCACAAAGATGTTTGAAGAAAATGTGCGTGGGACATTACCCGAAATTATTGCAAGTTTTGCCAATCGTACGGTAAAAGGTGAAATTGTTATAGTTGTTGCAGGGAAAGAATAACCATTATATAACCTATAATTGAGTTTTAGAATGTTTGAAACCATTAAAAACCTTACCTTAGAGCAGTTTATTATCATTACTACAACGCCACTTTATACGATTTTAATCGTTGGCGAGATACTTTTGAGTAATTTTCAGCATCGTCATTATTATACATTTAAAGATACAATTACGAATCTTTATCTAATGATTTTGAACGGTGGCCTCGATTTGCTTTCACGAGGAATTACTTGGGGGATTTTGGCATGGGTCTATCAATATCATTTTGTTGAGATTCAAAACCCTATTTTATACTGGTTTTTACTTTTTGTTGCCGAAGATTTTGTGTACTATCTGCTTCATGTAGTTGATCACTATACCCGCTTTTTTTGGGCTTCACACGTTACACATCATTCATCAGAGCAGTTCAATTTAACCGTAGGTTTTAGGTCTTCTGTGTTCCAGCCGCTTTATCGGTTTATTTATTTTATTCCGCTTTCATTGCTTGGATTTAAGGTTGTGGATATGGCAGTGATGTATTCGATTACTCAAATATATGGAATTTTGGTTCATACAAGTTATGTTCCAAAACTTCGTAAAATGCCCTATAAGCTCTTAGAATACGTATTTGTGACTCCTTCTCAGCACCGAGTACATCACGCATCAAATACCGAGTATTTAGATAAGAATATGGGTATGTGTCTATCTATTTGGGATAGATTGTTTGGTACTTTTCAAGAAGAAATTGATGATTTACCAATCAGGTACGGACTAACTTATCCATTAGAGAATAGGGGAGCCGTAAACATTGTTTTTCATGCTTGGGTAGATTTGTGGAATGACCTCCGAAAGCCATCAAACTTTTCAACTAAAATTAAATTACTTTTGATGCCACCTGGCTGGTCACCAGATGGTAGCACGAAAACAAGTAAAGAATTGCGAGAAGAGTTGGCTAAGGAACGAGTAGAGGCTTAATCTCCACCACCGCATCCGCCACAACCTGAGCAACCGCTATCGCCACCACATCCACTATCACCACCGCTGTCAGTATCATGTGAAGTGCCACAGGAAGAGCAACCACTGCCACCAGTGCTATCATTTGAACTTGATTGATTTTGTGAAGCCTTGACCACTGTGTAAACAATTATGGCAAACACTCCAAAAATTAAAATTGTTATCAGGACTGTTTTTGTTGGGTTTGCTTGTAGAATAATAAACGGAATACAAGAAAAAAGTAGTGTTTTAGAGATAAGTTCAAAGTTTGGCTTTGGGATAACCCAGTTTTTGTGAAGATTGACTCTTTGGAAATTGATTTCAGAGAAACGTTTTTGACTTTTATGCCAAATGTCATCGGGTGGATAGATACCAAACTTTTCTTTGTAAAGACTTTCAGATGTATCGTAAAAGCTTTTAAATTTTTGTCTTTCATTGCTTCCTCCTTTGGTTGGATTGTGGTGAATTTGCTGACCGAGGGTATTTTGACAAAAATCTATCCAATAAGATTTAGTAAAAGTGAGATGCAAATGCCAAGCTTGGTCAACGGGGTCGGAGGGAGTAACACCTGAATCAGTAATGCAGCAGAGGAAAATAAACTTTTTGTACTCGTCAATTACTCTTTGGGTGTAAATTTTGTTCCACCCATTTTCTCTTGCAAGTCGTTCAGAGAATTTGAAACTTGCGGAATCATCATCTAATTCAAAGGCTTGAATTTTCGCAAATAATTCCATCTCTTTGTCTGTCATAGGCTGTGTTTTTTGATTTCTATGAAAATTTACAAAGTTTTTCTGTAAACTCAAACGATTAAGCCGTAATTTTGAGGCGTAATCATGTAATTTAATATTCCCTTAATAATGACTTTATTACAGAACAAAGTTGCCTTAGTTACAGGTGCATCACGTGGTATCGGACGTGAAATTGCTAAGAAATTTGCCGAACAAGGAGCAAACGTAGCTTTTACATATTTATCAAGCATTGAAAAAGGTCAAGCTCTCGAAGCTGAATTGGCCGCTTATGGAATCAAAGCTAAAGGTTATCGTTCGGATGCCTCTGATTTCGCTGCTGCTGAGCAATTGGTAGTGGATGTTGTCGCTGATTTCGGAACACTCGATGTATTGGTAAATAATGCGGGTATTACTCGTGATACACTCTTAATGCGAATGTCTGAGGAGCAATGGGACGAAGTATTGAGAGTAAATCTAAAGTCTGTATTTAACCTTACAAAGGCCGCTACGAAGCCAATGATGAGAGCCAAAAGTGGTTCAATTATCAATATGACTTCGGTAGTTGGCTTGATGGGAAATGCTGGACAAGCAAACTATTCGGCATCAAAAGCAGGTATCATTGGTTTTACAAAATCAGTAGCTAAAGAATTGGGTTCAAGAAATATCCGCTCAAACGCTATCGCTCCTGGTTTTATCGAAACTGAAATGACAGGCGAGTTGAATGAGAAAGCCTTGGAAGATTGGTTGAAAAATATTCCACTTAAACGTGCAGGACAAGGTGAAGATGTCGCCAATGCGTGTGTTTTCTTGGCTTCTGATATGTCGAAATACATTACAGGTCAAACCCTCCAAGTGGATGGAGGAATGTTAATGTAAGAAAAGAATAGACGAAAAGCTCATATTAAGTGTCGTCAGGTAGAAGTTTTCTTCTGCTTGACGACATTTTTTTGTATCTTGGCAGAATATTTGAACAGCTATTCTTGTTATAATTGAGTGCTTCAATGCAGTTTTAATTTACTCGTAGTCTTGTAAAGAACTCAATAGACCATCGACCTTATATATTAATGAAATCAGAATTTATTTTTCAATCTTCACCTTGGTTTATTTTACTATGCTTGTTGGCTGGTGGGATTTACGCTTTCGTACTTTATCAAAACAAAAAAACTTTCAGCCCTTTACAAAATCGAATGCTGGCCATTATTCGTGGTCTTTTGGTTAGTTTATTGGCCTTTTTGTTAATAAACCCGCTTTTACGCAATAATAAATCTACGATAGAAAAGCCAACAGTTGTATTGGCAGTTGATAATTCTTCTTCAATGACTCATGGCGGACAAGCAAAATTAGAAGCATTAAAGAAAAATTTACAACAGCTAAAAGAGTCTATCGAAGCAAAAGGTGCGAGTGTCGAAATTCAAAATCTTGATGAAGAAGCTGATAATCAGAATATTATCGATATAAAATTCAATAAAAAGAGGTCAGATTTATCGCAAATGCTGGCAAATATCAAGTCGAGTTATGAAGGTAGAAACCTCACTGATGTAATTTTGGTATCGGACGGTATTGCTAATGAAGGTATTTCTCCAACTTATGGCAAATATAACTTCAATATTCATGCAGTCGGTTTGGGCGATACAACCCAAAAGCGTGATGTAAAACTCAATGCTATTTATGCCAATCGAATTGCTTATTTGAGTAATAAATTCCCGATTCAAGTGGAGGTTTCGAGCTATGGTTTTCAAGGAAAATCAACAACAGTTTTATTAAAACAAGCAGGGAATGTCATTGATAAACAAGTAGTTAGCTTCGATAAGCAAGATGATTTGAAGCAAATTACATTTTATGTAACTGCTCAACAAAAAGGAATGCAACGCTTTACGGTCGAAGTTGTACCACTAAATGCAGAGTTCTCGACTAAAAATAACGCAAAAGATGCGTATATTGATATTGTTGATGGCAAAGAAAAGGTGTTACTTGTGGCACTTGCTCCACATCCAGATGTAAAAGCACTAAAAAGTATCATCGAAAAGAATGATTTATATGAATTAACAATTAAGATTATTCAGAGTGATGATTTAAGTCAAATTGGTTCTCAACCGTTCGATGTTTTGATCTTACATCAATTGCCTGATATGTATGGCATGGGCGGAAATGTGGTGAGTCGTTTGCTTGCACAAGCAAAACCGACCTTATTCGTACTCGGAAATCAAACTAATATCACAAGCTTTAACGGAATGCAGCAAACACTTTCGATTGCTGCTCAAGCAGGAAAGGCCGATAAAGTGACCGCAAAGTTTAATAATAATTTTAATTTGTTTAATCTTGATGGCGATAAACTAAGCCTTTTAGAACGACTTCCGCCTATTTTAGCTCCTTTTGGCGATTATAAACCAACAGCAGGTAGCGAAATTATCCTTTATCAGAGAGTCGGTTCACTCACAACACCTAAACCATTGTTGATTGCCAATACAACTTCCGCTCGAAAATCAGCAGTTTTGGCTGGCGAAGGTCTTTGGCTTTGGCGTCTCGAAGAGTTTTCGTTGACTGATAAACAAGAAATTATTGATGAAGTGGTGATGAAAACCCTTCAATTGATTTCAGTAAAAGATGATAAACGTAAACTTAGAGTGTATCCGATCTCGCCCGATTTCTCAATTGATGAAAAAGTTATCTTTGAAAACGAGGCTTATAATGATATTTATGAGAGAATCTACAACCAAGATATTAAATTGGACATCACTGACGAAAAGGGTAAAATAAGAAGCTTTAGTTACACTACAACAAAAGATAATAGCCGTTTTGAGATTACTGGCTTGCCCGAAGGAGTCTATCGTTACAAGGCATCTACGCAAGTTTTGGGTAAAGGCGAAGTTGTAGATGGACAATTTATTGTTCGTAATACCGACTTGGAAAGCCTAAATACAACGGCTGATTTCAATATGTTGCGTACTTTGGCCACTCAAAATAATGGTAAGTTCTTCGTAGCAAGTCAGCTTGAAAAATTGAAAGACTTCTTATCTTCAAATAAAGCTCCAGATAAAGTGACGAGTGTCGAGGAGATGAATGAGTTTATCAATCTGAAGTGGGTTTTCTTTGTATTGCTGCTACTTGCCACCGTAGAATGGGGCATACGTAAATACCTTGGAAGTTATTAAAGAAGTAATAATTTTATTTCTTCATTTAATTCGCCATATAATTTCTTTTGAATTGTATGGCGAATTTTTTATGATCATATTTACAAATTATTCATTTATCTTCTATACTGCTTTATTTTCAGCTAATTTTGCAGAATACATTAAGTTTAACATAATTTTAGGATAACCAAAATAATGAATATAGGAGATAAGGTAAGGCTCATACACTCAAAAGAAGAAGGTATAGTAACCCGTTTTTTGAAGAATGATGTCGTAGAGGTTGAAATTGAAGAAGGTTTTAAATTGCCAGTTTTACGCAAAGAATTGGCAGTCGTTTCAAAAGCAGAAGATAAGGCTTTCAAGCCGCAGTCGAGAGTACAAGAAACGATAGCACCACAGAGACCTGTTGCTGAAAGAAATAGTTCACATGTAAAAGCCGATAAAGGTATCTACTTAGCATTTTTGCCTATCAATGAAAAATTGGTTTCATTGCACATCATTAACAATAGTGATTGGGATTTGCCGTTTTCATTGACTTCAGGCTCAGAAAAAACACATCGAGGCTTGCTGGGTGGTTTTCTTACGGCTCGAAGTTTTCAGAAATTTCCGAAAGATTTAGACCTAAAAGACTTTGACGATTGGGGAAATTTAACTTTTCAAGCATTTTATTATAATTCTGGTTATTTCACGGAGCGACCAACTTTTACAAAAAAAATGCGGCTGAGAGCCAACACTTTCTTTAGTCATAAAAAATCAGCACCTATTCTTGCTAAAGACTGTTATTTATTTCAGTTAGATGGAGATGATTTGCCACTTGTAATCAATCCAGCGGAACTGAAAGAGAAAATGATGCAGTCAAAAACGGAAGAAATTCCTCTCAAAATCATTGAAAAACCTGCTGCAACCATTGATTTGCATATTGAGCAACTCACCACAAATGCTCTGAGTATGAATAATGCACAAATGCTTGACCTACAAATGCGAACTTTTGAAGCAAAATTTGAAAATGCCATTGCATCTGGTATGGATGAAATCGTATTCATTCATGGTGTAGGAAATGGTGTCTTGAAACAAGAGATTCAGAAGAAATTAGCAGGACATAAAAATGTAGCTTGGTTTCAAGATGCTCAAAAAGAAAAATTTGGCTATGGGGCTACTCGAATTAAAATAAAATGATACTTTTTGAAGTTATTTGTCAAATAAAACCAAACCATTATTAAATTAATCAATGAAAAGTAAGTTAGCGAGTCCCAATTTTGTTGCTATTGCCTTTTTTACTACGTTTTTTACAACATTCTATGCCATCGGGCAGAAATCAAACCCCGAAGCTCCAGTCGAAAACTATTTACAAGATACCGTACTCGTGCAGAAGATTCCTTCAAATATTAGTATTCCATTCGATATTGCCATGAGCGACATCGAGAAGCAAATTAATACAACAGTCACGGGTTTGATTTTCGAAGATAATAGTTATACTGATGATAATAATGACAATTTTAAATGTAAAGTTTGGAAAAAGTCTAATATCCTTATTACTGCTGCTACAAATGATGTCTTTGATTTCACTGTTCCGATTAAAGTTTGGGCTGAAAAAGGTATTGGAGCATTCGGTATTATGAAGTATATTCCACTGGAATTTGAGATGAATCTGAAATTTTCGACCCGTTTTACCATAAAACCCGATTGGTCGGTGCAAACTTTTACCACGCCAAATGGCTACGAATGGATTACAAAACCAAAGGTAAATGTTGGTTTCGATGTACCTCTTGATTTCATTGTCGGAAAAATAATTGATAATAACCACACCAAATTCGCTAAATCGCTTGATGATGCCGTAGCAAAGAATATGACAATCAAGCCTTATGTTATACAAGCGTGGAATGCGGCTATGCAGCCTTATTTAGTATCAGAAGAATATCACACTTGGGTGAAAATTACCCCTTTGGAGATTTCGATGGTACCATTAAGAACCGTAGGGCGTAATATAAAGTCAGTTATTGGTATTAAAGCATTTACCGAAACACTTACTGGCGACCGCCCTTTTGCCCCTTTTTCGGTGAGTTCTGTGCCTAACCTAAAGATTGTGACAGGCATTCCAAATGATTTTCAAGTAGGTTTAATGAGCGATGTTTTGTTTACAGAAGCAGCCGCACAGGCAAAAAAGATGTTTGTAGGGCAGAAATATGAGTTTCAAGAAGGGAAATATAAAATTGAGATTACCGAAATTGATATTTATGGAAGCAATGAGTTTTTGGTAATCAAGGCCGATATTAAAGGAAGTCTAAAAGGTACTGTTTATATTAAAGGTATTCCTGTATATGACCCAATAAAGAAAAAAATCGTATTATCGAATTCGCAATTTGATATTCAGACAAAAAATATCTTAGCAAAAGCTGCTGCTTGGCTTTTAGAAGGTAAACTGGTGAAAATGATTGAAGATGAATATGGCTTGCCAGTTGATGAGCTAATCACCTATGCTAAACAGAATATAGAAACTGCCATGAATACCGAATACAAGAAAGGTGTAAAACTAAGCGGGAAAATTGATGCTGTTCAACCTGATAAAGTATATCTCACTCCGACAAGTATAGTGGCACTCGTGATGGCAAAAGGAAAGGTGGAGGTTAAAGTAGAAGGTTTATAAGAAAAACTAATATTGAGTTAAATATAAAAACCTGTAAGGTATTCAAGGCCTTACAGGTTTTTTTTCTACCTTTGCATCAGAAAAAGTAAGCCGTCTTATCGCGATTCTTTAGAGAATTGAGGAAAGTCCGAACAGCAAAGAGCATCATGCTACCTAACGGGTAGGGAGTAATTGGGCGACTGATTATTTACAGCCAGTGCAACAGAAAATAAACTACCGTAATCATACGGAAAAGGTGAAAAGGTAGGGTAAGAGCCTACCGCTCGGTTGGTGACAAACGAG